>MDTD01038501.1_pt1 | contig 31599 bp, 26 predicted proteins | sample 811221 | NCBI WGS metagenome assembly MDTD01 (sample SAMN05326646, study PRJNA326480) | marine metagenome | isolation source: seawater | place: Pacific Ocean: South West | collected 2011
GGATCGTTGGCCAGTAGGGCCTGGGGAATGTCCCCCTTAAGGCAGGCAGACAACCCCACAAGTCCTTCGCAGTGCTCGGCCAGCAGCTCTTTGTCGATCCGGGGTTTGTAGTAAAACCCTTTGAGCTGGGCGATGGACACCATTTTACACAGGTTGGTGTACCCCGTCCTGTTCTTGGCCAGCAGCACCAGATGGCTTAGACCCTTCTTGTCCATCTGGGTCCGGTCATTCAGGGTTCGCGGGGCCACATAGACCTCGCAGCCCAGGATGGGCTTAATGCCGGCCTTGTTTGCCTTTTCGTAGAATTCGGCCACACCGAACATGGTGCCGTGATCCGTCATGGACACGGCATCCATGTTGTACTCTTTGCACCGGTTCAAAAGGTCGTTCAGACGGATGGCCCCGTCCAGCAAAGAGTACTCCGTGTGGAGGTGAAGGTGGGTAAACGGGGATTTTTCGTCTGTCATATTTGGCTTAACTGCTCTCTACTCTGTAGTTGGGTGCTTCTTTGGTGATGACCACGTCATGGACGTGGCTTTCTTTCAGGCCGGCGGCGGTAATTTTGATAAACCGGGCCTTCTCGTGCATTTCTTCGATATCTTTGGCGCCAAGATAGCCCATTCCGGCTTTCAGGCCGCCGATCATCTGGACAATATTTTCACGGACAGTACCGCGGTAGGGAATCCGTCCCACAATACCTTCGGGGACCAGTTCTTCGTTTTCCCCGGTGTCTTTCTGGTAGTAACGGTCAGAAGAGCCTTTCTTCATGGCTTCCACGGAACCCATGCCGCGGTAGGCCTTGTAGGAACGGCCCTGGTATATAACGATTTCACCCGGGCTTTCCGCCGTTCCGGCAAGCAGGCTGCCCAGCATGACGGAGTGTGCGCCCGCCCCCAGTGCCTTGGCAATATCACCGGAGAATTTGAGGCCGCCGTCTGCAATGAGGGGCACTCCGGTCTTTTTGGAAATATCCGCACAGTTCATGATGGCGGAAAGCTGGGGAACACCGACGCCGGCAACGATACGGGTGGTGCAGATGGAACCGGGGCCGATACCGATTTTCACGGCATCCACACCGGCGTCAATGAGCGCCTTGGCACCGGATTCGGTGGCCACGTTGCCTGCGATCAACTGACAGGAGGGGAAGGCGGCCTTAATCCGCTGTACCGCTTCCATGACATTTTTGGAATGGCCGTGGGAGGTATCGATCACCAGGGCATCGGCACCGGCGGTGAGCAGGGCCTCCACGCGTTCCATCATATCGGATCCCACCCCGATGGCGGCACCGGCACGCAGACGGCCCAGGGTGTCCTTGCAGGCATTGGGGTATTTTCTGATCTTCTCAATGTCCTTGATGGTGATCAGCCCCTTGAGCTTACCCTGGGGGTCCACCACCAGAAGCTTTTCAATTCTGTGTTTGTGCAGCATGATCTTGGACTCTTCAAGGCTGCACTTTTCAGGTACGGTCACCAGATCCTTGCTGGTCATGACATCCCTGGTGCGTTTTTCCATATTGGTTTCAAACCTCAGGTCCCTGTTGGTCACAATGCCCACAAGCTTGTCTCCGTCCACCACCGGGATGCCGGAGATCCGGTACTTGGCCATGATCTGGAGAACATCATGGATGGTGGCATCCGGATGGACTGTGACAGGATCGACTATCATGCCGCTTTCACTCTTTTTCACCCGGTCCACTTCAGTGGCCTGTTCTTCGATGCTCAGGTTCCTATGGATAAATCCCATGCCGCCGGCACGGGCCATAGCAATGGCGGTGAGCGCCTCGGTGACCGTATCCATGGCCGCGCTCACGATGGGGATGTTCAGTTCAAGTTCTTTGGTGAGCCTTGTGCGGGTCTGACATTCGTCAGGCAGGATGGCGGAATAATCAGGAACAAGCAGGACGTCATCATATGAGAGTCCCTGTTCGGGAAAAACCTTGGACATAAAAGCCTCCAGAAAGGAAAAAAAGTGTTTATTAATACTATACGGCCAGCCGATTAAAGAGGATTTAAAGGGCCAGCCAAATTTGTTATCCAAATCAAGTATATAAACACGTACTCTTACCAAATTAAGCGGCTTTTTACAAGATGAAATCCATCCGGCATCCCTTGTAATTTTGTCAGGACAATTAATTTTTCCTTAAACTGGGTCCGTATCATGCGGAATTATAAATTGTTTCGTTCCATGAATTCTGATAGAGTCCCGGGCATGACTGTGCCGGTTTCCTTAAATTTTGGCGGGATTCCCCGCGGACTTTCGGCACATCGAATGCGTTCAAAGCAAATTTTCGGCTGACCCGAAACCCTGAAACATGTAAAGGAATTCCATATGAGTTTACTTGCCATTGATGAGGGCCGTTGCAAAAAAGACGGTATTTGTGCCGCGGAATGCCCCATGGGTATCATCCAGTGGAAAAAAGGCGAATTTCCCGCCCCTGCCAAACAGGCCCCGGCCCTGTGCATCAACTGCGGTCACTGTGTGGCGGTATGCCCCCACGCCGCCCTGGCCCATGAGCAGCTTGCCCCTGAAGATTGCCTGGAAGTGGATAAGGCCCTTGCCCTCTCCCCGGAACAGACCGAACATTTTTTAAGGGCCCGCCGGTCCATCCGGACGTTTAAAGAGACACCGGTGGAAAAAGATACACTGTCTGAAATCATCCGCCTGGCCTCCTTTGCCCCCTCCGGACATAATTCACAGCCCGTTCAATGGCGGGTGCTCAGCGGCCGGGAAACAGTCAAGGAACATACCGCCCTGGTCATCGACTGGATGAAACTCGCCCTCAAGGAGAACCCCAAATTTGCCAAGGCCCTTCACCTGGATATGCTGGTGGCGGCCTGGAAGTTCGGCATGGATGTGGTTACCCGCAGCGCCCCGACGCTCATTTTGGCCCAGGGCAAGGAAAACAATCCTATGGCCCCCCAGGCCTGTACCATTGCCATGACCTACCTGGATCTGGCAGCCCAGTCCTTTGGCGTGGGTACCTGCTGGTGCGGATATTTCTTAAGGGCCGCCGCCACCCACGGACCGCTGGCGGAAAGACTTGGAAAAGACCAGGGGTTGAAAACCTATGCCGTGATGATGGCCGGATACCCCAAGTTCGGTTATCACCGGATGCCCACCCGGAATACCCCTGGCATCACCTGGACCGGTAACATATGAACCGAACACGCCATTTCATCACAGGCCTTGCGGTCCTGGCCTCCTTTTGGTGGACAGCGGCCGCAGCGCCAGTGGTTGCACAACCTTTAAAGCTGTGGCTCGTCCCCCCCCAGGGGGAGGCAACCGCAGGGTCGCAAATCCGGTTCACCCTTTTTATTGAGAACCCGGACACGTCACCTGTGACCACCACGGCCTATGCCCGGCTCATGGTCACCCTGAAAACCCCTGCCAGCTTCAAGGTGGTGGAAGCCGTTCCCGCGGGCGGCAACCCGGACTACGCCATTACCATCCCGGCCCAGGGGTTTGCCAAACAGGTGTATACCCTCCCCTTGCCGGAACAGATGTCTGGTAACGTTTCCCTTTCCATTGAGGCATTCAACACAGGTCCGGTCCTGTTTGCCGCCGCCCCCATGCCGGTGGAAATGCAGACAGAGCAGGTGGCCCTGGGAGAAAAAGAATCCGTGTTCCAGCCCTTTCTTGACAATTTGTCCGCCTATGAACCCATGTATTTCCTGTTCGGGGTCGATCCGGGCATGGACAAGAGCAAGTTCCAGGTCAGCTTCCGGTACAAATTGTTCAACGAACCCTTTGACAGCCAGATCGTCAACGGCTTTGTGGACGGATTCCACCTGGCCTATACCCAGACTTCCCATTGGGATCTGAGTTCTGATTCCGAACCGTTCGACGACACCAGCTATAAGCCTGAACTCTTTTACCTGGTGCCTAAGATAGATCTGAATACGCCCTGGGTAACGGCCTTTGGTTTAAAAACCGGTTTTCAGCACGAATCCAACGGTAAGGGCGGAGATGACTCCAGATCCACAAACTTCGCCTACGTGGAACCCATCATGGCCTTCCACCTCACCGATCAATACTACCTGGCACTGGCCCCGAAACTGTGGACCTATGTGGGCAACGACGATGAAACCAACCCCGATCTCTTCGAATACCGGGGTTACTTCGATTTTCATCTGAAGCTTGGCAACCCCGAAGGGTTTGTTCTGGATACCCATACCCACTGGGCAGAGGCCGGCCTAAGCTTTCTCACAGATCTGAGCTATCCGCTGACCTCCCTTCTCAAAAGCCGCTTGAACCTGTATCTTCACCTTCAATACTTCAACGGATATGCGGAGCGGCTTCTGGAATACCAGAAAAAAGAGGAAATCATAAGGCTGGGCGTATCTATCACCCGCTAACCCCAAAGGCCAAGGAAATGATGAAGATTATTGCCGCTCCCAATGCGTTCAAAGGCAGCCTGACAGCAGACCAGGCCGCCGCTGCCATGGCAGAAGGAATTCACCGGGTGGACACGGAAACAAAAGTGATCCGGATGCCGGTGTCGGACGGCGGGGACGGGCTTGTCATCGCCATGGCCAATGCCATGGCAGGGGATTTGATCCCCCTTCCGGTGACCGATCCCAGGGAGCGCAGGGTGAAGGCCCAATATCTCTGGGATGCCGGCAAACGCACCGCAGTGATCGAAATGGCCCTGGCCAGCGGTTTGGCACTGCTGCCCCACGATCTTCAGGACCCCACCCTTGCCACAACCCTCGGCACAGGAGAACTCATCCGTGACGCCCTTGACCGTGGGGCGCAACACATCCTTCTGGGTATCGGCGGCTCTGCCACCTGCGACGGTGGAATGGGCGTAGCCGCAGCGCTGGGGTACCGGTTTCTGGATGGCAGCGGAAACGTTCTTTCACCAATGGGCAAGTCCCTGGCCCGGGTGGCTGCCATTGACAGCAGCGGTGCAGACCCTCGGCTTGCCGCCACCCGGTTTTCAGTGGCCTGTGATGTCACCAACCCCTTTTACGGACCAGAAGGGGCCGCCGTCATATTCGGTCCCCAGAAAGGCGCCACAAAGGACCAGGTGAAAGAACTTGACAAGGGACTTGCCAACCTCAGCCGTATCATCCGCAAGGACTTAGGAGCAGATCTTACCGGCCTTGAAGGTGCCGGTGCTGCCGGGGGGCTTGGCGGCGGGATGAAAGCCTTTTTCAACGCAGAACTCACCCCCGGGATTGACCTGGTTCTCGACCTTCTTAACTTTAAGGATACGCTTGCCGGAGCCGATCTTGTCCTGACCGCGGAAGGCCGCATTGATGATCAGACCCGGTTTAACAAAGCCCCTGCCGGGGTTGCCAAAGCGGCAAAGGCTTCAGGCATCCCCTGCATCGGTTTGTGCGGCAGTATGGGAGATGGACTTGAACCGCTGTATGCCCTCGGTATGGACGCGGTCCTCTCCATTTGCCCCGGACCTGTCACTCTAGAATCAGCCATGGCTAAAGGCTATGACCTGCTGGCCCTGGCAACGGAACAGGCCGTTAGAACATTTATCAGCGCAAGGAAATCTCATGGGACAACATAGAATTGGCATCGTCACCGGCGGAGGGGACTGCCCCGGCCTGAACGCGGTAATCCGGGCCATTGTAAAGGCCGGAGACATCAACGGGTACCAGAGCGTCGGTATCCATGGCGGGCTGGACGGCCTGTTGACCCCGGTTCAGGCCTCCCCCCTGACCGTGCGGGATATGGACGGCCTGCTCATCCGCGGCGGTACTATCTTAGGCACGGCCAACTCCGGACGTTTCGCCGCCAAAGCCGGTGCCGGAAAGACCCGTCTGGTGCCCCAAAAGACGCTGGAAGAGGCCAAGAAAAACCTCAATCATCTCGGCCTGTCCGCCCTGATCATTATCGGCGGAGACGGAAGCCTCACAACGGCCCAGCAGATGTTTGAGATGGGATTTCCCGTGGTGGGAGTGCCCAAGACCATTGACAACGATCTTGATGCCACTCAGATGACCTTCGGCTTTGACACGGCAGTAGCCTGTGCCGTTGATGCCCTGGACCGCCTCCACAGCACGGCATCCAGCCACAACCGTGTCATGGTTTTAGAGGTGATGGGAAGATATGCCGGTTGGATCGCCGCCTATGCCGGGCTGGCCGGCGGTGCGGATGTTATCCTGATTCCGGAAATAAAATTCAATTTTGAAGCCATCCAGAAAAAAATCGAGGAACGGGAGGTTCAAGGAAAGCACTTCACCATTGTCATTGTTGCCGAAGGCGCAGCTCTGGATCAACAATTAGTCGCAACAGACAGTGGATCATCCGATAGGGAAATCAAATTGGGGGGCATCGGCCATGAAGTGGCGGCCCGTATCGAAAGCCTCACCGGCAAAGAGAGCCGCTGTGTGGTGCTGGGGCACCTTCAGCGGGGCGGTCAGCCCACCCAGTGGGACCGCCAGCTGTGCACCCGTTTCGGTGTCAGAGCGGTCCGTATGGTGGCAAAGCAGGAGTTCGGGCAAATGGTGGCCCTGCTGCCCAACGGTATGATGGGTGCCGTCCCCTTGAAAGAAGCGGTCAACAAGATCCGTGCCGTGGATCCGAAGGGAGAACTTGTAATGACGGCCCGGGCACTGGGGATCAGTTTCGGGGATTGATTTTTAATTCACCACCCACAACGCCCCTTCGGACACCCCGTTGATGATCTGCCGGGAACATGATCCCATCAAAAAGGCCTTATCAATACCGGTCCGGCCGATGACCAGGGTGTCAAACCCTTTTTTTTCCGCGTACTCCACCACCGTTTTGCCAAGACGCCGGCTGCCTTCCACGGTTTCAAACCGGACCTGGTTTTCCTCAAGTCCCATTTGCCGCAATTTCTTGATGGCCAGCGGATAGAACTGGTCGATGCAAGCCTTGTTGCCCTGCTCAACGATCTTGACAAATTCAGGTTCCGGGGAGTCCTCAAGGTCAATGGTGCAATAGTTTTGGGCGGAATTGGTGACGTGCAGAAGCGTCACCTTGACATCGGGATTTTTAGAGACCATGAAACCTGCATGATCCACGGCCCGCATGGCAGATTCGGAACCATCCACGGCGATGAGGATATTCTTGGAGGAAGGATTGCCGTCCACCAGCCATACCGGCAGCACCTGGGATCGTTCAAGGATTGCCGAGGCCACGCAGGAAGAGAACATCTTCTGAATCCCTGAAATGCGCTGCCGCCCGATGAGAATGGCATCATAAAGATTTTCCTGGGCATACTCAATGATATCCTGGGCCAGACCGAGCTTCCTGACTTCGGTTTTCAGTTCGATGCGTTCCCCATCCACCCCCAGGGAGATCATCTCCTCTTTGTATGACTCAAGCAACTTCATTGCCGAACTCTGGTTTTTAGCCTTTATCTTATTGAGTTCGGCCCGGACATGGAGGTTTTTTACGGCCTCCTCCTGAAGATAAAGGGAGATCATGGGCTGGACACTGAAAAGAACAAACCGCAACTCATTGATAAACTGGGATGCGTGGGCTGCATATTTCACCGCCCGCAAGGATCGCCTGCTGTCTGACACCGGTACGAGAATTTGTTTTTCCATGGTTGACACCTTATGATTTGAGTTAGACTGGATCGTTTTTCAAAAACAATAAAATTATAGATACGATAAGTCTCTTTTCAAAAAAGGTAAAGGGCCGATGCAACTATTGCACATGCAACTTACCGACCCGGTACCTTTTTCATTCCGCTGCCACAGAAAGGCGTGAGGCTTATCGGGTGAGTTCTTTTATCAGGCCGGGCAGATCTTTGGGTTCCGGCCGCTGGGTATAATCGGGATTGACCAGGGCCTCCAGGATAGTGCCACCGCTGTCAATGATATACCGGGCAGGCATGGAAAGTTCCCACCGCTCATCACCGTTGAATCGCACAAGATCAATCCCGAACTTATTGTACAGGGCCGCCAGGTCTTCGGGCAGGGTATGGGCAATGCCGAATGAACGGCCCACGTTATTGCCCTGGTCACAGAGCACCGGATAGGTCAGCTTGTTTTTTTTGGCCACCTGCTTGGAGTACTTTTCAAGCTGAGGGGAAATAACCACAAGAGTGGCCCCCTGAGCTCGTATATCGTCATGCACTGCCTGCAAAGCTTCCAGCTCTGCGTTGCAGTAGCGTCACCATACCCCCCGGTAGAAGCTTACCACCAGGGGGCCTTTGGCCAGCAGGTCTGCTGATGAGACCTGGGTACCGGACTGATCCGGCAGGGTAAATGCCGGGGCCAGGTCGCCGGCTTTTAGATGACCGGCCATCAGATCCGAGGCCCGAAGATCTTCAGTTGCCCGGTTCATGATCTCAAGGGCTTCTTTGGGCGCCTTGGCCACAAATTCCGCTTTCATTTGGTCCAGGGTATCCTGTAGTGCCATATTCTCTCTCCTTTGGGTGCTTTGTTTTGAGTGAATCCCCGACGGGGTGATGGAGGTATGGTCATAAAATTAAGCCCTGAAATCAAAACATTCAAGTACCTACGTTTTTGTACGATACCTTCCAAAAGACACCGATGCGGTCAAACCGGCCGGACGGCCCTTATGGCACCGGTTGTTCAAAGACAGAGAACGCTGTGCCTTTTATATTCTGATAAGTCAAACACTTGGTTGACAGGTGCAGGTTTTATCTATAGTCTGTCGGCTGGTGTTAAGAGCGCTGTGGCCGGACCGTGTGCGTAAGACGTAAAGGACCGCCGCAGAACAAAACAATGAACACAAAAGGCATCGGCATGTTACTCAACGTAAACCCCTACAACCCTCAAGAACGCCATATCGCCCGGGTGGTGGATATATTGAAAAAAGGCGGTATCGTTGCCTATCCCACGGATACTTTTTACGGCATCGGCTGCGATATCATGAATAAAAAGGCCATTGAAAAGGTCTACGCCATCAAACAGCGGAACAAGACCAAACCGTTTTCATTTATCTGCCCCGACCTTAAAGACATCGCCACCTATGCCAAGGTTTCCAACATTGCATACCGGAACATGAAACGCCTTTTGCCCGGCCCATATACGTTCGTGCTTTCCGGTACGAAAATGGTGCCCAAAATCATGCTGACGAAACGAAGAACCGCAGGCATACGCGTGCCCAACAACCAGATCGCCCTCATGCTGGCACAAGAGTTGGGCAACCCGATTATTTCGACATCCGCCACAGACCCGGACGGTAATGTGTTTGAGGATGCCTCTTTACTTCACGACTACTTTGACAAACGCCTGGATGCGGTGATAGACGGAGGCGCTGTGCCAAACGCGCCATCTTCGGTCATTTCCCTGCTGGACGACGTACCGGAGATTATCCGGCACGGTGCCGGTGATGTGGATATATTTGAATAACGGCCATACCCAAAGGGCAGAAGCTGGGCCGCCCATGATTGTCATTGGCCGTGCCCACAACAAACTATGAAAGGATATAATAGCTCGCTTGGTTCTTTCATATAAAGTTTTAAAGGTTAAGAACAAAGGCCGCCGGAGGATATCACCTCCGGCGGCCTTTTGCTTTTTAAAGGGCGGAACACCGCCGACATTATCTGGGGGTGGATATATACCGCAGATTTTCGGACAAGGTTGCGGACAGGTTGATATCCTTAAAGGCATCGGCCATGTGCATGAGGATGCTCATGCGGTCCTGGGGCGGATAAACCGGCATAGGCTCTCCGTCGATGCTACCCAGCTCTGCGGCCCATTTCACGGCATCGCCAAGGTTACCCAAACGATCCACCAGTTTGAGCTTCAGGGCCTTCTGGCCTGTGTATATCCTGCCGTCTGCCAGTTTGGCCATGACGTCTTCTTCCATATTCCTGGCCTTGGCCGCATCGGATACAAACTGGGCGTGGAGTTCATCCACCAGGGACTGGAACAATTCTTTTTCATTGTCCTTGAGTTCCCTTAAGGGAGAGCCCATGTCCTTAAATTCCCCGCTCTTGATGACCACCGGGGAAATGCCGATTTTCTCGGCGATCTTCATGAGGTTGGCATACTCCATGATCACCCCGATGGACCCTGTGATGGTGCCGGGGTTGGCCACAATGCCCTCTGCTGCCGCGGCAATGTAGTAGCCGCCGGAAGCAGCAACAGATCCCATGGAAGCCACCACGGGCTTGACATCACGGGTTTTCATCAATTCACGGTAGACCTCCTGTGACGGGCCGATACCGCCGCCGGGGCTGTCGATCCTGAGGATGATGGCACCGATTCGATCATCTTCCCGGAACAATTTGATATCTTCAATGATCTCCTTGGAAGACATGATGGGCCCCATGACCTCCACCACACCGATATTTCCCTTATTTCCTTCCAGAGACCCTGAAAATCCGGCACCCATGATGCCGGCCCCGATAATCAAAAGCGTTATAAGCCCCAAAAACCCCAGGGTTATACAACCGCAGACAACGGAAAGAAAGAACAGAAAAGGATGACGTCGTGCAAACATGATTTTGGCTTCCTATGGTTAAATACGCTGAAAGAAAAAAGGCCGGGTAAATCCCTGTGGATTCACCCGGCCTGAAAGTCTCATGCCATCAGATCTAACCGGTTTAAGGTCAAATCCGAAACTGCATTAGTCTTCTTTTTTGTCGGCTTCAGCTTTTTCCTGCTCCAGTTTTTCCTGGATGTTGTTTCTCAGGATTTCGCCGAAGGCAGAGGCTGCCGGCTTGGTGTTCTTGGCAAACTCTTCGAGATATCTATCATCATCGTCATCTTCAAGACGCTTGATGGAAAGCCCGATCCGTCTTTCGTCGGAGTTGATGTTCATCACCTTGGCGGTGATGGTTTCACCGATCTGGTAATGCTCTTTGGGGCTCTTGATATTTTCTTTGGAGATCTCGGATACGTGAACCAGACCTTCGATGCCCTCTTCCAGCTCTACGAATACGCCGAAGTCAGTGAGGTTGGTGATCTCACCGGAGATTTCCTTGCCCACTTCATAGCGTTCGGCAACGGTTTCCCAGGGATCTGCCTGGGTCTGTTTGATACCCAGAGAGAATCTTTCGTTGGCCTTGTCAATGTCAAGCACAACGGCCTGGATGGTGTCGCCTTTTTTGTAGACCTCTGAAGGATGCTTGATCCGTTTGGTCCAGGAGATATCGGAGATGTGAACCAGCCCGTCGATGTCATCGTCAATACCGATGAACAGACCGAATTCGGTGATGTTCTTGATCTTGCCTTCGATGATGGTGCCCACGGGGTATTTCTGTGAAATAACTTCCCAGGGATTTTCAACGGTCTGTTTGATGCCCAGGGAGATTCTGCGGTTGTCCGGTTTGAGATCCAGAACAACGGCTTCCACCTGCTCACCCACGGCAACCATCTGGGACGGGTGACGAATCTTGCGGGTCCAGGACATTTCAGATACGTGAATGAGGCCTTCAACACCCTCTTCCAGTTCGATGAATGCACCGTAATCGGTGAGGCTGACAACGCGGCCTTCGATTTTGGAGCCGATCGGGTATTTATCAACAGCGGTGGTCCAGGGATCGGGGGTGAGCTGTTTCATACCCAGGGATACGCGTTCCTTCTCGAAATCAAAGGAAAGGATCTTCACGGTGATGTTGTCACCCACGGAGAACAGCTCGGACGGATGTTTGACGCGGCCCCAGGAAATATCGGTGATATGCAGGAGTCCGTCTACGCCGCCAAGGTCAACGAATACACCGTATTCGGTGATGTTCTTGACGATACCGTCCATGATCTTGTCATTTTCAATGGCAGCCAGTGTAGCGGCGCGCATGGTTTCTCTCTGGGCTTCCAGGAGAACCCGTCTGGACAGAACGATGTTGTTTCTTTTCTTGTTGTACTTAAGAATCTTGAATTCGTAAGTGTTGTTGACCATCTCATCCATGTTGCGGATGGGACGCAGGTCAGCCTGAGAGCCGGGCAGGAAGGCAGTAAGACCGATATCAACGGAGAAACCGCCTTTAACACGGTTGGTGATGACACCTTCGATGGTTCCGTCGTCATCGTAAATCTTCTTGATGGCATCCCACACCTTGACCTTCTTGGCCTTGTCACGGGAGAGAAGAACGGTTTCCTCTTCTTCGTCCCAGACTTCGATCATCACCTCAAACTCGTCGCCGACCTTGACGTTGACATTGCCGTCTTCATCTATGAATTCCTGAATAGAGATCTGTCCTTCAGACTTGTATCCCACATCAACAAGGACAGATTCCCTGCCGACAGAGATCACGGAGCCTACGACCACCTGTCCCTCTTCAAATTGACTAATGCTGGACTCGTAAATGCCCAGAAGCTCTTCCATAGTTTCGTCGCCGGTAAGTTCAACTTCTGGCGCGTCAGCTGTTTCCTGTGTCTCTAATTCTTCAGTATTCATGTTTTTTTGGTTGTCGTTTTCTTCAGCAATGTTGTTGTTCATTAATAATAATCCCCCTAATCGAATTTTGTGCCCGTTGCTTTGCATTTGGAACCAGCGGATCGAAGAGATGACGCCACGACCGAACGGAAAGACGAGTACAATTTACCTATATACCAACGGAAAAAAGTAAAATCAAGGAGAATGTAAGATTTAATCAGGCTTTTTCAATAATGTCCTGCATTTTTGTTACCACCTGGTCCACCGTCATATGGGTGGAATCTATGGAAACGGCATCAGGGGCAGGTTTCAGGGGGTTGGTTTTGCGGCTTTCATCATCCTTGTCCCGCTTGGCCATCTGGGCCTGTACCTTCTCAAGTTCGGCGTCATTCGTTCCCAGTTCGTCATGGCGCCTGCGGGCTCTGACACCTAAATCGGCAAAGAGGAAAAACTTGAACGGGGCATCGGGAAACACGGCAGTTCCCATGTCCCGGCCCTCGAACACGGCGTCCCGGGTGGCGGCGATATGTTTTTGAATCCCTAAAAGCGCCTGCCGGACTGCCGGAAGTGCCGAGGTGGCGGATGCCAGCATGGTGATCTCAGGGGTACGTATAAAGGAGGTGATATCTTTACCCGAAGAAACGAGCGCAAGATCCTGTCCCGTCATTTTAAAGCCAAGATCCAGAGACTCCAGAAACCGGTTCAGTTCAGCCTCATCCTGCCAGTCGATCTTCTGGCGGTCAATCTCATAAGCCACGCCCCGGTAAAGGGCACCGGTGTCCACATAAACACAGCCCAGCGTGGCGGCCAGTTGTTTGGATACGGTTGTTTTGCCGGCACCGGCAGGCCCGTCAATGGTGACAATACGATAGGTCATGGTCAATTATCCTTCCAGCACCGCTTTGAGTGCAACGATACAGGCTTCGTTTTCATCCGGGGTACCGGTGTTGATCCGCAAAAAGGTGTCAAATCCGTATGATGCCATGGACCTTACGATAACGCCTTTTTGCAGCATTTTTTCAAACACGTCCCTGGAATCGGTGGTAAGATCCACCATTAGAAAATTGGACTGGGTGGGCAGCACCGTCAGTCCCAGGGTTTCAAGTTCCGATGTCAGATAGTCCAGCCCCTCATGGGTGCCGCGCACGCTGACCTTGAGAAACGCCGTATCATCCAGCGCAGCTTCAGCGGCCACCTGGGCCAGTGTATTCACATTAAAGGGCTGGCGGATGCGGTTGAGGATCTCAGCCACAGCCTGGTCCATGATGCCGTATCCGATACGGAAACCTGCCAGTCCGTAAGCCTTGGAAAAGGTCCTCAGGGTAACGATCCTGGGATCGGTAAGGGGCTCATCAAGGGAGTTGTACACAGTCTCGTCCCGGACAAATTCAATATAGGCCTCATCCACGATAATCAGTACATTGTCGGGCACCTTATCCGCAAAGGCGTTGAACTCATCCCGGGTCAGGGTGGCACCGGTGGGATTAAAGGGGTTTGTAATGAACACCATCCGGGTTTTGGGGGTGATGGCGTCAATCAATCCGTCAAGGTTGGTGGTGTAATCCGTCAGCGGCACCATCACAGGTACGCCTTTGGCCGTTTTCACACAGATCTCGTACATAAGAAATGAGGGCAGCGGCATGACGGCCTCATCACCTGGGTTGAGAAAGCCATGGGCCAGCAAGGCAATGATGTCATCAGATCCGTTGCCAAGGACAATATTCTCAAATGCCACACCGTACTTTTGGGCAAGCTTGGTGACAAGGCTGTGGGCCACAGGTTCCGGGTAACGGTTCATGGACATCAGGTGCGCACTCACAGCCGCTTTAACCTCCGGAGAAAATCCAAATGGATTCTCGTTGGATGCCAGTTTAACAGCTTTGGATATCCCGTATTCCCGCTCCACTTCTTTGAGGGGTTTACCGGCCTCATAGGGTTTGATGGTGGTGATGGACTCGCTGATGGAAAATTTCATTGCAGATATACTCCTGCCGGTTGGACCGTGGTGTTAAGAATGGTTAATGTCGTGCAGAACCAATGCGTAAAGACCCCCTATTTAGTTAGGATTTGAATTTTTGTCAATACCTATGATAGAGAGGGGAGAATCAACGCCATCGGCGCCCTATGAACCCTTATGATTTGGAGAGACCATGACCCAGGCAAGGCAGCCTTTGATCCGCACCGGACTTGACACCCTTAACACAGACATACCGGACTGCCTGAAAGACCGAAAATTAGGCCTGCTTGCCAATCCGGCCTCGGTGGACAGCCGCTTTAGCCACGCCCGGGATGTCATCGCCCGCAGGTTTCCAGGACAGCTTGCCGCCCTGTTCTCCCCCCAGCACGGCTTCTTTGCCGAAAAACAGGACAATATGATCGAGTCCGCCCACGGCACCGATCCGGAACTGGGCATCCCGATTTACAGTCTTTACAGCGAAACCCGCATCCCCACCCCAAAGATGTTTGAATCCATCGATACCCTGGTGGTGGACATCCAGGATGTGGGCACCCGGGTCTATACCTTTATATACACCATTGCCTATTGCATGGAAGTGGCGGCCCGCCTCGGAAAATCCGTGGTCATCCTGGACCGGCCCAATCCCGTGGGGGGGATACTTTCAGAAGGCAATGTTCTGGAACCCGAATCCGCCTCTTTTGTGGGGCGGTTTCCCATCCCCATGCGCCACGGTATGACGGTGGGTGAAATTTCCATGTATTTTAATGCCACCCAAAACATCCACTGTGACCTGACCGTCATTCCCATGACAGGGTGGAAAAGGCAAATGCTGTGGGAAGATACAGGTCTTACATGGATTCCGCCCTCCCCCAACCTGCCGACGCCCCTGTCCGCCGCCGTTTATCCGGGACAGGTGATTTTCGAAGGTACCAACGTATCCGAGGGCCGGGGCACCACCCTGCCCTTTGAACAATTCGGCGCCCCTTATATGGATGCCCGTAAAATGGCAGCGCAATTGGGAGACCGAATAAAAGGGGCGCACCTGAGACCGGTCTGTTTCGAACCCACCTCCGGCAAATGGGCGGGCCGGATCTGTCAGGGCGCGCACATCCATATCACCCGGGCAGATATTTTTAAACCCTACTTGAGTTCTTTGGTTTTCCTTCACCATATCATCACCTCGTACCCGGACGACTTCCGGTTCAAATCCCCCCCGTATGAGTACGAGTATGACCGCCTGCCCATGGATCTGATCCTGGGAAGCCGCAGCCTCTGCCAGGCGCTTGAAGACGGGGTGGATCCAAGGGAACTCGAACCTGCCTGGCAGGAGGAACTCAACCGGTTCGTCCATGATGCCAGCCCCTTCTACCTATATGACTGAATCACCTGATATCCCCCCCGAAGATCCGGCTGATGAATCTTTGGATAATATCACCTGGAAACGCATGTCCTTTAAGGGCAACAAGGTGTGGGCCGCCTTTACCCCGGAGGACACCCCCGCAGTCCACAATAACAAGGTCCGGATCAAGTATAACCTGGACCAGACCCATGAATACTGGATCAAACGTGAGAACCTGAAACCTGTGGACCAGGCCGTACCCGCCGCAGCCCGTAAAAAAGAATCAAAGGAACAAGAAGACTCCCCCCACGCGCCAAAACAAAAAGTTCTCAAACCAAAATCCGGATCAAAAAAGGGGAGAAAGTCCGCTGCCAAGCCTGCGGCGCCGGATCAGGATCTGCCGGAAAACTGCATCCGGATCTATACGGACGGGGCCTCATCGGGCAACCCCGGCCCTGCGGGCATCGGGGTGCTGTTATTGTACAAAGACAACCGGAAAGAAATATCCGAATCCATCGGCAACGCCACCAACAATATTGCAGAACTTGCCGCCATCCACAGGGGGCTCACTGCATTGAAACGCAGGGACCTGCCCGTGCGGATCTTTACGGATTCCGCCTATGCCGTGGGACTTTTGACCCAGAAATGGAAGCCGCAGGTCAACCAGGATTTGGTTATTGATATAAAGAAGTTGATGAAAGGATTTTCAGATATTGCCGTGATCAAGGTAGAAGGGCATGCCGGGATCAAGGAAAATGAGGTGGCGGATTTCCTGGCCACCCGGGGGATAAACAAAAAGCGATAACCCGTAAGGTACCTACGATTAACCGGGGCATAAAAAGGTATAAAAAAAGGGCCGCTGAACAACGGCCCTTTTACACTTTTATCAAGATCTTGAAAGCCTGACTTATTTGGCACCTTTCAGGTCATTCAGTTCTTTTTCCAGCTCGGCAATCTTGGCTTTATCGTCACCGGCGGGAGCTTCAGTGCCGGCATCGTTTTTCCAGGAGTCTTTGAGTTCATCAAATCCCAGGTAAAGTGCAAGCCCGCCACCCAGCAGCAGTACAGGTGGGATACATCCTAAGAGAAGATCCAGGAATTCTCCGAAAAAGACCGCCAGACCGACAACACCGAGAAGAACCGCAATAGCTCCGCCAATTAAAGTTTTCATAAGTATCCTCCTTAAAATCCTGTCTAAAATTTCCAAGTAAATGATTTATAATAAATCAAGAAATGCTCGTGTCAATAGATGCAGAAAACTATCACAGGTCCCTGATTTTATCAAGGCGTTTTTCCGGTGCGACTGTCCCTGGTACATCCCCATGAATTATAGACAGTTGGCCCCATCTCAACAGGTGTTTGGAAGGTGATTATAAAAAATTATGATATTGCCTTCCGACCGCCTCTCTGGTATTGAAGGAGCCAAAAATCCAGCTGTCTCTTAACCCACGGACCAACCCATGAAGGAAACATCCACATGAGCTTTCTAAAAGACTTGGTAACCCGATCAAGAGCCAAAGTCAGAAAGAGCATCAACTGCCTGCTGGGAGATACCCACGACCACTACACCAGTTTTTACCCCGGCAACCAGAGCTATATCATCCGCAAAATCATCACCCGCCTGGTGCGCAAAGTGCCCCTGGACGACCATAACATTGAAAAAATTCAAGGCATAGCACCGGACAGCATCGTGGTGTACACCTGCAAGAATAAGCGGTTTTTCGACTTTTTATACTTCCACACCCGTATGCAGGCCCAGGAACTGCCCTTCCCTGAGCTGGCCTTTGACCTAAGATTTTTTTTCCTCCTGCCGGTCAAGCGGGTCTGCCGGATCATTCTGGCCCAGATGGATCATCTGCTCCATCATTTTCAGGTGAGTGATATTTACAGTTCCGGCTATGTGGAAAAAAGCCTTTTGAACAACAGGGCCGGCTTTCTCTGTCTCATTGAAGAGGATGATTTTTACCGCAGGTTCATCAAGGCCACCCCGGACCCCCTCCACCATCTCATTGAGTTGCAGCGCAGGCTCGACCGGTCGGTGGTCATCGTTCCGGAGGATATCATTTATGTGACCAAGCCCATGCACAAGGACCCGGGCCTGGCGGATATCCTGTTCGGCACCCATGAAAAACCCGGGCTGGTCAAACGGATTTTCACCCTGATCCGCCATCCGGAAAAGATCCGGGTGGAGGTGGCAAGGCCCGTGGATTTAAAAGAATTTATCAACCGGCCTGAAATCCAGCGCCTGGATTCAGAATTCCAGACCCACCGCCTGAGAAGCCACCTGGTGGATATTCTCAACCGCCAGCGCAAAAGTATCACAGGCCCCGTGCTCAAATCCAGACAGGAGATCACCGAAGACATCCTCACCCGCAAGTCCCTCAGGGAATTTTTGGCAGACCATGCCGCCAAGGAAAACATCCCCCTGCGCAAGGTGAACAAAAAGGCGGCCGGTTATATCAACGAGATCGCCGCCAACTACAACCTGAGAGCCATCAATTTTCTCAACTGGCTGCTCACCTGGGTGTTCAACAACATTTTCGAAGGCCTGGTGGTGGACCAGAAGGAAATCAACCGGATGCGGGAGACCTATACCAAGGCCCCGCTGATCCTCATCCCCTGCCATAAAAGCCATTTGGACTATCTGCTGCTGCCCTATGCCATGTTCCGGAACAATATGCCCTGCCCCCATATTGCCGCAGGCAAAAACCTCTCCTTCTGGCCCCTTGGACCGATTTTCAGGGGCGGCGGTGCGTTTTTCCTCCGGCGGACGTTCAAGGGGGCGGAGCTGTATACCCGCATATTTGCAGCCTACCTGGAGAAACTGCTCTACGAAGGTTTCAACATTAAAATTTACATAGAGGGGGGACGCAGCCGCACCGGCAAACTGCTGCCGCCTAAAATCGGCGGCCTGGCCATGATTATCAAAGCCTATCTCAACGGTGCCTGCGAGGATCTTTACTTTGTGCCCATTTACGTGGGATATGACCGTGTGCTGGAGGAAGACGCCTATCTCAAGGAGATCGAAGGCGGCAAAAAGAGTCCGGAAACCCTGAAAGGCCTGCTCAACACCCGTAAATTCCTGAAGAAAAAATACGGGAAAGTGTACCTGAAATTTGATGAGCCCATTTCCATCAACACCTATCTTGCGGGAAAGAATATCGACCTGAAGCGGGCAACGGAAAAAGAGTACATGACCTTTGTTAAAGGGTTCGGCTACAAACTCATTAACGACATCAACGCTAATACCGTGGCCACACCCCACGGCATCATTGCCTCAGCCATTCTCAACTGCGCCAAGAATACCTTTACCAAAGAACAGATGCAGCAGCGGGTGGACACCTACATGAACTTTCTCACCTTCAACGGCTCTTACCTGTCCGACACCCTGCTGATGGACACGGACAATGCCTTTGATGCGGTCATCCAGAACTTTTTGTCCAGAAGCTTTATTGAACTGGCCGACGAAGATGAAGATGAGATCACGGACGCCACCACCCTGATCGTTAAACACAACAAACGGGCCATTCTGGACTATTATAAAAACTCGGTCATCTGTTTCTTTGTGCCGGCGGCCTATACGGCGGTGGCCATGCTTGAAATGGACCGGTTTAAATTTGCCCCGTCCGACCTGGTACTCAGGTACAAGTTCCTCCAGAAGATGTTTACGGACGAATTTTCCTTTGACGAGGAAGTCACGGCCGAAGAGCAGATCTCCCGTGCCATAAAAGGATTCATCAACGAGGGGATTGTGGTGCCGGATGTCAAACGCCAGGATCTTGTGAACATCACCTCCGAAGGGCTGCGTAAACTCAAATGGTTTGCCGCTTTCCTCACCCCGTTTTTCGAATCCTACAAAACCTGCCTCCTCTTTCTGGAAAAGGAAAAAACAGACAAGTACGATGCCAAGGAACGGGCCAAAAAAATCCTGGCCTTCGGCGGCAAGCTCTACAAAAAGAACCATGTGGTGCGCAAGGAGTCCCTCTCCTTGATAAACTACAAGAATGCGGTGAACTACTTTGCCAGAAACAATATCAACGGCTCCGCCGATCAGATCGAAATCGACCACTATAAGGAGATCATTGACCGGCTGGTTCAGTTAATTTAAGGGGGGTGCAGATGAAAGCCCTGGTTCTTGCCGCAGGATTCGGTACACGGCTTGCCCCCTATACCCGTATCCTTCCAAAACCGCTGTTCACCCTCAACGCACGGCCAGTTCTGGATCTTGCGATAGAACGGTTGCTGGCCTGCGGATGCACGAAGATTTTCATCAACACCCATCACCTTGCCCAACAGATACAAGATCATGTTTCAGCCCATCCCCATAGGGAAACGCTTGAGACGGTCTACGAACCCGAAATTCTTGATACCGGCGGTGCCGTCGCCAACCTCAGGGCGCACCTGGAAGATGACGATTTTTTTGTGGTGAATGCCGATATTGTCTGCGATCTTGACCTGTCCCAACTGATGCAGATCCATAAGGGCAGCAACGCCGCGGCCACCCTCGCCGTTCACAATGACATCCGGTTCAACAAACTCAAAGTGGTGCAAGAGACGGATGGAACCGCCCGGGTGGCCCATTTTAAGGAACCCGCCGAAACCGGCATGACCTTTACCGGAATCCAGGCCGTTTCCCCCGCCATTTTTGACCATATGCCGGATACCCCAATTTTTTCCAGCATAGATGTGTATAAACGCCTTTGCCCGGAAGGCCGGATTCACGCCTTTGTCCCGGAGGACATTTACTGGCAGGATATCGGCACACCGGACAGTTACCGGTCAACCTCCCGCAAATTTCTGGCCGGCCGCATTTTTAAATGCCCTCCCTCAGAATTCAAAAGTGTAAAGATTGCCCGGATTGCCGGCGACGGCTCCGACCGCAACTGGTTCAGGGCATCAGCCCCCGAAGATGATGGAGAACAAAGGTCCATCGTTATTTCAGATCACGGCATCTGTCTCAAGGATACGGCAGCGGCAGCAGACCCTAAGTCCACCCAGCCGGATCCCCTGGCCCAGATCCAGGCCTTCACAGCCATCGGCAGCCACCTGAGGCAAAGACAGGTGGCCGTTCCCGAAGTCCTTGGATATGATACCCTTTCCGGCCAGGTGGCCCTGGCCGATCTGGGGCACACCCACCTGGCGGATGCGGTAAAAAAACGTTCCCAAAGCAACGACAATTCAGGTATCAAAACGCTTTATCAGCAGGTCATTGACGCCTTGATCATTTTCTCCCGGGAAGGACACCGGGGATTTAACCCGGACTGGACCTGCCAGACCCGGTCCTATTCAAAACCGCTCATTCTTGATCTGGAATGCCGGTACTTCATCAACGCCTTTGCCCGGGGGTATATGGAAGCTGACGCACCCTGGGAAACGTATGCGGCAGCCTTTGAACATATAGCGGACAATGCCCTGGCCTACGGCTTCACCGGACTTATGCACCGGGACTGCCAGTCCAAAAACATCATGCTCAAAGCGGGCCGCCCCTGGTTCATCGATTTTCAGTCCGCGCGCACAGGGCCCCTGCAATACGATCTGGCTTCCCTTTTAATAGACCCTTATGTTACACTGCCGGACAGTATCCAGGCAGATCTGCTGGACTATGCGGTAGAACGGCTCGGCCTTTCCGGAAAAAAGGCGGCGCAGTTTTGTCACAGCTACACCTATTGCGGCCTCACCCGAAACCTTCAGATGCTTGGGGCATTTGGCTTTTTAACACGGGTAAAGGACAAACCGGCGTTCGCCTCCTACATACCCGCCGCACTGAAGGACCTTCACCTGCGCCTCAATTCCCTGGATGAAGCGCCGCTGGCTGTGTTGAATCACCTGGTGGAAAATTTGTTGCACCGCCTGCCGGCCCGGCACATGACCCAAATATGAATTACACGTTAAGGAGTACCATATGACATCCATTCCCGTAATGATCAACGGCCTGCCCGGCAACGTTGCCCAAATCATGGCGTCAGCCGCAATCCGGGATGAGCGGCTTACCCTCGTCCCCTTTTCCCTTACCGGGGAAATCATAGATGATCCCAGCGTCACGGTAGACGGTCAAAAGATCACCCTTCTCAAACCAAGTATTCGGGACAGCCGGATCGGGCATATCCTGGAGGCATATCCCGATTTAATTGTGGTGGACTACACCCACCCCACCGCGGTGAACGCCAATGCGGAATTTTACACCGAGCACAGGATCCCATTTGTCATGGGGACCACAGGCGGTGACCGGGACGCCCTTGAGGCCGTTGTAAACCTGGCTGACACCCCTGCCGTGATTGCCCCGAACATGGCCAAACAGATCGTAGGCCTGCAGGCCATGTTTGAATATGCGGCAAAAACCTTTCCCGGCCTGTTCAAGGACTACACGCTGGAAGTCAAAGAGAGCCACCAGCAGGGCAAGGCGGATACCTCCGGAACGGCCAAGGCCTTGGTTTCCTGCCTGAACGATCTTGGCCTGGGCTTTGATGTGAATGATATCCAGCAGATCCGTGATCCCAAAGTCCAGGAAAAGGAGTGGGGGATTCCCAAAGAACACCTTGGCGGCCATGGCTGGCATACCTATACGCTGCGGGCCGACGACGGGTCGTCCCTGTTCGAATTCACCCATAATATCAATGGCCGGGACATTTACGTCAGCGGAACCTTTGACGCCGTGGTCTTTCTGGATAAGAAACGACGGGAAGATGATGACGGCAAACGGCTCTACACCATGATCGACGTCATGACCCAGCCAGGTTAACCAGCACAGGATGTTGCGATGTCCCCGTTAATTAAAACCGTTCTCATCCTTTTCGGATTGGCCTATCTCATTTCACCGGCGGATCTCATCCCGGACCTGCTGCTGCCATGGCTGGTTGGCTGGCTGGATGACAGTGTGGTGCTGTATTGTATCTACTATCTGATCCGGTACGGGGAACTGCCCTGGTTTGCCTTTAAAAAGGGGCGCAAAGGATTCCCCGGATCCCGGCAGAAAAAGCCGACACCCGAACCTGACCCGAAACCTGACCAAAAAGCAGGTCCTGGCGCCTCCCAACGTGCACGAAGGCAAGCGCCCCGGGGTCAGAACACCCGCTTCCGGCACAGGCAGCCCGAGGGTAGCGGTAATATCGGACAACAGGCATACAGACAGCAAAACGGCAACAGGCCGGCCGCTCCGGTCAAAACCCCCTACGAAATTTTGGGTGTTTCCCCGGATGCCTCATGGGAGACGATCCAAAAGGCCCACAAGGAAAAAATCAAACAATACCATCCGGACAAGCTGTCCCATCTGGGAGAGGATTTTTCCAACCTGGCAAATGAAAAATTTCTTGAAATCCAGAACGCCTACAACACCCTGAAAAAGAAGCACGGCTGAGCCATGGGAGACCATCTGACCGTTTTTCATAAGGGCCGCCCCTGCCGCATTGACACCCAATGGTACCGCTGCGGCAGCCAGGGACGTCCCGTACTGGTATTCCTCCATGAAGGCCTGGGGTGTATCGCCTCCTGGAAGGATATTCCGGAACAGATCTCCCGGGCCACAAACTGCCATGCCTTTTCATACTCCCGCCTGGGATACGGCGGCTCAGACCCCGTTTCCCTGCCCCGGAAGATCAACCACATGCATGTGGAGGCATTGTCAGTGCTGCCGCAGGTGCTGGATGCCGCCGGCATCAAAGAGCACATCATCATCGGCCATTCCGACGGCGGCTCCATCGGGATTATCCACGCCGGATCCCAAAAAACTGACCTGAGAAAAAAGAGAAAGGGGGTGGCATCTTCCGGCCCCGAGCACCTCAAAGGCCTGATCACCCTGGCCGCCCACCTTTTTTGTGAACCCGTGACCCTGGAAGGTATAAGGGAAGCAAAGCAACGGTATCTTTCCGGCCATCTCCGGGATAAACTTGCCCGCATCCACGGTCCGAATACGGATAACGCCTTCTGGGGATGGAATGACATCTGGCTGTCACCTAAATTTAGCCAGTGGAATATCGAGCGGTATCTGGGACCGATCCGGGTGCCGTTATTCGCCATTCAGGGTACACAGGACCCCTATGGCACCATGGCCCAGCTTGACGCCATCCAGGCAGGCAACAAAGCAGCGAAGATATTTGCTGTACAGGGTTGCGGTCATTTTCCCCACCTGGAGCAAAGAGACAGGGTAACGCAAAGAATCATCTCTTTTATAAAACAACTGCTATAGGGAAATTAAGGGATATTAAAGATCACTGCCTGTGACCCCGGCGGTTGCCAGGCGCCACACCTTTCCTCCACCCTATTGGTTTAGGAAGGCTTCAGCTTCCTTTGCATCATTAAACACACGATAGTTAAACGGCAGAAGTGCGGTCATTTTTACGAACATATCGACGATGGCACTGGTCATAGGCCCAGTTACGAGTATGGAAGATCTGTTTGCAAACTCTTTTTGCCGGGGTTTGTAGAGTCGTAAAATACCGACAATCTCATTAAGATCGCTTATGGACAGTCCCAAATTCGCCTGTGTAAAGTCCCAGAAGGAGTGCTTGTCAAGGTATTCGGGATGTTGCATCAATTCGGATATTGCTGAAATCAGGCCGGGTTTGTCAACAATTCCGGTAACCCTCATTTTAATATAGATGCTATGGGATGCATCAAGTTCGAATTTCACCCGGCCCTCCTGTAGTGGATACGATACGTTTTTTTTGGTCCGCCGCCCATCAAGTGGTTCTGTCAAACGAATCGCCGGCTATGGCTTTATCGTTTAAACCGGGGCGGGTAATCGGTGGATATAATATAAAGCCAACGGGGCATAAAATCCATACATTTTCTCCAATTTGTCCCATACGGATGGACTTGCTGTTACCGGACTTTGCTCTATTGTTTTCTCAATGGGCAGGCTTTAATTGTCCGACTTTTTTCATCGTCATTCAGCGCCCCGATTTTCGCAATTGATGGTATGTGGGTCTGTATTCCATTGAAAAATAATTATGATAGTGCTTGAATGCATTGTCAAAGACACCCGTTTTCACACCCCCAATGAGATTTTATTTTAGGGATGCGACAATGCAAACCGAACTTGCTGAAATAGTAAAAAATATTTTCAAACGGCCCTTGCTAAGATATACGTTTATCATATCAACGGCGATATCCGTATTCTTACCGGCGTACGGCCATTTCATGATATACCCTGAGTTTCAAAACCAGTTGAAAGATTATGCCAAGGACACGGCAATGCGGGTGGCCACCCACCTGAAGTCATCCATATATAGCCATGGCACAACGTTAACGGCTCAGTCCATCACCCCGAAAGTGATTGGTGACGTAACCTCCCTGACAAAGGATTTGAAAATTGAAAAAATCAAAATATTCGCTAAAAGCGGTTTAGTACTTTTTTCAACAGCGCCCCAAGATATCGGACAAAAAAACAAGCATTCCTATTTTTTCGAGCATATCGCCAAAGGAAAGACTTTTTCAAAGATCGTAGATGAACAAGACATGACGATGGAAGGCAGAAAAGTAACGTCAAAAGTGGTGGAAACCTATATTCCCCTGATGGCGGAGGGAGAATTTAAAGGAGCGGTGGAAGTTTACTATGATATAACCGAAAGTGGACACAAGCTTGCGGCCATCATTCAAGAACTCTACACCACCATCACCATTGCATCATTTCTGTTTTTCTCATTACTGCTGGTGATTCTCTTCAAAGCCAGTCGCAACACACTTGTAAAAGAAGCGGCTGAAGAGGCACTGATTGAGGCACGCTCTCATCTTGAAAAGACTGTGGACCAAAGGACAACTGCCCTCAAACAGACCAACCGGAGCCTGGTACATGAAATCGAAGAAAGAATCTGCACCGAAGATTCACTGCAAAAGAGCTATGATACACAACGGATCACAAACAGGCTACTGCAGGAATCCCTAAGGGAAACACCACTTGAGGATATATTGGATATTTGCCTGGACCTCGTCCTTTCTCTTTCATGGCTCTCTTTTGAGTCCATGGGCTGCATTTTCCTTGTGGAGGAGAACTCAGATACCCTGGTGATGAAAACCCAAAGAGGGTTTCCCGATGAACTTGCGGCCCTTTGCAGCAATGTTGCATTTGGCAGATGCCTGTGCGGAAGGGCTGCTGAAACCCAACAGCCGGTTTTTTCGAGCAACATCGACCGCCGGCATGATATCCTTTTACCTGGCACACCGGACCACGGGCATTATTGCGTCCCCTTAACCGCCAATAAAAAAACCCTTGGGGTAATCAACATATACGTAAAACCCGGCCACAATAAGGACGACATGGAGCTGGCATTCTTGGAAGCCGTGGCCAATACCCTTTCAGGTATATTGATCCGGAGACGGGGAGAACAGCAACAAAGAGAAATTGAACAACGCCTGAGCCACTCCCATAAAATGGAAGCTATCGGCACCCTTGCCAGCGGCATTGCCCATGACTTCAATAATATCCTGTCCGGGATAATGGGACATGCCCAGTTGACGTCCATGAACCTGGATAAGGCTGAAAAGGCCAACCAACACATCGACCAGATCCATAAAGGTGCAAAAAGGGCAACAGAACTGATCCAGCAGATCCTAACCTTCAGCCGGCAGACGGCACATGATAAAAAGCCTGTTCGCCTCTCTCCCATTGTTAAGGAAACCTTAAAATTTATTCGTTCCTCCTTTCCTGCAAACATAAAAATCGTTGAGCAAATCACATCAAAATCAAAGGTCAAAGCAGACCCAACCCAGATGCACCAGGTGCTGATGAACCTGTGCACCAATGCCTTTCACGCCATGCGACAAACCGGCGGAACTCTTTGTGTGAATCTTTCTGAAATCCGATACAATCAGGATGTCGGTTCACCGGTCATCCCGGAGACACGAGGAGATCTGTTCATGCTGTTGGAGGTATCCGACACAGGTCATGGAATACCCAAGGATATCCAAAATAAAATATTTGAGCCCTATTTCACCACGAAGAAACCAGGAGACGGCACCGGACTGGGACTCGCCGTTGTTCTGGGTATTGTCGAAGACCACAGCGGCTGGATCAACGTGAAAAGTGATCCCGAACGGGGAACAAATATTCAGGTGTACCTACCCGTTTTCGGGGATAATGTGGAAACGGAGGAAACGGAGGAGCAGATCGACGTTCAGGGGGGTACAGAATGCATCATGGTGGTGGATGATGAATCAAGCATCCTGGATTTTTATTCAGGCCTGTTGGGTGCCTATGGATACCGGGTGGTCACCTTTTCAGACGGCCTTTCTGCGCTCAAGGCGTTTAATAAAAATCCTGGCGCTTACGACATATTGATAACGGACATGACAATGCCTGAAATGACAGGAGATATTCTGGCCCGAGAGATTTTAAAACTTAAAAAAAGATTCCCCATCATTCTAAGCACGGGAATCCATGACAGGATTTCAAAGGCAGATGCATTAAAGGCCGGCATAGCAGAATACCTTCCCAAGCCCCTTGAAGGAAAAAAACTCCTGTCAACAATCAGAAACCTTCTGGACCACTGATTCGAACGGTCAGCCTTTTGTCATCAGGCAACTTTGCGGTCACGGTTTCTTTCGTCCGGATGATAAAACAAGGAGACCCTGCGGTTGCAGACCGAGATACCGTAGTCTTTACCAGGCGTCAGGGAGGCCGGGCTGTTGTCCGTACAAATGACCTGGTGCCCCGATGTCAGTTCAAAGGTATGCAATCTTCCCGGCCCCCTGAAATGGGATTTCAAAAGCGTTGCCCTGCAAACGGAATCAGGATCCACGTATACGTCTTCGGGACGGATGAACACGGAGACCCGGCCGAAACCGCGGCCAAAAGCCTCAGGCACGGTGGTTCCGGAATCGGAGGAAAACGTACCGATCAGGGTGGTCACCTCTCCTTTGGATGACACTTCCCCGGGAAGAAAAGAGCCTTCACCCACGAATCCTGCCACTTCAGGAGATTGCGGGTGGTAGTACAGGTTCTGCGCCGTATCCCATTGGAGCAGCTTACCCGCTGCCATCACCCCGATTTTATCGGCCATGGCAAAGGCTTCGTGCTGATTGTGGGTCACCAGAAGACCGGTAATGCCAAATTCGGTAAGAATGTAGCGGACCTCCTCGGAAAGGGATTCTCGCAGGGCAATATCCAGGTTGGAAAAGGGTTCATCCATGAGCAGAAGCTCGGGCTTGGGCGCAATGGCACGCGCCAGGGCCACCCGCTGCTGCTGACCGCCGGAAAGCTCGTGGGGGTATTTCTTTTCAAAGCCCTTGAGTCCCGTCACCCTGATGAGCTTTTCAAGATGGGTGACGTCCTTTTTTACCGGGCCGAAACAAATGTTTTCCATAACGGTAAGGTGGGGAAACAGGGCATAGTCCTGGAATACCATACCGGTGCGCCGGCGCTCCGGAGGAATATGGATATCCTGCGATGACACCGTGTATTTGCCGATGGTGATGGAACCTGTATCGGGGGTGTCAAACCCTGCAATCATCCGCAGGAGGGTGGTTTTTCCGCAGCCGCTGGGACCGATCAACGCCGCCAGCTCGCCTGGGTTCACAGTGAAGGTGATATCGTCAGCCACCACAGGGCCTGGGATATGACGCTTGTTTATATGGTTTAGGATCAGGCTCATATCAATTCCTCTGTCGCCCCATAAAGGTTAGAATAATGATGGGAATCATGCCGGCAAGTACCAGGGTAAGGGCGGGCAGGGCCGCCCGCTCCCACTCCCCTTCGGAGGTGAGTTCAAAAATTTTCACGGCAAGGGTGTCCCAGCCGAAAGGCCTCAGCATCAAAGTGACCGGCATCTCCTTGATGATCTCCACAAGCACCAGGATGCATCCGGTGGCAATGCCCCGCCGGATCAGGGGAAGATGAACGGATGACAGCAGTTTCATACCGGTCACCTGCATCAGTGAAGCCGCTTCGTCCATGGCAGTGGTCATCCGGGTCATGTTACCGTGAACCGGGTTGTACCCGGCGGTAAGAAAACGGATCATGTAACACAGGGGCAGCAGCAAAAGACTTCCCTTGATAACCCCTGCGGACAAGTTCAGGCCCGCCCACCGTGCCAGGGAAACCATTGCACCGTCCGCCAAGCCCACAACACCGATCATCCCCACGGCAAGCACGGTTCCGGGTAATGCATATCCGGTCATGGACAGTTTTGCAGCCAGCCCCGCCTTCCAGTCCTTGGCCGCCCTGCAGGCGTATGCCAGTCCCACAGCCACCGCCATGGTGGTGGCCATCCCTAAAAAGCCCAGGGTAAACGTATTGAACAGCAGTCTGCCGTAATGGGCACTGATCTCCAGATGAAAGGCCTCAAGGGTCCAGACGAACAGCTGGATCACGGGTATGCCGAAGGCAAGTATGAAAACAAAGCTGCAGTATCCGCTTGCAAGGATTCCGGGCACACCCTTCAGGGGCTGACGCTCCGACGGCTGATGGCTGCCCCGGTTGAAGAACTTTTGTTTCCGCTTCATATAGGCTTCGGCCAGAAAAATCACCAGTACGATAACCACCAGAATAGAGGCGAGCTGAGACGCGGCATTAATGGAGAAGAACCCGTACCAGGCCTTGTACACCCCTGTGGTAAAAGTATCGTAATTAAACACCGATACGGCGCCGAAATCCGCCAGGGTCTCCATGAATACCAGGATAAGCCCGCCGAAAATCCAGGGGCGTGCCATGGGAATCGTCACCCGGAACAGGGTGGAAAGACGCCCTTGCCCAAGGGAGAGCGACGCCTCCACCACGGACCTGCCCATGGATCTGAATCCCGAGGATGCCATGAGGAACACATAGGGGAAGACCGCAAGGGAAATCACCATGATCACCCCCCAGGCAGATCGGATCTCCGGAATCATTCCGGCAAGGGAGGGCAGATGCAAGCGTACGGCCGTTCTTACCGGCCCTGCAAAATCCAGCAGCCCCGTGTAGATAAAAGCCATGACATAGGCCGGAATGGCCAGGGGAAAGAGCAGGAGGCGTTCGAACATCCTGCGTCCTGCGAACTCGTGAAAGGAGGTCAGCCAGGCCAGGGACACGCCCAGTACCGCAGTGGTGGCGATGACCCCAGTGACCAGCACCACCGTATTGCGCAGCAGCCCGGGCAGCACATATTGTTTCAGGTGCCCCCAGATTTCCGGTTCAGCCTTGATTCCCGAAACCAGGATGAAAAGTACCGGTGTCAGGGTGATCAAGGCAATCAGGGCGGCGGTAAGCACGCCGCCCTTGGTTTTTAATAGCTGTGTCATCAAAGGTAGTTACTTATATCCGGCCATGTCCATCAGTTTAATGGCTTCGGCCTGGAGTTCACCGGCTTTGGTCAGGTTGATGCGGTTCTCCTTGAAATCCCCCCAGCCTTTTACGAAATCGTGGGGAGTAACGCTGGTATTCACCGGATATTCCATGTTGGCATCGGCGAAAACTTTCTGGGCGTCCTTTCCGGACAACCATTCAAGAAACTTGACTGCCTGTGCGGTATTTCCGGAGTACTTGACCACGCCAGCACCCGATACGTTCACATGGACACCGGAACCGGCCTGGTCCGCCCAGAAAATCCCCAAGGGGAGATCGGGATTCTTTTTCATGAGGCGGCCGTAGTAATAAGTATTTACCACCCCCACATCCCCCTGGCCTGCGGCAAGGGCTTCCAGCACTTTGGTGTCGGAAGAATAGGGAGGTGCCGCCAGGTTGTTTACCCATCCTTTAACGATGGTTTCTGTCTTTTCCCTGCCCAGGGTTTCAATGAGCATGGCCACCAGGGACTGGTTGTACACTTTTTTTGACGTACGCAGCAGCAGTCGTTTGTGCCAGTCCGCTCCGGCCAGGGCTTCGTAGGAACTCAGATCCCCAGGGGTTACCTTATTTGTGTTGTAAACAATGGTTCTGGCCCGGACGGAAAGACCGAACCACATATTGGCCGGATCCCTGTAATGGGCCGGGATATTGGCGGAAAGCACCGGGGAATTCACGGGTTCAAGCACCCCTTTTTGAGCGGCATGCCAGAGGTTGCCGGCATCTACGGTGAGCAGGATATCCGCTTTGGTCCCCTCCCCTTCGGAAAGGATGCGCTGGAGAAGCACAGCAGCCTTGCCGGTAATATAGGTGACCTTTACCCCGGTTTCTTTTTCATACTGCCCGAAAAGATCCTTTATCAGATGTTCCTTGCGGGCACTGTATACCACCAGCTCATCCTGGGCGGCAACCGACGCTCCGGTAAAGAACACCATCACACTCAGAAGAATGATTACTGCTTTCTTCATCTTACGAAACTCCTTAGTTTTTGTATAGGATATTTAGTCTTGCCAAACTGGATGTGACTTTTAAACAAAATAAAAACATCTGTCAACAATTAAGTTATGCTATCATGACTTTTTAAAAAATATAAGCCTTTTGTCGTAGATTTCGATCAAGTTTAAAAAACAAACTCAATACCAATTATACGGGGACTTGATTCACGGGGCGGGATCGGTGTACTCTAAAGAGCGTCTGACCTGTGCCACTCAACCGCAATCTTATAAGGGATTTTCGCCTTGACACCCAGCGGCTCCAATAGCATGCACGAAAAGATACAGTCCATCGCAGCCTTAAAGGTGGAAAAATACTGTTTTGCCATTGCTATCATTGCTATTTTCTGTTTTACCGGTCTTTCCCAGGCATGGGGGAAGCCCCCCGTCCGGATCCAACTCAAGTGGTTCCACCAGTTCCAATTTGCCGGTTACTACGCGGCAAAGGAAATGGGATTCTACGAGGAAGCCGGACTGGATGTGGAACTCCTGGAAGGCGGGCCCGGAAAACGCGTTCAGGAAATCCTGTCAGCAGGCAACGCAGAATTCGGTGTATTGGGTTCCGAACTTGTACTCCACAAGGCCAACGGAATGGACGTGGTGGTGCTGGCCCCGATCATTCAACATTCCATCCGTGCGGTCATTGCCAGAAAGGACCGGGGTATTGCCACCCCCCACGATCTTCTGGGCAAACAGATCATGCTGAACACAAACGAACTGCCTGAATTTGCGGCCATGTTCCTCAATGAAGGCATTCAATTAAAAAATCTTTCAA
>MDTD01147316.1_pt1 | contig 31584 bp, 26 predicted proteins | sample 811221 | NCBI WGS metagenome assembly MDTD01 (sample SAMN05326646, study PRJNA326480) | marine metagenome | isolation source: seawater | place: Pacific Ocean: South West | collected 2011
ATCGATCACTTTCATCGATGTGCGTCGATGTGTTCATCGATGCGCGCATCGATCGGTGTCGAGACGACGACGATGTCGACGACGGCGGCGGCGACGGGAGTGCACGTCGCGTCGATCGGATCGTCTCGTGCGCATGGGACCGCGACGAGGGGTGATGCGAGCGTTCGCGCGCGCGTGGTCGTCGTCCGCGTCGTCGTCGTCGGCGGCGTCGAGCGCGAGTCGCGACGGGACGCGAACGGTGGCGATGCTCGTGCCGTACGACGGCGCGGACGATGGTGATGCCGGTGGGCGATTCGCGGTGTACGCGAGAGGACGAGAGGAGACGTCGGTGAAGAGACGAGAAGCGGTGGAGGCGAAGAGGCGAGCGATGGGGACGACGATCGGTGCGAGACTGCTGCGCGCGTGTGGATGGGCGTCTCCGAAGGCGGAGGAGACGCGGAGACGCGCGCGCGCGTTCGGGGAAAAGACGTGGGCCGCGATGGGCGCGGCGAAGAGAGGGTCGGTGAGGAAGAGAATACACGAACTCGGGATGTTTGCGATGGATAGGATCGATCCGAGAGAGATGACGCTGTGTGGGATGCCGAGAGAGGCGTCGTCGATGGAGGTGGCGTATCCGAGGGGCGCGACGGACGCGAGACGGGCGAGGCGGGCGACGAGAGAGGCGGTGGAGACGGGGATGAAGAACGCGCGCGCGGCGACGAGGATGTATGCGATCGGGGTGCCGTTGTCGATACCGATGTTTTTGTCCCCGGTGAGCAATTTTCCGTTGTATTATTTCGTGTTTCGGTTGATTTCGTCGACGCGCGCGACGGCGGCGGGGAGGGCGGCGACGGCGCTCTTGGGCGACGCGCGCGAGGAACGCGCGGCGGAGGAGAGGGCGATGGCGATCGAGCGCGAAATCTTGGAGATTGGTGGTGAGTCGTTCGCGTGCGCGCGATTGGACGCGCGCGACGGCGTCGACGTCGACGGCGCGGCGTGTTGTCGACTCGCCGATCCCGCGCTCGAGAAATTCTTACGAGACGAAGGACCGGACGCGTTGTTCGTGCCGTGCGACGCCTTGGCCGAGGCCGCGCGCGGGCACGAAGATTCGAAAGAAAAGTGCGCGGCGGCGCGCGTGGAGGAGATTTTCAACGAGACCGGGGTCGTGGAATTGTCGCGAAAGCATAGACGATACGACGAAATTTACGGGCGTGGCGCGAACGAAAGCGTCTACTAGTAATCATTAGCCGTGTATATAACGGATGGACAGTCGTTCTAGCATTTCTTACAAAAGCAAGTGTGTACCCGAAGCGCCTATCGTTCAATTTCAAGATCCGCAAACGTGCGAAGCGTCGAGCCGACCGCTTAGAGTCGGTAGGAGACGCCGCACTTACCGCAGTAGACGCGGTCGAAGTGGTGCGCCATGAAGACACCGGGGCCGCAGGTGGCGGCGTTGCACTCCTTGCGGAGACGTTCAACCTTACCGGAGTCGTCAACCTTGTAGAGCTTCAAGACGGCGAGCTTCACCTTCTTGTGCACGTGCTTCACCTTCTTCGGCTTGGTGTACGTCTTCTTTTTACGCTTCTTACCGCCACCGCGCAAGCGCAACACCAAGTGGAGCGTGGACTCCTTTTGGATGTTGTAATCCGCGAGCGTGCGGCCGTCCTCGAGTTGCTTACCGGCGAAGATCAAACGTTGCTGATCCGGCGGGATGCCCTCCTTGTCTTGGATCTTGGCCTTCACGTTGTCGATGGTGTCCGAGGACTCCACCTCCAAGGTGATGGTCTTACCCGTCACTGCGTCGTGGCGAAAACGCGCGCGTTCGTCAGTCACACCGTTCGCACGCGAGGAATCATACGAATGAAAACACCCCCCTTTCCACGCGCGTCCCCGCGCCACGACGCCCGCGCGCTCGACGCTCGAGACGTTCGCGCGCGCGCGCGTCATCGACACGAAAACCCTAAAAACCGCGGCATCCGCATCCACCGCGTCCTCCTCCTCCTCCGCGCGCGTTCGTCACCCATCATCGCGCGTCACGTACACGTCTTGACAAAAATTTGCATCTCGTGCGAGTTCGGGAGGGTTCCGTCTTCACTCGCGTCGCAAAGAGGCGGACGCGACGACGTCGCGCGCGACGACGGGATGCGCCGGTCGCCCGCGGGCGGGCGTGGTCCGGGTGTGACCCGTCCACCTCGAGTCCCCCCGTGACCGATGAGTCATGACTCGTGGAATGGGGAAGAAAACGAATCGACGCACGACCGAGGACGCGGGAGACTCGGGCGCGCGCGCGAGGACGACGACGACGACGACGACGACGACGACGACGACGACGACGACGACGACGACGCGCGCGCGTTTCTCTGCGCCGGTCGTCGCGATGGTGGAGCGCGTCGAGGACGCGACGATGCCGACGACGCTCGACGCCGATTACGTCGTCGTGCGCGCCGAGGAGGCGGCGTCGGCGATTCGCGCGCACGCGCTCGCGTGTTACGACGTCGCGTTCGCGTCGATGGTGGAGGTCGACGGTGAGGCATCGCCCGAGCGCGTGTTCGCCGCGTTCGCGCGCGCGAGTCGGGAGTTGGCGAGACGAGCGCGCGCGGAGGGCGGCGGCGCGAGACGCGCGAGACGATGGAGACGCCGATGGAGACGATTCGTCGAGGCGGCGCGGTGCGGCCGAATCGTCGCGCGCGTGGTGATGAATCCGATGACTCGACGGGCGGTGGTTCTCGCGTGGGTCTGGTCGGGTAAAGCGACGATGCGTGCGGCGTGGGGGATGTGGTGAGAGAAGAGACGACGACGACGACGAGACGAGACGAGACGAGACGGAGAACGAGCGGCGGGGGCTAAGTTGTAACATGTCATGAAGAATGAATCAAATCTATGAGGAGGAGGAGGAGGAGGAGGCGTGTCTGCGTGCATTCATCCCGTGAATTTCATCGGTGCGTTGGACGCGGTGGCGTCGCTGAATCCCGCGCGTTGCCAATCGCACTGCGCGCGCAATCCGACGCGACGTTTCAATTCCATCGTCGTCTCGGCGGGGATGAGATTACTCTCGAGACCGAGACGGGAGAGCGTTGAATTTTCATCCAACGCGTTCATGAGTTCGGTCGCGCCGTCGCGTCCGATGGCGTTTCTCGTGAGATCGAGCGTCTCCAACGACGTGTTGTCTCGCAAATCGGCGGCGATATCGATGGCGCCGGGATCGCCGAACGTGTTCGAACCGAGATTTAGCGTCTTCAGGGACTTGTTCTCACCGAGAGCATCGGCGAGCCACCACGCGTCGTCGTCTGTCATCTCGTTCGCATGAAGATTGAGCTCCCTGAGGTTGCCCGCGTCGCGCTTGAGCGCTTGCGCCAACCACTTTGCGCCTTCGCGCACGGAATTATTCGACAAATCCAATTCCTCGACGTTCTTCAAGACGTCGGCGATCGCCTGTGCACCCTCGGCGCCGAGGACATTACACTTCATGTCCAGTCTGCGCATTGACTTCGAGACTCGAGCGCCGCCGTCGTCGTCTCGCTCCATGTCGTCGCGTCCGTCCTCGCGACGGCGCTTGCGCAGCGCCTCGGAGATCGATCGCGCGCCATCGGCACCGATACCGTTGAAACCGAGAAGGAGGTGCTCGAGATTGCCGAGACCGTGCGTCTCGAGCGCCGCGCATCCCTCGTCGCCGCATCCGTTGTGCTGAACATCCAATTCGCGAACGCTCGTATCGCCGGAGAGCGCCGCGACTAACGCGCGCATGCCGTCGGCGCCGATCAAGTTGTGCGCGAAATTGAGCGTCGTCAACGTCTTCGAATGTTTTAGCGCGTCAGACATCGCGATCGCACCCTCGGCGCCGAGCGCGTTCCCTCTCAAATTTAATCGTTCGAGCGGACATCCATTTTCGTCGAGGACCGCCGCCAACGCCGAGCCCGCCGCCGTCCCCAGACCGCACGACGACAGATCCACCTTTCTCAACGCTCGCGCCTCCGTGAGCGCGCTCACAAGTCTCGTGAACCCCTCACCGTTCAACCCTTTCCCACCCCGAAGCGTCAGCGACGTCAAACGCGCCGCGCTTGACGTCCCGCCCGCGACGCCTCGCAGCGCGCGTCCGAGCAACCACGCCGTCTCATACCTCGGCCGTCTCACCTCGAGCTCCAACGACCGTCCTCGCGCCGCGTCCTCAACAAGCGATTCCGCCATCTCGTTCGCCCCGTCCAACGCTCGCACGGCGTCTCCTCCCAGATCCAGCGTCGTCCGTCTCGTCGTCGACGCGCGCGTCGTCGGTTTGGTCGGCGTTCTCCGTCCTCCCGAGCCTCCCACCTCGAACGCCAGGCTCAACCGACCCATCGCGTCCATCACCTCGCTCGCCCCTCTCGCCCGCTTCTCTCGTCGTCCACCGGCGTCGTCGTCCGCCTCCATCGCGCTCGCCCGCGTCGACCGTTTCGCGCCCAGGCCCAAGAAATCCAACGTCTCGTCCACCTCGTGTCTCGCCCGCCTGACGCGCGCGAGCGCGCCCGCGTCCTCGTCCTCGTCCTCCTCCTCGCGCGAGACGTCCATCGCGCGTTTGTTTTCGCTCCCTCCGCCCGCTTCCTCCGCCCGCGCGCGCGAGTGACGCGCGAGACTTTCGCGCCGAAACGTCACTTCGCGCGCGTCTTCACCGTCCTCGTCGTCATGGTGGAGCTCCGACGGCGTCCGAAGACGCCGCTCGCGGTGATGCGACCGCGCGCGGAGGTGCGCGCGACGACGCGCGACGACGCGCGCGCTCGGAGACGCGCGATGAGATGGAATGGAATGGATATTTCGGCCCGTTCGCGCCGTCTCGACGCGCGACGCCGGACCCGCGACTGATGCGATCGATGCGCTCGAATTCGCGCGAACAGGCGAACGATGAAGGACCTCCGTCGCCGACGTCGCCTCGAGCGCCGAAGCGACGGGTGTCGTTCGATAACGCGAAGCGCGTGATCGCCAAGGGGAAGGCGCGATGGCGGAGCTTGCGCACGCGGACGCAATCGACGGTGTTGATGATCGGGAGCGTGATCGGAATCATGCTGTGTGGACACGCGTTCGCTATTTTGTTGTGTCTGTGCGTGCAGTTTTTGATGGCGAAGGAGTTGTTTGAGTTCGTGGCGAACTCGCACGAGGAGGAGAGCGTGCCGGGGGAAGAGACGGCGGCGCTGCGAAGAAAGACGATGACGCTGCGGTGGTACTGGTTTTGGACGCTGTCGTTCGCGGTGTACGGGAGAATCGTCAAGTATATGCGGCTCGGGTTCATGAGCGCCAAGGAGTGGAACGAGTTGCTGTTGAACGGGGCAGAGGTGAGCCCGGCGTCGTGGTTGTTGATGCATCACACGTTTTTGAGCTATTGCGCCTATCTCGGGGGCATCGTGTATTTCGTGTTGACGCTTCGCAAGGGTAGGTACGCGTATCAGTTCGCACAGTTCGCGTGGACGCACATGATCATCGCCGCGACGACGACGACCGGATACTTTAACGTGTCCAACGTACTCGAGGGTATGATTTGGTTCGTGTTTCCGCTCTTCATGGTCGTCGTCAACGACATCATGGCGTACATTTGCGGAAAGCTCTTCGGTAAGACGCAGTTGATCAAGATCTCACCCAATAAAACGTGGGAAGGGTTCATCGGAGCCTTCCTCTCCACGCTCATCGTGGCACCGCTCTTCGCCGCGTATCTGCAGCAGTTTAGTTACTTTACGTGTCCCCCGAGCGGAGAGGTGTACTTCCGAGGCGTCTTCTCGCGTCAGGTCTGCGACCCCGGCGAGCCGTTCATCGTGTCCAACAAACCGATCTCGATGTTCCTCGGCAACGTCGCCGGTCCCATCTTCACGACCGTCACCGGCATCTCCACCGTGCGCTGTTCGATGTTCATGGTGCACTCGCTCGCCTTCGCCACCTTTGCCAGCGCGGTGGCCCCGTTCGGCGGCTTCTTCGCCTCTGGATTCAAGCGCGCGTTCAAGATCAAAGACTTCGCGGCGACGATTCCCGGTCACGGTGGCATCACGGATCGCATGGATTGCCAAGTCATCAATTCGTGCTTTTCCTCGCTCTACCTGTCCAACTTCGTCAAGCACGTGGGCGGCTCGCTGACGCTCGGCATGCTCCTCACCAAGATTGAGCTCGTCAGCGACGAGCACGCCATCGAGCTCTACAACGCTCTTGGCAAGATGCTCAAAACGCGCGGATTGACCGCCTCGATGCTTTAAAACACCTTGTAACGTTCCGTTTCTAGTCTCGCGCTCGACGCCGTCGACGATTACAATCCGTCTATCTCTACCCTTTTCAATTACAACTCGCGTCGCCTCCGCGCGCGCACTCTATTCGCTCTCCCCAGCCTTGGCCGGTTGCGCGTCCGCGATCGCGGCGAGATACATCAAGTTCTCCTGCAGTTTCGTCTGATACTTGGCGCACTCGGCGAGCTTGCCCACGTTTTGGTTCTCCAGGATGGCGAGGATCAGTTGTTGATTCTCATCCAAGTACTTTTGAATCAGTTCCGTCGTCACCACCGTCGGCGGCGCGTTCGGCGACGCGGTTTCGGGCGCGGTCGACGGCGCGGAGGACGGACCGGGTTCGCCGGACATGTCTGGCGCGCGACGAGGTCTGCGGAACGGCGCGGTTCGAGCTCGAGCTCGAGCTCGCGCGGGACGCGACGACGAGACGCCATCGGACGAACGATGGACCGCGCGTGAAGACGGAAATACACGAACACATACATTACATCGCGCGTCGCGAACTCTCTCCTACGTCTTCCCCCCCCCGCGCGTCGTCGCGTCTCTCGCGCGTCGCTCTCGCGCGTCCGCGCCGCCGAAACATGCGTCCACGACGCCCACGAACCCGACGACGAGCGTCTTCGCGAACGCCCGCGTCCCGTCCATCCCTCGCCGTATCGCCACATCCCTCGCCACGAGCGCCATCGAAGCGTTCGCGACGCACACACACTCGACGAACGCGCGCGCGTCCGCCTCTCGCGCCTTCGTCAACGCGCCCACCCTCGACCAATCCCCGCTCCACCCGGCGTCCACCGTTCCCGCGAGGACGACCGCGAGCGCGAGTTGAAGAGGTCCGAACCACGGTTCACGCGGCGTCGTCCCGAACGCGCGCTCGAACGCGCGCCACGCGTCTTCATCGTACGCGTAAAACGTCTCGTCGTCATCGAGCGCGGTCCCGTCGTCGCGCGCCGACGCCGACGTCGACGTCGCCGACGACGGGACGCGCGCGATCGGTCGCGGGAGATTTCTCCTCGTCGTCCGCGGTCGACGCATCGACGCGTCGCGCGTCGTCGTCGCGCGCATCGTCGTCATCGTCAGAGCGCGACGCATTGTCTCGAACGCCAATGTCGCGCGCGATCGTCGTCGTCACCGCGCTTCTGGCGTCGAGCGTCGGCGCGGACGCGCGCGCGAGCGCGTTCGCGACGTCCTCGTGCGCGGCGCCGACGTTCACGTGCGCGGGAGGCGCGCCCACGCTCGGGGACGCGACGCGATGCCACGCGAGTTGGTCGTGCGGAATCGTCTGTTCTCCGGGCGCGTCGTGCGCCGAAACGTTCACGATTCGCGCCGGCGTCGCCGCCGTGCCGGATGGTACGACGGTGGCGTTTAACGCGTCCACGGACGCGCTCGAACTCGGACCGACGACGTTCGGGGGCGACGCGTCGTGCACGGCGGTCGGATGCGACGCGTACGCGACGCGATTGACGGCTCAGAACGCTGAGTACACGCGGCGGTACGATGGAGATTGGTGCGAGGTGAAGGAGACGAGCGAACGGTGCGCGTTCAAGGGCGCGCCGAAAGATGGGAGATGGACGGAGTTCACGGTGACGATGAAGTGTAGGAATAAGATTTTGCCGTGCACGGGGGCGCGCGCCGCGGCGGAGATTGATTTCTTAGGCGTCGTCGGACCGAGCGCGCCGTCGCCGCCGATGCCGCCGGAACCGCCTCGCGCGCCGCCGACGCCGCCGTCGCCGCCGATGCCGCCGCCACCGCCGGGAACGTTTTCGCCGGGAGGCGCGGGACGACGACGCGCTCGCGCGGCGTTGACGGTCGTCCTCGTCTCGATCCTGACCTACGCCGCGTTCGGAAGCGCGTACGTGTACGCCCTCGGACGAGGCTGGGTCGAGGGATTCGTCGAACCGTGTTGGGAGCGCGAGGGAAGCTTTTGCGAGATGGTGTGGTGTTGGTGCTTTCCCGCGTATTGGTGCGCCACGGACGAAGAGTGTTTAGACGCGTACGACGAGGCGAGCGAGCGACGCGATCGCACCGGCGATTTCCAACGCACGCAGACGACCGCACCTCTTCTCGGCGACGATTCCGATTCGAACGAGTGACGACGCACGATCGTCCTCGCGTGTATTCTTTACCTGTACGTTTCTTTCCCGAACCGTCGGCGTCGCCCCGAGCCCGCAGAGCGCGACTCCCTCGCGCGACCTCGTCAGCCACGTCCGCGCTCCTCTGCCGCGCGCGTCTCGCCCTAGCTCGACCTCGTCGTCGGGCGCGACCGATGTCCTCGCCCGAGGCGAAACGCGCCAAGACGACGAGGTCGACGCGCGCGGGCGATTCGAACGTCCCCGGGACAGCCGAGGCGCCCGCCGATAACGGTTGGCTCGCCGCGCTGCACGCCGAGCGTTTGAAGCGGCGTGGACTGGCGCCGGTGATGTCGGAGCGAGACGCGGAGCGCGCGCGCGCGAACGAGCGCGCGAGCGCCATCGCATCGGCGGCGACGGGCGGGAGGGCGGCGCCGTCGGCGTCGCTCTCGGAGACGCTCCGCGCGAGGCGGGAACGCGCGAGCGAGGCGGATGCGACCGCGCCTCGCGTGAGAGAGAAGAGTGGGGACATTCGATTGTTGACGTATAACGTGTGGTTTGGTGACGTGGCGACGGTGGAGCGCCTGGAGGCGCTCGGAAAGGTGATCGAAGAGTGCGACCCGCACGCGTTGTGTCTGCAAGAGGTGACGCCGCAGGCGATGTTTGTGTTGCGGTCGCAGGCGTGGTGGGAGCGATACGTCGTCGGGCCGAAGCCTCCGCTGCAGGAATACTTTAGCATGATGCTCTTCAAGCGCACGGTGCGAAGCGAGGCGGTGAAGCGCGATCAGTATCCGTTTAGAAATTCACAAATGGGTCGGTACCTCGACGTCGTGAGTTACATGCGGTGTCCGAGCAGTCTGCGCACGTTCGCGGTCGGGAGCTCTCACCTCGAGTCGTACATCAACGCCAATCGCACGAGCGCGAAAGAGAGGCGCGTGCAGATCGCCGAGTGTTTCTCGTGGCTCAATAAACATGAAAATGCGATTTTTATGGGGGACACGAATTGGGACGATAAAGACGGCGACGTGCCGTTGCCGCCGGAATGGCGAGACGCGTGGCTCGATATGCATCCGAATGACCCTGGGTACACGTACGACGCTCGGAAAAACGCCATGTTGCGCGGGTACTTGCGAAAGAGACTCGACCGCGCGTTCGTCAAGCTCAAACACTTTGACGTGAAGTCGATCGAAATGGTGGGCACGCAACCCATCCCGGGCGTGACGTACCACAAAACCGTGAGTAATCGCGGCAAAGCGGAGATCATCGAGCTTCCTGTCGTACCGAGCGATCACTTTGGCTTGCTCTTGACGCTTCGAGGTTCGAAGCAGGCGGACACCGACGGCGACGACCAAAAAGGCGTCGTCGATTTGACGTAGAAAATATTTCAAAGGTCGCATCAAATGTTAGCTACAAATACCGAGAAATCGAGAAACAATCACTTGTTGCCATCCACGCTCGCGCTCGTCGTCGTTTGCGTATCGCCCTGCGCTTGCGCTTCGGCCGCCTCGTCCTGCGCGATTTGTTCCTCCAAGGCTTTGATGTCCTCGCTGACGACTTCCTCCTTCATGTGCATCTTCTCGAACTCCGCCTCGTGTTTCATCTTCTCGAACTCCAGTTCCTTGAGCTTGAGATTGTGTCGACAAATCTCCATCTCTCGCTGCGTCACCTCGAGTTCTTTCGAGCATCCATCCCTCCGCTCCCAAGCCCTCTCCTCGCGTCGTTTATCCTCCTCCGTCTTCTTTTTCAAACTTTCCGAGTGCTCCGCCGATCGCAGCTTCAACTGTTCCAGTTCGTGCTTGGACGCCTCCAGATCCGCGCTCAGCGAGTCCTTCTCTCTCACCACTTCTTCCCACGCCTTGTTCTTTAAAAACAAATCATTCTCCAGCGTGTGCACTCTCGCGCGCGCCTCTCGCAAGTCCCCAGCCAACCCGTCCCTCGTCATGCGCACGCGTCTCTTGCTCACCACCTCCTTTCGACTGTAACACGCCAGGTAGAGAAACATCGTCCCGAACACCGCGACGAGATACCACGGGTTACACCTCGCCATCGCGCTCGCCAACACGCCCCCGCGTCGACGTTTATTCCCGCGCCCGTCGTCGAACGGCATGAGTCCCGGGCCGGGTCTCGGCGCGTTCGCGTTCGCGCCGACGTCCCCGCGCGTCGCGAACGCCCCCGGCGCCGGTCCGGGCGCGGCGTACGCGAACCCGGGTTCGTGCGTCGCCCGTCGTCGCATCGCGCGCGAGTCGTCGAGTGGTCGAGCGTCGAGCGTCGCGAGATGACGCCACCCTCGACGGCGCGCGACCGCTCGCTCGAGGTGACGTTCAAACGCGCGCGGGCGCGTCGACGAATCCGCACACGCGCGCGCGCGAGGAGGACGCGGAGACGGAGGACGCGCGCGGGGACCATGGCGGTGATTTGTGACGCGTCGATCGCGACGCGCGCGAGGCTCGAGAGCGGGTCGCGCGCGACGCCGGGACGCGCGGGAACGTCGACGTCGCGCGCGCGCGGACGCGCGTCGGGACGATCGGCGCGCGGTGGACGCGCGCGCGCGGTCGGGCGCGCGGTGGAGAGGGTCGAGGGCGACGCGGGGGAAATGTATGAGCGTCGATCGCGCGCGATCGAGGACGGTGAGGCGTCGGGGCGCGCGGTCGGGCGCGCGTGGCGTCGGTCGTTGGTCGGGGCGCTCGCGGTGTGCGCGGTGTGCGCGGCGACGGTGGGCGGTGGTGTGGGGTGCGCGCTCGCGGACGACGCGGACGCGGTGGACGGTGTCGACAACGCGCGCGGGGCGCCGGTGGCGGAGGAGGCGACGACGACGACGGCGGCGGCGACGTCGGCGCCGAGCGTCGCCCCGTCGCCCAAGGAGGAGCAAAAGGCGGAGGAGGGGAAGAAGACCGATCGGCGCGGTCGCATGCGAGAGCTGCAAGATTTACGCTCGGAATTGGAGATTAAGGAGCTGGAGCTCGAGGGTACGGCGAACGAGCTTCAAAAGAGCGATCAAACCGTGCAGGTGTTGCAACAGGAGCTCGAGCTCAAGACGAAACTGTACGAGCTCATGAAAACCGAGCGAGACAAGGCGATCGAGGAATCCAAGCTAGCCAGCGGCTTGTGCGCGCAAGTCGGTGGATTTTAACCTAGGGCTGATCCAGCCGCTTATTTGTCATCAAGATTTGATCAAGATGTATTTGACCGAGACGCGAATTTCGTCTCGACGCCTCGCGCTCCGACGTCACATTTCGACTCTCGACATGGGTGAACGCGAGCGACAGCGACACATACTCGAGGACGAACTCGGTCGTCCACTGCACGCTCTTGTCGACGACGATCTCGCGCGCTCGGACGAGGCGTTTCGACGACGCACGTTCGAAGCCTTCGCGTCGGCGCGCCGCGTCTTGTCCGGTTGTTCTCTGCGAGAGTATCTCGAAGCGTACGCCGAAGATCGCGAGCCTCCGCTCATGGTCGCCGACGCCCTCGACGTGGGTGAGTGCGTGGAATTGATGCGCGCCTTTGCGGTGTCGTCGTGCCCAGTCTTGACCGGTGACACGAAGACTTTTCTCGGTTGGCTCTCCGGGACGGACGTGCTCGCGATGCTTCTCGGCACCGTCGAGCGAATCGTACCGCCGGATGAAGAGCTCGTGCGCCTCACGTCGACCGTGAGCGGGAAACCGCACGTGCACTCCGCGTGGGGAGTGCTTCGTCGCGCGGTTCGAAAGGTGACGTCGTCCGAGCGTCTCGGTGACGCCGATTCCGTCGAGAAAAGCGAAGTCGATTTGGACAACGCGAGACGAAAATGGTTGAGTTCGATCGACGAGAGCGACGTGCGCGCGGCGGTCGACGACGTGTGCAAATTGACGTTGAAACAAGCTCGAAGGTGCGTTGTTGTGATTTTCGGTACTTTGGGGACGTCTTGACTAACATCAATGGATTTTATACCGCGAAGGATGACGCACAGCGAAGAGGACGGACGCATGGTGTCCCGCGTCTCGGCGGAGGACGCCGATCTACTCGAGTTGGTTCGTTCAGGATTTTTGAGAAACGTCATCACCGCCGGAGACGCCATCTCGCCTCGAAGATGTCACGAGTGTCACAGAGTGTGCACGTATTCGCTGCGCCCGGACGAGAGCGACGACATGAAACCGAAAATGGTCGTCGAAGCGCTCGTGTCGCAAACGGACATCATCGACTACCTCCTCGATAACAGCGACCGATTCGACGAGACGCTCAAGCGCCAGAATTTGCGATCACTAGGTCTCGGCAAAGCGATTTATCATCGCGTGTTTCCAGACTCGGACGTTCTCTCCATCTTTCCGACGACGAGTTTACTGGACGCGTTCGCCACGATGCACATCAGCGGCCGCTCGTGTCTCGGCGTCGTCGACGAGCCGAGAGGCTGTCTCGTGGACGTTTTGAGCGTTTCCGATCTCATGGACGCCGTCTTCGACCCCGAGGCGCTCTGCGACACCGTGCAGGCGTATTTGAACAGCCGCGCGGCCGAACGCAGACCTCTCGTCGTCGTCCACGAAGATTCCGATTTCATCGACGTCCTCCGACGCATGCGAGACGAAGCCGTCCACCACGTCTTCGTCGTCGATCTCGAAGGCTCGCCCCTCCGCGTCATCACCCCGACTGATTGTCTCTCTCGCATCGCGCTTCCAGGAAGCCGCCAAATCGGTTGGCGTTACGACACGTACGACGTCCATCCCGACACGTTTCGCAAGAACCCGTCGCAACTCGCGCGTCCCGCGCCCGGTTCCGCGGCGTGACGCTGAATCCGCGTTTCACCGTGTGTTTTCGTCTTTACCTCGACCGATCGAATCTATGTTTACTGTGTGTTTCGCTTTCCCTCGTTCGACCGCGCGATGAAACTCTCCTCCTCGTCGTCGCGCGCGCGTCACTCGTCGCCTCGCGCGGAGAAATCAATCAAACGAGATGAATCGCTTGATGAGCGGCATGCCCGGCGCCCCCGCGCAGGCGGGAGACGCCGCGCAGGTGGACACTGCGGAACAGGTGTACATCTCCAGTCTCGCGCTGTTGAAAATGCTCAAACACGGTGCGCGCGCGTCTCTTTTCGCGAGATTTTCGTAACGTTGACTCCTCGGAAACCTCTCGCGCGAGATCGGCGCGATCGCGCGCGCTGGACGCGATGCATCGACTGACGACGACGACGCGCGCGTCGAATGAACGATATAGGTCGCGCGGGGGTTCCCATGGAGGTCATGGGTCTCATGCTCGGTCAATTCGTCGACGAATACACGGTGACGGTGGTGGACGTCTTCGCCATGCCGCAGAGCGGCACGGGCGTGAGCGTCGAGGCGGTGGATCCCGTGTTCCAGACGAAGATGTTGGACATGTTGAAGCAGACGGGGCGAGAAGAGATGGTGGTGGGGTGGTATCACTCGCACCCTGGTTTCGGGTGTTGGTTATCCGGCGTGGACATCAACACGCAGCAGTCGTTTGAGCAGTTGAATCCGCGACTGGTGGCGGTTGTGATCGACCCGGTGCAGAGCGTGCGAGGGAAGGTTGTGATCGACGCGTTTCGATTGATCAATCCACAGACGATCATGTTGGGACAAGAACCGAGACAGACGACGTCGAATCTGGGACATTTGAATAAACCCTCGATCAGCGCGTTGATTCACGGGTTGAATAGACACTACTACAGCATCGGGATTTCGTATGCGAAGTCGGTGCTCGAGGAGAAGATGTTGTTGAATCTGAACAAGTCGAAGTGGAGCTCGGGATTGAAGGTGAACGCATTCGACGAACAGGAAAAGGAGAACGAGAAGGTGGTGCTGGAGTTGAAGGAATTAGCCACCAAGTACGAGAAGGCTGTGGAGGAGGAGGGGAAGCTCACCGCGCAGGAGCTCGTGGTGAAAAATGTCGGCAAGCAAGATCCGAAGAAGCATCTCAGCGAAAACGTGCAAAAGCTCATGTCGGATAACATCGTGCAAACGCTTGGAGTGATGCTCGATACGATTTGCTTTTAAATCTCTAATCTGTGGTCAATCTAGCTCTAGTAAACTTGAAACAAAGAGACTTACGGCGCCTCGGGCGCGACAGTTTTTGAACCCACATCCTTCCAGTCCGTGCTCAACACGGTTCCGCCGCTTTCTTGAAACGATTTATTCATGGCGCGCCGCGTGTCGTCGTCGGCGTTCACGTAAATCTTTTGAAAGAGTTCGTTGAGCGCCTCGTCGCCTTCCGGTTTTTCGTCGGCGAGCTCCGCCTCGAGCTCCGCCTCGAGCGCGTCCCAATCCTTCGCCGAACGCTTGTCCTTCGGAACAATCACCTCACCATACACGTTCGTCGTCCCGGCGACGGTCGACGTCGCTAAACTACCGCGATCTCGTCCCTCGAGATCGTTCCAATGCACGGGTGTCCTCTTCATCATGCGAATCTCCACCTTGGCCGGCGTCACCTTGACCGCCCCGAATTCTCGAACAACAGACCCGTAAAGTTTCAAATCGAGCACGTACGGATCGTACATCTTCGCGTGTCCGTCACCGCCGCTCAGAGCGTCGATCGTCACCCTCATCTCGTCGCACGTGTCGTTGAAATCCAACGTGAGCGCGTCGGCGGTGACGCCCTTTGCGTAAATTTCAACCGTCACGTGCGTCTGCGATTGAAACCACGCGCGCCTGAATTTCTCCACCGCGCTCGCTGACGGCGCACCCCTCCCACTCTTCGCCTCCGATTCCGCCTCTCGCGCGCGTCCGAGCCACTTCATCATCATCGCGCGTCGACTCGTCCCCGCCGTCTCCAACGCGACGCCTCGTTCCAGCGCTTCCCTCGCCTTATCGTGCGCTCCGATCTCGTGCGCCGCGATCCCCAATCGCAACAACGCCTCACAATCGTCCGTCGCGATCGTCACCGCGTCCACGGCGTCCGCGAACGCCTCCTGCGCCAGTCCGACGGCGAGGAACGTCTTGGAACGATGACACAGCAGCGGGACATCGCGTTCGAGCGCCGTCGTCGAGAGCGCGTCATCGCATATTTGCAGCGACTCGTCGTAGTCCTCGTCGTCGAACGCGCGTCGCGCGTCGTCGAGCGCCGTCATGGACGCGCGCGAGGCGAGGCGAGGCGAGGCGAGGAGTGTCGTCGGTCAACGCGTGCGCGGGTCGGAAAAATGACGCGTTCGTATTCGAATAAACTTCTACGTGACCTCAATCGAACGCGTCACTCGATCTGCCAGGCGATCTCTCGGCGACCGACGCTCTCGTTCACCGCGCCCGTGTCCTTGTCGGATTGCGTCCAACTCATGCGAACGTTGTAGAGACGTTGGTTTTCTTTTCGGCGAACCATGTCGAATTTCCCAGAGACGATGGCGCCGTCCGAGGCGTACATCTCCGGCCACATGTAGAAGGCTTGTTGACCCCAGTGCGTGGCTCCGTTTGCGTCCGGCGCGGTGGTGAGTCGTACCGGATTTTCGCACGGGTTGTCATCCGAGCCGGCGAAGGTGACGTCGAACCAACCGGCGAAGGCGCCGACGCGTGTCTCCCCGGAGGGTCCCGCGCGTCCGTCGAAGAGTTTCATCTTAAACTCGACGTCTCGGAGCACCTTGATGTCGTCCATCGAGCACTTGTTGAGATCGAAACTCGCGAGCGTGCACGGTGTGGACATCAGTTGTGACGGATGAATGTCCACCCACGCCGACGTGTTGAGGTAGTGCTCCTCTTGCTCGTCCTCGTATTCGTCGTCCATGCACGATAAATCGATACCGTAGTTGTCGCGAGTCGTCGCGACGAACTCCTTCCACACCGTGAGCGACTCTTGTAACTCTTGATACTTTTGTCCGCTCTTGTTCGACTTGATGCAGCTCAGATACATCTTGGCGTGCGACGGAAACATGGCGCCCCCCGGTTTCATCCACTTGTCCCTCGCGTGTAACACGGAATCAAACATCGACTCTCGCAATAAGAAATACCCCATCCATTCGCTAATGATGACATCCACCTTTTCCGGAAGTTCCACCTCCTCCATCGATCCCTGAATCACCTCCACGACGTCGCTCAGACCGTTCGCGGCGACGATTTTTCTCGCCTGCACCGCCATGTGCGTCGCCTCCACCGCGTACACTTTTTTCGCCCCCGCCTGCGCCGCCCACATCGCCAACACCCCCGACCCCGTGCCGACGTCCAAGACAACCTTACCCCTGAACGAATCCGGGTTCAATCGCACCGCATCGCTGTACGCAGTCATGCGATTTTGATCCTCCAACATGTCCTTTTGATGGTACAGGTACCCGTACGTGCAAAAGTAATTGGCAAAGTCCGCGTCGCCGATGTCCTCGGGTTTCTTCACCACCATGTCCGCGGTCGTGCCGCGAGACGCGTCGTCGTCGTCGTTTTCGTTCGTCATCGCGCGCGCGCGTCCGCGAGACGCGTCGTCGTCGTCGTTCGAGCGCGCGCGCAGCCGCCGGGTCGAGACGGCCCGACCGCGCCCCGAACGCGCGCGACGCTCGCGGGACGCGCCTCCTCGCGGGACGCTCCTCCTCGCGAGACGAACGGTCGAGAGTGGTCCCGTCGTCGCGCCCGTCGAGCGCGCGGTCGTCGCGTCGCGTCGTCGTTCGACGCGCGACGCCGCGGCGTCGCGCGCCGTCGTTCGATTGACTGCGTTTATCGTCGTGAGAGTGTACTTTAGAATTGATTACATCGTATTCTGTACGTGTCGAACGTCCGATGATGGGTACAATCGGGGCTCGGACACGCGCCATCGCCTCGCGCGCCGTCGTCGTCCCGTCACACGACGACGACCGAGCGACCGCGCGCGCGGACGAGCGAAGATGAATCCCGAGTACGATTACCTTTTCAAGCTTCTGGTGCGTTTCGCGAGCGCGCGACCGCGACCGCGACCGCGAACGACGCGAGAGATGACGGGCGTGCCGTTGCGCGAGATCTCGCGAAGAAGCGTCGACGCGCGCGCGGAGGCGTGGAGGCGATGCGCTCGCGAAGACGCGCGCGCGAAGACGTGAAGGATGATGATCGTGAGCGAACGTCGCGACTGGTGCGCGAGAGTGCGGTCGTGGGGTGACGCGACGCGGTAAGATTGATGGATTAATCGACGAGGGGTGTTTCGGCGAGCGCGAGGACGAGAGACTGATCGACGCAAACGCGCGTGTTTTTACGCCCACTCGCAGCTGATCGGTGACTCCGGCGTGGGTAAATCGTGCCTTTTGCTCCGATTCGCGGACGATACGTACACGGGGACGTACATCTCGACGATTGGCGTCGATTTTAAGATTCGCACGGTGGAGTTGGAGGGGAAGACGATCAAGCTTCAGATTTGGGACACGGCTGGTCAGGAAAGATTCCGTACCATCACCTCTTCGTACTACCGCGGTGCGCACGGGATCATCGTCGTGTACGATGTGACCGATAAGGAAAGCTTCGAGGCGGTGAAGGGGTGGTTGAATGAGATTGACCGCTACGCGAATGAAAACGTCAACAAGTTACTGGTGGGAAATAAGAGCGATTTGACGAGTCAAAAGGTGGTGGATTACGCGACGGCGAAGGCGTTCGCGGATGAGATCGGTATCCCGTTCATAGAAACTTCGGCGAAGAACGCCACGAACGTCGAACAGGCTTTCATGACCATGGCGAACGAGATTAAGAACTGCATGGCGAGCCAACCGCAGATGAACGCCGGCCCGCGGGGCAATACCGTGCGACCGGGTGAAGGGCGCAGCGTGAACGCGAAGAGCTCTTGCTGTTAGAACAACGAAATCTGACCATCCTATGGCGTCTTAGACGTTTTTAATTCTCAGCACAGCAAAATGTTTGTACTATTTTGGTGTCTCGGTATTCATTACATCATTTATTTCACGCGCATCGCATCCTATTCAGCGTATCCATCATCATGCATCATCGATTCTAAGATGTGTCCGCGAACAATAAATCAAGCGCCAAACAGTTCGCACACGTGATCATTCCCGAAGTGGTGTGGGAAGTGGGCACCGGGGCGAGACGAGCGAAAGGACACGATTTCCACGTGTGCATCGTTTTGCCCAATTCCTTTTCCTTGGGAGCCTCATCCCCGTTTATCGACGAATCCGTCTTTAACGCCTTGGACGTTCCCGGTTGCTTCACTTTATGGACGGATTTGATCTGCGCGGGCACGACGTCTGCGCGAGCCTTTCTCCTCAAAACCATCTTCCCCTCGGCGTCGATGACGACAAAGTTCGAAGTCGCCTTTTTCGAAAGCATGTACACTTTTTCTCCTCTGCTCGCTGCGCTGTTCGCCGCATGCATCGCGCGATATCGCATAGTCACCGCACGACGTATCCAATTATCGTTCTTCGATTGCGTCTCTCGACCGAACACTTTCATAAACATCGATTTTAGTTCGTCCGTTTGCGCGTCGGCTATCGTGGCGAGCCGCTCGCCGAGAGTGAGATCGTCGTCGATCGCCATGTCCACGGCGAACAGATCAATGGGATTCGGGTTGGACGGTTGTACGTTCGGATCGATGTTTTCTGACGAGAAGTCCTCTCGTTCCGCCGTCTTCCCGGCCGGCGAAGAGCGCTCGGCGCTTTGCGCGTCGTCGCCGGCGGAAACGCGCGCCTCGCCCGGGGACTCAGCCACGATGGATGAGATGGATGATTGCGGCGCATTGCGCGCAGCCTTCGACGTGGAATCATTCGAATCGTCACTTCCCTTCGCCGCGACCCCTGAATCTTCGACGGGCGTGCTCGCGGTCGAGTACTCGTCTTCTCTGAGCGAAGGCACGTCTGGTCCCCCCGAAACGAACGACGCCGCTTGACGCGACATGCGAGGCTCGGGCGCGGGCGACGGCGTGCGAGAGCTGTGAGGTAAATCATGATGACTCATTTTGTCTCGCTTTAAACGGCGTGCTCGTCGAGTCGCGTGCCGTGTGCGCGAATGACGCCTACACGCGTGTTTTCATTCCCCTAGGTATCGGCGAGAAAAGAGTCGCGACTACGGGAATGTACAATTACAAACGATGAGACACGTTAGCTCGGGGCACGATTTACTGGTGCGTTCCGGAAGGTTCGGTGGAATCCTCGGACGAATCCACGTCCCCGGGTTCGCTCTCTTTGCCCTTCACGCGTGACGCGATGCTCTCGTAGGCGCCCACCGCGAACGCGTGACACGTACTCTTTGTGGCGGTGAACCCCTGAGCGAACGCGGAAAACCACACGAGCGCGCGACACGCATTGATGCCGTACGACATCGTCGTCGTGGGGCGTCCGAGTCTCGTCGGGGCGCGATCTTTGATGACTTCGTTTGCAGCGGAGGCCACTTCCACGGCAGCTAAGAGTAAGAACGCGCCGAGGGCTTGCACGTAAGCCGGTGTCGGAGCATCCAACGGCGATGCCTCCGCGGACGATTCGTCTCTGTGTTCTTTCGATTGACTGAACAAAACGTCGCGGGTCCAGCCTCCGATGAAGGTTTCCACTCTCGACACCCCGAAGAGCGCTCGCAACGCCGTCTCCTTCAGCAAATCCTTCAACGTCAGACCATTCGTTCTCTCTGCCCGGTCCACTCGCGATCTGAGCTCACCGATGGCTTGTTGAAGTGCCGGAATCGTCGTCGTCGTCAGCGCCCGCACGTTCGCATCGACCACCGTCTCGCGACCGTCGAGTTTCCGAACGTCTTTGGACACTTTGCCGGTGAGACGCTCCAACTCGTCCGTCTTCGCCCTGACGTCGTGCAGCGCGAGTTGGAGCGCTCCCAACAACTGTCTCTGCGGCAGAGCGTTATCGAACGCGGTCTCGAGCGCGTGTTTCTGTCCCAAGAGGTACGAGGGCACGTCGACCGCATCTGGCGCTCTGTCTCTGCGAGGACCCTCGAGCGACACGTTCCCGATGTCACTCAGCGCGCGCATGGACGCCGAGACCGATTGTTTGCGACTCGCTTGCGCCCGCGTGCCGTCCCAGATGGTGTCTATCGGCGTCGCTCGGTGCTCGCTGAGATTATTAAAATCGTTGCTCGTCGGTGTGTTCGCCCGGCTCGCGCGCGGCTCCGATTCCCGCGGGCTCGACTCTTCGATCGCGGATCGAGGCGCGGTGACGGGCGACTCATCACCCGCGGCGTAGCGGTGCGCCATGCCCGCGCGTCGATGGATGCGGGCGACTGATTTTTCGAGCCGACAGTTGAAAGAACGAACGGGAACGGGAGTGAGGATGGATGGGTGAGTCGTAGTTGTTGTACATGTGCATTTCAAAACGCGCGCTGCGCTACTGTGCCGTGACGTCCACGGTCTCATCTAAAGTGGTGAATGGTATATTGATTCGCGTCGCGCCGACTCAGCAGCACGTTCCGCCTTGAGCGGCGCTGGCGGCGGGAGCTCGCAGACCCACGGTATCCGACGCGTTTCCCCCCGCGACGTACCCGAGCTTCACCCCGTTACTCTCGTTTTTCACGTCTAAAGAACCCTCATCAATCTCCCGAACGACGGCTTTGGCGGTGGCGACGAAAACATCCTCCACGTTCGTCGACGTCTTCGCGCTCGCCTCCATGAATAACAAGCCGTTCTCCCGCGCGAACATCTCACCCTCCTCGGTCGATACCGCTCGTCTGTGCGTGACGTCCGCCTTATTCCCCACGAGCATTATGACCATGTTCGGACCGGCGTGCGCGCGACAGTCTTGCAACCAGCTCGAGAGATTATCAAACGTCTCTCGTCGAGTCACGTCGTACACGAGCAACGCCGCCGCCGCTCCTCGATAGTAACTCCTCGTGATGCTCCGAAAACTCTCTTGTCCAGCCTGCGGCGTCGGTCAACGATCGCTCGAGCGTCACGGTCAGTCTTCCCGACTCGTCCTCGCGCGCGTGGAAAATAGCGTGGAAAATCGCGTCGTCGCGTTCGTCGAGCCGAGAGCGCTCACCGTGTCCCAGATCTGCAATTTCACCTGCTTATCCGCCACGCTCACCATGCGCGACCCGAACTCGACGCCGATCGTCAGGTCGTGCACGTTTTGAAAGCGTCTATCGGTGAACTGTAACAGCAGGCACGATTTACCCACCCCTGCGCGCGAGAGAGAATCAGAATTCGCCAACCGTCGGCGCGAGTCTTCGACCGCGACGCGCGCGAAAAAACGACCACGCGCGCGCGAAAACGACGCCCGCGCGCACCCGTATCACCGATGACGATGTATTTGAACAGATACGCGTACGACATGACGCGCGCGAGCCACGCGCGCGAGCGAGTGAGGCGATGGGCGCGCAAAGGAACACACGAATTCGTCTTGTCACCGCGACGCGGTGGCGCACGACTCGCGACGGAAGAGACGAATGCGTTCGATGGGGCGTTTCGACGAGTGCGAGCGGCGGCGCGGGACCACACGCGGTGTTATACTATTCAAAACATTTGTGACATTATTTAAAACATTTGCGACATTATTCAAAACATTTGTAACATTCAAAACATTTGCGAACGCGGCGCCGTCGCGAGCGTCACAGCATTGTGCCATAGTCCACAGGGGCCTTGTCGCGTAGCGGTTCGCGCATGGCGATCGCGTCCTGGTCCTTGCTTCTTTGGTGGCGAACGGCAACGACCGCGACGAGCAACGCGGCTGACACTAGTGCGCCACTTGCGAAATGTCCAACCCGTATCAAACTATGCTTTCGTGCGCTTCCGAGCGCCGAGGCGCGAAACGACTCATTTGCTGGCTCGACTGACGCCAACATTCGCGTGAGGGTAGAGACTTTAGCGGGCTTGTTCTCGGTTCGCGCTTTCTCGAGTTCTGACCGTAACATGGTCGTGTTGACTTCGGCATCTCGGGGCACCCATCCACGTTTAACTAGTATTCGCTTAGCTTGCCGAAGAGCCCTTCTGCGCCTTGCATCTTCAGCTTGTCTCGCTTTCCTAGCTTTTTTCGCTTCTCGCCTCTCAGCTTTCCTCGCCTCTTGCCTGGCTTTAGCCAGCTTTTTCGCTTCTCGCTCCCTTTTGGCCCGGCGCTTCTCTATTCTCGCCTCTCTCCTAGCTTTTCTTTTCTCACTTGGAGACAGCTGCGGTGGGCTTGGTGGAAGGCCTGGCGGAGGGCTTGGCGGAGGGCTTGGCGGAGGACTCGGTGGGCTTGGTGGCGGAACAAAGTACAGTGAGTAGCTCCATCTCGAAATTGAAGCTAGCGCACTCGCATCAAAACTTTTTATTTTCAACTTGAGACGTTGAGGTGCGTGACCGATGCGGTGTTGCCTAGCACGTTGAAGAAGGCTTTCATCGAAGTCTGGTTTGTATATTTGATTCGAAATATTTCGACCAAATCCCTCAGTTGGCATTCTAATTAACGCTGTGCTGTTGTACATGCCTTGAAAGCCTGCAGCGGCGAGAGCATCCGAATCAAAGTCCCCAAAGCAAACTTCACGCCAAAGGGTGGACGATCCACCTTTCTTCCGTGTCAAGGGTGTATACTGGCTAGGCGAACCAGACACGAACCTTATCATCATGTCGCTGAATGAACCATTCGTTATATTCATCGTCAAGCAAACTTTAATTCCAGCAAGCTCATAACCAGGAGGATAACCATCAACAGCTTCAGTGGAAGACTCGTACCAGGCTGTACCAGGAAGGGTTGCCTGTGTTTCGATCACCCTCGTAAATGCCGAGTCACCGTACGGCGGTGGGGGACTGGGCGGTGGGGGAGGTGGATTCGCATCATGCACAGTGAAACTCCATACTTCGCCAGGAATGATATCGCCGTTCCCTAATACTGCGTCGACTCGCCACCTGACGTTTGAAGAGTAAGGCCAAAGTTGATCGTCAATGGGCCTTCGTTCCCAAATATTTTGCTCACCAGTGAGTTCGGCGACGAAATTCAAGCTTCCAGTATCATTGAGACTACCACTCGCATCAATGTACAATCGGTGTGCGACAGCCTTTTCGGCTCTAAGAAACATGAGCGCTGCATCACGCTTTGCCGTGCGGTAGCCATTGGGTGGTACTGGTTTCGATGTTCTGTATGCAAAGCGGCCAGGTATCCAGTACGTCCCTAAGTGCCCAAGATTCGATCCACTATACGGACCGATATTGGTAGAGCTGATGATGGAACCAGGTTTTGGTCTGTAATCATTGCCATTGTAATCGCGAAGATCCTGAAAGTAACCCGCACTGTTGTTCATCGATACACCCGCGTGGAATACTGCGTCGACGTCTGCCGTATCGGGCGTGTTCCCACCCCCTCCCAAATAATTGCCAAGTGCATTGAGTACATTTCCCAAAACCTTTGTGTTCATATTCTCGAAGGTATCATTACCGTATGTAGTGTTCGCACAAGTGGGCGATTGCTGGCAATATGTGTCGTTAACTTGACATGTGCCGACACCAGCGAGGTGCATTGGATCTCGTCGATTACCCGTACCATACCACGTGTATATCGTCAAAGGTGGCTTACCTGTACTTGTCATTCCAGTGTCGCGGTCTTCAATGTGCGCAACACCAGCACCGCGTTGGATCAAGTTGTTTTCAATCGTGTGATTATTTCCCTTGACCATGACACCCGACGTTTCAACGCAGACATTGCCGCGTATGGTCCCATTGAACCCTCCCGAACCGGTAGAACTGCGTGGGTTGCTAGGAGTTGAAGCATCGACGGTTAGATCACAGGTGTCTTGCGATCGATCAAATCGAATACCGTATTTTGAGTTTCTCGGATTGACAGTATCCTTGACCCAGTTATTTTCGATCAGCACGAACGATTCTGGATCGAGAAACATGTTCTTTGGGTTAACTCCACTGCCCTGGATAGCTGAGCCATCGTTCTGAAGATCCTTACCACCGCTGATGTAGTTGTATCGAACGATGCTATTCCTCGCGGCATAAAAAGGAGCTGAGTTCCCACACACGTGAATATCGTTTCTTATAAACTCGTTAGGTTTCTGTGATGTGGCAGGGCTGAGTTTCATCATTCCACTTCCTGTATACGGCAGGGTGTTGCCGTCATGGGGATTCACGGGCTTAGCAGTCACGGCAGTCCAGTCATTGTACAGAAAATTGTTGTTTCGAAAGCGCATCCCACCACCGCGGAATCGCGTTGGCGTGGATTCCGAACCGTAGAAAGTACAGTTCGTCATTTCAAAATCGATGTTGATAGCCTTCTTGTCTCCAGATTGAAACAGAGACGTCGGCATTCCTTCGTCTACGTAACCAAGCATTCGTTTCTGCGCACTCGGGTACCAGAAGTTCACATTTTCCCATGTAATGTTGTACATATCGAATTTTGTCTTATCGGCAGATGCCCAAATACCCAACGCGAACAAGTCGAAATTCTTCAAGGTGACATTCTGCGCGTTCGCGAGAGTGAACGCGTACTCAAGTCGACGACCCCGGAGTTTGAGTGTCGATGGTTCGACGTTATTCGGAGTGACGATTTTGATGAGCTTCTCCACTGGATCATACGTCCATTCTAGTGGAGCGTCCAGGAACTCGTCCTTTCCTTCCAAGAAGTAAGCATTGTGATTGTCAACGAACTTGGGGACCTTCCAATGTCTTCGCGAATAGTATCGCAGTTCATTGTCTCCCGGGGTGTGCGCGTGAATGATACCAGTATGCGTAAACCAGTGTCCAATATTGAGCACAGCTTTCGCGCCTGTTGCATTCAAACCACTTTCGGACAAACTTCGTTCACCTCCGGGATGGTCCGTAGTTGAATCATAAAGCGTGCACAGACCAGGAACACCATTCGCATACCTCGTGAAAGTCGACGTGCTTGCGCTTTTCTTATCATTCGCCCAGTACGAGCCTTCAAAAGCGGTATTGGGCCACTGCACGTTAGGCCATCGAGCCGGAAGACAAAGCTCCCCTGGCATCTGCCCCAATACGTAATCGCGAGCATTCTGGCTCTTTTCGCCTTCGTAACCGACCGTTTTAAATAATGACCACAAGTCTGGCGCGCTCGAATTGAGCCTCGCCGTCCAGTGCGTCGCGGGCGCCCGTTGTCCGCTCGGGAGCGTCCTCCCCGCCGTTAGGTTCCAACCGCCATCAATCCATTCGTCCAGCGCAAACGTACCGTCCAAGACGCATCCATCGCCCCGCACCACGACATTTTCAGCCCGCGTCGCCGACCCCGTCGGATTGTGCTCCTCGTGCGCGCTCACGCGCAGCGGCGCCTCCAACGCGAACCGCCCTCGCAGGACGCACTCCGATCCGTTCGCCGCGGCGATCGCCTCATCGACGCACGCCTGCGGGTCTTCCCCGAGCCACGCGCGCGCCTCAAACGTCACCGCGTTCGCGACGGAGAGCGTCGCCAGCGCCGTCGTCGTCACCGCACACGCCGCCAACACCCCCCGTCGCGGATTCGAGCGTCGCCGTCGCGTCCCGCGCGAACGCGCGTTCGCGCGAACGCGCGAACGCCCGACGCGTACAGTCTCGACCGCGTCCATCGACGTCGTCGACGTCCCCGATCGCGCGCGTCGCGGTCGGTCGCCGACGCGGATCCCATCGCCGCGGGTCGACGCGAACGGGCGGTCGGTCGGACGCGGTCGGTCGGACGCGTCGACTCGAACGGGCGCGTTCGACGCGCGCGCGCGCGCGCGAGGCGAGAGACGCGCCAAGGAAAGAATGCGTTCAAATTCGTCTCGTCGAAAACGCGCGCGAGAGAGAGAGGGAGCGCGCGCGCGCGTTCATCGCTCGTCGTCTCGGCGTTCGTTCGAGCGCGCGCGCGCGCGAGCCTCCGCGGCGAAATCCCTTCACCGAGCGCGCGAGAGCGCGCACCGGACCGCCGAGCGTCAGTCATCGCCCCGGCGCGTCGCGCGTTCTTCCCCTCGCGTCGCGCGTTCTTCCCCTCGCGCGTCGAAATCGTCGTCGTCGTCGTCGTCGTCGTCGTCGTCGTCGTCTCGTCTCGTCGCACCTCTTCGAGTCGCCCACGACGCGCGCCGTCATCGCCGCGACCGGCGCCGCGACGACGCACGCCGCGACGACGCCCACGAGCGCGCTCTTCCTGTGCACCGCGCGCGCGCCGAGCGACATCCGCGCGATCGTCGCCGTCGTCGTGTGCGGTCGCGCGATGCGCGCGGTCGGTCGGTCATGCACCGGCACATCCGCGCGCGCGGCATGCGTCGCCGCGCGCGCGATGGCGGCGGTGAAAAGTCGCTCGGCGCGCGCGAGGACTCGCGCTCGATGACCGACGTCGACGGTGTCGTCGCGGACGACGCCTCGCGCGCGTTACGGTCGTGGAAACGCCGCGCGAGAGAGAGGAATGCAAAGAACGGCGGCGACGCGCGACGACGCGCGACGACGCGCGACGACGAGACGGAGACGGATGAAGAAGAAAACGAGAGACCTGTGACATCGGTCGAGATCGCGGAGGAGTCGTTCGGTGACGACGCGCGCGGGAGACCGACTGCGACGTCGTACGGGTTGCGGTGCGCGCGGGACGTCGCGCGGGGCGCGACGGTGCTCGAGTTGCGCGGATCGAAGGAACTGATCACGGCGCAGAGGTGCGCGAGGACGCCCGCTTTGAAAGCGTTGGTGCGACGCTGGATCAGGGTGCAGACGTCGAGCGCGGGGAGAACGCCGGGAAGTCGAGAGGATCTGAGGACGCGGCTCGGCGACGGGAGCGCGGAGGCGCGACGCGAGGATTTCAAAGGCGACGGCGACGCGAAGTACCTTGGATTAGACGAGACGCTGCTGTGTTGTTTCATCGCGCTCGAGAAAAAGAAGGGGAAATCGTCGTCGTGGTACGATTACGTGAGTAAATTGCCGACGCTGGATGATTTTTCGTCGCGCGTTCCGGCGGTGATGCCGATTCGCGAGCTCATTCGTGTATTGGGACACGAAGATTGTACGAATGCGTCCACGCGTCAGCCGCAGAGCGACGCAGATTTGCGTTGGATACTAACAGAGGCTCAGCGGATACAGCGGTTGGTCGAACTCACGCATCGTCAAATCGTGTCCGAGGTTGGTTTCGACGACGCGTCTATTTCTTTGGATGAATTCCGCTGGGCACACGCGTGCGTGTTGACGCGCGCGTTTCAATCGCCGAACGCTCCGTCCGAGGACCCATGGGCGGACATGTACGAGAGAATGGACTTCGTAGGATCGTACCTCGCGCCCGTGTTGGACTTTGCCAATCACCGCCGTCCGCGAGAGGTGGCGTACGAAGCGACAGAGGGAGACCGGGGTCGCGGAAAGGTGACCGTGACCTCACTCCGAAGCTTTCGAAAGGGTGACTTCATACACATCACGTACGGCGCCAAGAGTAATTCAGAGTTGTTTTTGAGATACGGTTTCTGTGTCTCGAGTAACGTCGAACCGGATGGCTCGAGTAACGACAAAATTCGCGTCGATGGGAATGATTTGAGAAGATATTTGCGGCACAATGGCGAGGAGGGCGATGCGGGTCAAGGTGAGGACGTACTTCTTCAAGTGGCGGCGACAGTCGACTACATGTACAAGCCATTCGCGCAGCTCCTCGAAGTTGCGCTCGCGCATTTCAACTGTTCGGAAGCCGAGGACGCGCAAGGCGTCGATGAACTTCCCGTTCGCGACGACAGCGTGTGGGATGTCGATGAAGACGTCTTCGGCGTGGATTTGCGCGGTGAATCTCTCATCGAAGACGCCGACGAAGCGCATATACTCATGTACGGAGACGAAGATGACGCGCACGCGCCGGATTTGAATGAACGCGAACGTAACGATACCATTCGTGACGTTCGAACGCGACGCGAGATTCAAGCCGCGCTCGCGTTGCTCGAGTACTTGGGCTCTTTGGACGAAGACTTCGACGCGAGATGGCGCGCCGCCGCCGAGAAGCTCGACGATCGACGCGCGTATCTCGCCGCCCAGTACAATACCTGGCGCGCGTCTCGTCGACGCGCGCTCGACGTCTTCGCGTACGCTGCGCACCTCCGTGCGCACCGCCTCCTCGATCCGGCGCGAGCGCGAGATGGCGCCGTCGACCTCGCCGACGTCGAACCGAAGCGCGCGCGCGCCGTCGGGCGCGCCGTCGCCCATCGTCTCTCCGACGACGCGGACGCGCTCGCCGCCGCGCGCGCGCTCGCCACCGCGCGCGATTCCGTCTTTGAAATTTCTCTCCGCGACGACGCGCTCGCGTAACATTGTTGTAATACACACGTACACTCTTCGCGATGACCGCTACGCATCATTCGAAGCAGCGCGCATCAACATGCGTTGGCGCTTACCCGGTTTTGATTTACCCTTACGCTTCCTCTGCGCGTGACGACGCGATCGCTTCTCCTTGCTTCCCTCGTCGTTCGAAACGGCGCTCTCCTTCACCTTGCGCAAAAACTCCTTCTTCGCCAAACGCTTCGTCATCTTCGCGTCGCGCGCGTCATCGTCGGCGTCGTCGCTGTCACCATCGCCGTCCTCATCGTCGGAGGAATCAAACTGATCGAGCGAAAACTTCCCACCCTCGGTCCGCTCGCCCTCGGCGGCGCGTAAAATTTTCTGCGCGCGAAGACGCGCCAAGCGTTCCGCGTGCGTCTCCGCTTCCCCATCGCTCACGATTCCGTCGTCCTCCTTCACCGCCGGATAAAAGCACACGAACGTATCGTCGTCAGCCTTGCCCAACCTTTTCAAATTCTTCGCGTGCTTCTTACTCTTCGCGTGCTCTCGCATGTCGCCGGCGTTGAGCAACAGCGTCCCCGGACACGCTCGACACTTCGCCGCCACGTTCTTCGAGTCTCCCTCACCCCTGAGCGCGCGTTCGATCGCCCCGCGCGCTTCATCGTACCGCTTTCGCATCGCTTTCCCGTCCTCCTCACCGTCCTCCTCGCTCGATTCGCTCGAGCTCATGCGCGCGTCCGCCTCCTCCGACGCGCCGCTCTCGCTCGAGCTCGAGCTCGCGCGACCGCCCGCCGACTCCACCGAGTCCGACTCCGACTCCGACTCCGACTCACCGTCGCGCTTGTGCATGTAATTCCAATCTCGTCGTTTAAACCTGCGTCGTCGTCGCCGACGGAGAGTCGCGGGCGCCGCGCGTCGTCTTTCGTCAGTCTCTCGTGCCGGCGGCTGCCGCTTCCGAGCGCGTCCGCGTCGTCGTCTCGCGCGTCGTCCGAGTCCATCTCGCGCGATGCATCGCGCGCGTCTCACGCACATCGCGTCCGCGCGCGCTCTCCCGTTCGATGGGTCGTTCGCCGTTCGCGTCGTCGGCGTCGGCGTCGGCGTCGACCGCGCGCGCGCGAGTGACGAGTCGTCGACATTATGCGCTGGTCAACGTGCGCGTCGACGTCGTCGTCGTCGACGCCCGCGCGGCACGCGCCTCGCGTCTCGAACACCATCACCGCGCGTTGGCGCGCGCGATCGTCCGCGGGACGCGCGTCGTCGACGTCCGCGGCGACGCGCGCGTTCGCGTTCCCATTCGATGATGTGGCGCTCGCGGCGTTCGATGACGTCCCGCGCGACGTCGCGGCGACCACGCTCACGTCCGTCGGTGCGTACGCGTGGGTGAAAGCGTTCGACGTCCTCGCCGAGCGCGGGACGTTCGCGTCGGTGACGTCGAGAAAGTTGGTGCACGTGACGAGCGGGACGTTCTTCGCGTGCACGTGGCCGCTGTTTTCGAGCTCGCCGAGCGCGCGGTGGTTCGCGGCGGTGATACCGCTCGCGCAGGGCGTGAGACTGTTCGGTATAGGAAGTGGGTTGATAAAGAACGCGTCGACGGTGCGCGCGGTGAGTCGAGAGGGTGGGAGAGAGGAATTACTGAAGGGGCCGTTGTATTACACGGCGTGTCTGGCGGCGTGTTGCGCGACGTATTGGCGCGCGAGTCCCATCGGTATCGTCGCCGTAGCGATGATGTGCGGCGGCGACGGCTTCGCCGATATCATTGGGAGACGCTTCGGGAGAGGGAACGCGCTACCGTGGAACGCGGAGAAGAGTTTCGCGGGGAGCGCGGGTTTCGTGTGCGGCGGTTTCGGCGCGGCGAGCGCGTTGCTCGCGTATTTTCACCTCTTTGGATTCATCGACGTCTCCGCGTCCACGTACGCGGCGACGCTCGTCATAGCTACCGTGTGTGCCATCGTGGAGTCGTTACCGATCGCGTCGGTGGTGGATGACAACTTCACCGTCACCGCGTGTGCGATTGCGTGCGGCGCGTTGTTATATTAACTCTCGTCTCGGCGCCTCTAGAAAATGAAACGTCACAATACCACGCACCCACCGCGCCCGCCATGCACACGTTTCACGGCTCGTTCATCAGAAAGTGCATCGTCACGCACGTCATCGATGGCAAAACAATTCGCGTCTTGCTCAATCCCGAAGGAGGTCAACAGCGAACTCAGTCGGGCGAAGGCTGGATGGACTCTCTCGTCGTGGGTTCAGCGCCGGGGAGCTCTCTTCCACCGGAGGAACTCGACGCGTCGTCGCTCGATCCCAAGACGTGGGAGAAGGTGGACGTTCGTCTCATCTACGTCGACACCGAGGAGGCGCTTCAACCGAAGAAGGAGGAGGCGGCGTACAAGGTGCGGAAAATTTGCGCTCGTACGACGAGAAGAGACGAGACGAGACGAGAAACGAATGACTGACCCGAAAACTCGCGCTCGTCGTCGACGACTCGCAGCCGGTCACGCCGTCAGGGCAAGAATCGTTCGATTGACTGAAGAAACGTCTCGGTGCCGCGCGCGATGGTCGATGCGGAAACGTAGAGATCGATTTAGAATTCGATACGTGCGCGTTTATGTCCATTTCGCGCGCGAGAGAGTGTTCAATGGATAAATACGGTCGAATGCTCGCGTACGCGCATCTGGAGGGAAGCAACGTCAACATCGATCTTGTTCGCGCTGGACAATCCGTTTACTTTACCAAGTACGGACGAAGTCGTCTCTACCACGGCGAATTTCAAGCGTCGGAAAAAGCGGCGATGGAAGACTTGCGAGGCATCTGGGACCCGAGCGCGACGACGATGATGATGTTCGGTTTGCTCGAATACTCGCGCGATTACCACCGCTTACTTCCGTGGTGGAAACAACGCGAGATGTTCATGGAAGATTGGCGTCACTGGAACCATCTCGGCATCGCCACCGACGTCTTAAATCCGCGCGATTACAAAGACTATCAGACGCTCGTCGCTCGCGCCGCGGCTCAAGAAAAAGTTACCGTTCTCGTCGATTTACAACCGACGCAATCAAACCTCTACGACGGCATCATGCAACTCGTCAAGTACGAAAACGGTATGCAAGGTTTGTGCATCTTTGCCGGCACGCGTCGATGTCCGTTCAATCTCTGGATGGACGACGCCACCACCGCCGAGAGCGCTCGACTTCAAAACTTGCTTCACTCGCGCTACTGCCAACGCAAACGCAACTACTGCTTCATCACCGGCAAACTCTTCATCTTCCACGCCAAGCAGCGTCCTCAATTACTCTTGGAGAGCTGCGATCAAATCTCCGATTTCCCGCTCG
>MDTD01142636.1_pt1 | contig 31558 bp, 23 predicted proteins | sample 811221 | NCBI WGS metagenome assembly MDTD01 (sample SAMN05326646, study PRJNA326480) | marine metagenome | isolation source: seawater | place: Pacific Ocean: South West | collected 2011
AAACATCTGGGAGAAGGAAACTTCTTTCTGGAAGTCCAGGAGAACGGGATGGACATCCAGCACACCCTGAACGCCCACCTATTAGACATGAGCCAGCGCCTGTCCATCCCCATGGTGGCCACCAATGACTGCCACTATCTTTCCAAGGAGGATGCCCAGGCACACGAGATCCTGCTCTGCATCCAGACCGGGGATACGTTTGCCAACGCCAACCGGTTTAAGTTTGATTCCGACGAGCTTTACTTCAAGCCGCCTCAGGTCATGATAGAGACCCTGGGCCAGTATCCGGAAGCCATAGAGAACTCCCGAAGAATCGCTGATATGTGCGATATTGATTTCGGTGACAAGTCTTACCACTTCCCGGTCTTCTCCCAGGATAAGGATGTGACCGAAGATGAGCTGTTCAAGAAACTGGCCATGGAAGGGTTTGAAGAGCGGCTGGCAAAGATCAAAGCGAAGAATCCCGATGTTGATGAACAGGTTTACCGGGACCGTATCAAATACGAGATCGATATCATCCTGGATATGGGATTTCCCGGGTATTTCCTCATTGTCGCCGATTTTATCAATCATTCCAAAAATATCGGGGTGCCGGTGGGGCCGGGCAGGGGATCTGCCGCAGGGTCCATGGTGGCCTATGCCATGGGCATCACCGCATTGGACCCCATCGAACACGGCCTGATCTTTGAGCGGTTTCTCAACCCTGCCCGTATATCCATGCCGGATATCGATGTGGACTTCTGTATTGAGGGCCGGGACAAGGTGTACCAGTACACCATCGACCGTTACGGCGGCCCGGATTACGTCTGCCAGATCATCACATTCGGAAAGCTCAAGGCAAAGGCGGTGATCCGGGACGTGGGCAGAGCCCTGGGGATCCCGCTGTCCGAAGTGGATGAAGTGGCCAAGATGATCCCGGACATGTCCAAGAATCTGGCCAAGGCCATTGCCGAGGTGCCGGCCATAGAGGACAAGTGTAACGAGACCCCGGAAAAGGCCCAGATGCTGGAGGTGGCAAGGCTTTTGGAAGGGCTGCCCCGGCATGCCTCCACCCATGCGGCAGGGGTTGTGGTGTCTGACAAACCCCTGTGGGAATATCTGCCCCTGTTCCGCGGAAAAGAAGGGGAGACCATCACCCAGTTCGACATGAACTACACGGAAAAGCAGGGCCTGGTGAAGTTCGACTTTTTAGGGCTGCGGAACCTGACGGTCATCAAGAACTGTATCGCCCTGATTGAAAAACAGGGCATGACCCCGCCGGATCTGCTGCATCTGGATTATGAAGATGCAAAAACCTTTGAGCTGCTCCAGAGTTCGGATACCACCGGGGTCTTTCAGCTTGAAAGTTCCGGTATGAAGGAGCTGATCTCCCGCCTCAAGCCGGCCAGTTTCTCCGATATCGTTGCACTGGTGGCCCTCTACCGCCCAGGCCCCCTGGATTCGGGTATGGCCGATTCCTATGTGGAAAGAAAGCACGGCCGGGAACCTGTGGAATACCTTTTCCCTGAGCTGGAAGAGGTGCTGGATGAAACCTACGGGGTTATCCTTTACCAGGAACAGGTCATGAAGATCGCCGGTGTCCTTGCCAACTACAGCATGGCACAGGCGGACGGCCTCAGAAAGGCCATGGGCAAAAAGATCGCCGCCATGATGGAGGAACACCGGAACCTGTTCATGAACGGGGCCAAGGAGAACGGCCATGACCCCAAAAAGGCCGAAGAGCTGTTCGACCTCATGGAGAAGTTCGGCGGCTACGGCTTCAACAAATCCCACTCGGCTGCCTACGCCCTGATTGCATACCAGACCGCCTACCTGAAAGCCAACTTCCCGGTGTCCTTCATTGCCGCCCTGATGACTTCGGAGCGGAGCAACTCCGATGCCGTACTCAAGTATATGGATGAATGCCGGGGGCACAAGATCGAAGTGCTGCCGCCTGATGTGAACAAAAGTGACGTGTTCTTCACCGTTGAAAACGGGGCCATCCGGTTCGGTATGGCCGCCATCAAGGGGGTGGGGGACGCCATCGTCGAGATCATCGTGGATATCCGGCAAAAAGAAGGACCCTTTGAAAGCCTGTATGATTTCTGTGAGCGGGTCAGCACCCACAAGGCAAATAAGAAGGTGCTGGAGGCCTTGATTAAATGCGGAGCCTTTGATTGCACGGGCAATAAACGCAGCCAGATGATGGCTGTGCTGGAAGAAGCGCTTGAACACGGCTCCAGGATCCAGAAGGAGAAGGCGGATTCCCAGCTGGACTTATTTGCCGATTCAGGCATGGGCGTAACCCTGCCCTCATCTGTTCCCCGGATGCCCGATATTGAGGAATGGGAAGATAACGCCCTGCTGGAACTTGAAAAGGAAGCATTGGGGTTTTATATCACGGGCCACCCCCTGGACAAATTCGGGGATGTCCTTAAAAAATACGCCAGTGTCAATACCAATACCCTTCAGGATGCGGCCAATGAGAAGATGATCCGCATCGGCGGCACCCTCAAGGTATTGAAAATACACAAGACCAAAAAGGGGGACATGATGGCCTTCTGTGCCATTGAAGACCAGTTCCAGTCCGTGGAGGTGGTGGTCTTTCCCAAACTGTATGCCCAGACCCACACCTTTCTGTCCCAGGAACAGGTGGTCATTCTGGAAGCAGAGGTCCAGAAAACGGAAAATACGGTGAAGCTGCTGGGAGAAAAGATCGTCCCCATCGAGCAGGCGGAAAATGAGTGGACATCCGGTATTCTCATTGAAGTGGATGCACAAAACCACGGGGTTGAGATTTTGGAGCAGATCAAGCCGGTGATAGAACGCTATCCCGGTGAGTGCATCTCCTTTCTCAGGATCAAACTCGACGGAGAGCACCCCCCTGTTCTGGTTAAACTGGGAGACGAATACCGCACCGATGCGCATCCCGGCTACTTTAGGGAGGTGGAAACCATCCTGGGACAGGGCTGTATCGAAACCCGGTGCGCCCCGGTAAAGGAAAAGGTTAAAAAGAAAAAGCGCTGGCAGAAGAAACCTGCACCTGCCTGAAATATGGCGGCTACCCTGGCCACTTGCGTGGATCAGGGAAACTTGATTTCGTTGATCACCTGGCGGTCACCGGCAAAGTTTGCTGCAATGGTGGCCGCCTTTTGTTTCTGGACTTCAGACTTTGCCTGACCTGAGAGAATCACCCGGGTGGGGGTGGCCTCCACGGCAAGGGGCAGGGTGGCAAGATCCGGATCACGGATCAGGTTCATCCGGATCTGATCCACCACCAGGCTTTCCGCTGTCTGAAATACCGTGCCCCGGTGGGCCAGGTTCATTCGGTTCTCAATGCGGGTCACCCCGTCCACCGTACGGATGAGGTCCTCCATCATCCGTCTGTGATACTCATCCTGGGCAGTCCCGTCAAGATAGACCACACCGTGGCGGACGGAAATGTCAATATCGTCCTGATCCACCAGATCATCGTAAAATATTTTCTTTTTGATTTTGGCAAGGGTCAAAGAGTCGTCCACCACTGTGAGAACCGATCTGGGGGCCTCCTGAGGGGTGGCTTTGTGGTACACGGCAGGGCCCGGGCCTGTGGGCCGGCTTGTTGATGTACATCCCGTAAAAAGCAGGATGAAAAAAACAGAGAGGCAAAGGGCTGTGGTCCGCCTGGTGGATGGTGTCGTATTGTGTGTCATATCAGATGTTGTGTCCGGACGTACCGGCAGCCAAAGGTGCCGGCTACTCAAAGTCATCCAGGTTTAAATTGTCCAGATCAGAGAGGTCCATATCCTTGAGCAGGTCGTCTTCATCCGGGATAAAGTCTTCATCAATCACAATATCCTCATGCCGGGCACGGGCAGGTTCCGGCTCTTCTTCCACCTCTTTGGGGAAAAAATGGTGCAGCAGGCTGATCATACCCAGATAAAGGACAAAGCCCACTCCGGCAGTGTTCAGAATCAAAATGATGGTGCCAACGATGTTTTTTGCCAGCATGATCCCCCGATGTGTCTTAAATGTTTGACGCTCGAAACATAAGTGGTTATAGTAAATCCTCGGATTTGTGACAAGGTTTTTTGATGAGAATATATTAAAGTTAACATGAAGGATACTGACATATGAGCTGGCTTGGAAAAATGATCGGAGGAACCATCGGGTTTGCCCTGGGCGGCCCCATCGGTGCTGTGGCAGGAGCCGCCTTCGGACATACCTTTGTGGACAAGAAAGAGGATGCGTATCTTCGGTCCATTCCAGGCCGGGACGGGGTGTTGTCTTCCAATGAGGAAGCCCAGCTCGTGTTTTTTACCGCCGCCTTCTCCATGCTGGCAAAAATATCAAAGGCGGACGGCCGGATTAACGAAGAAGAGATAAGTGCGATTGAGCAGTTTATGAGCCGTGATCTTCAACTTGACGGCCCGGGGCAGGATACTGCCAAGACCATATTCCGGCAGGCTGTTTCCGCACCGGAGACCTTTGATGATTTTGCCCGGCAGTTTTATTCCGTATTTCGGTACCAGCCCAACATTCTGGACTTGATGCTGGATATTCTTTTCCGGGTCTCTGCCGCCGACGGCAAGGTTTCCCCGGATGAATCGGTCATGCTCAAATCCGCTGTCTGGATTTTCGGGCATTCCGATAGGGATTATGAACGGCTGATGTCCCGGTATGTGAAGAAAAATGAGCCCTACTATGCGGCTTTGAAAGTGGATGAGACTGCCAGCAATGAAGATATTAAAAAGCAGTACCGGGCGCTGGTCAGGGAGTATCATCCGGACAAAATCGAGGCCAAGGGCCTGCCTGAGGAGTTCATTAAGTTTGCCTCCGATAAGTTCAACGAGATTCAAGAGGCCTACGAACACATCCGTAAACAAAGGGGATTTTAACCCGGACGACAGGATTTTTTCCTAACATCAGTGCCTTGGATTTTGGACAAGCTAATTGGCTCAGGCCTATCGTTTTTTTAAGTCCTTGTATTTTCTTTGCCTGGCTGCACCTTTAGAAATCTTTAAAGTCTTCATCCTCATCAAAGGGAATTATTTGATCCGGCCTGACTTCTTTTTTGTTTTGATTCAGCATCTTGACCTTATTCTTTTTGGGTGAATTTGTTTTGGATGCTGACGTGGGGGGGACTACACCGGTATTTTGATTTTTCTTTCCGGTAATGAGGCCCACCAAATCCCCCACATATTCTTTAAGCTGTTCTGCCTGGGCATTGAGTTCTTCTGCCGCAGCCGCAGATTCTTCCGCATTTGCAGCATTTCCCTGAACCACTTTATCCATCTCGGTTACCGCGGTGTTTACCTGCTCTATACCATTGGATTGTTCAATGGATGCTTGGGAAATTTCAGCAATGAGTGACGCTACTTTTTCCGTACTTTCAGCCACAAGATTGAATGCCTCGTTTGTGGATGAGACAATCTGTGAACCGTCATTAACCTTTTTAACGGTTCCTTCAATGAGTTGTGCCGTATCTTTTGCCGCATCGGCGGCTCTCATGGCCAGCGTCCTCACTTCATCCGCCACAACAGCAAATCCTGCACCGGCTTCACCTGCTCTTGCTGCCTCGACGGCGGCATTTAATGCCAGTAGATTGGTCTGGAATGCGATTTCATCAATGGTTTTTATGATTTTCGATGTTTCTTCGCTGGCCTTGGAAATATCTTTCATGGAAAGGGTTAATTTTTCCATGGACGTATTTGCCGATCCCACAATCTCATTGGCTTCCTGCATCAGGTTGTCTGCATGACTTGCATTTTCAGCATTTTTCTTGGTCATGGAAGACATCTCTTCCATAGAAGAGGATGTTTCTTCAATGGATGCCGCCTGCTGGGATGCCCCTTCTGCCATGGACTGGCTTGACGATGACACCTGGTTGGATGCGGATGCAACCTGGCTTGATCCCTCTCTCATTCCCTTGATAATTCCGTTAATGGGTTTTGAAATCCCCCTTGCAATAAGAACGGAAAGCAAACTGCCGCTGATAATGGAAATAATAATCAATGCGATTAATGCCATATCTCCTTCTTTTTGCATACTGTCAGCCAACAACTGGGCATTGTGGGAAAGGCCCTCGCCATTGGCGGCAATGCTGTGAAGGCGCCCTGTCGTTGCAGCGGCAAACTTCATGATCTGCGCTTCATCCTTGATCACCTTTGTCAACCACGTCTGATATTGTTCCAGTTCCGCTTCAACGTCATGGAGCAATTCTTTTTCAGTTTCGCTTTCCAGTTCATCCTCAAGCGCCTTTAAATACCCTTTCATCTGGCCCATGTATTTTTCCATGCTTCCCACCTGGTGGGCCTGCTTGTCAAAAAGAAAGGCTGTCTGGTCTTTGGAGAGTCTCAACGCGTATATTTCAGCTTCGTTCAGATGCTTCAGCAAGGTTGTCTGGCGCTGGATTGAGGTCATATTTGCTCCGCTTGCTTCCATCTTAACCAATTCAGCCTCATGATGGTGAATCATTTGCTCAAGTGCCAGATCCATTTTTTCAAATAGATCATCCAGTTGCGCCTTGGCTTTTTCCACTTCGTGATAGGCCGTGACCATTCGCTCAAAGTCCTTGTCATAGTCTGCTACCTGGGACGCCATGTCTGAAAGGCCCTTAAGTTGGGTTGCATCCAGATGACCGGACGCTTTCAGGCTCTGAAACGCATCTGTAAAGTCTTTAACCAGTTTTTTTATTTCTTTGACTTTTTTCTCCCCATAGGATCTGTTTTCTATGCCGTGCAGCAGATACGCATTCTGCAACGCTTCGATTTCATTGGCCAACATATCCAGTTCCAGGAATGCGGTTTCCTGATGCGCTGCCCCGTTTATCCGTTCGATGTAAAGGTAACCGCCTGATCCAAGGAAAATGGCCAAGAAAACCAGAGAACCGTAACTGGTGTAAAGCTTCATGTTAAGGCTGAATCGTTTAAACATGCCGGTGCCGAATACAATTATCGTCAATGCTGCTGCAATCCCCAATATGGCAATAAAGATCCAGAACAAAATGGACAATTGAGGTGTAATTTCCTGGACAGGAATTTTTGCTGCATCACTTAACCAGTCGGTCTTTAATAGATCTATCGTATCTTCAGCTGCCAGAGATATCTTTGCAGGCTCTATTTTTACATGACCGGAACCGCTTTTATGGGAGGCCACATTTTCGGGATCAAAATTTTTGCCATGGCCACCGCCCGCCATGGCCTGCGTCTGGCGGGCCGGGTTGTTCTCCACATTACTTAATATCTGCATCACCGGTGCCTGCGGCATCCAATCGATCTTGCCCGTGCCAACATCATAAATGGCACCGACCACTTTTGCCTTACCGGTTGTAACAATATGCCGGGTTGACGGACTTCGCATGAACAGATCTTCGATGCCTTGCCATACATTTTCCTCAATTGCATGGGGTATGATGTCATCACCGTGGACATTGGGATGCATTGACATGGCCCGTTGGACTGCAGGTATGATATTGTCCACCAAGGGCGGGATATTGATTTCAAGGGCATGGCCGTTCCCGTGAACGGCATGGGTGACTGCCGTTACAGCCCCGCACTGCTTATGGCCCAATACGACGAGCACCGGAGTATTGACATGGGCAAGACCGTATTCAATAGAACCTGCCTCATCCGTGTCCACAACATTACCGGCCACCCGGATGACAAATATATCCATGACGCCGGCATCAAAAATTCTTTCCACCGGAACGCGGGAATCCGAACAGGAGATAATGGTTGCGTATGCATGATCCCCTTGATTTTGGGTGCCGGCCTGATAAAGGCGGTTTGCATCGGAGTTGGGATGTATGGATTGTCCTGAAATAAATCTGGCATTTCCTTTGACCAGAATTTGGAGCGCTTCATCAGGAGAGGGTTTAGATGCCGCGGCAATGCTTTGTGTGAAAAGTTGTGAGATAAGGAAAATCATTGCGAAAACAACTCTTAAATTGCACATACATTTCTCCCTGAATGTCGTTGAATAAACATTTATCCTAGGCGCTATTGTGAATATCAGTCAGGACGCTCCTGGCCGCATAAAACCATATAAAAAATCTGGCGGCATTTTTCCGTCGCCATTCATTTTAACCACCCCGAATACATATCATCAGATACCATCGGAACTCTTTTTTAAGGGAATCTATTGTTTAAATTACACACTTCGACGATAAAAAGCAAATAATACGACCATATAATGCAGCAGACGATAACAACCGGGGATATGCTGGGGGGTATTAAGATGTTGTGGAGCCTGAAACAGAGGTGATCACAGGTTCGAAGAATTTACTGAACCGTTTCATCCTGCCCACTGCAGTCACAAATATCATGCCGGTTGCAAGCCCTGTAACAGCACCGATGATCGCACCGGCAGTGTCTGTTGCACCGAAGGTTTGAGAGACGGCGGTTCCCGTCAATGCGCCTGCCAGCAGGGTGAAAATCGGCAGCAGATAAAACATGCCTGCGGCCAAAAAAAGCCTGCTAGATGCCAGGTGGATTTTCACAATATCTCCGGGTTTTGCACCGATGGGATTGGCAACCCTGCCGATGATTTTGGGACTTAAGATGCAGCCGTAACAGGCGACTTTGATGTGATTGCATTCGCCGCAGGCTGTTTTGCGTTCCGTTTCCACCTGGGCGTACCCCCTTGGATCCGTGGCTCGAACGATACCTATTCGGTTACTCATTGGTCACCTCCCTTTTGGTTTGCCAAAGAAGTGATAGTTTGATGATGTGTCATCAGTATAAGGCTGATAAAGTTGGGTTTGCCTTATACGGAAAAAATAAACACGATAGGTGAATTGGCAAATTATGGGGGATTGGGATATGCGCGGTGCTAAGTGTGAAGCACCTTGCCTGCAATCGTCAGGTTGTCATCCCAGTGGGTATAATTCAATTCGACCAGGTTTCCTTTCAGCCCGGGGGCGTCCGGAATCATAACGGTCAGGTAGTTGGCGGTCACAGCCTTGAGCATGCCGCTGTCATCATCCGTCTGGTGCTGAACCAGGGCCTGAAGGGGTCTTTCTTTGTTGGCCCGGATAAAGTCCGCTTGTTTTTTTAGGCCCAGTTCCCGTAACCGTGCTGCGCGTTCTTTGATTACGGCAGAAGGCACTTTCGGTTTAAAGTGAAACGCCGGGGTGCCTTTTCTGGCGGAAAAGGGGAAGACGTGAAGGTAGGAGACCGGCAGGCGTTCGACCAATGCATAGGTGTTTTCAAACTGGGCGTCTGTCTCTCCGGGAAATCCGATGATGATGTCAAGGCCGATGCCGGCGTGGGGCAGGGTGCAATGGATCTTTTCGATAACCCGTATAAACTGCTCTGCGGTATAGGGGCGCTTCATCCGTTTCAGGACTTCATTGTCGCCGGACTGCAGGGGGATGTGGAAATGGTCGCAGAGAATACGGCCGGGTCCGGCAAGGTCGATCAACTCCTTTGAAATCTCATTGGGTTCAATGGAGGATATTCTCAATCGATCCACCGGGCGCAGGTCATCCAGCTCACGGACAAGGTCCAGCAGGGAGGTTGCTGGGGTCAGGTCCAGGCCGTACATACCGGTATGGATTCCGGCAATGATTACCTCTTTGAATCCTTTTTTCGCAAGACCGTTCAGATGGTTGATTACCCGGATTTTGGGCATGCTCACCGACGCCCCCCTGGCATAGGGGACGATGCAGTAGGTGCAAAAGGCGTTGCAGCCGTCCTGGATTTTCAGGTAGGCCCGGCTCATGTTCCCGGACACGGGCTGATTAAAGGTGAGAAAGGAGGCGTCACGACTGTCGAAGTCCGGTGCGGCAAAGGAAAAGGGCACTTTGTCTTTGCAGCCGCCGGTAAGGCACTGGCTGATCTTGCCCTTTTCCTTGTGGCAGACAATGTGGTCCACTTCCGGGATTTTCTGGATCTGGTCGGGATCCGTCTGGGCATGGCAGCCCGTCACCAGGATTTTGGCACCGGGATTTTCCCGGATCAGCCGGCGGATGGTCTGCCGGGACTGCATGCCGGCTTTGGAGGTAACGGCGCAGGTGTTGACAATGCAGATATCTGCCCCATCCCTTGAATTTTGGCGTATAAGGCCTTTTTCTTCAAGTTCGGCCGCGATACCGTCGGATTCGTATTGATTGACCTTACAACCCAGGGTTTCAATGTAAAAGCGTTTGTTCTTCAAAATAATACGGCGTGCTTTCGTTTGTTTTTTTATTACCTGATAATGCCTGCACCCAAAACGCGGTCGCCCCGGTAGAATGCCGCGGCCTGACCCGGTGTCACTGCATTTTGCGGTGTGTCGAACCTCACGCTTGCGCTGCTTCCGCTGCTTGCGCTGCTGCCGTCGTTCCGGTCATTCTCCTCCAGGGTGAGGGTGGCTTTTGCGCCCTTATGGGCATACCTGATTTTTACCGTCAGGTTCATGATGTCTTGCGTGCCCGAATAATTCCAGACAATATCATCCACGTCCATGGTTTCTCTGGCCAAGTTCTTTTTGAAGCAAACCTCCAGGGTGTTGTCTGCCATGTTGATCCGGCGAACATAGTAGGGTTCGGGGCCAGGAACGTTGATGCCGCGGCGCTGGCCTACGGTGAATGTGTGGAGCCCCTGGTGGGTACCTATAACCTTGCCGTCCATATCGACGATATTGCCGGGGGTGGGATGAATCCCCCGTTTCCGGGTAATGAAATCGGCAAATGAGTGTTCCCGGATAAAACAGATATCCTGGCTCTCCGAAGGAACGGCAGGCGTAAGATTGTGTGATCCGGCAATCTTCCTGACTTCGTCCTTGGTGGTGGCTGCCAGGGGAAAGATCAGCCGGTCCAACTGTGCCGCCCGGAGCCTGGAAAGAAAATAGGACTGGTCTTTTTTGGGATCGGCTCCTTTTTCAAGCCGGGGGGAGGATACGTCCTGATCCGGACAGGTAAACCGGTTGATAACGGTGGCGTAATGGCCTGTGGCCAGGGCATCCGCGCCAAGGTGCAGGGCACGGTCCAGCAACACCCCGAACTTGATTTCAGGGTTGCAGACCAGGCAGGGGTTGGGGGTTTTCCCGGCCAGATAGGTGGAAACAAAGTAGTCCACCACCTTTTCTTCAAAGGCTTGGGACAGGTCAACGGTGTGGACCTTGATTCCAAGCTGCGCCTCAAGTACTGCGGTATCCACGGGTGTGGTCTCATACCCGGTGGTAAAGTGGATGCCAAAGACGTGTTTGTAGGCCTGCTTGATCAAAAAGCCGGTGACAAGGGAATCAATGCCGCCGCTCAGGGCAACGGCAACGGTGGCATCGGATGCAGAACCGGACATCAGGCAAGCTCTTCCGCATTCCGGCTGAAAAGGCCCATGGCCCGGGTGGGGCAGGTGAGAATGCAGCGTTCGCAAAGGCTGCACTTTTCCTTGTCAAACAGGACTTCCATCTCCGGCCTCTTGATGTGCAGGGCTTCGGTGGGGCATACTGCCGTGCAGGCACCGCAGTGGGTGCAGACTTCTTCGTCTTTGTAGATCTGGTGCTCCGGTGTGGAAATTTGTACGCCTTGGGATTTAAGGAAGTTTACCCCCTTATTGAAACCGGATTTGCTTCCCGAAGAGATCTCAAGGACCATATGGCCTTCCCTTTGGTTTGAAATCTGGGCATTGAGAATATTGAACATCAGGTCAAACTTTTTTACCAATTGGCAGACCAGGGCCTTCTGTGCCACTTCGGCCGGAAAGTCCAGGATGACTATTTTTGAATACAATGGCTGTCCTCCGGAAATTAATTGTACTCCTGTTAAGGATTCTATATGATTAAATAACGCTCCAATATACACCAGAGCCGGATTAAATATCAATGCTTTAGGGAGTAATGCCATGAATCGGCTTACCTTTGAACTCTCCAGTTACACCCTCAAGACATTTTCCGGGTTCTCAAGGGCCTCCGTCAAAGTGGAGGGACAAGAGAATATACCGGAAGGGGCCGTTATCTTCTGTGCCAATCATTTTACCCGGATTGAAACCGTTTTTCTGCCCTACCATATCCATGCGGTCACCGGAAAACAGGTGTGGTCCCTGGCGGCTGCCGAGTTGTTCAAGATACCGGTTCTCGAAGGGTTGATGAGGCGGCTGGGGGGGGTGTCCACCCATGATCCGCTCAGGGACCAGAAGATCTTGAATACGCTGCTGTCCTCCAAGATTCAATGGGTGATTTTTCCGGAAGGGATGATGGTCAAGAACAAAAAAAGGATGCGGCCCCATACCGGTGCTGCCGTCCAGGCATTCCGGTGTGAGTTTTTCAGGGAGCGCCTGCGGCGGCATGCCGATATCGGCGGGAAAGAATTCTTACGGCTGAAGGACAGCCTGGGGGTGGATGACCTTGACCGGGTGTTGAGCCAGCAGACCTATATCGTACCTGTGAACATCACCTACTATCCGGCCAACCCCCGTGAAAACATTCTGGCGGCCATGGCAAAGCTCCTCATGAAGGAGCCGTCTCCCAGGTTAACGGATGAACTCATGACCGAAGGGGCCATGCTCTTTGTGGGGGTGGATATCACCATCCGTTTTGGTGCGCCCATTGCCATCCGCCCGTATCTGAATGATCCTTATATTGAAAGCATGCTCACGGTGCGGCGTCAGGTCCGCTTTGATCAGGATATCTATTCCAAATCGGTTTCCAAACAGATCGCCGGCCGGATCATGGAACGGTACATGGCGGATGTGTATGCCATGACCACCCTGAACTATGATCATGTGATGGCCTGTATCCTCAAACATTATCCCTACAAACGGGAGGGCATTGATATCTATGCCTTCAAATGCAAGGTGTACTATGCCGTCACCTGTCTTCTGCTGAACAGGCTCTGCTATGTTTCGGACAATTTCCGGCACAACCTCATCCACCTGCTGATCAACGACCGGTATGATCGGGTTGCAAGGTTTCTGGCGCTTGCCCAGCGCACCGGTGTTGTCAGGATAGACGGTGCGCGGATGTTCAAGGATCAGACCCGGTTTTATGACCATACCCCCTTTCATTCCATCCGCCTTGAAAACCCGGTGGTTGTGATGGCCAATGAGGTGGAGCCGGTAACCGAAGCGGAAATCTGCCTGAAAAAAATTGCCCAGAAGTCCGACCGGCAAATTTACCAAAGTGTCCGGTCAAGGTTGATTGAAAAGATCAACGTTGATTATGCTAAGGCGTACAAACAATTTTATGTGGACGGTGAATCCAAGCGCAAACGGGTAGGGCGGCCCCTGTTCCTGAAACGGACCAATGAGGTGGCGGGTGTGCTGCTCATTCACGGATATATGGCGGCCCCCAGAGAGATGGCGGATTTTGCCGAATATCTGCACACCCAGGGGTTTACCGTCTATGCCCCGAGGCTGGCCGGCCACGGCACCTCCCCTGAAAACCTGGCGGAAGTAAGCTACGAGGAATGGGTGGAATCCGTGGAAGAGGCCTATGTGGTGCTCAGGCACTCCTGCAAGAAGCTTATCATCGGCGGTTTTTCCACTGGTGCCGGCCTGGCGCTGGAACTGGCCGGCCGGGTGGATGATTATCAGGCCCTTTTTGCAGTTGCCCCACCAAAACGCCTCAAGGATATGGGGGCTTATTTTGTGCCGGCCATTGACACCTGGAATGCGGTGATGAAAAAACTTCGCCTGGAGGCAGGGACCAAGGAATTCATTGAAAATCACCCGGAGAATCCCCACATCAACTATGTGCGGAACCCCATTTCCGGTATCCGGCAGCTGGAAAAACTGATGGACCAATTGTCCCCCAAGCTCAAGGAGATCAAAAAACCGGTGCTGGTGGTGCAGTCCCGGAAAGATCCGGTGGTAAGCCCCAGGGGGACCCAGAAACTCTTTGAAAAACTGGGGTCAAAGATTAAGGAATACTATTTATTTGATTTTGACCGCCACGGCATCCTTCTTGGAAAAGGAAAAACAAGGGTATTTCAAGCCATTGAGAACTTCATCCGGCAGTGGGTGTAAGACCAGGGGGGGTAAAAAAGAAAAGGCTGCAGTTTCCCATATGGGAAAAACTGCAGCCTTTACATTCGTTCTTTTGACGGTGGGCAGCGTTATGCCACAGGCATCATGGTTGCCGGGTCAAGCAGGAACTTTACGTCGGTATGATCGCCGTCTTTGAGTACGATGGCTTCGATCTTGTTTTCCACGGGAGCAAGAAATATGGCCTTGTCGATCAGGCTTTCATGGTTCTCAAGCTGAACCGGAAACCCATCTGCACTCAAGGGCTCTTCTCTGTGGCTCTGCATGGAGAGCCATACAAAAATACCGAATTCCTTGTTGATCTGTTTTAAGTCTTCAAGGATGGCGGACTGGTCGATATCAAAATCCAGGCCGTCGATCACAAGGATGGACGGCAGGGACAGATCGGCATCTTTAAAGCTCTTCAGGTAATCCCTGATTTTTTCAACGTCAAAGGTGGTTTCGGTATAAGAGATGCCCACTTTGTTGGTTTTGATGGATTCCCAGAGGCTGTCGGCCTTCTGGGGGTCAACGTAGCCGATGCTGTCCACCAGGCTGGCGTAGGCTTCGTCGTATCTTACGTTGATTTTCTCCATGGAGTCGGACAGGCTGATGTGAAGGATTTTCTCATCAGAAAGCAGCTGGGTCATGGCGATCTGAACCAGGAAACTGGTTTTGCCCACCCCCGCTCTGGACACGACCGCGCCAAATTGTCCGTCAGTGATATTTTCCATGCCAATGGCCTTTTCGGCCGGGCTTCTGAGAATGAGGTCTTTTTTAAGCATAGTTCCTCTCTTAGCGTCTATTGCGTCCTGTTTAGTCTTATTTGTTTTTAGCTGCTTTTTCTTCGGCTTTCTTTTTGGCAATTTCTTCGGCCACGGACTGGGGTACCTGCTTGTAGGAGGTGAATTCCATGGTGAACTGTGCCTTGCCCTGGGTGCCGGATCTCAGAACTGTGGAGAACCCGAACATCTCAGAAAGAGGAACCTCTGATTCAATTACGGACATGACCCCTTCTTCCTGGGAACCTTGGATAATGCCGCGTCTCTGGTTGATCAGCCCCATGCAGGCACCCTGGAATTCATTGGGGGTTTCAATAACCACCTTCATGATGGGTTCCATGATCACCGGTTTGGCCTTGGTGTAAGCCTCCAGGAACCCGCCCCTGGCCGCTGCCTGAAATGCCATTTCAGAGGAGTCTACCGCATGGAAGGCACCGTCTTCAAGGGTAATCTTGATGCCGGTTACCGGGAACTCCAGGCTGGGGCCTTTTTCCATTGAGGCCTGGAATCCTTTTTCACAGGCAGGGATATACTGGGTGGGAATTCTGCCGCCCGTGACCTTGTTGACAAACTCAAATTCTTCTTCAGTGGGTTCCATAAAGCCCATAACACGGCCGAACTGCCCGGAACCACCGGTCTGTTTTTTGTGGGTGTAGTTGAACGGGGCTTTCTTGGTGATGGTTTCCCTGTAAGCTACCCTGGGTTGTCCGGTTTCCACCTCTGCTTTGTATTCGCGTTTCATACGCTCAACATAGACTTCCAGGTGAAGCTCGCCCATACCCTGGATAATGGTATCTCCGGTTTCGTGGTCCACGTAGGTCTTGAATGTGGGGTCCTCTTTGGTAAATCGGTTCAGGGCCTTGGACATGTTGATCTGGGACTTATTGTCCTTGGGGACGATGGACAGGGAGATAACCGGCTCCATGACATTCATGGCGATCATGGAGTAGTTCACTTGGGGCGATACAAAGGTGTCACCGGAGGCGCAGTCAATGCCGAACATGGCACCGATATGGCCGGCGGGAATGGAATCCACATCTTCCATCTGGTTGGAGTGCATCCGGATCAGACGCCCGGCTTTCACTTTTTTGCCGTCCCTGGAGTTGATGAGGGTGTCGCCCTTGTTTATGCAGCCCTGGTACACGCGGATATAGGTGAGCTGGCCGTACTGGCCGTCTTCAAGCTTAAAGGCCAGGGCAACGGTGGGTTTGTCGAAATCGCTTTCCAGAACAACGGTTTCTTCATCCTTATCCAGGTCAATAGCTTCGTTATTGATATCCAGCGGGGAGGGAAGGAAGTCCACGACGGCGTTGAGCAGGGGCTGGACCGCTTTGTTTTTATAGGCAGAACCCATGAATACAGGGGTCATTTGTCTGGCGATGGTACCGGTTCTTACTGCCGTCTTGATCAGTTCAGGGGTGATTTCCCCCTCTTCAAGAAGGGCGTCGGTGAGTTCCTCGGAAAAGAGGGAAACCTCGTCCAGCATTTCTTCCCTTGCCATTTCGGCATCTTCCAGCATATCTGCGGGAATCTCGGCTTCAACCATTTTTTCACCGTTGTCACCTTCAAAATAGTAGGCTTTCATGGTGATGAGATCAACAATACCTTCGTGTTTGTCTTCCAGGCCGATGGGCAGCTGCATCATGACGGAGTTGTGTCCGAGTTTATCTTTGAGCTGCTGGGCCACTTTGGCCGGGTTGGCACCGGACCGGTCGCACTTGTTGACAAAGGCGATACAGGGAACCTCGTACCGTTTCATCTGCTGGTCAACGGTGATGGACTGAGACTGCACACCGGATACGGAACAAAGGATCAGTACTGCCCCGTCAAGTACTCTCAGGGACCGTTCAACCTCAACGGTAAAATCCACATGGCCCGGCGTGTCGATGATGTTGACGCCGTGGTTGTCCCACTCGCAATGGGTGGCGGCAGAGGCGATGGTGATGCCTCTTTCCTTTTCCAGTTCCATTGAGTCCATGACTGCACCGGCGCCGTCTTTGCCCCTGACTTCGTTGATTTTGTGGATTCTGTCCGTGTAAAAGAGAATCCGCTCAGTAAGTGTGGTTTTACCGGAGTCGATATGGGCACTGATTCCGATATTTCTTACCCGTTTTAGATCTTTGATCATTTTGTCTCGTCCTTAATAAATAAAAAAAATCCCTTAAAACAATAAATACTGCACCGATTGCCAGAAGCATTGCCAGGCTATATCAGGTATATTGCCGTATTTTCTTAACTAAAGTTTTATTGCGATTTTATTAAGTTTGGTATCCCAGATTAATGCCTAAAGTTTGGAAACAATAATTATTACTCTTTTTTGCGTAATTTGTCAACAAAATAAAATTATATTTTATAAGACTTTGATTTTATACTGGAGCTGATGGATCTGGCCTGGAAAAGAAAGCAGTGCCCCCGTATTTTGTGGTGGGGATGCACTGCTGAAAAATTGTTAAAAAACGGTTAGGCTCTTTTGTTCTGTACTCTGACAGGTACGGGTTGGCGCTTTTGGCGATGTCGCGCCTGTTTTCTTGAAAAAGCCGCCAGCATCAAAAGCCCTATGCCGAACAGGGCAATGGTGGAGGGTTCCGGCACAGGGTTGGGGCCGGGTGGGTTGTCCGCCGTCCAGAACGTCAGATGAGAAAGCGCTTTGGGTTTTCCCTTGTGATTGGTAATGCCAAGGGTGTCCCAGAGTACTTCAATGTCGTTCAGATCGTTGCCGGCATAGTAGAGTTCAAATTCCCGGCCGGCCTTCAGGCTGTAATAGACCGGCCCGCCTGAATATGCATCGGTGGTCTGCCAGTAACCGGCGGTGCCGCTGAAATCTCCGGTGAAGTAAGGTGTATCGCCTGTCCAGTCCGCATCGGAGTCCCAGCCACCGTCCCACTTGCCCAGGTATGCCAGGTTTGCAGGTATGAATTCAGTCCCGCTGTATGTGTCCACCAGCCAGTTGACGTTGAAGGCCGTGTCCTGATGGCTTTTTCCATCGGACTGGTTCCACCACTCATTGTCCCAGATGAGGTCGTTGGTTTCCCCGATAAAGATGCTGCCCCCAAATGCGTGGAGGGGAAAAGCGAGCAGCATCAGTGCAATGCTCAATGCGATGATTCTATTTTTGGGGATCATGATCCCTCCTTACTCGGTGGTTCCTGCCCTGTTCTTTTTAGATACGGGCTGTTAACCGTTTAGTTCTGTGTGTTTTAAAATTTAGTTAAGAAAAATAGCAATATAGGTGCCATTTTTAGCGTTGCTAAAACCTTTTCACTTCCACTGTTGCCTTTGGCTCTGGAAAAGGGGTGAAAAATGGTACTAAAGTATTAGGCAATTTGGTACCAAAGTATTAGGCGCTTTAATTGATTAAAGCGCCTGTGGAAAAAGGTGGGACAGGTGTTTTGGCAAAAAATGTCAACTCTTTGACAAAAAATGTCAGGTTCTGCGTCTTTTCCTGCTTACGGCGGAGATTCCCAGGACGCCTAATCCAAGAAGCGCCAGTGTTCCGGGTTCCGGAACCGCTGAGGGCGGTACGCTCAATCCGCCGGCGATCATGATGTCGTTTGAACAGGTCATGGACCATCTGAAGGCAAGTTCGTATCCGTCTTCCGGGTTGTCTATGCCCAGATCGCTGAGGTCAAATCCATATTTTAGAAAATCGCCCTTGTCCTTAAAAAAGCCTTTTTCCCCGTCAGCATCTTCATTTGGATCAAACAGGGTTGGGCCGTCGTGTCTATACCAGTCTTCATTCCAGGCTCTTTTTATTTCAGAGACCCTAACCCATGTGTCGCTTTCTACATGGTGGGCATATTCTTCACCGTTTCTCATTTCAAAGTTATCGTAATTCCAACTGCCAGTGTTCTGGTCGTAGTAGCCTCTCCCGATGTCTTCGGATGTGACAAAGCTGCCGTTGTCTGTGGAAAAAACGTTTTTGGTTTTTGTGTTGAAAACATAGTTCCAGGTGGCGCTGTCCGGATCGAAGCTCGTATTCGGGGTGTAGTCAGAGACGCCGATAAAAAGGTCTCCGTATACCGTGTCCCTTGTGCCTGTGTTGTAGTCAGTTCTAACATTCACGGTAACGCGTCCATTGTCTTTGACCCTGACAACCATGCCGTCAATGTTGAACTTATTGATCTCATCATCAAGGGAAATGACATCCCCAATCAGTTCTAGCGTGTTGCCTTCGCTGTCTTTTATTTCTCTCCATTTATTGTCCAGGAGCGGGGTATTCTGCGTATAATTTGCAGCGGCAGCAGCACCGACATAGGTGTCTGTAATTACCCATTTGGTTTTTCCGTATGCTGTTCCGGCAAGCAATAAGAAGAGTGCCGTTATAAGCCATATGTATCTATTCACTTTTGTCTCCTCCAAATTTGGACGCGCATCAGTTGCCTAAGTCTTCCTAAGTCTTAAGTTTAGCAAACTTCGGGCCACAACTTTAAGGTGGTGTGGGGCGCGCAATGACCAATACTAACTCCTTTTTTGCAGTATTTCAATGCCGGCTAAGCCAATTCTCTATTCTGCCCTTCGTATTTTTGAATAAGCCTTTGTGGGAAGAATCAAAACCGTCTGACGGATTATCATGGTGTTTTGGGATATTTTTTTCTGCATACGGCAGACGTTCCCAAAAGTCCCATGCCCAGCAGCAGCATGGTTGCAGGTTCCGGTACCTGTCCCATGATCACATCATTGCCGCATGCCTGGGTAAAGTGTGCGATGAATGAATGGTCAAACCCCTCAATAAGCGTCAGGTCAAAGCCGTAGGCGGTATAATGGGTGTCTCCGACAAATCCGGTGCTTTCAGGTGTCGGGTCCCCAGTTACATGGTAGGTGCCGGTGCCCACCTGCGTATCATTGGGGCCACCGACATAGAATGCCGGATTGGAATTGCCCAGATCCCTTGCCGTGGTCACCTGGGTGGCGGCGTCAATCTGCCAGAGCGTATAGCCTCCTGCTCCGGCTGCTTCGTCATATCCGTCCCAGTCCACATCAAATACATAGGTATAGCCAAAGGTGTTGCTAACTGTTGTGCGGGTGCTGTCGTCACCAATATCCTGCCCGTAATTCACACTGCCTTGGGTGCTGATGAAAATATCGCCGGAGCCAATATTGCTCAATGTGCCTAAAAAATTCCATTCCCCCACAATTGACAGGTGACCGTTGTCGTAAAACATGCCTTCCAGGTCCCATCCCGGAGCTGTTGACGCACCGGGTTCGACTTCTTCATCTTCGCTTAAATTGCGCCAGTAGCTATCACCGTTGCCGGACTGGTTGTCGTATATGGTTATTTCTGATGCCCAGGCGCCAACCGGCAGGTAAAAAAATAAAAATATTAACAGCCACGGTATCAGCCGCTTTTGTTTCATACCCCCTCCTTTCATCATGTATTGGTTTTCCTCCTTATAAAATTTAATAGGGCAGCCGTTTGCACACGACTGCTACAATCAGCCCCCCCACAAGCAACAGTATAATGGTGGTGGGGTTTAGTTGAATTCCGAAAAAAAGCTCGTCTTCTTCTTCACTGCTTCTAAAGCGCTCTGTTGTGTGTTCCGGCGGTAATTCGGGCTCCTGATATGTGTCAGAAGCCCTGTAGCTCCCTGGGATTGTGCCGCCTTGAAATAACGAGACAGTGTCTGATTGTCGTCCGGTGCGCAATGCCTGGTGGTCTGCAGCAGACCGGTATATTAATTTTTTAAATATTTGTCTGGTTTCCGGGGTGGCAGCAATGAGCAAGGTGAGTGTTTTTTCTGTGGTATCGGTGGATTCCATGGTTTTGAGCGTGGCTTTCCATAAATTGGACAGGCTTGGGCTTTCAGCAAAGTGTTCCCAGTCCGTGTCAAAGACCGGGTCGGTGGCCGGTTGGTATTTTACCTTTAAGGCGTCAATCCGTTCTGCCAATGTCTCATTTGCGATGTTGGTTACGGGGCTTGGGGTAAACAGGCCAAGCGCATCATCTATGGGTAGCGCAGATGTGTCGGATGCGTCCGGTCTTTCAAGCCTGAAATTTTGAACGTCATCCTGCGCGGTTTCTTCTGCCGCACTGACCGGGGCTTTGGTGATGATCCGGTATTGGGTGCCGAAGTTGTCGAAAAAGGACAGTTCTGAGGCCTGGCAGGGGAGATGAATCATCCATATAAGGCACAGGCCGGTGACGATCCAGGAGGGTATGCCGCAGATCCGTCTCATGAAAGATCTGTCTTTCCAGGGAGGCGTTCGCACAACCGCGCCCTGAAGTCGGGAGATAGGGGGTAAACAAATAGTTTTTTGGGTTGTGTGGCGTAGGTTCTGTTTTTCCGGACCAGCCCCTTGCCCGTTGTCATGCCGAGAAACTGCCAGTTGGCGGCCATATAACAGGTTCCCCGGTACTGTGTAGGATCCACAAAGGTTTCCAGAAGTGCCGGGGTGTATCCCCACCTGTCCTGCCAGTCATCGGATATGCATCTGGTGATTTTTCCCAAGGAATGGCTGGCAAGGTGGGGGACCCGCACCCAGGGGAATATTAAAAACCGGGTGTTGTTAATTATCCGGGGAAGGCCTGCCGTGCGCTGCCGTGCCGACCAGCCGATCCATTTGTCACGGTCTTTTATTGCCTTGGCGGCACCGGAAAAAAGAATACATCCCAGCAGTTTGTCTGCTGCCCGGATAAAGTATCGAATTCTGTATCCGATGGGTTTTTTGTACCCGAGATAATGGTACCGGTCCATGTATTCATTCCACAGCCGGACTTCCGGTGGGGCGGCGGCCTGTGTCACCGTCACCGGCCCCAATGCTTTGAGTGAGCAGTTGATTGGGGGGGCAGGTGCGGTTTCGGCGGTATGCCGGATGGTGACGGGTCTGGGTTTTGCGATGGATTTTTTTTCCGGTAATGTGAAGTGTCCCTGCGCTTCAAATGACAGCATCATCTTCTGGCAGGCATCCCATTTGTTAGTGCCGGAAGGTGTTCGCCAGTTGAGGTGTTCACAAATCGTGTGGATCAGCTCTTTCCTGCTCAGGTTCCCGAACATCTTCACCGTCTCCCGGATTTCATCAAGTTCCCGGGGGGTAATGGGGCGTCCGCAGCAGGTGGCCACAGGTTTTTCACGGTCAAGCATGTGAATCGTTCCTCTTTGGGTTACAAGGGTTCAATGCTACCCTTAGCAAAGGCAACGGCGGTTGTCTATACTTAAATTTTTGCGCAGCTTTTACGGACCGAACTAAAAAATACAGTGCCAAGCTTTTACGGGTCCGATTGTAGCCTTACCAAAACGGGGGGCGGCTGTCTACCCCAAATTTTAATTTGCCGATTTTAGCCTTAGCAAAAGCACGGCAGGATGTCTACCTTTTTTTCTGTCCTATGGCTGTTGAGGGTTTACATTTTTGTTGTATTTGGCAGGGGCTTTTATTATACAAGGTGCAAGTTCGACCCAAACCGCAAACCACAAAAAAGACCGCCAAAGGGAGCTCCGGCTTGAAAAAAATTCTTGTGTCCGTTCTGATTGCCGCCTGCCTGGTAACCTATGCCCACGCACAAACGGAAAAAGCCCTGTTTGAATCCGGGGTAGCCCAGATGAAAGCTGAAAAATTTCAAGAAGCCATAGAGACCTTTACCCGCCTGATCACCATTGTGCCTGACAATCCTGACGTGTATAAGAACAGGGGAGTGGCCCATATGAAACTGAACCAATACGACAAGGCCATCGCGGATTTTGAAAAAACAAGGGAGATCAAACCGGATCTCAAGGGGCTGTATTCCAATCTGGGGGTGGCCTGGTATTATAAAGGCGATTATGTCCAGGCCGTTAAAAACTATAATATGGAGATCGCCCTGACGCCGGACAATTACTACGCCTATTTTAACCGGGCGATTTGCCGTGCCGAGCTAAAAGAGTATGATCTAAGCCTTAAAGATGTTGAAACAGCCCTGGGCTTTGCCCCGCAGTTTTACCTGGCCCTGTGTCTGAAAGGGGATATCCTTGCCAAGACAGGGCATTACGATGGAGCAAGACAGGTCTACAAACAGGCGCTTGATCTGGACCCGGCCCATCCCTATGCCGGGGATCAACTGGCTGAACTCAATCGAACGCATTCTCCCGCACCGGAGCCTGAGGCTTCTGACCGGGTTGTGAAAAAAGTCCTTGCGGAAAAAAAGATTGCCGCCCCTGCACCTGCCCCTGAGCCAGCTCAGAACGCAAAACCTGATCCTGAAATGAACGAACTAAAGGGTACCGAAAAGCCTTCCGAAAAAGAAAGCCTCACCAGTCCAGGGATACAGAGCGATCCGTCATCTACGCTTGTGTCAGTACAAAGTGGTTGGGAGCTTCAGGCCGGTGCGTTCGGCAACCCAAGCAACGCGGAAAAAAGGCACAAGGCATTGCTGGACAAAGGGTATCCCGTGCGTGTGGTGGTCATGAAACGGCCATCGGGAAAAATCTGGTATCTGGTACGGATCGGTTCCTACGGCACCAAATCGGCTGCAAAAGCGGATCTGGAGAAGATGGAAAAAAAGTTGAACATGGACATTATTGTTCGGCCGGCCGGCCGGTTTTAAAACAGGGAGATTTGGTGGAAACGTATAATCTGATCAGTTTTGCAGGGCTGTTTGTCCTTCTGGCGATGGCCTGGGTCATATCCAGGATATGCTTTGGCGAACGCCAGCGGGTGAACTGGCACTTGATTGGATGGGGGGTCGGCCTCCAGCTTTTATTTGCCCTGTTCATCTTTGTGGTGCCCGCAGGGATCTCCATTTTCAAGGCCGTCAACGATTTTACAGTTAAGGTGCTTGCCGCGTCCGCCAAGGGGGCTCAGTTTGCCTTCGGACCGCTGGCCCTGCCCCCGGGAACCGAAGGCTCCATCGGGTTTATCTTTGCTTTCCAGGCCATTCCCACCATCCTTTTTTTCTCAGCCCTGGTGTCCATCCTATACTACTATAATGTACTCCCGTTTATTATCCGGCAGTTTGCCAGGGTCTTCACAAAATTGATGCGGATTTCAGGGGCCGAAGCCCTGTGTGCGGCATCCAATATTTTTGTGGGGGTGGAGTCTGCCTTTACGGTGCGTCCCCATATAGAGAAAATGACCAAATCCGAATTGTGTACCATTGTGACGGCCGGGATGGCGACCGTGGCGTCAAACGTATTGGCCCTATACGTGTTCACCCTGCAGGCCACCTTTCCATCCATTGCCGGCCACCTGATCTCTGCCTCTTTTCTTTCCGCCCCTGCGGCCCTGGTGATGGCAAAACTCTTTTTTCCTGAAACGGAAACGCCCAAAACCCTGGGCAAATCGGTGGATATCAGCTATGAACGGGATTCCAATCTCTTTGAAGCCGTTATCAATGGGGCAGCCACAGGCCTAAAAGTGGCATTCAGTATTGTGGGGCTCCTGATTGCCGTGCTCGGCCTTGTGGCCCTGGTGGATCTGCTGCTGGGCAGCGCCTCGGATATGATTAACCAATGGACGGGGACCAGTATGGTCTGGTCGCTGAAAGGCATGCTCGGATATATTTTTTATCCCTTTACCCTGATCATCGGCATCCCTTCGGAGGACGCCGGCCTAATTTCAAAGATCATCGGGGAACGGATTATTCTGACCGAAGTCGCCTCATACCAGGACCTTGCCAAAGCATTGGCGGAAAATGCATTGGTGCACGGCAGATCTGCGGTCATCACCACCTACGCCCTGTGCGGGTTTGCCCACGTCGCCTCCATGGCCATTTTTGTGGGGGGGATTGCCGCCCTGGCACCGGAGCGCACTGCCGATCTTTCATCCGTCGGCCCAAGGGCATTGCTCGCCTCAACCTTTGCCTGCCTGATGACGGCCTGTGTGGCAGGCACTTTTTATACCAGCACCAGCCTTTTGATCGGGAACTGAGCCATGGGCGAAACTTTTGATACTGCGGCCTTTGAACGGCGTCTCAACGCGGGTGCCGATGTGCTGGGCATTGCCCTTACCACCGAACAGTCAGGACTCATGGCAGCCCATGCCCGGGAGCTGTGGGCATGGAACAAGAAAATCAATCTGACCGCCATCACCGACCCGCTGACATCGGCTGAAAAGCACTTCGTGGATACCCTGGCGGTGCTGCCCTTTCTGGGGGAAGAGTCCCGGATCATGGATATGGGGTCCGGCGGCGGCTTTCCGGCCATCCCGCTGAAGATCCTCGTCCCTTCAATGTCATTTACCATGGTGGATTCTGTGAGAAAGAAGGTCAGTTTCATGAATCACGTGGTCAGACTGTTACGTCTTGACGACATCCGGGCGGTACACGGCCGGGTGGAAGACCTGGCAAAAATGCCCGATCACGCCAATGCTTACGATGCGGTTATTTCAAGAGGGTTTACAGAGCTTACGGCCTTTGCGGATCTTGCTCTGCCCATGCTTGCCCAGGGCGGCCGCATCTATGCCCTGAAAGGTAAATTGGCCCTTGATGAGGTGACGCCCGCTCTAAGGGACAGGTTTCACGTCACCTGTGACCATTACCGCCTGCCCTTTGAAAAATCCGACCGCTATCTGATTAAACTTGCGCCCAAACAGCATTCCCCCCAGGCATCGTTGTCTTCTTAAAAACAACCGGAATCATGCACCTGGTTATCAGTCTTTGTCCCGGAGTCTTTCGGGCCGCGCTGGGAAGCTTAATTCTTGACTTTTTGGGCCTTTGCCATTAGAAAGGGAGGTTCACATAATGAATGTCAACTCAATGTCCGAATACCGGAGGAATGATGGATTATAAAAAAACACTGAACCTGCCTTCGACCAAGTTTGCAATGAAGGCCAACCTTCCCCAGAGAGAACCTGAAATGCTCAAAGCCTGGGAAGAGAAAAAGATTTACGATAAACTTCGGGAACAGTCAAAAGACAAGCCTGTATTTATTCTCCATGACGGTCCTCCGTATGCCAACGGCCATCTCCACATGGGGCATGCCATCAATAAGATCCTAAAAGACATTATTATCCGGTCCCGCCAGATGAACGGGTTTAACGCCCCTTACGTACCGGGCTGGGACTGCCACGGCCTGCCCATCGAACACAACGTGGATAAGAAGCTGGGCAGCAAAAAGAAAAAAATGACCCCCGTGGAAGTCCGGCGGGAATGCAGGGCCTATGCCGCCAAATTCGTCGATATCCAGAGAGATGAATTCAAACGCTTCGGTGTGGCCGGGGAATGGGACGAACCCTACCTGACCATGAACTATCCTTACGAGGCCAGAATTGCCAAAGAGTGCGGCGAGTTTGCCTTGTCCGGTGACATGTTCCTGGGCAAAAAGCCCATCTACTGGTGCTGTAATTGCCAGACTGCCCTGGCCGAGGCCGAGATTGAGTACCATGATCATACCTCGCCGTCCATTTATGTGAAATTTCCCGTAAAGGACGATGTTTCAGGTCTTATCCCTGAGGCTGGGGACGAGACCGTCTCTATGGTTATCTGGACCACCACCCCCTGGACCCTGCCGGCCAACCTGGGGGTCTGCCTCCATCCGGATTTTGTTTACGCCGCCGTTAAAACCGAAGGTCACGGTGTGCTGGTTGTGGCAAAGGATCTGGTTGAAAAGGTCATGGCTGAGTTCGGTATCGACGGGTACAGCGTGATTGCGGAAATTGCCGCCGCTGATCTTGAGAAAAAACGCTGCCAGCACCCCTTTTACGACCGGGAATCCCTCATCATCCTGGGGGATCATGTGACCCTTGACGCCGGTACCGGATGTGTTCATACAGCACCCGGCCACGGCGCGGATGACCATATCGTGGGAAAACGCTACGGTCTGGAATGCTATTCTCCGGTGGAAAACAACGGTGTATTCTCCAACGACGTGGAGATGTTTTCCGGCCAGTTTATCTTCAAGGCCAACAAGGAGATCAACGCCACCCTGGAAGAACGTGGGGCATTGCTGAAAAACGAAAATATGTCTCACTCATATCCCCACTGCTGGCGGTGCAAGAAACCGGTGATCTACCGTGCAACTCCCCAGTGGTTCATTTCCATGGACAAACTGAACCTGCGGCAGAAAAGCCTTGAAGAGATCAACAATGTCCAGTGGATTCCCTCATGGGGGCGTGAGCGTATCTATTCCATGATCGAGCACCGCCCGGACTGGTGCCTGTCGCGCCAGAGATCCTGGGGCGTGCCCATTCCCGTATTCCACTGCGACGATTGCAAAGAGGTCTATGTCACCCGTGAATCCGTGGACAGAATCCACGAACTGTTCACCGAGCACAGCTCGGATATCTGGTTTGAAAAAGACGCCCAGTTCCTCATGCCCGAAGGGGCCAAATGCGAGAAGTGCGGATCCGCAAGCTTTACCAAGGATCACAATATCCTGGATGTCTGGTTCGACTCCGGTGTCAGCCACGCCGCCGTGCTTGAAGAGCGCAAGGGCCATTGCCGTCCGGCGGATATGTACCTGGAAGGCTCTGACCAGCACCGGGGATGGTTCCACTCTTCCTTGCTGACTGCTGTAGGACGCACCGGACACGCCCCTTATAAGGCTGTTCTGACCCACGGCTTTGTGGTGGATGAAAAAGGCCACAAGATGTCCAAATCCGTGGGCAACGTGGTGGCGCCCGACTCCGTCATCAAGCAGTACGGTGCGGATGTGCTCAGACTCTGGGCCGCCTCTGCCGACTACCGCGGTGACGTGAGCATCTCCAACAATATTATCAAGCAGCTTTCCGACGCTTACCGCCGGATCAGAAACACCTGCCGTTTCCTGCTGGGGAACCTGGACGGGTTTAAGGCTGCCGATGCAAGACCTGTGACGCAGATGGGCGAGCTTGACCGCTTTATCCTTCACCGCCTGCACGCCGTTGTAAAACGGTGCCGGACCGCCTATGACGAATACGAGTTCCACGTCATCTACCATACCCTGCACAACTTTTGCGTGGTGGATCTGTCCTCCTTCTACCTGGACATCATCAAGGACAGGCTCTATACATCGCCGTCCGGTGCCACCGAACGCAGGGATGCCCAGACGGCCATGGCAATGATTCTGGATGCCCTGGTGAAGATCATGGCCCCCATCCTGCCCTTTACAGCGGATGAAATTTATACCCACATGCCCATGGATGAGGGCGCGCGCAAGGAAAGTGTTCACCTGGAAGATATGGTGGCCCTGAACGAAGACTGGGAAAATCCTGAACTTGCGGGAAAATGGGAAAAGATCCGTACCCTGAGGGGCGAGGTCACCAAGGCCCTGGAAGAGGCCAGGAAGGCCAAACTCATCGGACATCCCCTGGATGCCTCCGTTGAGATCAAACTGCCCGAAGGGGAAGTAAAAGAGCTGATCGCCTCCCTGAACATGCCTCTGAACGACATCTTCATTGTCTCAAGGGCAGTTCTGGCAGATGCCCTGGACGGAGAGGTTTACGAAGGAAAAGATTTAGAAGGCCTTGCCATCCGGGTATCCAAGGCCGGCGGTGAAAAATGTGAACGCTGCTGGCGGTTCGATGCCACCATCGGCAACGATACGGATCACCCCACAGCCTGCAGCCGCTGTGCCGATGCCCTGAAGACCATTCTGGCATAGAGGCGGCAGCCGTTTTGATGTCAAAAGAAACCAGACGGCTGATGCTGGTCAGCGGGGCCGTAATCCTCGCTGACCAGGTCACCAAGTTTTTGATCACCCGGTATATTGCCCTGTATGACCACATTGTGATTATCGACGGTTTTTTTAACATCAACCATGTCCTGAACCCCGGGGGCGCATTCGGCCTTCTGGCCAACCAGTCCCTGGGGGTACGGCGGTTTGTTTTTCTTTTCCTATCTTCACTTGTGGCCCTGTTCGTGGTCTGGATGTACCGGAAAGTGGCAGGATCACATGTATTCCTTTCCTACGGCCTGGCCGGTGTTTTCGGCGGTGCCGTGGGGAACCTCATCGATCGGTTCCGGTTCGGCCAGGTGGTGGATTTCCTGGATGTCCACATCGGTGCCAGCCACTGGCCCGCCTTTAATGTGGCCGATTCCGCCATCAGCATCGGGATGGCAATCCTGGTCTACCACGTTGTGTTTAACAAGCTCCCTGATATTTAGCCGTTCCAAGACACTTTTATATGAAAGAGCCAAGTAACTCGTTGAATTTTTTCATGGTTTGTTGTGGGCACGGCGCATGACGTTCATGGGCGGCCCAGCTTCTGCCCTTTGGGTATGGCCGTTATACAAAACCCCTTAAAGAGGAAAATATGTATCCCATTCTTCTGGAGATCGGCAGCCTCAAGCTTTATACCTACGGCCTTTTTCTGGCTTTAGGATTTATCACCGCCATCTGGTTTACCAAACGCAACGCCAGGTTCTACGGTATATCCGACCAGACCATATCCGATCTTTTCTTTACCATTCTGGTATCGGCCATTGTCGGTGCCAGACTGCTCTATGTGGGCATCAATTTTGACGCTTACAAGGGCAATATACTGGAGATGTTCAAGATCTGGAACGGGGGACTGGTGTTTTTCGGCGGATTTATCGCTGCATTTTTTGCCGCATTTGCCTTTTTAAAGATCCGGAAGATGGATATCTGGAAAACCGCTGATATCCTAGCGCCGGGCCTTGCCCTGGGCCACGCCGTGGGCCGGTTCGGCTGCCTTTTTGCCGGGTGCTGCTACGGTAAGACCTGCGATCTGCCCATTGCGATCCGCTTCACCCATCCGGAAAGCCTGGCCCCCCTGAATGTGCTTCTTCATCCCACCCAGCTTTATATGGTGGGGACCAATTTTCTGATTTTCCTCATTCTCCTGGCCGTCCAGAAACGAAAGCGCTTTGACGGCATGGTATTTTTGAGTTACATCATGCTGTACTCGGCATTCCGGGCGGTTGTCGAGCATTTCAGGGGAGATTTCAGGGGGGATTTCTTTTTTGAATTCATCTCCTTGTCCCAGGGGATCGGCCTGGTGGTTTCCTTTGTGGCACTGGTGTTCTTAATCGTCAAATTAGGCAAGCGCCATGGCAACCATTAAGCACCAGCAACTTGCCAACGCGCTGGACGAGCTGACAGGGGAAGGGGCTCCCCGGGTTTTTCTGATCTGCGGTGAACCCTTTCTGGTCCGGTCGGCTTTTGACGCCCTGTCCGCAGCCCTGCTACGGGGACTGCCCAAGGAGTTCGCCCTGGAAGGGGTGGATGGTAAAACCACGCCGGTGGGGGACATCGTCGAACAGGTGACCACCTTTTCATTTATCCAGTCCAGAAAGGTTATTGCCGTCAAGGACGCACCGCTGTTTACAACAAAGGCCGCTGCCGGAGAAATCTCCTATTCGCCCAAAGATGTTGATTTGCTCACGGATCTGGTGGAAAAAGGCATACCGGAAAACCATATCCTGGTGATGACCTGCGGCGCACCGGACAAACGCAAAAAGATCTTCAAGTCTATCGACAAACAGGGAACGATAATTGACTGCACCGTTGCCCAAGGGGCCAGAAAGGCCGACCTTGAAGAGCAGCGGACCGTGCTCAGGGACCTTACCCGAAAGGTATTGTCCGGCACGAACAAACAGATGGACCAGGCGGCGTTCAATGCCCTGGTGGACCAGACCGGTTTCAACCCGGAGCTGTTGACCCGGAATATTGAGAAATTGCTGGCCTATACCGGCACCCGGCCGAAAATAACGGTCCAGGATATCAGCGCCGTGGTCCGGAGGGATAAAAAGGATCCCATATTCAGTCTTACCAACGCGGTGATGGAACGCGACGGCAGCAAGGCCGTCACCCTGTTGTCGTCGCTCTTTGACGAAGGGTTTCATCCCCTTCAGATTCTTAAATCCCTTGAAAACCTGGTTAGAAAGATGCTGGCCATCAAATGCTTTACCGCAGGCCTCTACGGTGATAACCAGGGGCTGCCGCCCTTGAAAACCATGCATTTTAACGGGTTCAAGCAGGTGATGATGCCCAGAATAGAGGCCCATGACAAGGCCAGCATCAAAAGGGATGAAGAACGGGAACTGATGCTGACGCCCCCCGACGGGGGAACTTCCGGCAAGAAAAAGAAACAAAGTCCGAATGATCTTTTGCTTGCCCCGAACCCAAAAAATCCGTATCCTGTGTTTCAAAACTTCCTGAAATCAGAAAATTTTTCCCTGGACGAACTCACTGCTTCGCTTTCGGCTCTGGCCGATCTGGACTATCGCCTGAAGTCTTCCGGTGCAGATGCAAAAACAGGGATAGAAAACTACATAATGATCCTGTGCAGGAAAGGAGGATCCTTTGAGAATGCGTAAGACCAAAATTGTGGCCACTGTTTCCAACCTGAATTGTTCCCCGGACTTTATCCGGCGGCTTTATGAGGCCGGCATGAACGTGGTCCGTCTGAATACGGCCCACATGAGCCATGACGATGCCCTGGAGGTGGTGCAAAATGTCCGGAAGGTATCCGATAAAATCGGTATTCTTCTGGATACCAAGGGCCCTGAAATCCGGACCTGTGACGCTGAGGCACCTTTGGCCGTCAAACACGGGGACTACATCCGCATCAAAGGGGCGCCCGGTGAAACGTCCAAAGGGGACATGATCTGCGTATCCTACGATAAGTTTGTCAATGACATTCCCGTGGGATCATCCGTGCTAGTGGATGACGGTTATATTGCCCTGGCGGTGATGAAAAAGGATGAGGACTGCCTGATCTGCCATGTGGAAAACGACGGGGTGATCCATCCCCGAAAAAGTATTAACATTCCCAGCGTCCATGTTAAGCTGCCGGCCCTGAGCGAAAAGGACAAGGGCTTTATCAAATGGGCCGCTGCCAATGAGCTGGACTTCATCGCCCATTCTTTTGTCCGGAACCAGGACGATGTCATTGCGGTCCAGGAAATACTGGACGAGGCAAACTCTCCCATCAAAATCATTGCCAAGATCGAGAATGCCGAAGGGGTGAAATATCTGCATGAGATTCTGGAAAAAGCCTACGGCGTCATGATCGCCCGTGGTGATT
>MDTD01063097.1_pt1 | contig 31540 bp, 26 predicted proteins | sample 811221 | NCBI WGS metagenome assembly MDTD01 (sample SAMN05326646, study PRJNA326480) | marine metagenome | isolation source: seawater | place: Pacific Ocean: South West | collected 2011
TGCACCAGATTGGGCAAATTCTTGTGCACATAAAGAGCCAATGCCTCCGCTACCACCTACAATCAAAACACATCCATTTTCAAAACTTTTATCCATTTCTTTTACCTCTTTTGCTATTATATTGTTTCTATTAAATTTAACAAAAAGGTAACAAATTATGCGTTTTTCATATCATCCAACTATGTGTGACCCCTCATTTTATTTGGAGCTTGGAAAAGCAGCTGAAGCTGCTGGCTTTGATGCTATTACGTTCCCGGATAGCATATGTTATCCAAAAGAATGTGATTCAACTTATCCATATAATGATGACGGAAGTAGAGAATTCTTGGATGGAGTGCCATTCCTAGAACCGTTTTCAATAATTCCTGCAATTGCAGCTGTAACTGAAAGGTTAGAATTTTCAACTTCTGTTTATAAACTTGCGCCTAGGCAAGCGGTAACCACAGCAAAATTTGTTACAACTCTAGGAGTTATGACAAACAACAGATTTCATTTTGGTGTTGGGGTAAGTCCTTGGTATGAAGATTTTCTTGCAACTGGAGAGAGATGGGAAAAACGAGGTAAACGTATGGATGAACAAATAGATATTCTCAAAGGATTGATGAATGGTGAATACTTCTCCTATGAAGGAGAATTCTACGATATTCCTGAATTAAAACTTTGTCCTGTGCCTTCAAAACCTGTTCCAATTCTTATAGGCGGTCATTCAAAACTTGCACTTAAAAGAGCAGCTCGCGTTGGCGATGGTTGGATTAGTGCAGGAATAACTTTAGAGGAAACTAAAGAATATATTGATCAAATAAATGCTTTTAGGAAAGAGTTTGGAACTATGGATCATCCAAACTATCAATTTCAAGTAATGGGTGAAGCTGCATACTCTCCTGAAGGCATTAATCAACTTGAGGATTTAGGCGCTACTGAAGTAATCGTTGCATTTAGAAATGCTTATGAAGGTGGGTCTGATGACAGAACGTTGGAAGGAATGATATCTGAAATAAATTGGTACGCAGAGGAAGTAATAAATAAGTCTAGTTAAAAATGGTCGGGATGGCCGGATTTGAACCGACGACCACCTCACCCCCAGTGAGGTGCGCTACCAGGCTGCGCTACATCCCGAACTATATAAATTATATTTAACAAAATAACTTAAAACTCATATTTTAATGAACATTTCTTTATTTTCATTTTTCCTTTAAATTAAATAGATGCATAGAAAGTATTGCCAGAGTGCAAATTTTATGTAATATGTCACACCATATAAATATTACGTATAATGCAAATGTATGTATAATATCCAATTTAGACGTTAATAATTTATTAAATTATGTTTAAAAAAGTTAAACATTTAATTGATTTATAGTATGAATGTGTTGGATAATAAGATTTTCTATAAGTAGGAGTTAGAAAAAATGGCAAAATTAAAATTTAAATTAAGTTACGTATTAGGCCTCGTATTCCCTTTTGCAAGTTTCAACGCAATTGCTGACGAACCTAAAACTGCTGGAAGTGAGGAAGAAGCTGCAAAAGAAGCAAGTGGACAACTTAGCGCTGGAGCAATCGCTGCTGCTGTAGCTGCCGCTGCCGCCATTGCTGCTGCTGTCGATGATGATGATGATAGTCCTGCGCCTACGCCTGCACCTACACCTGCACCGACACCTGCACCAACACCTGCACCAACGCCAGCACCAACACCTGCACCTACGCCAGCACCAACGCCTGCGCCTACACCTGCACCAACACCGGCACCTACCATTATTGAAGAATATGAAGTTGTCGTTGAAGAAGAAGTTGTTGAAACCTCTACTGTAATGACAGATCAGGTAACTACTCAAACATCTACAACTACTCAAGAGACAACCACTCCTGCTGTCACTGGTACTGCAACTGTAACTGCTACTGTTACTGGAACGGATCCGGGACTAGACTATAGAGGTCCAGGTTTCCAAACATTTGTAGAAACTGTTAGTGGAGTCGGAGTTTATCAGTATGAAGAAATTCAAACAGTTGAAGTCGTAATATCTGAAGAATCAACTGTAATTGAGGAAGTTGAAGTAAGCGAAGACGTAACCACACAGGTTCCGGTTCAAGTTGAGACAACGTCAGTTGTAACTAAGACTGCAACTGCTACAAGAACTGCCTCAGGCTCTTAGTTAAATAACCAAATAAAAAAACAGGCTTTATGCCTGTTTTTTTTTGCATTTTAAAAATAATAATTATTAGAACTTATAGTAATAAGAAATTTCTATTGACTCTAGGTATGGATGTATATGCTGGTGTGACCAAATAACTAATCCGACTTCATTATCAACTGCGTAATGATTAGTTTCTGACCAACGATATGCATCAGTGGTAATCCTCTCATCAAAATATAAAACTTTATAAAGCTTATTGAGAAAAATAGTATTTTGCTTCTGTAATTGAATTCTGCTGTGTTGAGAGAATATTGCATGAGGATTTTGCACTTCTAGTAAATTTATTGATTTATTGCCATCATTTAAGCTCCAGTCAGAATAATCGATCACCTCAACGTCATATTCCAAACCAAAAGTACGTATAATTTTTCCGTCCTTAGTTATAATCTTTACTAAATCTCTTGATACCCATGTATAAAATCCATCAGTAATGTTAGCTAGTGATAAAATCACTGGGGCATCATTTCCTATTCTAAATTTTGCAAAAGAAAATTGCTTTGAATCGTAAAGATCTTTGTCAACTTTGATATCTTCTGAAGGAGAGGCAAACTCAGCGATTATTGCTCTGTAATCTTCAATTTTTAATGTAGAGCAGGACGTTATAAATAATAAAATTGTTAAATATCTACTAATCATATAAATCATCCCAATTACGTTCATGACTTATAGCCTGACCTTGTTCAGTAACTCCCCACAAGAAATAAGCATGATTTAAGAAAGATGCTCCATCTCTAGTTAAAGGCCTTAAGCCCCAACCAGCATATCGCTTGGAATGTTTTCCATAAAACATTTCGATTGGAATATAAAAATAAAAACCTTTGTCAAAACTTCCCTCTCCAAATTCTAATTTGCTAATATCTGTTCTAGAAAAAAATGCTCCTATACGTAATCCAGTTTTAAATACTCTTGAAAAATCAAAACTAAGCCCAGAATCTTTAGCTAAAAATTTTCCACCTCTGATGCTAAGCAATACATTTGATGAAGGATGATGGTAATTAAAATTAATGTGACCTGTTACAGTTTCATAGTCTCTGAAACTAAAAAGCATATCGTAATCTCGTTGTTTTACATGCCAGAGCTCAGCACCAATAGCATAATTTTTTTCAAATGGTCTATAAATAAATTCGCCGCCATATCCACCAAACATTTCCTCCAATAATCCAAAACTAATTTTGGAATAAAGATTTGATGAATGGCTATTAAAAATATTAAATTGAAATCTATCAATATTAAATTCTTCGCTTTGTTGTAAATAATCAACAATATCTGTTCGTACATGAGGTATAACACTGTCTGAAGTTATTTTTAACTCATTTAGACTCGACACTAATCCAACACTTGCTGAAGCAATTAAATTAATATTTTTCTTAAAAAGCGTCTCAGAATAAGCTTGTAACCTTAAGTCTCCCAAGAAAAAACCATCAGGGCCTCCAATTTGACTTCTTATTGCAGGAGTTATGCCCCAAAAAAACTTTGGATAATATGAAATTGGCTGATATTCATGATTAATTGTTTCTTTAGAGTTTGCAGCACTTAATTTAATGTCTCTTTTGGCTAGAGAATACAAATCATCATTCATATATTTCTGAAAACTATCTCTATTTACTTCTGCTTTAAATAATGGCATGCCTGCATTTACATTAATTAACTCAAACTCTGATATATTCTCAGGAGCTAACTGATTTAGTGTATCTGAGACTCGTCCTAAGGCTCTTACATGACTTACAAATTTAGATTGAGTATAACTTATAGACAATTTTTTCTCGGAAGCCTCAGCGGTCTGTAAGTAAATTTCATTATCTCGAAGCTTATTTAATGACGACCTATATAAGTAGATCTTTTTCCGACTGTTGACATCTTTTACTGTCTCACTATATTGAACGTCAACTATTGGATCATTTTTCCTAACAAAACTTTTAGAACCAAAATCTGCAAAAAGTGCAAATCCAAAGTTTAAGGTATTACCTTTAGTGTAAGAGAGCTTTAATTGAAAGTGCTTATTTAAAGGGTAAACAAAACCATAATTTATTTTGGAATTTGGCTGTTTAACAGGTTCAAAAGCAAAAGGAAAAGAACTTCTTCCGAATGGAAAGCCTTCTTTTTTATAATCTGTTCCATCATATTCAATCTTAAACCTAGCACCATTTGCATTTGGAATACCCATCTCTATACCACCAAATAAACCTGCTGGACCACTAAATAGTCTATCGAATGAGACTTCACCACCCTGAGTATCATTTATAATTTCGTTTCTGGATTCAAAAGAATTATCTATATATTCAAAAGGATTTTTGATTTGATTGCCTGATAATGTCCCCCAACCCATGCCTAAGGTAAAATCAAAATTGTTATATCGTTTATTTAATGCAATGTATTCCGATGAAAATGTTGCTGTTCCAGCAATGTCTCTCGCTCCGACTGCTATTTGAGGTAAAAAATTAGATTCTTTCAATAACCTAACCTTTACGTCGAAACCTTTATCTTTGTATGACTGACTACCACTAAAATCAGGATTATCACTATACAAAGCGTTATTTATATCTGTATAAAAATATGAAGCCTCTAACCATGAAAATGGATAAGCAACAATTGAACCATTTATATATGGGTCATTGTGTGACCACGAAAGAGCTAGAGTACCCTCTTTATGGAATCTAGCATTGGGCATTTGAATAAGTCCTAGAGAACCATAATTACTGTATGAAGGAGTTTTTAAATCTTTGAATATATAATCGTTGATAGTTGCTTTTAAAAAGATTGGATAGAATGTTGCAATAGTTATGATTGCACATTTCAATAATTTCATGCTGGAAGTACTTTATCTTTAATATCAGAAACTAGTCATTCGAAATACTATTAAGAGAAGCAAGTGAAAGAGCTAGGCCACTCAGTATTGGAGAAATGGCTGCAGCGTAGGTTATACCTGAAAGCTTACCGATGTCTCTTTGAGCATAAATTATACTACCAGGATATATTTGATGATTACCTGTATTGAAAAAACGATTTGCCTTAATTATGTGAGTTGTCCCATCAGGATCGATTAAGAGTAACTCTTCATATGCTGATTCCTTTAGTCCTCCAGCCATTTGTGCATATTCATATGCGCTTTTTGAAGGATCATAAAAATAATTTGACGGTTTTTTAAAGTCTCCAAATACATATACAAGTTTTTGTAACTTAGGGATATGAAGTTTATCTTTATCCATAAGTTCAATATCTAGTGAGGGATCTTTGTTAATTTTTAGGGTATCAAAATTTGTAATTACCCTTCCTTCAATTCTTCTAGCTCTTACTTCTTCAGCTAAAAGATTTAACACTGAGTCATTTATACCGCCACTAGCTTTTCCAATATTTGAAATAATATAATTGATAGTATCTGAATAATTCAGTTGAGCAAAAAGATTCTCTTGATCAGCGGCGCTCTCTCTGAATAAAGCTGATCCAAAAATGTAAGCATTTTCTTTATATCCCCCAGCACGCCTAATTAAATCACTTAATTTTTCATTGTCACCTATAACATATTCGCCTGGTCTATTTACCTCACCGTTAATAGTAACTGTCCGAACTGACTTAATTTCATTTTTATAGCTTGGAACCTGGACGGCATCTCTGGGCTGAAGCACAAATTCTTTAAGCTTAGAAATTGGGACTTCTATGACTGAGGATTTATCAATCTCAACTCTATTTACAAATACAGAGTCAAATCCCGCAAAATATTCTGAAAATCCAGATGCGTATTCAATAACATTATCAAGTGTTTCTCCTGGCAAAACTTCAAAACTTGCTTGTTGAATAACTCCACCGGTTACTGGAACTTGAAAAGCTGTTGGATATACATATATGGTATCACCAGATCTAATTGTATTGTTTACCTTATATCTGCCAAATACAAGAAGCTCATATAAATCTATGGATTCTAGTAACTTACCATTTCTTCTGTGCTCAATTCTTCTGTAAGAACCATTATTTGCCACGCCACCTGCGACATCAATAGCTGATAAGACTGCTGAACCTCCGCTTAAAGTATAAATACCTGGACTGTCTATTTGGCCAAGTATAAGAACTTGAACGTCCCTTAAGCTTGCAAGGCTTATAAAAACATCTACACCTATCATGCCGTTTGCAACATAATCTGCAACAACTTTTTCAACCTCTTGAAGGGTTTTACCTAAAACATTTACTTTTCCAATGCTGCCAATAGTAATATTTCCGTCCCTTAATACCATCGGATTAGTTTTGCTTTCTACTTTTCCTGTTAATAAAACTTCAAATGTATCTCCAACATCAATAATATAATCGCTTGAGAGGTTTGGAACATTTACAGGCATAAAAGAAGATTGAAGGGTTCTAAAAAAGGACTCGCCGAATCTTGGAAGCATTTTATTATCATTTTCAAGAGTTGCATCAAGTTTAAGTTCTAATGCGGCAATTTCATCTTTGAGTCTTTCAAGAATAACCTTATTTTTTTCTACACTTGTTTCAGATCTAAATAATTTTTCCATTTGGCCTTGTTGATCAAGCTCGTTTTGAGTTTCAACTTGATCTTTAATAGATGGGGACAAACCTTTTAAGAACTCATCGTCTAATTCTGTAAGATTTAATTGTTGACCCATTGATAAAGGAGTAAAAGATGAAATTAGAATCACTAATAAAAATAGATTTGAATGTTTCATATGAATTAAGCTAGTAATAAGGTCTTAATTATATACAAGAAAGGCTACAAAGTAATCCTTATGAAGATTTGAAAATATCTCTTGAGAAGACTTTTTCTTCAACATTAGCAAGGTCCTCATGAAGTCTATTCGCAATTATTAAATCAGCTTTTTTCTTAAAATCTTTAATAGATTTTTCAATATTAAATGGCGAATCTTTAGAGATATTTTCTAGCTGAGGTTCATATATAATTATTTTTATTCCCTCACTCTCTAAAATTTTAATTACATCAAGAACTGATGAGTATCTTAGATTATCCGATCCATTTTTCATGATAAGTCTATAAACTCCAACAACTTTTGGTTGCATATCAATGATTTTCTTAGCAATAAATTCTTTCCTTGTCTCATTTGCTTGTATTATTGACCGAATAATATTTTGAGGAACGTCCTCATAATTTGAAAGTAGCTGTTTGGTATCCTTTGGTAAGCAATACCCCCCATACCCAAAAGAGGGATTATTGTAAAAAGATCCAATTCTATGATCTAAGGAGACTCCAGTAATTATATTTTCAGCATTAAGCTCCTTTTCTAGAGCAAAGCTATCTAATTCATTAAAAAAAGCAACCCTGAGGGCTAAATAAGTATTAGAAAATAGCTTTACAGCTTCGGCTTCTGAATTAGACATATGAAGCACCTCAAAATTTGAGGAATTAGCAGAGGATTTGAGCAGCTCTCCAAAAGCCAATGAGTCTTTACTTTTTCCACCAACAATTACTCTTGATGGATGCAAATTATCATTTAAAGCACTTCCTTCCCTTAGAAATTCGGGTGAAAATACAATCCTATCAGTTTTAAATTTAAGATTCATTGATTGTGTAAAACCGACTGGAACAGTTGATTTAATAACGATCAATCCTTTAGCAGATAAATCTAAAATCTTTTTAATCGAGCTTTCAACAGATTTGGTATCAAAAGATCCCTTATCATCTAAATAATTTGTTGGAGTAGCAATAATATATATATCTCTTGATTTACATGCCTCCTCAAGATTTGTTGTTGCATTTAAGAAAAGCGAATTTGAGCTCAAAGCATCTTGAATTTCAGATTCTAAAATTGGTGATTGATTTGAATTAATTTTTTCAATCTTTAAATTATCAATATCATATAAAATTACGTCGTTTTCTCTGGCAAGAAGCATAGATAAAGAAATGCCGACATATCCAGCTCCAAAAATCGAAATTCTATATTTCATAAACTTCTTTTATAGCATTTAAAGTTTGATTAATAACAATGCTTTCATCGAATTTTTCTTTAATAATTTTTCTGCCTCTTTTACCCATATTATCTATAGCGGTTTTCTCCATTGAGAGCATATTGTTCATAACTTTTTTAAGTGAGTTACTGTTTTTAGGTTTGCAGTACAATCCATTTACTCCATCTTGGATAACTGAATTGCATCCTGGCACATTTGAACAGATTACCGGCAGGCTCATTGCGCATGCCTCCAAGATGCTTTTTGAAAGACCCTCTCTGTAAGACGGAAGCACTAAACAATCTGCGTCACCAAGTATGTTTTCAATTTCATGAGTAGGATTTAAAATTGATATACTTGGATGATCTGACCATTCCTTGATTGTAGATGAATTTATTGCGGAAAAATTATCATTTTCTCTAAATCCAACTAACCATAATTCTGCATTTGCGTTTTCTTTGTATAACTGTTTAAAAGCCTCAATTAGCTCAAAAATTCCCTTATCTTTAATGAATCTTCCAGTGTATATGAATCTAAATTTATTATCGGGACAAATAATCCTAGTTTTTTTCTTAGGATTGAATCTATTTATATCAACTCCTGAGCCAGGAGTGATATCAATTAATTCGGCTTTTACTCCTAACTTAGTTACTAACAAATCTTTATCCTCAGAGTTTTGACAAAATATTTTTGTTGATAGTGGCAATGCAAATGAATAAAGAAGTCTAACTAACTTAAACTTTATATCATTATGAATGAAGGCAGTACCAAGTCCCGAAATATTATTTATTGATGAGATATAAAGCAGCTTTGAAGCAAATGTTCCGTAGATATTATTTTTAATAGTGAAATTCAAAACAACTCTAGGACGAAGACGCTTAAAAATTTTATAAAAAGAAATCAGTAATTTAAACTCATGATAAATATTTAATCCTTTGCCATCGATATTTAATGACTCCCATTTACAGCCTAGATCTTTAATTTTTTGAGTATACTCATCTTCTTTTGATAGACATGTAATACTATAACCTTGATTTAGAAGTGATAAAATTGTGTTTCTTCTAAAATTATATAAATACCAAGAAGAATTTGCCGAGAGAACTATCATTAATTTATAAAGTTTTATCAACAGCCCATAAAATATTAATATACGGCACCCAGCCATTTGCATTTGTCGCAAAATTTAACCAAATGAATTGCACTGCGCCATAATAACCAATTATTAATATTCTTATAAGTGGAGCAAGACTCTTATTTCTTGTAAAGTCATCTGCAAAATATGCAAATACTGCAATTTGGACAGGTAATAAATATAAAGCGATTCGATCTAGTGCTGATGAGCTTGGGAAAATAGGAAATATTATAAATAAAAAGATCGAAAATAATGATATCCAATACCACAATCTTATTTCTCTTACTGGGATATTAAATTTTGAATAAAAAAGTAAAAATAAAAATGAGGGAATTACGTTCATTGTCAATCTAATCAAAGCCCCTTGAGACTGATAATCTTGATTAACATATCCTTCTAAGTAATGTTCTATTGAGGCATCTATAAATAAAAAATAACCAATAATTGCTATAACAATAAAATATAAAATAATTGCCCATCTATTTTTCGTTGCTGCTAAGCCTGCAATTGGCAAAAGTAAAATAGCTGATTTGTGAGCTAAAATTGCTAGAAAAATTAAAACAGTAAAAAGCAAAATTCTTTGCCTAGCCAATGCAATCAAGCCAAACAATGCAATCCCCAGCGCCATTGCTTGTCTTGTGTAGCCCATTGAGACAACTATTACTAAATATGGTACTGCGACAGTTAGCCCAAGCCAGGGTCTGGGTAGATTTTGGCAGAATGTTGTCAGGCCGAGTGCAAATATAAAAGCACAAACTACATTAACAAAATATATACTAAGATTATTTGCAGCTGCAAACCAATTTAAAAATGTATAGAAAGGATCGTCACGAGTGTTAGAGAAAACATCAACCAATTCAACTCCAATTATTCCATAGTAAATAATTACGTAATTCAGCCAATCTCCTCCAATACCATGTCTTAAACCTACAAAAAATGTTAAAACAAGCATCCAACAAAAAATTCCTAAATTGAAAGAAACTTCATAAGATCCACTTACAGGATGTGGCTTACGCTTTGTTTCTAATAATGCTATAAATGCTGGAACTAGAAATAAAACCCAATATAAAATCATTTAATTTTTTTCGGCCTCTAACCAAGATTGAAACATTAGAATACACCATAACTTATGCGTATGATCTAGATTTAAGTTGATATGCTCAAACCATACCTTGCGAATTGGTTCATAGTGAAAGATTCCATCAGATTTTATTCTTTTTTCAGATAGTAAGTCTTCAGCCCAACCTCTGAGAGGTCCTCTAAGCCATTGACCTATGGGAATGCCGAAGCCACTTTTTGGCCTATTTATTAACTTATCTGGAACATACTCTGATAAGATATCTCTAAGAACTATTTTTCCAATATTGTTTTTAATTTTTGAATCATAAGGAAGTCTCCAGGCTAACTCCACTAATTCATGGTCTAAAAATGGAGCCCGTGTTTCAAGACTAACTGACATTGCAGCTCTATCAACTTTACATAATATGTCACCAGGCAAGTAAGAAATTGAGTCCCAGAACATCATTTTTTCAGCTTGTTCAGTTAAATGTATTTCTGGAAAGTATATTTCTTCATCATCTTCAAAATCCTGAATCAATAAATAGGGCTCAGACCATTGAGTGATTAAGCTTTTGTATAAATCATCCTCTGATCTAACGGATTTCAATCTTTCAGCCATCTTCAAAATTTTTTCATGTAGATTATCAATTCCTTGATTTCCAGAGTTTAGAAAATTATATCCAGCACCTATTAAATTAGAGACCTTTTGGGGGATTATTTCAGCTCCATTCCCGATAATTTTTCTCAAGGGAAAGGGAATTTTGCTAACTTTACTCCAAATCCTTGATGACCAAAAATATCTGTTATAACCCCCAAAAACTTCATCTCCTCCATCGCCTGATAGTGCAACAGTTAGGCCCTGTTTGGCCTGCTTGCATACCAGATAAGTAGGAATTTGTGATGAATCTGCAAATGGTTCATCATAGAAATACGGTAAATTTGGAATAACATCCAAAGTTTCTTTAGATGTTACAAAATGCTCTGAATGTTGAGTTCCAAGATGTAATGCTACCTCTTTAGCATAAACTGATTCATCAAAACTTGATTCTTCAAAGCCAATCGTAAAAGTCTCAATAGGCTTTAATGACTCTTCTTGCATTAAAGATGTTATCAAAGAGGAATCAACGCCTCCGCTTAAGAATGCTCCCAATGGAACATCTGAAATCATCTGTCTTTTAACAGACTTTTTAAGACTATCTTTTATTAAATTTTTAGCCTCATCTCTATCAGTAATAATTTTATTTCTATTTTTTTCTATTACATCACTAAGATTCCAATAATTCTTTTGATAGATCTCCCTTGAACTTGGCTGATTGGCATTGATTTTAATAAATGAACCGGGATTTAGCTTATATATATTCTGATATATCGATTTAGGTGCTGGTATGTAACTATATCTTAAAAAATTTGCGAGGGCTTTTTTTGAGATCGCATTATCGAAACCTGGATATTTTTTAAGTGCTTTTAACTCAGATCCAAATATAAATGCTTTATCAGTCCAACCATAGTAAAGAGGCTTTTCTCCCATTCTATCTCTAGCAAGAAACAAAGATTTTTCTTTTTTATCAAAAATAGAGAATGCAAACATTCCTACAAACATCTCTAATGCTTTTTCAATACCAAATTTTTCTATTATTTCTAAAACAGTTTCTGTATCTGAATGCCCTCTCCATACTTTATCTTTTGATAACATTAATCTAAGATCTAAGTGGTTATAAATCTCACCATTAAAACAGATTAAATATCTGCCGCTATGCGATTGCATAGGTTGCTTGCCTGCTTCTGATAAGTCCAAGATTGACAGTCTACGAAATGAAAAGGCTATGGATAAATTTTTATCTGTCCAAACTCCTGAATCATCTGGTCCTCTAGAAAAAATTGACTCTCCCATTACCTTTGCAGTATTTACAAGGTTGTCATTATTCTCTGGAGAAAATGATATAAAACCTGCAAGACCACACATATATTTTTCCTAAATTTTTATTGATAAATTTTGATCTATTATTATGGATCGAAACTAGATAAATCTGAAATTTTGTTCAACGAAATCAAATCAAGATCGGTTGCAATATCTAAGGCTTCTACTTTTGACTTTTTTCCTATTAACTCTTGTACAACATATAAAAAACCATGTTCATTATTCTTTGAACTATATTTTATGTCTGATTCCATCTTAAGTTGATTGATGACTAAATCTTTTTTAAAAATAAATAAGCCCATATCTCTTTCTCCTGGCATTATATCTAATTCACTATTTCTAGTTTCAGCAATCTTTTTAATATTACCTTTGGAATCTCTGAATACAATTGTGTAAGCCTCATCAACAAACTTTGTTGGAAAAGTAAAGTCGTTTTCATTTTTAAAATGAGTTGAAATTAAAGTATCCAGTGTTGATTTCTGTATGAAGGGAATATCTCCCCAAGATAAAATAACATGCTCAGTGTCTTCATATGCAGGGGACAATATGAATCTAAGCACTGCATCACCCATTCCTTTTGGAGAATCCTGAAAAACTAAATGAGCTTGTTTATCTAATCGTTCAATTTCTTTTCTAATTTCCTCCGAACCATCTGGACTGACTACAATGGTGGGACACTCATCATATTTTGCAAAAATTTCTAATTGTCTGATTAGGATTGACTTGCCTCTTATTGAGTAGAGCGTCTTAGGATACGGCAATCCAGAGCGAGAGCCTCTCCCAGCAGCTGCAATTAAAACCGAAAGATTAGGAATCAAAATCCTTTCCTATTTTATTTTTAAAACCATTAACTATAGCGGGATAAAAAAATTTAGATTTAGGTCCAAGAACTAAAGACAATGCGAAAGAAAGACCATTTCTTAGGCAAACTCTTATTAGGATTGCAATAACAATCATAAGGTGTCTGAAATAAGGAAAATTAAAATAACGTGAGTTTAGGATCATTGAGTTTTTAATAAAGTAATAGACTTTTAACGAGTTAAATTTGCGCTTAGCAACATCTGGATGAAAGTGAATTGCCTGTTTTTGAGATATCACTCTACCAACTTTTCTTAGTCGAAAAAAATAGTCAACTTCATCTCCCATCAAAAAGAAATCTTTGTTAACATTTCCTATTTTTCTAATTGCCTTTGTTGATATTAATGCTCCATTGAATAGGTGCGCAAATGGATAAGAATCTCCGCTATGATGTTTTTCTAAACTCTTAAATGTATACAGCTTTCTTGGAATACCAAAAATTTTTGGTAAAAAATTCCTATCTAAAACAGGAATAGGAAAAACAAATGAATTATGATCATTCTCTTTAACAACTAATGATGAAATACATGATATATCATCATTAAAATTCTTTTCTAGATGATATAGAGCATTATGTTCAGGATAACCATCGTCATCCATCAGCCAACAAGCCTCATATCCTTCATCTAATGCATATTCTATTCCTCGGGCCCAACCTCCAGCAGAACCTAAATTGTCTTGAGTGATATAACTTATTTTATTTTCGATAAGCATTGATTCAGTGTTATCAGAGCTTCCATTGTTTATTACTATGATGGAACTTGGTTTTCTCTTCTGAGACTGAAGACTTTTTATACAACGGAAAAGAAGATCACATCTATTATGTGTTACAACTACTGCTAAAATCTTCATAATGTTTGAGTATATAGTTCATGCCAATCAAGAAAATTTACATCAACAAAATCTATTTTTGCCCTTTTAGCAGCCTCAAAGCCTGTAACTGAATCCTCAAAAATAAGGGCGTGACGAGCTAAGATTGACTTGGTTTTTAGAGCTAACATGAATCCCTCAGGATTTGGTTTTGAGAAATTGACGTCATCAATTGAGATTATCGGGTCAAAGTAATTATTGTACCCCAGCTTTTTAATTGCAGCATTTATATTTGCAGACGACCCAGAGGACACAATGCAAAGACTAAATTTATTGTAAGCCCAATCAAGGAACTGATTTAGTCCATTAATGGGTTTAAGATCTGAACTAATTAATTTTTTAACGTAACTTTGCTTCTCATGTGTCAACAACTCAAGCTTTTTTTTTGTGAAGGGAACATTATTTTTATTAAGTATGTATGCTAATGCTTCGTTTGTTGCCAAACCAGCGAGCTCATCATATGTAAAATTCAAGTCATATTTAGCTAAAGTTTTCTTAAAGGCTAAAAAATGTAACGGGGAAGTATCAGCAAGCGTTCCGTCAAAATCAAAAATTAATAGTTTCTTTTGAAGAATCTGATTCAATAATTTTTCCATCAGTTTTTATAAATAAGGTTTTGTATCAATTAGGCTCTTCTGTCAAGAATTTCTATAATTGATGATAAAAGTTTATCGCCATCATGTTTACCCCTAGACTGATTAGATTCAAAATTTTTTATTACTTGAGATACGCCCAATTTATCAAGCGAGTCCTTGTCTAAATCTACATATGATTTATCTGGATTATTGCTTTTATTGATGAAATTATAGTTAAAAAGTTCTTCATATGAGTACTGACGTTGATCAGATAATTGAAGGTAACGAAAAGCACCTTTTATATAATCAGATGCATTATATGATGGCGTCTCATAATCTGCGCCAATATTCGTAACAAAAATTTTTAATGCTTTCATATTATCTGCAATTGATTGAGCTAGCCCAAAAGAAAGATATGTCGGGTACAATGAAGAATGTTGCGTACCTGCGGAGTATATAATTACGTCAGCTTGCTTCAGAGCTAATTTCGCTCTTTTGGATATTCCAACAAAACAATGATGTTTCGTTAGATACGTCATTTTTTGATCAAATGATAGTTTAGAGAAAGATTTTTTATCGAGCAGTTGATCTAATAAAAAAATTCTATCAATCAATACATTAGATCTTAATTCAACTATATCTGCCTCGCTATATAGCACTTCACCATTTTCTCTCACTGCAACTAATTTTTTATTTTCTATGCTAGTTGGAAGAACTTGACCTTTTAGTTTGAATAACTTATCAATTGCAATAGATGCTGTTTCAATATTTCTATCATGTTTTAAGAACGCTCCTGCATATATGCAATTCATTATTGAACAATCATTAAAACTAAAAGGTTCGCCTCTAAGAAGCTCAATTATCTCAAGACCTGTAATAAATTCTTGTAAGTATGACCTTAGCTCATCTGTTACTACGCTTGATGATATTTTATACCCACACAAGCTATTAGATGAATTCGAAATAAAGTTATCAATATGATTCCTTGCCTCTTTGTATTTTATGTCCTCAGAAAATCTGTATTGGAAAATGCCAATATTAGCTTCGTAATCTGGGTCTTCTTTTGGCAACATCAGTTCTTGCACTTTACGGATATCAGATGGTCCCAACATATCAAAGAATTTTCTTATTTCACCAGTGGATTTTCCATCATCATAAGCATTAACTATCGATGTAACGTTTGTACCAGGATGATCTAATAAAGCAGGAATAAGCGTACCGGCGCCTCTGCCACCATTAATTACTACAAAATTTAACATTAATTGTTTATCTATTTATACGCGAGTATACATTTTTATATTGCAAATTAGCATAATCTAAGCTAAAAATGCTTTCTGCTTGATCTCGCAATTTTTTACCCTTCGAAAAGTTAAAATGTTCGATTTTTTTTAACAATGCTTCTAAATTTTTTTCACCAAATTCATCCAGGATTAATCCTGCATTTAATTTCATCAAGTACTCATCAAGATCACCAATTCCAGAATTGACAATCACTGGAACTCCTGCAGAAAAGCATTCACCAATTTTTGTTGGCGATGCTGCAATCCTTGCATATGTTGAGGTTATAAAACTAATCAAGATATTCATTGCATGTATTAAATGAGGTATGTCTTCTCGATCTGCTGATTTTAAAATTACCCTATTTTGCATGTTTTTGGGGATACATTTTAAAATTAATTTCTTAGCTTGACTGATATCTTTAGTTATCATTAAGAGCCAAGGTGATTTTAAAGAAAGGTGATTTGATTGACAGGATATTATAAACAATTTCAATGCTGATTCTGTAACATACATTTCGCCCATTGATCCAAGACATCCGAAAACAAAAGAGTCATCTGGAATACCCAATTTTTTTCTTGATTCTCTCATTTTTTCATCAGTCTGAAGAGAAAAGTGCTGAAAATCTGCGCAACATGGTATGACAGTTATTTTTAAGGCATCAATATTGAATAATCTAGTAAGTTCATTTGATGCTTTTTTTGTTAAAACAACAATTTGATCTGAAGATCGAAGAAATAATTTTTCAAGAAATTTAAAAAAATTATATTGAACTTTATGAGAAAAAATTTTTAAGTCCCAACCGCCCTTATCTACTCTTTCATCCACCCATAAACCTCTAAAATCAAAGATCATATTTTTAAAAAATATTTTTTTTAACAAAAAAGCAGGCAATGCTGCAACATGTCCTCTTGCGTGAGTAACTTTTGTTGATTCCTTAATTGAAATAATTAAAGAAAAACAATTCATTTTTAACAAATCCCAAATTTTGCCAAAAACTCCATATTTTTTTGTAAATTTCAATGGATGCCATTTTATATTTTTTAAAATGAGCTCACTTTTTAATATCGAAATTTTATCTTTTTCATATAAAGATTTTTCAAAACTTATAATATCGATTGATTCAGCGAAACAAGAAATACCTTTTAAGTATGGAAGAATCTGGCTTTGACCTAGTGGATCTAAGAGACCATCATATGATATGTATAAAATTCTCATTAAATAAATATTGCTCAGTTACTTTAAATCATGTCAGAAAAAAGTTTATTTGAGCGCTTTAGATCTTCATAGCTGCCTGAGTCGACAACTTTACCCTTGTCAAAAAGGTAAATTATTTGACAATTCTTAACCGTTGAGAGTCTGTGGGCAATCATGATTATGGTTTTTGAGCGAGCTAATTCATTAATAGTGACCATAATCTTTTTTTCAGAGATTGTATCTAGATTACTTGTTGCTTCGTCAAATACAATAATTTCTGGATTATTGTAAAGAGCCCTTGCAATTCCAACTCTTTGTAACTGACCTCCTGACAAATTCGATCCTCTTTCACCGACAACTGTATTAATTCCATTTTTTAGTGACCCTATTAAATCCTCAAGCTGAGCCATTTTAATGGCTTTATTAAGATTATCTAAATCTATATTGTCTTCTTCTATACCAAATGCAATATTATTTTTTATTGAATCATCAAGTAAAAAAATATTTTGAGATACTAAACCAATTTTATTCTGCCAAGATCTTAGATTTTCCATTCTTAGTTGTTGATCATCTATTTTTAAGGAGCCTTGAGTAGGAAATAGCAATCCTACCAATATATTTATTATGGTTGATTTACCAGAACCAGATGATCCAACAATTCCGATTGATTGAGAAGGTTTAATTATCATAGAAATATCATCAATTATAAGAGAGTCTGTTTTATTATATTTAAATGAAATATTTTGCAGTTTTATAGATTTACTAAAAGCTATTTCTTCCCCATTTGATAAATCTAAGGGAGACTCAAGATGAATATTATTTAGAGCCTCTCTAACAATGAAAAAGGAATTGATATTTGCTTTTATGGTAGAGAAACTAAAATAGACCTGTTGAAATGCTGGTAGCAATTTTAAACTGGCTAATCCAAAAACAGAAATTACAGGCAAAACTTGTTGAAGATTATTTTCAAAGCTTAATAGCAAAAATAAAATTGCAGTTATCATGCTTCCAAACGCAGCTAATTCCATAGCATACCTTGGTAAAAGCGTTAACATATTGCTACTGCTCCATGCATTAAAATAATTATTTGTTGACTTTTCATATTTGTGCATAAAGTTTGCTTGAAGTCCTTTAAGCAAAACATCTTTAATGCCTCCAAAACTTTCATTTATTGCTTTAAATCTTATCTCTGATTCCACTGATGTAATTTTTCCATTTCTTTCAAGTCGATTACTTGCAAATCGATAAAGAATATAATAACTAGCAGCAAAAAATATAGCGCCCAATAGCGCAACACCAGGAACAGTAAAAAATATAGTTATGACCATCAAGCTAATAAGGATTATCCTAGCATTTAGGTACAAGAATTGGATAATGACTGAGTGTGTCATTCTATTTGCTTCTAATGTTAATTGACTAGCTATTGAGCTTGTATTTGTTTTCAAGTGAAAAGCAAGAGGTTGAAAAACATAGAACTTATACATTCGATTGCTTAATTCAGCTCCAATTTCACCCCCGAATATAGACATTCTTCTTGTGGTAAGAATAGAAACTAATGCTGAAAAAACCATCAAGGCTAAAACACCCAAACCTATAAGAATTAGAAAGTTATTAGACTCACTAAAGTTAAAATATGTATAAATATAAGCTGAAATATTGTTCGATTTTATAAGAGATGGATCTGATGCAAACGCCATAAAAGGACCAATAGATAAAACAACAAGTGTTTCAAGTAATGCCGAAATAATCATTCCAACTTGAAGAGTAATTAATTTAACTCTTTGGTTTCTTGTTAATAAACTAAAGAAATCTTTTAGATCTGAAAACATTTCTATTACCTATTTGAAAGCAATGCTTGATTTATATACCAAGGAAGGGATTGTTTAATTCCTTCTTGGATATTGAACTTAGGTTGATAATTTATGTTGCTTGTTATCTTTTTGATTGATGCCTGTGAATGATGAACATCACCAGGCCTAAAATCTAAATATATAGGTTCTTTTTCATATTGAATTTTATGCTGTAATAAATTTTCTTTTAAAATTATAAATAACTCATTTAAAGATGTTTTACCTCCGACGGCAACATTAAAAACTTCAGAATTTTCTTTAGAACCATTTATTGCTGCTAAAAGATTTGCCTGAACTGCATTATCGATATAACAAAAATCTCTGCTAGTTGATCCGTCTCCGTATATTGAAACTTCCTCATTAGAAATCATTGCATTTGTCCATTTTGGAATAACTGCAGCGTATGCACCATTTGGATCTTGTCTCCGTCCAAAGACATTAAAATACCTCAAGCCCACCGATGGAAACTTATAACAAGAGAAAAAAATTGATGCATATAGCTCATTTACATACTTTGTAATAGCATAAGGTGAAAGTGGCTTTCCAATTACTTCCTCAACTTTTGGCAAGTCCGGATGATCGCCATATGTTGAGCTGCTGGCTGCATATGTGAAACTCTTTACATTATAAATTTTTGCACTATTAATAACATTTAGAAACCCAGTAATGTTTGATAAGTTTGTTGATATAGGATCTTTGATTGATCTTGGAACAGATCCCAATGCTGCTTGGTGTAGGACATGATCAACATCTTGAAACGCTAATTTTAAAATTTTTTCATCCGTAATATCCCCCTCTAAAAAAGAAAAATTCTTCCATTCCTTTGCGGAAACACATTTCTTGACATCATTGAGATTATTTACACTTCCAGTGGTTAGATTATCTAAACCTATGACTGTCTGATTGAGTTTTAAAAGCTCTTCAAGGAGGTTACTTCCTATAAATCCAGCAACTCCGGTTATGAGCCATTTAAATTTATTACCCAATAAATAGTCTTTTAACTCACTAAAATTATACATCGATAGCAATTATAGTCTTATATCAGAATCTGATGCATTAAACATATATTTTAAATCGTAAATAACGCTTTTTTCTTTTGCATAAGATTTAATTTTCTCTATGCCTAATTCTTTAAAGATTGTGTGCGGCACAGCAAGAATTATTGCGTCATAATCTTTTTCTTTAGGATGAGAAATTAAGTTTAAGTCTTTTAAATGCAAATCTTGATCTATCCATGGATCGTAAATTGAAACTTTAGCTCCTATTTTATCTAGAGCATGAGCTATGCTAGGAACTTTTGAATTACGAATGTCAGGACAATTTTCTTTAAACGTAAGTCCCATAATCAAAATGTGAGATCTTCTTAGATCAATCATTTTGCTCATCATGAATTTTGATAATTGATTAGCAACATATGATCCCATCCCATCATTTAATTTCCTTCCTGCAAGGATGACTTCAGGATTATATCCAACAGATTGGGCTTTATGAGTTAAATAATATGGATCAACTCCAATACAATGGCCTCCCACCAGTCCAGGTCTAAATGAAATAAAATTCCACTTAGTCTCAGCAGCTTTTAGAACTTCCTCTGTATCTAATTCTAGTAAATTAAAAATTAAAGCAAGTTCATTTATTAAAGCAATATTTACATCTCTTTGGGTATTTTCAATAACTTTTGCTGCTTCGGCAATTTTGATAGATGGAGCCATATAAGTTCCAGCTTTAATAATTTTTTTATAAACAGAGTCCACCTTTCGAGCAGTTTCTGCATTTGAGCCAGAGGTAACCTTTACTATATTTGTGAGAGAGTGGTTTTTGTCTCCTGGATTTATTCTCTCAGGGCTATAGCCCAAGAAAAAATCTTTGTTTAATTTCAAACCAGATTCTGATTCAAGAATAGGAGCGCATTCTTCTTCTGTGGCACCTGGATAAACAGTTGATTCATATACAACTATATCTCCACAACTAAGAATTTTCGCAATTGATGAAGTTGCTTTAAGCAATGGAGATAAATCAGGTTGATTAGATGAATCTATAGGAGTAGGAACGGTGACGATGTAAAAATTACATTCTCTCAGGTCTTCAATAGATGATGTGAAAGACAAACTTGATAAACTTTTAAGCTCATCTTTATCAACTTCTAATGTTTTATCTATTCCATCTTTAAGGTTGCTTACTCGATCTGAGTTAACATCATAAGCCACAACAGGAGTTACTTTAGAAAATTCTAGTGCTAACGGTAACCCAACGTATCCCAAACCTAGTACACCAACTTTTATAAGATCTTGAGACATTAGCTTAGGGTTTGGGAAATGATTGCAAAACTAATATGTTGCCTCTATTTTGATTTTTGATTTTTTTGAATACCGTAAAAATAAAGTAGATGAGCAAAAAATACCAATACAAAACCTGAAATGGTTGCAATTAGCACTCTTAATGTTCTTCTTGGGCTAGATCTTTGTTGTGGAATGAATGGCAAATCAATTGGCTCAATGAAATGATTTTGCTTAACCCTTGCAAGCATCTTTGATTTCAACTGACCCTCTATTAGCTGGTTGATTGATAATTTTAAATCTCCTTGAGTTGTAGATTTTAGCTCTTCCTCTAAATAGACTAATGTGGCCTCAGCCTCAGTAAGATCTTTCATTCTACTTTTAGCATTTATCTCCTCAATAATCATTGAAAGAAACTCATAAGCAAAAATTGGTGACTTGTGTGTAACTTTGATAGTTATGAGCCCAGTTCTTCCATTAGTTGCAGGTTGGACAGAAGCAAAATATGCCTTTTGGATTTCATGAAACGGAGGATAGCCATTGACCCAGCCATCACTTGGGCTATAAATCTCCTCATTAAATTCAATTTCTTTAGTTTGCTTATTATATTTTTTTGTTGCCATCAACTTTGGCAAAATATCATCTAAACCCACTAGGTGGTTTAAAAAATCTCTTGAGCGAATAGTCGCCATGAAAATATCTCTTCTTGTAGGATCCCCGCGAGTATAACCCTGTGCAGACAAAGCAATTGATCCCATGTCAGCCATAGTACCAACACGCCTGTTAGAAGATTGGATATCTGCAGCTGCTACTGTTTTAACTAAAGAGGATGAAGTCCACAATTCTGTAGCTAAGAGAGAGTGAATAATTGAAGCAAAGGTAAATATTGAGGTTACTACAACTATTGAGAGTTTGCGGTTCCACAAAACACCTAATATCTCAGATAGAGCGTTAGGCTCAGATTGGATGGACTCTGAATTAATGTCAATATTAGAATTTTGTTCCACTTTTTTAATGCTGTATATATTTTTGGAACATTTTAAACCAAAAATATGCACATGTGTGATTTTTAAAATTTTGAAATAATTGATTTATGAAATCAATTAATAATTAGTTTTGATAATACAAGTATAATGGGTTATGGATCTGATAGTAATTAGGACAAAACTTGAAAGTATCATTGCTAACGAGCTATTAGATAAAAATATTATCTCAAAAAAATATTTATTAATAGAATTATATCAGCACTCAATAAATGAGGATGATGATAGCGTTTATAGATATTATTCAAAACTATCAAAAAAAGCTGTTACTACACTAAAAGTAATTGAATCAAATGGAATGATTCAAGGTTTTACCAAGTATTTAATAGCTTTGCTTGCAGTAAAGTTTACAAGGGGAAATCTCTTCTACGCTGGAATCACAAACTACCCTATCGCTTTATCGATAAAATTCCTTCTCTTTAAAAAAATTTTCACTTTTGATAATGGTAATGTAAATATTGATTCAACAATGAAAGGAACTTATCACAAAAATAATATCCTGCAAGGAAACTCAATTAAGAGAAAAATTGCAAGGACAATATTCCCAAAAGGATGCAATAATTTTATTGCAACAAAGATTATTTTTCACTTTAGTATTTTCCATAATTACAAAAATATAACTGACATAAATAAAACTATTCCAATTTCTATTAATTGGAAAAAATATTTAGCAGCTGAAGATCGCCTGTTGGCAAAAAAAAATATTAAAAAAATTATGCTGGGTACCGTATTTTCAGAGCGTTCAGAAAAACAATTGGACTCCAGAAAAAAATATTTAAAAGATGTAGACCTCTACATAGCACATCCAAGAGAAGATATTGATTTCTTATCAGAAAAAATAATAAATCCAATTTCACCTCCAGAATCATTAATTGAGAAATGGAAAGATATAAATTTTTTAAAAATTTATCACTTTAATTCAACAGTAAACAGATTATGGGAGAATAATAAAAATATTGAATTTATAAACATTGAAAAAGAAAATGAATTGCCTTTACCGCAATTAGATAGTCCAATACAAATGCCCAGGAAAATTGAGTTTAAAGATTCACAAAAATTTTTAGTATGCTCACCATATGTTAACAAGACTCTTCTCGAAAAAGATTTTTTAGAGATTGAAAGATCGAAAGGCTTAAAATTTAGACTTATACCAAAGTTTATAATAATTTTTATTTATGGCTATCTGAAATTAGCATACTTATATTTCATTCAAAAAAATTCTGTTTCTTTAAAAGACATTGATCATATCGTTCTTGAATCAGATTCAAAGCATATGTATCAGAATTACTTCAAATTTTTTGCTCAAAATAAAAATAAAAAATATCTTTTAATTAAAGCTTATAAAAAAGAAAGTTTTACATCAATTCAAAAAATTCCTTTCGCCTTAATGCATCGTAATTTCATAGATGCCATAGTTCAATTAATAGAGTTCTCTAAAATCTCATCAGCAAAACTATTTAAGATAGCATATAAAAATGTTTTTAAATCTATTTCAATATACGCTTATTGGAATTCTTTTTTTTCTACTATAAAAAAGGATAACGATTCATTGAAGCTATTCTCTAGCAGCTGTCAAATAGCAGACTGTGCTGCTACGAATGTTAATTTTCAATCCACATACATAGCGCATGGTCTTGTTGATAAATTCTATACTACACCATCTTTTAATGAAGTATGGGTTTATTCTGAAGATGAAAGGCTTGCGTATGCAGAAGTCCTAGAAGAAAAAAATGTTCAAACATATGATTTCCAAAAAATTGATGCCCACAGTCAAAAAATCTTAGTTGTAATGTCCGCTTTAGATGAAGAGATGAATATCAAGGAATTGATTTCAGTATGTGAATCAATGGTAGAAAGAAAATATTCTATTGTGGTAAAAATGCATGCAAGTAATAAAAATTCAAAAATATTTTCTATGTTACAGAAATCAATTGATACTAAAATTGAGTTAAACGATGACGCAAGTGTCGCTGATGCTCTGCAAAATGTGAGACCTTATTTGTGTATTGGATGGACCTCAACAGGTCTTTGTGAATCATTAAACATGAATATAATTCCAGTTAGTCTTTCTAACAAAAATTCTGAATATGTTGATCAAATGGTTTACAGGATAGAAAATAGGTCGTTCTTTTGGCCTGAAGATAAGACGCTTATTTTAGATGTAGCTTTAAACAAAAATAAATATGAAACTACAATAGATTCTTTGAGAGTCTGATAAATATAGTGTATTACAATGGAGGCTGAAGCCGGAATCGAACCGGCGTAAACGGCTTTGCAGGCCGCTGCATAACCACTCTGCCATCCAGCCCAAAACTTGCTGATTCTATCATTTTTGATTCAATAAACAAAAACTACTATTTAGTATTTTTTAACATCCTTTGAGCCTTATTTAAATCTTGTAAAGAATCTATATCGAGACTAGATTCAGAAGACATCTCAAAAATCCCCATTTTTTTTGAGAAAAATGAATGCTTATCTAAAAAGTATTTCATTTGAGATAAATAAATTGCTCCATTAGGTAAATAAGCTTTTGGCAATTTTTGTCTTGGCATAAATGGCATTTCTTTACTTAATGGAATAACTTCATCATCAATTTTATACATAAGTTTAAGATATTTTTTATCCAACTTTTCAACGGAAATTAAAGTTTCATTTTGCATTTTTACAAAAGATTCATATGCAGCTTTAATATGTTTGCTCTCTCGAAAAGGTGAAGTTGGCTGAAATAAACCAAAATCCTTAATATTAAATTTTTTTGAATAAAACTTTAACGCATGTAAAACAGCATCTTCTGAGAGTGAATAATCTTGAGATATTTTTTTCGGTCTTCTAATGTATTCAATACCCAAAGATTTTGCATGATCTAAAATCTCATCTGAATCAGAAGATAAAACTATTTTGTCATAAATCTTCGATTTCAGTATCTCATTAACAGCGATTTCAATAAGAGTTTTTTTACCTAGCTTAGATAAATTTTTTTTTTTGATGCCTTTAGATCCTCCTCTAGCAGGTATTATTGCAAGATTTATATTTGGCTTCATGAGATTAGTTTTCTAAGCTTCCAATTATTGTCTTTCTTTTCCCAAATATGATGTGACCTAAATTTTTCTATTGTTTCCCAAAAGTCATCTTCATTGATACCTAAGTATTCGATAAACTCAGGAAAAAATTTTTCAGGGAACTCTTGATCATATTTTTGAACAAGATATACAGCTTCTTCTCTTGTAATTTTATCATTTCGAACTTCCTGGGCAGCATCGTATGAACATCTTCCCAGTCCGAATTTAATTAAAGTAGTGTAATAGTGAAATGGGTCAATCTTATCATCAATACTGCTGTATTTTGAATATGTTCCTTCTGTCCTTACGGGATTTGCCTCAAAACCTGTATTATCCACTGAATAGTAGTAACATTCTTGAGGATCCCACCTAAGATAATATCCAAGGTAATGAACTTCGACTCCTGCTTTTATAAGATCATTTTTATCAGGAGCAATATAGGGCGCAAAATCATTTAATGTATATCTACCATCTTTAAGATAATCTTTAAGCTTTATACCTCCAAATATTAGCTCCTCTGGATTATCTGATGAGAAAAAGTCCATATTCATTAATGCATTTTCATTTTCTTCAATAGCATTACCATATTCAGCTTGATTTTCCCCATACATTACTAATTTAACACCAAATTTTTTTGCCATCGCTGGACCAATTATTCTTTGACCAATTATAAAAGGTTGAAATGGATGTAATAAATTTAAAAATGCATTCTTGGTAAGTTCTCTATGTAAAATACCGTTTGGTGTATAAAGGATATTATCTAAACCACCTTCGTGCATCCAATTTTGAAAATTTTTAAATCCTATGTCTGTATATAAATGGGGTGCCCAAGTAACTGTTAAGGGATTCATTCCATATTTATACTTGAGAATATGAGATGTGAATGCGCTATCTTTTCCTCCAGAACCAGGAACAATAACATCATAACCACCATCATTAGTTTTAAATTTATTTAATAATTTTATTAATGATTGCTCTCTTTCTTCCCAATTTATATTTTTTTCTTTTGCTTCATGATATCTGCATGCTGAGCAGACTCCAGTTTCATCAAAATGGATAACTTTCTTTATTTCTCCTTGGTGGTTCTTGAATTCTATTGATGAACTAGGGCGTTGATTGGATATTACGCATTTTTTACAAAATAAAACCTCTTCTGGAAGTCCATGTGTTTGATATTTTTTATTCATTTTTATTGGATATTCCTACAAAATTACTAATTATTTTCAATCCCTGACCACTGCTTTTTTCAGGATGAAACTGACAACCAAAAATATTACCCTTTTTTACTACTGAACAATAGACTTGATCATGAAACGTTGTATTTGCTATAACATGGCTGATTTCATCTGGTTGAGCATAAAATGAGTGTATGTGATAAAAACTGTCACTCTCCTCAATTCCATTGAAAAATGTCTCTTTTTTATTACCTAAATTTATACGTGACCATGAGATATTTGGTAATTTATGAGATGTATTTGGCTGCAATTTCTTTACTGAGCCACTGATCAAGTTTAGCCCATTAGACATGCCAAACTCCTCGCTAGTGCTAAATAACATTTGCATACCGAGGCAAATTCCTAATATAGGCTTATTAAGAGATGCAAAATTTTTAATTTGTTTGTCTAAGTTACGATCTATCAATCTATTCATTCCATGTTGGAATGCCCCAACACCTGGAATTATTAGAGCTTTTGCATTCTGAAAATCAGAAGTGGCTGATCCAAGAATAACCATGTCATCAAATTTTTTAAATGCCGCCAAGATACTTTTGATATTACCAACTCCATAATCTAGAACTAGTATATGTTTTTTCACCGCCTCTCCAATCGATTTTTAATATCAGCAATCTCGAGAGTATTGTAATGCAAGACTGATGCAACAGCTAAGGCTTCAAAATTTATATTATTTATTTCGTCAATATTTTCTAAACTACCAATACCTCCACATAAAATTAAGGGTATTGAGCAACGAGCAGAAGCAAAATTAGCTAATTTTCTATCGAAACCTTTTTTTGTTCCTTCTTGATCAATTGAAGTAAGTACTATTTCGCCAGATCCCATTTCCTGAACAATTTCAAGCCATTCCTCGAGCATATAATTTGATGGTTCTCTTCCATTGTCAAAATACACTCTCCAAGAATCATCATTTTCTTTCTTAACATCAACTGATGAAACAATGCATTGAGATCCAAAAATTTCTGCGCCTCGTTTTAAGAAAACAGGATCTTTTACGGCCGATGTATTAATTGCTACTTTGTCTGCGCCTGAATTCAGAGCAGAAGTTATATCATTTATGTTTCTGATTCCTCCGCCTACCATAATCGGTATAAAAATGTCCTCGGTTGCTTCAGCAATAATTTCACTCAAACTATTTCTGTCATAATATGCAGCAACGGCATCCATAAATACTATTTCATCAACTCCATTTAAATAATATTTTTTTGCTAATTCATTAGGGTTACCAACTTTTCTGAGTCCTTCGAGATGAATACCCTTTATAACATGGTTATTTTTAACATCTATCCTTGCAATTAACCTACGCGAAGCACTCATTTTAAGTCCTGAAAATATTTTTGATTTGAAATTTCCCAAAAGTCCTTTTGAGAAATAATTTCCATGAAATTATGGTTGCTACTCCCGTCACCAAAATGATCAATTTCTACTTTTTCATAATTGATTAAATTTTCAAGGTTGTTAATTGAATAAAGAATTTCCTCTACATCATGCTTACAATTTATAATTGATGCAGATCTTCCTCTTCTATGCTGTCTTGAACCTATATTAATTGATGGAGTTTGATAAAACGGAGCCTCCCTTATAGCTGCACTAGAATTTCCAATTATAAATTCTGATTCCATAAGTAAGGTTAAAAAATACTCAAATCTTAATGAAGGAAAAATTTTAAAATTAGAATGATTAGATAACTTCTTAATTCTGTTAATAATTATGTCGGTACCCAAGTCATTATTTGGATAAATTACAACGTATTTTTTGTCACTTTCCTCCAAGGCTTTAAAGAAAGTATCAATATTATTTTTTAAATCGTCAATTTCTGTTGTTACTGGGTGATACATTACTAAAGAGTATTTTTTAAAATTTATCCCGTAATAATTTTTAACCATTTCTAAGCTCGGTAAATGCTGAGGATTCATCAAGTCAAGGTCTGGGGAGCCAATTATAAATATATTTTTTTCAACTTCTCCAAGCTGCATAACTCTATTTTTTGCTTCTTCATTAGATACAAAATGAATATGAGACATTTTTGAAACCGCATGTCTTATTATTTCATCTACTGTTCCTGATAGCTCACCTCCCTCAATATGAGCTACTAAAGTATTGTTCAATGTTCCTGCAATAGCTCCCGCAAGAGCCTCCACCCTGTCTCCATGTACTATTAACAAATCTGGCGAGTATTTATTGATATGCTCTGAAACCCCCTTGATAGTATCTGCTAAAACAATATCCATCCTAGGATCGTGATGATTTTCAAAGCTTGAAATATTTTCTATTTTTGATTTGTATATTTCATCAATAGTTTCACCATATTTTTTTTGAAGATGCATTCCGGTAACTAGAACTTCTGTATAGAAATTTTCATTACGCTGTGTAATTTGAATTAATGATTTTAATTTTCCAAAATCTGCTCTAGTACCAGTAAGAAATAATATTTTCTTTTTAGTCATTGATATCTTTCCAAGATAAATGAGATTCTTTAGATATATTTTGCTTAGCTTTTTTTCCTAATAAATTTTCAAAGTCTTTTGCAAGAATTTCTCCGGTTCCAGGTCTTTTTACCCATATATTTTTTTTTGAAAAAATTTCACCTGCTTTTATATCTTTAATTGCAACAACTGTAGAAAATGCAAAATCTATGGTGACCTTTTCCTCTAGGGCAGGAGTTTTACTCCCACCTAATTGAGAATGGATAATTTTAGTGCCCTCCAATAATTCCGATAAAGCATCTGGATCCATAGAGCAAGAAATATCAGGACCTTCTCTTTCCAAAGAATCTGTAAAGTGACGCTCTAAAATTTTTGCTCCTAATGCAACTGCAGCAAAACATGCATGATTCGTTATGGTGTGATCAGATAATCCAACAACTGCATCAGGAAATTCCTCTATTAACTCTTCCATTGCGCCCAACCTGACTAATTCGTTAGGTGTGGGATAAAGATTAGTTGTATGAAGTAAAGCAAAACTAATATCATGTTTACGAAAGATCTCAACTGCTGGACGGATAGTTTCAATAGAATTCATTCCTGTGCTTAAAATAATTGGTTTCCCAAATGCAGCAATATGCTCAATTAAGGGATAATTATTGCACTCGCCAGAACCAATCTTGTAACCACATACTCCCATTCCCTCCAATCTATCTGCGGCAGCTCTTGAAAATGGAGTACTAATAAAAATTTTTCCACGAGACTCAATATGATTTTTTAGAGCAATTTCATCTTCTTCGTTCAAAGCGCACTCTTCCATAATTTGATAAATAGATTTATTTGAATTGCCTGGGATAACTGATTTGGCTTCAGATGTCATTTCATCTTCAACAACATGAGTTTGATGTTTTATTACCTCCGCTCCTGAATCAATAGCTTCATTTGCTAAATGTATTGCGTTTTCAAGGGAGCCACCATGGTTTATACCAATTTCAGCAATTACCAAAGGTAAATGTTTTGAGCCTACGTATCTAGTACCTAATTTAAATTCATTCATATCATATACCCCCATACTTGGGTAGCTAGAAATTGTAACTGTCTAATTATTGAAAAATTTTTATCCAACTTAAAACAAAGCATCGAAAATCAGTGATGCTTATTTTCTAGATTTTCTTATACCCTCATCATATTTTAAGGTTTCTATTGTATACACAAATCCTGTATAAACAGTAATTATTACTGCAAGCAACAGAAGCTGATAACTGATAAAAATTAAAAATGCATTATTATAATAAATTCCAAAAAGAAAACTTGTAAAAGTTATAAACTGAATTGTGGTTTTAAATTTTGCAATATATGTAACCTTTGTTGCATTAGAAGTCCCTCTTCTAGCATTTAAATCTCGTAGAGCACTTACTAAAAATTCTCTAGATAGAATGACTCCACCCAAAAATGCAATATATAAACTTTGAAAATGTATTATCAAAGATAGGATAACGAACAATGATAATATTTTATCTGCAATAGGATCTAAAACTTCTCCAACAATAGATTCAAGCTTATATTTCCTTGCTAGAAAGCCATCCCAATAATCTGAAATACTAGCAAGAATAAAAAGAAGCAATGCAAAGCCATATGAATCATAAAAAGTAATTAGTAGAAAAATTATTGGTGCTATTAAAATTCTGAAATATGTTAGGAATTGAATAAAGTAATTCATGATCTATAAAAAATATTTATTTTTTTTGCTAGTTTAATACTTATTCCTGGAACCTTACATAGATCATCTACCGAAGCTGCTTTGATTAATTGAATAGATTTATAATAATTCATTAAGCCCTTTTTCTTCTTTGGCCCAAGACCCTTTATATTATCAAGAGACGATTTCTTCACAGACTTATTTTTTTTCTTTCTATTACTTGTGATGGCAAATCTATGTGACTCATCACGAATTTGTTGAAGAAATAAAAATCCTGGGCTGTCTTTTGAGATCTCAATAATCCCATTCTTTGAGAGAATTGTTTCTGTTGACCTAATTCTTTTTGAGCCTTTTACGATGCTGAGTATCATAGGTGGTTTTTTGACTGAAGTTGAAAAGACGTCTAATGCAGCATTTAATTGTAGTGTGCCCCCATCTATCAAAATAATATCCGGCAATGGATTGACGCTCGCATTATTTATCCTCCTTTCAAGAACATGGCTAATTGAACCTATATCATTTCCAGATAATTCTTTTGGAATGTTATACAGTCTATAATTCTTTTTTTCAGGTCCATTAGAAGAAAATCTTACTGATGAGGCTACAGCGTACTTGCCACCATGGTGACTAACATCAAAGCCTTCTATTGTTAAATTTTTGGTTGTTAAGCCTAAATTTGATTTAAGATTCTGTATTGAAAATGAATACTTATCTGCTTGATTAATTCTGTTTTCAATAACTTGGTTAGCATTTAATTTTCCTAATTTGGCAACTTTTCTAAGATTTGGTTGGATACTTGTAGAAATTGAAATTTCTTTACCAAATTTTAGTTTTACAGCCTGCTTAATTAAAGGAAGATTGCTAGGCTTAATATTCAAAACAATTTTTTTTGGCAATGAGAAACTATTCTGATAATAAGAAAATATTAAGCTTTGAAATAAGCTATCAATATCATGTAGCTGATTTCCA
>MDTD01123261.1_pt1 | contig 31525 bp, 30 predicted proteins | sample 811221 | NCBI WGS metagenome assembly MDTD01 (sample SAMN05326646, study PRJNA326480) | marine metagenome | isolation source: seawater | place: Pacific Ocean: South West | collected 2011
TGGCAATTGAAGAACAATACTATATACTTTTCCCCTTATCAGCTTATTTACTTTATAAATATTTCAAAAAGTACTTCATATTTTTAATTGGATTTATCACAATTGGTTCAATTTATATTAATTCATTAAGTCAATCTTTAGATAAGTTTTATAGACTTGAATATAGAATTTGGGAACTATTACTTGGCGTATTGGTAATGGTATTAAGTAACAATTTAAAAATTAAACATTTAGAAAAAATTGGTTTGCCTTTGGTGCTTTTCCCCTTATTTTATTTTGATAAATATTCTGTGAACGATATCGAACCTAAATTACTAGTTTCACTTGGAATATCATTAATAATATTTTCTAATACAAATAATTCGTATCTCACAAAACTTTTAAGTTTTAAATTCTTAGCAATAATTGGGCTAAGTAGTTATTCTATTTATTTATTACATCAACCAGTATTTGCTTTTTTTAGGTTTGCATACTCTTCAAGAATATTACCTTTTGGTGATATAGAAAAATATTTGTTGATCATCTTAACTTTGATTTTGGGATATTTATCTTATATTTTCATAGAAAAGAGGAATCTCAAGGACTTAAGCTATAAGTTTTTATTATTTTCGACAAGTTTCATAATTCTTTTTTCAGTAATGAGTTTATTTGATAAAGGCTATAGTTCACGATATACCGATATGAGTCCTCAATTACAAAAATATTACTTATCTGAACAAAGGGATGGAATAGATGAATCACAATGTATTAAGACATTTTCAAACTATCAATATTTTTGTAATATTAGTTACAATCCGGGAAATGAAAATCTAATAATTATAGGAGACTCCCATCTTGAAACAATTAGTTATGAATTATTTAAAAACGATAAATTAAGCAACTTTAATATTTTCACTTCTTTAACTCAAGGCTGCCCTTTTGTTCTCAACTTAGAAAACAATAATTCAAGGGCTAATTGTGGCAATACTAAAAAAACTGAAGAATTTAAATCAATAATTTCATCCAATGAAACAACAATTATTTTTGGTGGAAGGTTGCCCTGGTATTTTAAAGGTGATTCATTTGAAACAAACCTTGGAACTACCGGTGACAATATAGAGCCTGGAGGTAGAGAGCTTATAGATGGACTAGAAGAAAATATTACATTTCTAATTAATAATTCTAAAAAACTTATATTAATTTATCCAATTCCAGAACTAGGATACTTTCCACTAGAACCATACGTTTATAACTTTTATGATCTTAATGATGAAATTACCTATGATATTAGCTACTGGAAAGAATACTCTAAAGAAGTAAACAATATACTTAGTGACTTAATTGATATAAAACTTGTAAAGATAAATCCTGAAGAAATATTTTGTAATAGTTTTTTCTTAAACAGTTGCACTTCTTCATTTAATGGTATTTTTTATTACTACGATGATGATCACCTAACTAGAGATGGGGCAAGGCTAGTAGTCGATGAAATCATTAAAAATTTTTGAAATAAATATCAATTTATGAGTAATTGTAAAGAATGTATTACAAACAAAGTATGGATTCAGTTTTTACCTGATAATATTTTAAATAAATGTCTAGTTTGTAATCAAAAAGGGGTTAAGAAGAAAAAAATATTTGTATACGGTGGATATTTTGTAATTATTATGTATTTATTATTGTTTTTTTTAGCTTATTATGTGTTTGTAAGTTAGTTTTATGACAGAAAATAGTAAACAAAACATTGCCATAATCCCAGCGAGAGGAGGGTCTAAAAGGCTACCGGGTAAAAATATTAAATTACTCAATGGAAAGCCACTTATAAGCCACAGTATAGAAGCTGCGTTAAAAGCAAAATCTATTAGTGCTGTAATGGTTTCATCAGACAGCGAAAAAATTTTAAATATTGCTAGTTCATACAATGAAGTAATTATTCATCAAAGAGAAAAAACTTTGGCATCAGATACAGCAACAGCCTTAGAACTAGTTGAATATATCTTCTTGAGTTTAAATGATAAATATAATTTTTTAACACTTATGTTACCCACTTGCCCATTTAGAAATTCACAACACTTAGACGAGGGATTTTCACTTTTAAATGATTCTGATGATGGAGTGGTAAGTGTCACATCATATGAATTCCCTATTTCTTTAAATGTCCCTGTCAATGAAAACCATATAGAACTTAGTGCAAACTCACCTTTGATTACTGGCAATACAAGGTCTCAGAATCATAAACCATCCTATAGACCTAATGGAGGATTCTATATTTCTCGATGGAATTCGTTTGATAAATATAGAAATTTTTGGAAAGGAAATGTAAAGTATTATCTTATGGATCGAATTCACTCGATTGATATAGATGAACAAATTGATTTGGATTTCGCAAATATGATTTTAAATGAAAGTGATTAGATTTGAATAAAACTTATTGTTTTGATATAGATAATACAATTTGTATAACTGAGGGTACAGATTATGAAAACTCAAAACCAATCAAAGAAAGAATAAAAATAATAAACGCTCTAAAGGATGAAGGCAACACAATTATTTTTTTTACTGCTAGGGGTTTTGTATCAAAAATAGACTTTCTTGAATTAACTAAAAGTCAATTAAATAAGTGGGGTTTAAAATATGACAAATTATATATGGGAAAACCGGATGCAGATTATTATATTGACGATAAAAACTATGATCTTTTTGGATGGTTTGAATGAATAGTTTAGTTATTAACAATACAAAAATTGATAGTGAAAATCCAGTTTATATTATTGCTGAAATTGGAATTAACCACAATGGGGATATGAACAATGTTTTTAAACTAATAGACATTGCATCTGAAGCCGGATGCAATGCGGTAAAGTTTCAGAAAAGGACACCTGAACTTGCGGTTCCCGAGAGTGAATGGGATATTAGGAGAGAAACTCCTTGGGGAGAAATGAGTTATATTGATTACAAAAGAAAAATAGAATTATCAATACCTCAATATAAAGAAATAGATAGTTATTGTAAACAAAAACAAATAACATGGTTTGCCTCATGTTGGGATGAGCAATCAGTTGAGCAATTAGCTGAAATTAATATTTCATGTTTTAAAATTGCTTCTGCTTCACTTACGGATTTCAAAACAATAAGTAGCATGCTTAAATATGACAAACCTATAATCATGTCAACTGGAATGTCTACATTTATGGAAATTAAAGAATCAGTAAGTATGTTTGAAGATAGAACAATTGGCCTTATGCACGCAACAAGTTCTTACCCTTGCCCACCTGAAGAATTGAATTTAAATATGATTAAGACACTAAGTAATGAATTTCCAAATCATATAATTGGATATTCCGGACATGAAACTGGACTTTCAACAACCTCTGTTGCCGTTGCGTTTGGTGCGAAGATTGTTGAAAGACATATTACTCTTGATAGAGCTATGTGGGGAACAGATCAATCAGCATCATTAGCACCAGGTGGACTTAGGTCTTTAGTTGGACATATTAGGACAATAGAAAAATCTTTAGGTGACGGAGTCAAAAAAGTTTATGATTCGGAGTTACCATCAAGAAAAAAATTAAGGAGAGATAAATGATTACTTTAAACCCTGGTCCAGTTTTTTCGATAGTAACACCATTTAAAGACAACTTAGAAATAGACTTTGATGCATTGGAAAAATATATTGACAATGCTTATACAAGTGGAGCTACTCAGTTTTATGTTATGGGATACAACAGTAGATTTCATGAATTAAGTTGGGATGAAATTAAAATTTTAAATAGCAATGTAGTAAAAATTGTAAAAAATTTGAATAAGAACAATTTAATTATTGTCGCAGACCCTTTACACTGTCCTACCAACGTATCTCTTGAATTTGCTAACGAAGCTATGAAAAATGGTGCAGATTTGATTTCATTAATTTTTCGAGAAAAATTTTATAATAATGATCAAGTCATAGAACATTTTAAGTATATTGTTAACAGGTCAGATATGAATATTTTAATTCATGAGATGCCCTTCATTAGTGGGTTAGGTGGCCATACAGTAAACTGGCCAGTCGAATTATTAGATCGATTGGCAGATTTTGAAACTATTACTGCAATTAAAGAGGACGCAAAAAATGATGATTATTCTCACGAAGTAATAAATAAAATTAAAGACAGAGTCTCAATTGTTATTTCTGGTGGGGGCAAAAAGCAGTGGATGCAATTTGCTGATCAAGGTTGTCAAAATTGGCTTAACGGAATTGGTGTATTTGAGCCTAAACTAGCTGTAAATTTCTGGAAGGCCTGGAATAATGATGATTTAGAATTCTGTAATAACATGATTAATGATGTAGAAGTTCCATTTTTTACAGAGCTAGTCTCTAAATTTGGATGGCACCTAAGTATAAAAGCTGCTTTAGAAGCTGTAGGACATTTTAAAAGAACTGAAAGGCTTCCTATGTTGCCAATTAATGAAGATGAATATAATTTGTTTAAAAAAGTATTTGATAAAATTGAATATAAAAAATTTTTAGAGTATTAATTTTTTGATGTTTGAAAACAAAGATAGTGATATAAAAAAATTATATTTTAATTAAGTAACTTTAGACTTTTCTAAAACATTTTTAGCAATTTTTGTATTTACATTTAACAAATGGTCAATTAAGTGAATTTATTTTATTTTCTTTCACTAAATTATTTATCCAAGTTTTTTCAAATGAAAAATCATGACTTAGGCTCATTTTTTTAGGCCTTTGTTCCCAATAATGTGTTACTTCTCTTTCATCAAGATCAAATCCAATAATATTTGTTTTTAAACCTGAAATAAGAGATAAAGAAATCATAATTGCACCAACTGACATATTTTTTGTGGAATTAAAATTAACTTTTTGTTTTAATTCTTCGGCATATTTATAGTCAAATAAATAAACCTCATTCTTTTTTCTTTCAAAATATTTAATTGTCTTTATATTTACTTCTCCTGGGCCAATTCTTAAAATATTTGTATTTTCTATCTTTCTAATAAAACTTTTTTGTTGGTTAGAGAATTCTTTTCCAGGATTAATGTTCTCAAAGACATGGTTATTTAAAATTCTGAAATCTGTTTTGCTACCTACATGCTCTTCATAACCAATTAATGGAGCTCTATTAAATCTAAATACTGTTTGGAATGAATCTATCAAATCTCCATAATTATTTAATAATGAGTTACTACTTCCAACAATTAATATCTCTCCCGTTATAGTTAGATCTGGATTTATAAAGGGTAATTTGGATTCTTTCATAAAAAAATTAAGTTAACAACTTCGGATGATAAAAACAATTTAATAGTGAACTAATTACCACTTCCTTTTCTAAAAAATTTGAATAATCTCCAAATAAAATCAATTTTAATAAATTTATAAAAATTGTTAAACTTTAAAAATTTCCCAGTATTGTTTAATTCACCAATTGCAAAAGTTTTTGTAAAGTCATTAAATATATCTTCACTAGATTCAAATCTTGCCGCTACTGCAAAAGTGTCTATGCCAAAATCAAAGTCGAATATAAAAGCTAATGATTCTGTATGCAGCTTTATATACTTTTCAGTATTGTTATTAAGAGCTTTAATACCACTTAACAAACCGATTTCTATATGTTTATCAATATCATGAAGATATAAGGATACTTTTTTTCCAAAAATTAAGTTATATATATAAACCAGAATAAAATTATTTCTACTTCTTATCTTTTTAAAATAAGAGGCGTATTTTTCCTCTAATTCATTAAGGCTATATGTTTTTAAAGATTTAATCTTTGGAAGGGTTTGAAGATTGCTATAAAATTTCATCCAATAATTGATCGATTCTTCATTGTCTTTATTATCACCAACAACCCAATTTTCATTTGGTTTTAACCAAATAGAATCAACATTTAAATTTTTATTTATATAGTCTTCAACAACTTCAGGTGTATTTATAGAATCATTCATATAAAAATTTTCTTCGTGAGCAAAATATATAAAACTAGCAAAGGGTATTATATTTTTTGGACTAAGTACATCGTTTTGTAATTTTATAGTTTCAAGCTGCTTCCTAGCTCTATAAGATCTATTTTCAGGGTCGGAAAATGAAGCATAAGAAAACTGTGTAAATAAAACATCTATATCTGCATTTTTTGTATATTTTTTTATATTGTGAACTAATGAAGGATCTTCCAATACACAGTCATTTACATTTAACATATTTTGATTTCCGTCTTTAATCATTACCCATGAATCATAAAATGGAACTTTTCCACAAATAATATCAAAATCATTACCTATTTTTAGTTCTTTTTTATCTGGAAGCTCTATAAAAGTGTAGCCTAAATTTGTACAAAATTTCTTTACCCTTTTATCATATGTTTCTTGGTAAAGAATCGTTACCTCATCTCTGTTTTGAGTAAAATTATTTTTAAGAAAATCAACCTGAAAATGATCTGGATGTTCATGTGAGTAAAAAATATAATTTATATCTGTTACATTATGTTCTTCTTCATTTAAAAGCTTCCACCCATTATTAAATGCTGTTCCAGATAAATAGGGATCAAATAATACAGATGATTTTTCTGTTTTTAAGATATAAGATGCGTGATTTAAAAATGTTATTTCCATGATATTTTATTCTTATTCATATAATAATTAAAGACATAGCCTATCAATTAAATAATGAAAAATATTAAATTTCAATCAAAATATTTAAAACAAGAAAATATTTTGAATTATTTTCTAGTTTTTTATTTTCCTCTTTTACTTTACTTTGTATATAAAACGTCAAATACGCTTCCTCCTTTTCGGGATGAGGCTGTATCTCTTTCAGCAAATATTAGTTTTTATTTAGAAGGTCTAAGTTTTGAAGGTCCTGAAGGAACAAAATTTAGAGGACGGTATAGTCCTTATCTTACCTCTCCTCCTTTATCAGCGGTTGGTAGTTCTTTGGCTTGGGTATTTTCAGACAATTTTAATATCATACGTCTTTCAAATTTTATATGGGTTCTGGCTGTTCAATTAATTTATTCATTATATATATCTAAGGTCTATGAATTAGAATTTAAAAAACTAATTATTTTTTCAAGCTTTACACTTATTTCTTTTCCATTTTGGTTTGGGTCCTTATATTCACTTGGAGAAACTATAAGTATTATTATATTTTTTAATTCTTTACTTTTATATAAAGCATTTCCAAAAACTTCAATTTTTATGATGGGTTGGATAATTTTTTTTGGGAAGCTTGTACTTGGATTTCTTTTTGTGTTTTTTTATATTACAAATTTATTAATATATAAAAATTTAAAGAAAGCTCCTTTAGAAATTTTTATATATTTAATTCCAACAAGCCTATGGTTGCTTCTTATAAAGTTTAAATCGGATTACTCGAGCATCACTGATTATTTTAATGACTTTAATATAATTCACCAAAATAATACTTACGTTGGTGAAATTAGTCTATCAACCTTATTTAATTTTCAAAATATAATTAATAACTTTGAAGTTGTTTTAAGTTGGAATCCAAGCATAATTTTAAGAGTATTTTTACCACCAATCTTATTATTTTTTATTTTAGTTCTTGAAAAAGGCAACAACTTTATGATTGACTTAAAGCAGTCAATTTATTTTATTGGAACTTTAGCTCCGATGTTCGGTTGGTTTATTTTAATTTCTCCAGATAAACCTCTAATTTATGCTTCCCACTTTACGTTTCCTTTACTTATGTTTTCTTTTTATTTGCTTTCAAGAAAAGATTTACAAAAGAATTTAGTAAATAATTCGGCATTTTTAATTTGCAGCCTATATATGACTTCAAACGCTTTGTTTCTAGCTTCTTTAATAGTTTTGTTTTTAATCAACTTTTCTAAAAAATTGAACTATTCATTTTTTGTTATATTAATTTCTCTTAGTTTATTAAATTCGACTTATGAAGTAATGCAAGAAAAAAATTATGAAGTAGATTTATATATTTGTAAGATGAATGTTTCTTCTTATGATTGTTTTGAATATTTAATGAGTGTTAGAGAAAATTAATGGTTTAAATATACTTTATGGATTGGATTAATGAATCTTTAACACCGTGTTTCTACTATCTGATCTTACGGCTTTAAATCCATTTTTTGTATAAAAGTTTAGACCTCGTTTGTTGCTGGTTCTTGTGTCAACTGATATATTAGATTTAAAGTCTCTTTTTAAATAGCTTAGTAGCTCCCGTCCTATTCCAGAACTCTGATTATTTTCATCGACAAATAACGTTAATATATTTACTTCATAATCAATATTTTTGTAAATACGATATTTATAGTAGGTTTCAACCAGAAAGACTATTGGCTTATTAATAAAACCAAAAATAATTATGCGGACTATTGCAAATAGTTGAATGATTGTAACTTTCTTTTTTTTGTTACTAAATGTATATGTTAAACCACCTAGAATATTGTTATTTTCATCTATAGCGATAATAATGTTTAAATAATCAATTCTTATTAATAATTCATAAAGCTTTGCTAAATTCTTCGTTGATAGAGATGTTGCGACTGTATTACTTAAAGAGAGCTTGTGTAGTTTTGCAAGTTCATAAATTAATTTCTTATTTCCTTGTTTGATATTAACAATTTTCATTTATTTGATGTTTCCTTGTTGATTTTAAGTAAAAAATAAATTACAAATATATACAAAATTAACAATTTAAGCCATGAAAAGTCTATTGAATCACTAACTAAATTTGATATATCTTCATTTATTTCCGTAAACTTAGCAAAAATTAATAACGGGTTTACAAATAAATTTATACATTTTATAAATAAGACTCCAAAGAAAGAAGTAAATAGAATATGCATATATGCATTAATGTTTATTAAAGCATTAGGTAACTGTGATAAATAAATTGGGTTTGCATATCTAGTCTCCATTCCAAAAGTATTAACTACATAACCATCAGAAATAGACGTTCCCTGGGTTGTTTCAAAAAATAAATATAAAATAAACCCAAGAATGGAAAAAAAGTATAGATAGCTTTTTATAATCTTTGAATTATTCAGAAATTTAAAATACAAAATAATATTTATAGGAATCAAAACAAATAAATATCGGTATCCATATGAAAATGCTGTATTTTGTGTAACGATAACTGAAATAAATGGTATGGTATATAAAATCAATAAACAAAATCCTAAAGAATATTTTTTTTCATAAATTGAGATCATCGTAAACACAAAAGACAAAAACAATATAGGTGCAAAGTAAAATAGTCCAAATTCTTGACTAAACAAAATTATTCTTAAACCTTCAAAAACAAAAACAATATTTTCACTAAACATATTTAGGTCAAAAAATCGAGTGTAATTTGCTGAAAAACTATTTTCAACAGACAAAACTATAGGAGCTTGATTCAAAGTATAGATACCATAAAGATATTTAGTATGTAGCAAAAATATACTCAGACCAAGAAGTCCTCCAAATATAAATGAAGGGTGAAGGTAAAGGTTTTTTACGGAAGATTTAGAAATTAAATAAATAATCATAGGAATTATAAAAAACAAATAGTTTGTCCATCTTATAGCTAAGAAAAAAAACATAAGAAAACCTATTAGAAAATTTATATAGACAATTCTTGAACTATTCTTTTTTTCTAATGAATATGCAGATAAATAAATAAGAAATGAAGTACCAAAAAATTCATAAATATGACTCATGCTAAATCGATCAAAAGAGTAGTAAGAAATTCCTGTTCCAAATATCGCTATTAATAACAAGTTCCTGTTGTATCTTATATTTAGAACTTTCATCGATTTTTGGATTAATAAAATTGAAATTAATAAATAAAATATTGGAGCAATCGAGTACATAAAATAAACAAAACTGATTAGACCATCATTATTTGATATTTTTTGAATACTATTTCCAATAAAAACAAAAGGGGCTGCAAGCATTCCCGAACCTATTGGATGAAAGGGTACTACTTTTTTTATTTCTTTATTTAAATATCTATTCTCAACACCTTTCATTTGATTTGAAAAATCAAGGTCATAGTCTAACCCTATTGTTGCAGCACTGTAGTAATACTCAGCATCATCAACCTCTAATCCATATGGAATTTCTTCAAAACGATAATCGATTTTAATCAAAGAAAATATTATGATTATTAGAAGAAATAATTCTATTTTTTTTAATCGCATATTTATCTTTAGATTTAATAATATTACTAATTAGACCATTAAAATAGCTGAATAGAAAAAATCTTAAGTTTATTTAAATGGTAGAAAAAATAGAAATCGTAACACCTGTTTACAATGAAGAAAAAAACATATACTCTACTATAAAAAATTTCTTTATTGAATATGAAGATTCCGATTTTGAAATTTCATTTATTATTTCTGAGGACGGCTCTACAGACAATTCAATCCCTATCATTAATGAATTAAAAGAAAATTATAATATAAAATTGTTCTCCAGTGCAGAAAGAAAAAACTATACCGACGCAGTTTTAATTGGTCTAAAAAACACGACTTCAAAAATTATCTCATTTGTCGATTCTGATGGACAGTATGATCCAAAAGATTTAAAAAGATTATATGATAAATTGGAGCCTGGGAAAATTGTAATAGGCTATCGACACCCAAGAGTAGATAATATTTTTAGATTGTTTATTTCAGGTTCTTTTAAAAAACTTTATGAAATTTTGTTAAAAATAAAATTAAAGGATCCTTCATGTGGATACTTCATTGCTTATAGAGAAGATATTGAGTTAATAATCAAGAAAGATGTTGCTGGATTAATCAAAGAAGGTTTCTGGTGGGAATTTTATGCTTGGTGTAAAAAGAGAAATTTAGATATAGTCGAAATTCCAATAAATCACTTTAATAGAAAATATGACAATACAGTTGTTTTTCAATTTAAAAAAATTCCTGGGATAGCTTACAGAAATGTAATTGGTCTTTTTAAATTAAAGAATTTACTTAAAAAAATACAATAAATTTATTGGGCTTCTTTAATGTCTATCATTGCTGCATCAATTGATAAACCAAAATCTTTGAATTTATTTATATAGTAATTAATTTTATTTTCATGTCCCCATCTCGATGGAGATACTAGGCATAAATTAAAATTTTGAAGAATACTCGCCTTATTTGAATCCAAATCAAAATCATCATAAGTATCAATCCATACCCATTTAACTTTTCCAATAAAATTGTTGATTGTATCAATACCTTCATACTTTGAAAACCTTAAACTTAAATTATTTCCAAATTGATTAAAATTCTTAAGAATAAAGGGGAACTCTACGTCAAGTAAAAAAAAGTTGGAGATGTTTTTATCATTTAACTTATTGATAACTCGCTCTTCGATTCCAGATTCCTTAATATTTGCCACTAAAAATTTATGCTGATATGAATTTATATATTTATTAAAATCCTCGTTCTCTTTATGTATATCATGGCCTAAAACTAATTTATTGTCGTTGCTTCTTATATCAATCTCAACTCCATACTTGTTAGGTACTTCATTTAACTGATCATTATGATTTACTCTATGGATTATCTCTATCATGATAGAATATTTTAGTGAACATGCGTAGCAAAAGCCTACCTAAACTTACTAATTATACATTCAAATTATTATCTCTTGGTTTGCTGGTTTTTTACATTATTAATAATTTAAAAAATAATATATATGAAGTTTTATTTATTGATGAAAGACTATTAATCGATGATATATACAATGTTTGGCTAATTGAAGATGTATACGATCGTTTCTCAAATGTTTCTAATAAATCATTAAAAAATATTCTTATTATTTTTATAGAACTTGCCTATGGGGGTGATTTAAGATACGGGAGACTCTGGTCTAATTTTTTCACAATAATTGCTGGACCAGCAATATTTTTATCAGATACTGTAGTGATAATATTTTCAAGAATTCTTAATAGTTTATTATTTTTTTCTGGTGCTTATTATCTTTCTAAAAACCTTGTCGAAAAAAAATTTCTTTGGTTAAGTGTTTTTACGATTTACTCTTTTTCGCAAGTTGAAATTTTACACAGAGTTCCAAAGCCAGAACCAATGTCTATGTTGTTTATTGCAGTTGGGATGAAATATTTAATAAGTAAAAAATATTATCACTCTATATTTTTCATGGCCATAGCGAGTTTTTTAAAAATTAATGTAATTGTAATTTTCTTTTTTATATGGGTTTATATTTTTCTTAATTCAAATTTAAATAGAGTACAGTTGATATTTAAATCAATATTAATAACACTAGGTGGTTTATTTGTTGTCAATCCAATACTCCTGATTCCCCCATTGAAAATAGGAGGTAATAATTTACCTAATTTTTATAAAATATATTTTAATTGGCTAACCACTCAAGGATCTAATGCAGATGAGATTGCTTTTAATTTCTCTTATGCTAAAGGTTGGATTGAAAAATTTTCAAACTTTTACAATTTTCCAAATACGTATTTTTTTATAATAGTTATTGGAATTATTTTTGGATTAGCATTTAGAGAAATAATCAAATCTTCAGATTCTTTATCAAAATATTTATTAATAATATTTTGTTTTTATATATTCTTTTACTTCTTTTTCTTGGAGAGAGTTTGGACTCGTTACCTACACTTGCCTTTAGCTTTATTTTTAATTGCATTTTTAAGAACACTCTATAAAAAAAATAAGACATTCATACCTGTTTTTTTAATTTCTACATTTGCATTAATTGGAAACATTTCAAATATGGAAAGATATTTAAGTGACACTACTTTCTTTATGAATGAACGACTTGATTATGTTTCTGTTGAAACACAGGAGGACGCCGAGGTTTTAGTTTCAAGAGTGATAGATAAAATAAGGTTAATATATGAAGAAAATGAACATCTAAATAAAAATAAAGTTTTCTGGCATCCTGACTTAATAACTCCAAGAAATAAAGTAACCTATAGCGATAGCTTTTATGTTCGTGAGTATTGGGGTAATAAAGATAAAGTTGATTTTGCAATCGAGGAAGGGGACATATTTGTAACTTATACAAACTACGAAACCTCGGAACTTATTATGAAAACAAATATTGAGAACTTCTTTATTTATTATTACAAAAAATAATATAAAAACCAAAATTGAATCAATTTTAAGAGAGGTTGATAGTAAATAATTATGAGTTTTTTATGTATACATTAATTATTTTGTAAGGATCAAAAAAATACTCTCTCTTTTCATCATCTTCATATTTGCTAGTATCCAACTTGTAATAGTTTTTCTTATAGTCATGAATTTCACAATTGTACGAATCTAATGCTACGGGGTCTCCTTCAATTATTGCTTGTGAATTACAAATAATAACGTCTGGTTCAAGCTCTATATAGTAACTAAAATGAGATGCTTCATTGGTCATTAAAAGATTTAAATTTTTTAACTCATCTAATATGTAATCTTCATAATGATTGAAAGGGTGAATAATATACGATTCATTAGGTTTTTGAAGATAATATAGTACCAATACATGGTCAAAAGCTAAAACTGAATAGTCAGCGTCCTCAAAAATCATATCTATTTCCTTAGAAAGTGCATGAAGTGGATATTCATTATACACCTTATCAATATTGGTCAAATTATTATAAGACATAATAAAACTAGTTGAGAATATTTGTATTGCTGATATAAATACTATTGCCCCAATCATATTTATTTGTTTTTGGTTGAAAAAAACTAATGCGAACAATGAAATAAAATAAATTGAATAAAAAAGATGGTGTTCATAGCTGTGACCAGCAATAACGTAGATTAAAAAAGATGCTATTAAATAAATAAAGGCACTAAAAACTATTTTGTCATCAAATATGTCAGATAAATTATTAAAAATTTTAATAATAAAAAATATAAAAATTAAAACTAACGAATAATAAAGGAACTCGTTAAACTCAAAATATCTTTTAGACCAAACAAATAATTCATAAAACTTAAATTTATCCGATCCAATATAATTAAATGGAAGATATATGTAGTTTGAGATATATAGATCTAATAAGCCTTTTTGAAAATAAAGAATAATAAATAATAAATGAGGCAGTAAAGCACCAGTTGATATAGAAAAAATCTCTTTATAATTTATGAATCTTTGTTTTTTTCTTAAAACCAAAAACAAATAGCTGATATAAAAAATAAATGTTGCCTGATTAATTAACGTGGAAAAAGATAATATTAAAGAAGAAATGAATAGGTTGCGTGTATTCAACTCATACCTATTTACATAATGAAAATGTAAAGAAATAAAAATCAAGCAATAAATTTCTGAAAACTCTGAGTGATACCATACATAACTCAATAAACTTGTAAAAATAAGAGAGCCTATAAATGAATTTAGATTATTTCTAAGATTCAATAGCAATGTATAGAACAAAACAAGAACAACTAAGAATAATAAAATATCATTTAATAATTTAAAATAAACAAGATTATCATTTCCAAGAAAAGAAAGAAAATTATATAGATACATAAAAAGCGGACCTTTTGATTCCCATTGTTTTTCTAATGGCAACTCATCAAAACCAACATTTTGTGATGCAACTAAATAAGATGGCGTGTCTAAGGATATAGTCTCATAATTAAGAAATTGATTTTGGGTGAACATAAAAAATATGAAAAGTAAAATTAAAGCAAAATAATTTTGTTTAATATTAAAAGTTTTTTTTAACTCAGGAAAATATTGATAGTAGATTAACCCAAATAATATTACAGCAAATGATTTAATTTGTATTGAAACTTCTAATCTATTAGTTAATAGAAGAAATATAATTATTGAAAATATACCTAGATATCTTGTTTTTTTATTGGAATAAAACAACTTCATATACTTACCAATGATAACTTCTTGTTATATTTTCTTTAAAAAATGCTGAATAGATTTCAACAGTAATATCTAAGTAAAAATCTCTGATTTGATCATGGATATTTAATTTGTCTAGGGTTGAGTAGCTTCTCCAAAAATGTATTCTGATCTATAGAATTTTTTTGAATCAGTTTTATTTTTTTTTGCAATAACAGCCATTCGGATATTATTTTTATTAAAATTTTCTTTATTGAAACATTTGGATTCATATGTTTCTTCAAAACCAACCATACTAAGCATTAAATTTACGGCTTTTTTTGTTGGAAAAAAATAATGTCCTTGATTTTTTATTTCGATTGCTGTTTGTTTTTTAAGTTTACTATTTCTCGTAGTAGATGTCTCAAGAACCAAAACACCATTGTATTCAAGTAAATTGTATAATTTTTTTATCAATTTTAATTGCCCAGGATTGTGATACAAAACACCTGTAAACCAGATTAAATCAAACTTTCCTAATAAATCATATTCATCTTTTGACATATATTGAAAATTTGCAAAAATTAATTTATTTTTAACATTTAGTTTTTCTAAATTAGATTTTAAATAATCGGTGTAGAACTTATTTAAGTGATGATTTTTATTTTTTACTAGAGGTAATTCTATTAGAGTAATACTTTCAGGCTGTAAGGTTTCCAATCTAAGTGTGTCTTCACCATCTTTTGGACCAATTTCTAAAATTTTTTTATTTTTAAAGTATTCAATTCCGTATAAATTTACTAAATCTTGAAATAAATAATATCTGTAAGGATTTCTAAGATTTGCGGTTTTATAAAATCGTTTTTTTGCAAATGTTTTTTTAGGAATTTTACTTAATTGCCAAATTATATAATAATAAAAATTTTCTATCAAAGTTTTAAAGTTTCATAGCATGTTACAGGATCAGTATTTGCAATTTTAGATTCTTTCAATAAAGTTCTCTAACTTAATAGTAATTCTTTAATAGATTAATTATATATATTAAAAACTTTGTATGAACATCATTTAACTTAAAAAAGAATGATTTAATAAATAAATATGATAAAAAATTTACTGTTAATAAAAAAATAAAGACTCTTTATTGATGCTTTTTTATTCATCATTTGATTTTAAAAATACGACACATTCTTTTTTGTAACAATTTGCTTCAAAATTTATTTGCGATGAAATTTCATCTATATTAACTTTGTACTTATTTTTTTGTTGAACATTTATTTTTCTATCTGGAAAATTATGATATATCCATGCATCAACCGTAAATTGTTGCACAGAGTACACAACTGTATTTGGTCTTCCATATTCGTAGTCCCATCCAACATAAGGTTGATTTTCCAAAATAATTGAATCTAAACTTTGGTTATTGGTAATTATTTCAGTAAGTTCTTGATAAAAATAAAAGTTAAATTTAGTAGCCTCAGTCCAAACACTAATATTTGAAATAATTCCTGAAAAGATAATAAAAGAAATCCAGAAAATAAGTAAAAGACCTTGTAGACTCTTATACAGCTTATCAATGATTAAATAATCTAAAATTAACGATATTATAAAAACAAAAAAAATTGTTGAAATATAACCACCTCTTAATCCTAAAAACCCAAATGCAAGTCTTATAAGAAAAATCGATAGCAAACTTACTGAGAAGGAAAGGAGTATGTAAAAGGACTCTTTTTTTGATAATTTATGAAAAAAATAAAAAAGCAAAAATAATAGATAAATATTGAGTACGAGACTGAAGGTAAATCCAAAGTTGGGTAATAGAGGTGTCATTATCGTTGCTCTATTTATAAATAAAAATTGAGAAAATATTATAAAAGAAAAGAATAAAAATTTTTGGTATTTGGAATGCTTTAAAGCTATGAGTATATGAAGCCCAAGAATAATAAAAATAAATTGTTTAAAATACTTTAACTCTTCGAAATTAGGAACTGTGTGATATAGAAAATTTGAGAAGAAAACGTTTGATCTCTCTATCAACTCTATTAATGAATGGTCGAATATTTTATTGTATGATCTATATCCGGAAAAATAAAAATTCGTAAAAACCCAAATTGATACAGTGATTAATATATACCCTGTCGATTTTATATAAGTTGATAAATTTATTGTGTTTATGAATTTTTTTTCACCACTTTTAAATAAATAGAAAAAAATAATAGATGGTAAAAAGACAACAATAATTTCTTTTGACAAACTTCCTAAGAAATAAAAAAACAAAGAAGCAATATAAAATAGGTTTGTATCTTGGGTGCTTCTATCTGCAAAGTAAAGTGCTAACAGCCCAAATAATCCTGCAATTACCTCATGCCTTCTATCAAGTGTTGGAATGATTTCAAATATTGATGGATGAAACAAGAATATAGACAACCCTAAAATAGGAACAAGTTTGTTTTTTGTAAATTTTTTAATAAGTAAATAAACTAAATACGCATTTAAGTAATGAAATGTTAAATCGCTAATATGATAAATTAATGCATCAGAAAGCTTAGTCATTTTAAAATTGATACTGTATGACAAAGACACTATTGGTCTATAAAACCTTGATGAGAGCTCTCCCAACCCCCAAGGCTGAGTAAATAAGATTATCAAATCTTCCAGATTGTTAACACACTTTCCTAAATTACAGTCTTGCTTTATCCATCCACCAAACCAATTATTTAATATTATTTTATTTTTTATAAAACTTAAAAAAAAGATAAAGAGTATTAATGAATTTTCAGATATTTTTTTATCAAACCTAATCATATCAATTACGTTCCATAAAAATAAATTGTGTCATATATTCAAATAATAATCGTAAGAGCTAGCTATAAGAATCTAGGTAAAAATTCAAGGATTCGTTAAGCAACTCTGTTTCTAAATTTTGATTAAAATAAATTTCAAACTGTTTTTGTAATTGATAAATAGACATTTCAGATCCAGTATTGACTGGAATATTTTTACTCAACGCAGATTTGATCAGGTAGTTGTTTTCATCTTTTACATTTAAATCAATTAAATAGTTTGAATATTTTAGTAAATCAATAACTTCATCACCTTTATCTCCCGACGGGGTAGCATTCACTAACAAATCATAATTCATGTTACTTTTGTGTTTTTTTAAATTTTTATTTTTAATAAAATGTTCTAATCTTTCTTCATTTCTTCCTGCTATATAGATATCTTTTACACCATATTCTTGCAAACAAAAATTAATTGTGTTTGCTACTGATCCGTATCCGTATATAAGAGCATTACTTAACTGTTTGCCCGTTATTAATTTATTAAACCCGTAATAATCCGTGTTGAAGCCCTTAAGGGTTCCAGAATCATTTTTCAAAGTATTAATATTTTTTAGATTTGTAGCAACCGCATCAACCTCATCAGCTATTAAAAACATATCATGTTTTAAAGGAGATGAAATACTGCAACCATAAATATTTAATGATTTAATACTTGAAACAACTTGAGATGCATTTGATATTTTAATTGGCAAATATACACAATTCATATTCAATTTTTCAAATAGATAATTATAAATTGTCACACCAAAATTTGTTGGATTGTTAGATACTGATATTAGTAATTTGGTATTATTTGAAAACCTCATTGTTTATTTCAATAATTTTTCGATTGTATTTTTTATTCCAAATTCATTTAGGTTATATAATTCATAAAGATCACTAGGGTCTCCAGACTGGCCGTAATCTTCAACAGCAATTACATTAAAATCAATGTTGATTTTTTCTTCTGATAAAATACGTGAAATTAAGTCACTAATACCTCCAAAAACATAATGATCTTCAACAATAAGAATCTTTTTATATCTAATTAATATTTCAGAAACATGTTTTTTATTGACAGGAATTGATGAGATACAAAGGAGACCAACGGAGCTTTTTTTGTCACATTTATGAATTGCATTATAAGCTTCAATAGTTGGTGCACCCTGAGTAATAATTAAAAGTTCATCACCTTTTATGATTTCTTCAGGACTTCCAAATATAAAATTTGAATTAAATTCAAAAAATTCTTGAGGTTGCCGATTTAACCTTAAATATTTTGGTCCATTAACCTCTATCAATTCATCCATAATATTTTGAGTATGTTCTTCGTTAATTGGCTGATAAATTTTAATGTTTGGCAGTAATCTCATCAAAGCAACATCTCTTAAACCCATTTGAGTAGGACCATCTTTTCCAATTGCTAGCCCAGCATGGGTTCCAACTAAAGTTACATTAGCGTCATTAAGCCCAATTGATTGAAAAATTTCAAGAAACTTGCCTGTTAAGAAATGACCGAAGCTAGTTACAAATGGCTTTAAGCCTTCTCTTGACAAACCAGAGGCTATCGAGACTGCGTTTGCTTCAGCTATACCTACCTCAATATAACGCTTTGGAAAATACTCTTTAAACTTAATAGTTCTAGTTGCATCACCAAGATCACAATTAACTATTACAATGTCTTCATTGTTCTTACCTAGTTCAATTAAATAATCACCAAAGAAATCTCTTGTTGCTTTCATAATATTTCAATATCTTTTTTAATAGCATTTTCAACCTCTTTCAAAACATCTTCATCAACAACGCCGCCATGTTTACCATCTAAAATAGTTAATTCATTGTTAATAAATCCTTTTTTTGTATTTGCTACAACCATAAGAGGTTTATCAATGTGAGAGCCTTTAAACTCAGATATTTGTACTTTTATTTCTTCAACATTATGCCCATCAATTTCTTTTACAACCCAATTAAAAGATTTCCACTTTTCCAGTATTGGATCAATTGGTAATATGTCTTTGACATAACCATCAGACTGTCCTCCATTGTTATCTAAAAAAACAATCAAATTATTTAGCTTATTGTTTCCAGCAAACATTGCAGATTCCCAAATCTGTCCCTCTTGCATTTCCCCATCGCCAATCAGAGCAAAAATGTATCCATCTTTTGATTTAATTTTTTTTGCTAATGCACAGCCAATTGCGAAAGATACGCCCTGTCCCAATGCTCCTGATGTCATGTTTACGTTGGGCAACCTACCAAAGTCAGGATGGCCCTGGAGGGGACTATTAACCTTCCTAAGTTCAGATATTAACTCATATGGAATGTCACCATTTACTATCAGTGCTGAGTATAAACAAGGGGCAGCGTGACCTTTTGATAAAATAAATTTATCAATTTTATGGTCCATTACATCAAAATAAAGCGAACCTATAATATCTGAACATGATAATGAAGAAGACGGGTGACCAGATTCTGCAATAAAGCACATTTTGCAAATATAATATTTGAGCAGGGCAATTTTTTCTTGTAAATTAGTCAATGTTGTTCTGTACTCTTAATTTTAATAAACCAACAATCATTGAGTTGATAGATAAAACTTCATCTTCAAAATGAAAATTATTATCGTTTGCACCCGTTTGTCCTGGAAATTCAGAGCTCCCAGGAATAAGAATGCTAACATCGGCTAACTCATGAGATCTGCCACCGCTACCTTTTGATATAGAAATTATCTTTGCTCCTTTTTCTTTTGCATATTCAAATGCATTAACAATATTTTTTGAATTGCCACTTCCACTAAACCCCATTACTATATCATTTTTAGTTAGCAGTGGAGCCAATGCAGCAGAAAACATCTTTTCAGCTCCGAAATCATTTACTAAACCTGTCAGCTCGGCTGGAGATGAGCATAAGTTTACAAAATGTAACCTTTTTACATTTCCAATATTTCGTGATTTATCCTCACTAACAAATGGGTGATGAGTAAAGTCACAGTAGAGATGATCAACAGTTCCAGCATTACCACCATTAGCCATTGCAAAAATAACATTATTATTTTCATAAGCATCAAAAATTAACTCAACAGCTCTTTTAACCTCAAAAACAGGATAATTATTCAAAATTGAAATTTTTTCTTCAAGATAAATTTTGATAAATTTCTCTATGTTTATTTCTTTAGACATAACTCTCTACAAACTAGTAATTATTATACAAGAATTTGTTCAATTTAAATTGACCTAATAGATATAGAAAGTTTGAATAATCTCCGTCGTACAATGGTGATATATTTAAATAAATCAGAGAAGAAAGTATTTTTACTTTTTTCAAATCATAATTATTTTCTAAAATAAAACTGTCTAAAGCATTTTGATAATCTAATAGATAATTATCAATTTTGAAAGAAACGGTTGCTTTTTTTTCTTCCATGTTGAAATTAAAAAACTTTTTCCTCACATTCTCACCAGACAAAAGTAAAGCATGATCTAGTTTTGCTAGATCATAATAGACATCACCAATATCAATTGAGTCACCAAACGATTCTCTCCAATCAATAAAATAAAATCTTTTATTTTTATGTATAATATTTTCGGGTTGTAGATCTCCATGAAAATTATATGGAATACCGGCACTTAAGTAGTTCCAATCTATTTCCTCTAAACATTTGGATATAGATTTACAGAATAACCCATTAATATTTAGACTTTTATCATCAAAACCACTATTGCTCCAATATAGTTTTAATCTCTCAAAAGTTTTAACTTTGTAGAAATTATTACAAGACTTTTGAAACTCATTTTTATCTATGTCATTTAGTTTTAAAGATTTAAAAACATCACCCTTACAATAATCCAGGAAATTATGAAAAATTTCTAAATTGTTCTCGTGACTTAAAAGGCTTCCTTCAACATATTTATATGAAAAGAAGTTTTTTGATTCAGATTTAATTTCAGGTACTATGTTTTTTAATTTTTTTGCCCGGTGTATTTTATTTTTAATAACACCTTCTTCTTTATTATATTTGTATACAAAACCTTCATAAATATAGGTAAACTCATCATTTTTTATAAGATTTTGATTTTCAAATTTAGTAATTAATTTAATATAATTTTCATTGCTACCAAAGTCCGACCAGGAATCTATTCTTTTAATATCAATCCCGGGTCCTTTTTTAGATGTTAACAATCCTTCAAATCCATTCGAAACCTGAATTTCTCCATTTATAGTATCTTTATTAGCTCGTAATGAATCAAAAAATTGCTTGTAATCTTTAATAAAAGCAATTCCATTAAATCCATTTTTTAATGTTTCTATTGGAGCATCAGGATCTTTATCATAAATTTCTAACACTTCATTATTTTGGCCACTTTTCAGCAAACAAAATAATCTTGTAGAGTCTACTTGTGAAACACCCATCCAGTTTCTATCAAATTCATCATTAATTTTTTCTTCTACATATGCATCAGTTGGAATTAGTAGAAATTCACTATTTAAATATTTTGAACATTCAAGCAATGATGAACCAGGACCAGAGCCGGGACCATCATAATTTTCAATATTTACAAATGTAATTTTTATATCCGGATATAAAAGAGGTAAAAATTGTTTGTAAATATCTCCGTTTGCACCTATCGCAATTACTATTTCGTCAACATTTTCTATTGAATCAATGACATATGTTATTCCTGGCTTATTGTCTATTGGAAGAAATCCCTTAGGCAACGTGCGCGAGTATTTATTTCTTGATCCTACTCCGGCAGCCAGTATGCAAAGTTTCACCTTAGCTTGAGTGTTCGGAGTCTATTCTTCCAGACTTCCTATTGTTATCATCAGCCCACCTAACAACATCATCTAATTCAGGTGTAGAAATCTCAATCGCATCATAGGTAGTGTGTGCTATGACTCTATGAAGCTCGTTAACCTTATTTGACCAACCTTGTGTGGGTTTATATATTTTGCTTTGAAGTTGATTTACATCAACAATATCCTCTAAATTTTTAGGTGCTTCTTTACCATATAAAACTTTTGCTTCTCCTGTAACAACAAAGTTTGTCTCACTTTTAAACTCATGTGATTGTAAAGAACTTTGAAACCCTTCTTCCATATGTATATTTTTTAATGCATAGGGAAAGTTGTCTATATTTTGAGTAAACCATACTTCATATCCCCAGGGCTTTTTTACTTTATAATTAGACATTTGTTTTATATTTTCATTTTCTACCTTTTGAGAATCTTTTTTTGGACTTTTAATTTCTAAGTTATTAGTTGAACCAATTAAGATTACGCAATTTCCGTTACCATTCAATTCAATATAGTTTTCAGATTCTAGAATGTGCACACCTTGAAATCTTTTGAACACAGAGCCGCTATCATTGACACTTAATTCACCATTAATTACAACGATAGAAGTGAGTTCAGTATTAAGCTCTAAGTAAATTATCTCATCTGGAACACGCATCATATAAAGTGAGTATTTTGGATTTTCGATATTTGCAGTTAAGTTGATAATTTCTAGATTTTTAGAGATATTAATTCTATTATTTGAAACATCCATATTTTCTCCATTAATGACTAATTAAAATATTCTATTATCAATGGGTTAATATATGTTAGAGTTTTATAAATTAAATAAATATCCAATTATTTTTTACTACTTAGTTTATTAATTACAATGGTAAATATGGATTTTATTATAGATGTAGATGGTGTTTTGACTTCTGGTAAATTTTTTTACTCTGCAAATGGTAAAGTTTATAAAGAATTTGGTCCACATGATGCATATTCATTAAAACAAATACAAGACAAATTAAATATACATTTTATATCTGCTGATTTAAGAGGATTTGAAATTTCAAAAAGAAGAATAAATGACATGGGATTTCACCTTACTCACGTAACTGAAGACGACAGGTATATGTTTATTAAAAACAATTATGATTTAAATAATTTAATTTATATGGGAGACGGAGATTCAGATGCTGAACTACTACGAGAATCTTTTAAAGGAATTGCTCCAAATAATTCAAGACCATTAGCAAAAAAATCTGCGGACTACGTTACAGTTTCTAACGGAGGGGATGGCGCGGTCGCTGAAGCATGTGACTGGATAATGAGCAATATAGATTTATAAATTAATTTTCACTAAATTTTTTATTATTTGTGCTTACTCAACTGTTAAAAAGTATTTGTTTTAATATTTTCTTTACTTTTGTAAAGATATTTCTATTCTCTTTTAATGAATTTGATCTAACCTTGTCATAATCTTTTCTATGATCCAAAATATGATCAATATTTGAATAACCAAATATTTTTTGAGCGTGCTCCATTGAAGCAAAAGGTGGCCTTATAGAATATTTATAAATTTCATCATACAATTTAGAAAAAGATTCAATATTTTCCTGATTTGAGAGAAAGAAAAAGTCATATAAAGCAAGATTTTCATCCACCCGATCTTTTCTGAATGAAGCATAAAATTTTGAATTATCTAATTTTTCTAATTCAATAGTTTTTTTATACAAACAGTCAAATCGAGTTAGAAGAACAAAATCATACTGTTCATTATTTTTTTTTGAATATTCAGACATTAACTCTACAACTTTTTTAGTACTGTACCACCTGCTATGAGTTCTAAATGATAAATTTTTTAATTCTGAAACAATTTTTTCAGTACTTTTTCTTGAGGGCATCAAAAGTTGGTAACTTTCTTTTGCCGAAGAACTGACATCCCAATCTTCAATTTTATTTCTTTCATCAATACCATAATTTATAAGAGGTGCAGTAAAATTAATTTGTTTTTCATATAAATAATTTTTAGGAGAATAGATTTTGTTCAGAATTTCTTCTTGTTTGTATGACCAAGAATGAATAAAAAAATCTGTTTTATATTTTTTTGTAAAAAATTTATTTAGTGCTTGATAGCAAATCCTTGGGTCAGTGTTAGCGTTTTCAGATTCTTTTAAAAGATTAACATTGCTATTTCTTTGACTGGCACTTTGAGCAATTCCTATGTTTCCATATAAACAAATAGCTAAATTCATAAATTTAGTTTATTCTTTAGATCTAGTATCTATGCGTAACACAAGTCTTTTGTTTTTGTTTAATACTTGACCTGCTTTATGTGTAATGTTTGTGTCAAAAACTGTACAAGTACCTGCTTGACCAGTTATTTCTTCTACAGCATTCATATCATAAACTTCAACAACATTTTCTTCTTTTAGTGCGTCTCTAGACAAAAGTTCTTTTTGCAATTTTGTATTCCACTCTTTTTTTGCAAATGTTGTTCCACCATCCCCTTTCCCTACATCTCGTAAATAAATCATAAATTTTAAATACCTAGTTTTGTCAAAATGCATTTTGTAAGGCAAAACATCAACTTTTTGACCGGTGCTAGAAGATTCTGCAAGAAAAATTTTTGGTATTTCGATATTCTTTGATTCAAAATAATTTTCAACAAATTCTATTAAATTTGAGTCAGTAAAATATTGGTTTAAAAAATTTAAATAACTTTTATTTATAGTGTCTTCCTCTTTAATACTTAAGACAGCAGTGTGCTCTTCTTTTATATGATATTGACTCTCTTCAGCTTTATTAAATGCATTTAATGATAAAGCTTCAAGTTCGCTTGCTTCATCAGCAGTTACGAATTCTTCAATTTTAAAATAACCATTTTCTTTTACATCGTTTACAAAGCTTGATATATTTTTCAAATTTTTATCTCCTGTTTTAATAATAATCATAAAAATTAAATTTAAATGTTATAAAACTTCGTATTAACTTTATTTAACTAGAATATATTAAAAATATGATAAACAATTTAAAAGTTTTATATGTAGATATAAAAAAAGTATCGAAATTATCTAAAGTTGGAAGGAAGAAAGTTAGAATTTTGCTTTCAATATTTTTAGCAAATTTAACTGTTGTTGCAGATTTGTTAATAATAGTTGTATTTTCTCAAATTTTAGGAAAAAATCTCACATCGGAAAATTTTGTTGTTTCTTTTGTTTTGGATAACATCTATCTCTTACCTCTCATAATAATTCTTCGTTTTACAGCCATTTATATTGAAAAAACAAATATTCAACTTCTTGTTTTACAAATTATGGAAAATCTTAAAGACTATATTATTAGAGAAGTATATAAGAAGGGCAATTTTTCCCTTTCTGATGCTGCATTTTATACAGGTACATTTTCAACTCATATATCAACATTTTATGGATCATTAGGAACTTTCTTAAACAACGCTATCCAACTAATAATTTATTCGACATTTTTAGTTTATTTAGATTTTCGAACACTTTCATATTTTATATTCGGAGGACTTCTACTAATACTTCCAACAAAATATCTTCTTAAGCTTGGCAGGAAGTATGTTCACAAGTCATATATTGCTGCTAAAGAAATATCAAGAAATTTACAAAGAGTTATTGACAATATATTTCTTATAAAAATTCTTAAAACATCTGAATATGAGTTTAAAGAATATAACAAGCATCTTAGAGAGTTTACAGAAGCTCAGTATAACAATATACGCTTTGGAACTATAAATAGCCTTGTACCAAACTTCGCTGCTTTGATTATTCTTTCTATTTTGGTAGCTTTTACAAATGTAGGCGCTATTTTAACTTTGGAATTTTTAGGAGTTACTTTAAGACTTGTACAAGTACTGGGAAACGTTAATCTTTCACTAAATCAAGTTGTAAATACACAAGTACATATTGAAAAATTTAAAGACTTTGAAAAAGAAATACCTACAGTTAAGAATTATTACAAAGTAGGTAAAAATCAAGAAACTTCAGTATTAATAAAAAATCTATCTTTCAAATACTTCAATAGTGATAATTATATTTTTAAAAATTTGGATTTAAGTATAAAAAAGAATGAACATACAGTAATTACAGGTCCGAATGGTTCTGGAAAGAGTACATTGCTAGGATTAATTTCCGGAATATTCTATCCAGAGGAGGGAACTGTAAGTCTATCATCAAAGAAAATAGGTTATGTAGGGGTTACCCCGCTAATTATAAGTGGAACACTAAATGAAAATATTCTTTATGGAAATGATAGAAATATTGATCAACAGGAAATTTTAGATCTTTTACATGAATTTAAGTTATTTAATGAAAAATCAAAAATAGACCTAAATATGCAAGTTTCAAATAGTACTTTATCCTCAGGACAAATGCAGAAAATTTCCTTCATTAGAAGCTTGCTTGCAAATTCAGAAATACTATTACTAGATGAATCAACATCTAATTTGGATATTAGAACAAAACAATTTATTTTTGAAATATTAAATACAAGAGATATAACAATTATAAACTCAACACATAATCATGAAGACTTTGATTACGATAACCATTTAAAAATACAAGTTATGGAAGATTCTAGAACAATTGATAACGTAACTTAAAATTTGTAATCTGATACTTCTTTTTCAAGATATGCATCAAGAGTGTTATTTTCTAATATAAATTTTCTTGCTGATGAGGATAAAGCCTGTAGCTTTTCTTTATTTAGACACAGCTCACTTAAGAGGTTAGGAACATTTATTTCTTCAAAATCTACTAAAAGACCATTTATATTGTGACTTACTATTTCTTTATGGTTTTCTATATCACTTGCTATTACGACACAACCTGCAGCCATTGCTTCAAGAATTACTTTAGGATTGCCTTCAAACTTAGATGGAAGTAGAAAGAACTTATAATTTCCATAAATATTAACTAATTCTTGATTTGGTATATTTCCAAAAAATGAGGATTTTATATTGTTCTTAATAGAAAGTTTTTCTAGTACATCTCTTTCTGTTCCTTCTCCATAAATGTGTAATAAGAAATCAGTATCTTTAAGTTTTTCTATCAACAAACTAAAGTTTTTCTGTTTTTCTAAACGCCCAACTAAAAGTAATTTATTATTAAATCTATCTAAAATATCTACGGTTTTTGGAATTAAAACCCAATTGTTTCTCACTTTAATTTTATCTTTTGCAAAAAAGAATCTTTTTTGAATTAATTTTTTATCAGATTTAGAAGAAACAGTGTATAAATCTGAAGTAACTATTGCAACTTGGGTTAAAAGATAATACAGGATTATTTTCAACAAGCTCTTTCTATTTTTTAATGTAAATTCTAATAAATCATACCCTGTTCTGACTATCAATTTTTTTCTATAGAATAATTTTGCAACTATTGGAATCCAAGATCCAAGTAACTGGTTAGTTTTAAATATATCAGCATTATCGAATAATTTATGAGATTTAAAAACCACTAAAAGGGATTTTACAAAATACATAAATTTTGATTTTGGTTCGTTTATATCTCTAAACAAAGGTAGATGAATTATTCCACTTTCACCCAATAATTCACTATAACTATCCTTATCATAGGTTACGAATGTAATTTCATAGCCTTTATTAACAAGCTCTTTATAAAGCTGGACTTCTCTTTTAAATATTCCGCTTTCAAGCCAGTCTTTAATTCCAACTTTATATGTAAAAAAAAGAATTATGTGCATATGAAATTAGTTTAACTTTTATAATTAAATTGTCTGAAAATTTTTTAATAATGAAAAAAATACTAATCGTACATAACAATTATCAAGATATTGGTGGAGAAGATATAGCTGTTGAAAATGAAATCAAATTATTGTCAAAATATTTTGATGTAAGGGTTATATATTTCAGTAACAATATAAACAATTTCATTAAACAGTTTTTTTATTTTCTTATAAATAGGAATTTAGAAAGTGAGAAGTTATTAGAAAAAGAAATATCAGAATTTAATCCTGATTTTGCATATGTTCATAATACTTGGTTTAAAGCATCTATTGGAATTTTTAATGTTCTTAAAAGTAAAAATATTAAAACAATAGTCAAGCTGCATAATTTTAGATATGACTGTACTAGATCATTTTTTGCTTATAAACATTTGAAAAATAAAGAAATCTGTCCTAAGTGTGGTTTGAAGAGGAATTACTTTCAAATTTTTAATAAGTATTTCAAAGAGTCTTATTTAAAATCCTTTTTGGTAATTTATTATGGAAAAAAATATTTTAAAATCTTATCAAAAAGCAATTTTACAATACTGGTATTGACCAAGTTTCATAAAAGGTTCTTAAGAAGTTTAGGATTTGATGATAATCGAATATTTGTTTATCCAAATTTTTTAGATTACAAAACTCCTAATTTTGAAAATAGAATTACAAATCAATTTGTTTATGCTGGACGTATTTCAAAGGAAAAAGGAATCGAAGAATTAATTAAAACTTTTTTGTCAATTGAAAATAAAGACTTTACATTAAAAATTGTAGGGAATGGACCAGATTTAGATTTTTATAAAAAAACATATAAAGAAGAAAGAATTGAATTTATGGGTGAGATGAATAATGAGGAAGTATTGAATTTGATTTATAAATCACACATGGTAATTTCAGCAACAAAGCTTTATGAAGGCCAACCTACTTTGCTATGCGAAGCCTCAGCACTTGGAGTGCCGTCCATCTTTCCATTAACAGGAGGTATAGATGAGTTTTTTCCAAAAGATTATAAATTTTCATTTAAACAATATGATTATGGTGATTTAAAGAAAAAAATTATCTTATCTTTAGACAATAAACAAATACAAAAAATAGGGCTAGAGGCTAATAAATATATAAAAGATAATCTAAATGAAGAGTTACAAATTAAAAAAATATTGAAAATATTAAATGAATAAAAAAATTTCTATTTTAATGAGTGTTTATAACTCTAGTAAATTCTTAGAAGAATCTGTTTTAAGTATATTGAATCAAACTTATCAAAATTTTGAATTTTTGATTGTTGATGATGGATCAGAAGATGATTCATTTTCTATCTTAAAAAAATTTGAGATGGAGGATAATAGAATTAAAGTCTTTCAGAATGTAAAAAATATTGGACTTACAAAATCACTAAATTTCTTATCCCATAAAGCCGGGGGAAGTTTTCTTGGTAGACAGGATGCAGATGATATAAGCCTTGAAAGTAGGTTAGAAAAACAAATAAATTTTATTCAAAAAAATAATTTAGATGCTTGTTCAACTAGGGCAATTGGTATGTCTAGTAAATCAAAAATACCTAGTTTGAGCTATTATCTTCCTGTAAAATATGTTTCAAAATATAAAAACCCTTTTATACATGGTACTTTAGTCATTAAAAAAAATATATTTCATTTGTTGGGTGGCTATGATGAAAAATTTTATTTTGCTCAGGATTATAAATTAATGAGTGACTTAATTTCTGGTAACTATAACGTTAAAATTCTTAAAGACCCACTATATTTACTTAATCAGACAAATAATATTTCTAATATTAATAAGTTTGAGCAAAAATACTATGCTGACTGCGTGAGGAAAAATTTGATTCCAAATAAAAATGAGTTATGAAAATATATATAAACTCACCAAAAGAGAATTGGGTAGTTGATCGATTTGTTTCTGAGTGGAAGATCGAAAATAAAACATTTAATGCTAATTCAATAAAAGAGTCTGACATAATTTGGATTATTGCACCATGGACTTGGCGAAAACTGTCAAAAAGATATCTTAAACAAAAAAAAGTAGTAGTTACAGTTCATCATATTGATGAAGAAAAATTTGACGATAAAGAAAAAAAAGATTTCTTAAAGAGAGATCAATATGTTGATATTTACCATACCATTTCAGACAAATCCAAAATACAATTAGAAAAACATACTGATAAACCAATTTTTACAATACCATTTTGGATAAATCAAAATGTGTGGTTTCAGATTAATGAAAAAGAATTATTAAGGAATAAATTCAACCTAGGCACTAATTCATTTTTGATTGGTTCATTCCAGAGGGATACTGAAGGAAAAGATTTGATATCACCAAAACTATCTAAGGGTCCTGATCAATTTTTTAATATAGTAAAAAAAATGTATTCTGAAAATAAATCTGTTGAAGTTGTTTTAGCCGGAAATAGAAGGAATTATTTAATTGAAAAATTAAAAAAAGAAAAAATTCCTTTTAAGTATTTTGAAATGGCAGATTTTAAAACTTTAAATGAATTGTATAACTGTCTTGATCTATATATTGTTTCCTCAAGGGTTGAGGGAGGTCCACAAGCAATTTTAGAATGTGCCATTACAAAAACACCTGTAATATCAACAGATGTAGGGATTGCTTCTCAAATATTAAATTCTAAGTCAATTTATGATCCAGAATCTTTTTCTACCGCTAGTCCTGATATAGAATATGCATATAGAAAATCAATGAGTTATATGCTTCCAAAAGGTATAGAAAATTTTTTGGACTTCTTTCAGGAAGTTTATGAAAATTAGCATAGGTACAAGAACTAAAGATGGCCCTTGGGGTGGAGGAAACTTATTTGCAATAAATCTTAAGAACTTTTTAGAGGATAAAGGCTTAACTGTTATAAATAACTTGAATCATGATGATATAGATATTATTTTAATTACCGAGCCAAGAAAAACTTCAGAATCATCAGCATTTACCCATCAACAGGTAATTAATTATTTAAAATATGTAAATAATGAATCTCTCATAGTTCACAGGATAAATGAGTGTGATGAGAGAAAGAATACAAATTACATTAATAAATATATTATCGAAGCTAATAAAGTTGCTGATTACACTATATTTGTCAGTACTTGGTTAAAAAATTTATACATTAATCAAGGGATGCAAGATAAAAATAAAAAAGTTATTTTAAGTGGCTCTGACGCATCTATTTTTAATTTAGACAATTTTATTCCTTGGGATGGCCAAGAAAAATTATCAATAGTTACTCACCACTGGGGAGCAAACTGGAACAAAGGATTTGAAGTCTATGATTATATTGATAAATTATTAGATGAAGAATATTGGAAAGATAAAATTGATTTTACTTATATTGGAAATCTTCCTGAAAAATTTAAGTTCAGAAATACCAAAGTTCAAACACCATTAAGCGGTAA
>MDTD01202710.1_pt1 | contig 31525 bp, 28 predicted proteins | sample 811221 | NCBI WGS metagenome assembly MDTD01 (sample SAMN05326646, study PRJNA326480) | marine metagenome | isolation source: seawater | place: Pacific Ocean: South West | collected 2011
GGCATTAATAATATAGCCCCTTCCTTGATTGTTTCTGAAAATTTTAATTTTTTATCGTAAATTGACTTTAACAATAAAAATCCAATGAACAAAAAATTAATTACGAAGATTGGGTACAAAAGAATACTGAAAGATGTGAGCCAAAAAATTTTTATTCTTTTATCTTTGTTATCAAAATTTTCTAGAATTATAAAATTTAATAAAATTGATACTGGAATCCAGAGATTCATATCTGGGCTCATAAAATCTTTGCCGAGTACTGGTATGTAAAACAATATATAGAAGGCAAATGTTTTCAATAGACTCGGGTTGACTAACTTGTTAAAAATGTGGAAGGAGATAAATATAATTAATAAATTTTGTAAAACGTGAGCATAATACCAAGATAAGTAAAATTGTTGTTGAAACACTTTTCCTTTGGATAAGTAAACTTGAATAACAGTATTTTCAATTGGTATATTTAATACCTTCAATACTCCAGTTGAGATATATCTAAGAGGAATTGCAGAAAGATGATGCAACGGTCTCTCAATCGAGTTTGATCCTTCTAATAAAAGATAGTTTTTGGGACTACCAGTGTGAATTATCACTCCACCTATATCACAATCTACTTTTATAAAATTACCACTATAGTTTTCTCTATTTACTGGATATGAAATGCCAGAAAATGAATTATCATAATTTCTAGGTTCATATAAAAAATTTACTGGAAGATCAGAACCACAACCATGATTACTAGGAGTAATAATAAAATAAAATTGATGTGCAAAAATTATAAATAGTAATAAAAAATATAATTTATAGTTTTTTTTTACTTTCATAATATCAACTCATTAATATTCTAGTATGTCAAAGTCATATTCTGGATATATTAGTGCTGGAGGTAAAGGAACCAGATTATTACCAATTACTTCCAAGATTCCAAAACCACTTGTAAAGATAAATGACAAAACACTAATTGAGCTTTGGTTAGAGCAATTTTCAAAAAACGATATCAACGAAGTTTATGTAAGCGTTGAGCACATGAAAGAACAAATTATTAGCCATTTGGAGGAAATAAAACCTAGGTATAGTGTCAATATTAGTTATATTATCGAAGACCAACCAATGGGCACTGGTGGATCAATTTATAGAGTTTTTGACGAGAATGAAGATTGTGACAATCTGATTATTGTTATGGCTGATGTTGTTTGTCAAGGTGTAGTGTCTGATATGAAGAAAAAATTTGATACGATTAATTCAGATTTGCTCTTGGTTAACAGAACAGTAGAAATTCAAGTTCCATTTGGAGTGGTTAATCAATCTAGTGAAGAGGATTTTATTCTTGAAAAACCTATCGAGAGATATTTAATAAATTCTGGTTTATATGTGTTAAACAAAGAAATAAAAAAATATTTTACTCCAGGCGAACCAATTGGAATCCCAGATATAGTTAATAAAGTGCATACTGAACAAGAGGTAAAGACAATGAACATAGATCATTTATCATGGTTTGATGTTGGCAATCCAGAAGATTTACACAAAGTAAGGAATTTATTTTGATTATTTCAGAGCCGCATAAATTATTGAATAGAAGTGAAAAGATTACAGAATTTGATTTCAAAATGAATACTCAACATATTGAAAGGCATATTAACGATAAATCCATACTTGTTATCGGTGCTGCTGGGAGTATTGGGAGTGCTGTAGTAAAAAAGATAATGAAATATAACCCTAAGAAACTATTTTTAGTTGACAACAATGAAAATGGCTTAGTAGATTTAATTCGTTTTCTCAGAAGCTCAGAACACAATATAAATAAAACAGAATTAAAAATGCTTCCATCAAGTGTAGATTCTGAAATTTTTAGACTTTTTCTAATTAAAAACAAACCTTTTGACAGTATTTTTAATTTTGCAGCCCGTAAACATGTTCGTACCGAAGAAGATGTTTATTCCTCATTATTATTATTTAAAATAAATTTAATTGATACATATAAACTACTTGGTTTTGTCAAAGACCAGAATATATCAAATCGGTATTTTGCTGTATCTACCGACAAGGCAGCCGACCCGTTTAATTTAATGGGTGCATCTAAAAGACTTATGGAGGCTTCTATTTTTTTATCTGGGATTGAATCCTATTCAACTCGTTTCGCTAACGTTGCTTTTTCAAAAGGAAGTTTACTTGCTTCATTCCCTCAGAGAATTGCAAATAATCAACCAATTCCTGTGCCAAATAAGATAAAGCGCTTTTTAATAACTGAATCTGAAGCTGCTGAAATATGTTTACTATCTGCATTTTCAACCCCAAAAAATTCTGTGCTCATTCCAAAATCTGGTTTATTGGAAGAAATTGAACTAAAAGGTATACTTGAAAATTATTTAAACACCTTAGATTTAAAGCCAGAATATTTTGATAATAAGGATATGGCAATTAAATTCTTAGACCAAAAAAATGTCAATGATAAAAAATATCCTGTTGTTTTAACTGAACCTGTAACAACTGGCGAAAAGATTTCAGAAAAGTTTTTAGCCTCTGATGAAGTCACAAAGGAACATTTAGAAAATTTTGATATAATTTTGTCTCAAGAAAGAAATGAGCCAAATATTTCACATTTCATAAATGATTTTGAGAATATTACAAACGAAAAATTAACAAAAAAACAAATAGTTGATCTTACACTTAAGTATTTGCCAACTATGTCACACAAAGAAACCAATAAATCATTAAACAGTCAAATTTGACGATATTTTTTATGGGTTGAGAATATGACGTTAAAAAACTTTAAACCATCTATCCATGTAATTTTTTTTCCTTGTTTTTTATTTCTAGCAATGAAATCAATTTGAAAATCAGCATGCCTAAGTTTCTTCTTAGCAACAATATAAGCAATTTCAGGATCTGCACCAAAATGATTTTCTGTAAAGTCTAAGTTTTTAAAAACTTCTGATTTAAAAAACTTGTGGCCGCAATTTACATCTTGAAAGTTATAATTAGTTAATATATTTATTAAAAAAGTATAAAGCTTGTTTGCAATAGATAGCTTAAGTGGGTATCCATCAATTTTCAAATTTTTAAACCTAGACCCAAATACAACATCTAAGTTATTTGAATTGGCTAAATTAAAATACTCAATAATATATTTTGGATTTAGTTCAAGATCAGCATCTTGAATACAACAAAATTCTGAATTAACTACTTCAAGTGCCTGTCTAATTGTTGCACCTTTCCCAACATTTTTGCTATTTTCAATTAAAAATACTTCATTTAAAAAATTTTTTTTTATTATTTCTACAGTCCTATCAGTTGATTTATCATCAACAACAATAATCTGGTTTATTATAGAAATGTTTAATAAGCTATTTAAGACTTCAGCTATAGTTTTTTCCTCATTAAAGACCGGTACTATAACACTTACTAAATTATTTTTACTTATCATCATAAAAATTTTCAATTAATTTAATTTTATTTAATACATTTTATTCATCGTATCTTGGATAAGTTGGTAGAAGTAAAATATTTCTTGAGTCTTTTTCTGCGATTGAACATTCTTAAAAGTAATCTTCGAATGAATCTAGAGAAGAAGTGTTAATGTAATGTTGTGGTCCTACATCAACATTATTTTGGATTAAATAGCTTCTAAGTTTTTCCATATTTTCAGTAGTCAGTAAAAATGAAGAACTAAGTTTTGATAACTAATTTAATTAAAATATAAATCTCTTCTTTAAAAAAACTGGTAATTAATATAAATTGTGTGATTAAGTATATAAAAGTTAATCTAATAAACTTTTTAACAAGAATACTCTACACCTTTATAATTGGAGACTTACTTAGTATTACTTTGAATTTAACTTTTATTCTCGTACTGGGAATTAATACAACTCAGGGTTATTTATTACATAAATTCTATTCTTTTAAATCAAAGAAAAAACCCATATTTAAATATATAACTATTACATTATCTTTAGCTTTGTTTGAATGGTATATTCACAAAACCATATTTCAACAGGTAAATTTTCAATTTGTCTCAATAGGTTTTGCTTCTATGTTTATATTTGTATTTAGGTATTTGATTTTAAAAAAAATATTTTAATATTTTTTTAAAACTACAAACATTGTTTTGGCATAAACTTTTTTGGGCAATATTTTAAAAAGATTACTTAAAATAAAATACATTGTCTGGTAAATTCTATTTTTGAAACGAGTAGGGTGATCTGCAATCAACTCAAGCTTGTCAATTTTTAATCCTGAATAGTTTGCTAATAAAGATATTGTAGACGGACAAAACAACATAGTGTGTTCTTTATTTTGAGTAGAATTAGGATAATTTAGCCATGCATAAATTGAGTAGTATATTGAATAGGCATAAGGAGTTGTAATTATTATTTTCCCCTCTTCGCTTAATAGATTTTTTAAATTTTCTAATGCATAACCAGGGTTTTGTAGGTGTTCAATAACTTCTGTAAATATAATATTATCAAACAAATTATCACTCTTGTATTCTTCAACTGATGATGAAACTATATTTTTGATGGCTAATTCATTTTTGAAAAAATTAATTTTTTCCTCTGAGATATCAAAACCATAGATTTTATCTTGACCAAACTTATTAATAAGTTGCAGATGAAGAGAGTTCTCGCCTAAGTTAATATCAAAGGAGTCTTCCCTGTCAGAATTTATAGAATACTCAGGTTTACCAAACAAGCCACCTGTACAACCTACATGTAAAGAAGTACCTGATTGTATCTCATTTATAACTCTGTTGATACGTTTGTTCACAATTTAACTTTAACCATTTGAAAAAAATACCCTACTTAATGTTTTAATTACTAAAATAATAAAAGATGAAAAACAATCTAAGTTTAGCTGTAGTAGTTCCTGCTTACAATGAAGAATCAACAATCTCCTCAGTTATTCAGAATTTAAATTACTCTATACAGTTAATTAACGAAATTTCTTATTTTGAAGTAGTAATAGTGAATGATGGCAGTTCTGACAAAACTGAAAAAATAGCTTCAGGCAAAAAAAACACAGTTGTTTTAAGTCATGGCTTTAATAGAGGAATTGGCGCAGCTGTTAGAACAGGATTGCAGTATGTTGAAAAAAATAATTTTGATTTAGTAGTAAAGTTTGATGCTGATTTACAACATGACACTAATGATTTAATACATATAATTAATCCTTTAATTTCTAATAATTCTGACTTTGTCTATGGAGATAGGTTTTCAGGAGACATAAATTATAAAATGCCAATGATTAGAAAATATGGGAATAAATTTTTCACCACATTAATGAAATCAATTACTAGATATGAGATTACAGATTCTCAACCGGGTTTATTTGCTGGAAATAAAAAATTTCTTTCATGTGTTTCAATTTTCTCTGATTACAACTATACACAGCAAGTTTTATACTCTTGTTATTTATCTGGTCTAAGATTTGAGCAGGTTCCTATTCAGTTCAACGAGAGGAAGCATGGAAAAAGTTTTGTTAAATTGTCGTATCCTTTCAAAGCAATGTTTCAAATTTTACTTCTTATGATTACAAAAAACCCGATGAAGACTTTTGGACTATTGTCAGCTATTTTTATTTCACTTTCTCTATTTGTTAGCTTTTTGGATTTAAGTTCATATTTTCTTGGTTTAACCCCTAAGCCAATAATGAAAGTAAATCTTGTGTTAGGCTCGGGATTAATTGGTTTTCAACTTTTGTTCACCGGAGTAATCTTAAAGTCTATTTCAAATATTGAAAACTATATTCGTAAATGAAGTTTTAATGAATTTAAAATTTGAAAGATTTATTTTTTCAGTAGTTTGCGCTTCCCTTGTTTTCTTATTTTCCTTTCCAAAAATTGATGCAGGTCCAGTTTCAAGTGATGATTATCAGTATTGGTATATTGCAACACATCTTGCAAAAACTGGTGAGTATGGCTTCCTCGATCAAGTTAATAATGATATTGAAGATTATGCTAATCCTTTAAACAATTCTGGCATCAGAAGGGGCGAATCACTCTATCCGTTTATAATTTCAAGTTTAATAAAACTAATAACAACAAAAAATGAATTAATGTCAATTAATTCTGACTGTATCTATGGTATTAACGATGGTCTATGTCCGGTATTAGGAGGTACATCAGTATTGGTTAATTTATTATTTACTTCACTTAAGTACTTATTAATTTTTTTCACATCGTATCTTTTTTATAATAAGTTATCAAAAAAAAGAATTATTTTTCTAGCACTTTTGTTAAGTGTGACATTTCCTTATACAAATAAAGATTTAATGACTTACACTTTTTTGCTATTTTATTTCATATCTTACAGTGATTTATTTACACCGAAAATCCAAAATATTTTAAGATATGTATCCCTGAGCCTATTGCCTTTGACCAATCCTATTTTCTTTTATTACTTATTTATCAGATTTTTTATAGTTTGTTTTTTAATATTCAAAGATAAGAAACTTAACAAAACAAAAATATTTTTATCTCTTCTATGTATTGTCCCATCCATGTTTTGGGCAACTAGAAACTTCATACAAGAAAATGATTTTACAATCACTTCGAGGGGAAGCGAGATTATTGGTATAAGGGCAGAATTTATTTCAATTGAATATCAAGACATACCTGCTGGTATCATTTACTACACTCCATCAAATAGGGTAACAAATATATTTACCGGTTACCTATGGAACAAAGTTGGATCTTCAGAAAACTGGGAACAATTATTTGATAGAAGCAATGAAAACAGCATATTACGGCTTGGACATCAAAAAAGAGGATATGTATATGAAAGAATGAAACAAAATCTTAACTTAAAAAATCTTCTCTACGCTGATGTTGTAAATTTGTATGGTTACAACTTTGCTACAAACGAATATAGAAAAGCTAGCTTCAACTTAATTTTTGATAACAAAGTTAAATATTTATCAACTTCATCTATGTTTTTATACAGAGGCCTATTCCCAGAATTTAATCAATTAAAGGAAAACGTTAAAGACAATTTATTTGGCAGTTTCTTAAATGAAATACTTTTATTTTTACGATTTTTTCCTATTATCTATTCGTTTTTGTACCTTATATTAAATTTTAAAAAATCAATTTATGAAATTGAAAATTACATATTCCTTTATATATTCTTTAGTTATGGAATGCTAACCCACTTTATTCCTAGATACGGCACTTTATTGATACCTTTTACAATATATTTGTACTTACAACGTGTTTCATTAAAGAATGTGTAATCTATTTTTTCTTTTTTCTATAATTTTTTTATAATCGTCTAACCAAAATTCTTGATTTTTGATATACCAATCAACTACTGTAGACAAAGAGGTTTCAATATTATTTTCAGCTTTCCACCCCAGGCTGTGAATCTTTTCCAAATTAATTGCATACCTAAAGTCATGTCCAGGTCTATCTTCAACATAAGTTATCTTTCGGTCATCTAATTCAAAAATACCAAGAAGTATTTTTATTAAATCAAGATTTTTTAAATATTCTTCTGAGCCTATGTTGTAAACTTCATTTTGCTCGCCGTCCGTAAGTATTTTAAACAACCCATTAACAGTATCACTTACATGAAGCCAGTGTCTTATTTGCTGACCCTCGCCATAAATTTCAACATTGTTTCCATTTAGTAATTGTGCAATACTATAAGGTATTAATTTTTCAGGTTGCTGATAAATTCCATAATTATTTGCTGGCCTAGCTATTTTTATATTTAAATCATAAGTTTTATTAAAAGCTTGGCATATTAACTCTGCTGATGCTTTAGATGCTGAATAAGGCGAAGAAGGCTTAAAAGGATTAACTTCATCAAAAAACCCCTCTTCATTGCTTCCATACACTTCGTCAGTAGAAATATGAAGAATATTTTCAATATTATTGTTCATTGCAAATTTAAGTAACGAAGTTACACCTAAAACATTTGAATTGATAAATAGTTCTGGTGAGGAAATAGAGTTGTCTACATGTGTTTGTGCAGCAAAGTTTACTATGGCAGTAATTTTTTTGTCTTTAAGAATATCATTGTCATTTAAATCACAAATATCTATGTTGTAAAAACTACTAGAAGAGTTTTTTGAAATTTCAAACAAATTTTTTGCAGAATTGGTCTCTAGGGAATCAATTCCAATGAAATTTAAATCATTGTCTTCTAAAAATTTGATAAAATTGTATCCTATAAAACCAAAGCAGCCTGTGACTAAAATATTCATAAAATGATTTTAATATGCTTACCAAATTCAAAAAGTGTTTGTAAGCTTTATATTTAGAGATGTTTAAAAATTCATTTTATTATACTTTTGAAAAATTGTCGCCAAAATTTGTTTCAGTGCTGCTTTTACCTGTTCTTCTTAGGTTAATCAAGCCAGAATTGTGGGCAGAAATAACCCTTCTATTAGGTATTCAGTTACTGTTTTCATATTTTCTAACCCAAGGCGATGAAAGATCAATCTTAAAATTTACATCAAATAATGAACAATTGCAGCAATCTTTTATGAGTTTAATTAGATATAGCTTTTTAGCTTTTTTAGTTATTGAAATATTGGGTCAAACGATTTCAAATCTACCATTTTCAATAATATATGGATTGCCTTTTAGATTTATGTTTTTGAGTACAGTACTCATTTCTGTTAACAAATTATTTTTAGCCAAGTTAAGATCTTTAGAAAAATCTACGATAGTTTTTAAATCTTCGTTTGTTGAAGCAATTTTTATAAACGCACTTCAACTAGTTTCCATTGCTGTAACTGTTCAATTAGATGGATATGATTCTCGCGTGATTGTAACTTCTTATTTTGCAGTTCAGTTTTTGGGAAATGTTATTAAGTTTCTTTATTACGTTAAGCAAATTGATTTTGAACTTAGTAAATCACCAAAGTATTTTTTTTCGAAAAAGCCGGCTGAATTTTTAAAATTCTCAAATATAAGCTTTTTAATATTGTTATCTAACTATTTACTTAATTGGCAGGATAAATTTTTCGTTGAATTTATTTTTGGTTTAAAAGAATTAGGAATATATTCTCTTGCAACAAGAATATCAAATTTAGGAATGGTATTTATAAGCTCTGTGTTGATAGCAGCATATTCAAAATATTGGCCAAGTGATTCCACAACATCTGTGGATGAAAAAGTATTTAGAATAACTGGAGATATACTATCAATGTCATGTTTTTCATTGTGCTCATTGCTGTTACTAGTAACCAGTGTTGGCAAATATATATTTCCAAGTAGTTACTTATCTTCAATAAATTTAATTTATCTTGCAGCTCCTCTTGTTTTTCTACAGACAATTGTATTAATTTTCTCTATTGATTTTGGTAGACAAAACAAATTAAAAAGTGTTTTCTTTTTTAACTCAATAACTTTTACTTCTCAAATTGTTGGATATTTGTATTTAGATTTTAAAAATCTATCCCAAATTTTTTATATTCAGATAATTACTCTGTCATTTTTTTTAATATTCTTTTTTTATATAGGTTTTTTCAAATATTATTTTAAATTCATTCAAATATTTTTAATATTTTTTATATCTATTTATATGGCTATTGCCTATCTACAAAGCTCTACACCATTGCTTCAAATAATATTATTTTTGTTTGGTTTGGTATTTTCTGGAATCTCAATTCAAACCTGGGTCAATTTAGACAGGGAGAGTTCCCTCTAGAATAGTTTTGGCATTCGTATCTGAAAAATTTTCAATTATTAATTTATGGCTATCTTGTTCTTTCGAATCATTGTTGAATCTCTCTAGAATGCGTTTTTTTAAATCGCGATAATCATCCGTAATAAAACAAACTCCATTATTTGTTAAATTAATTATTTCTTTATTTCCTGTTTTACAATTTGATACGATTGAATAAATATTATTGAACTGCGCCTCTAGTAACGAGTTTGACATACCTTCTTTTCTTGAAGGAAGTAAAAAAAGATTATAAGACTTCCAAAGACTGCTTAGTTGATTAGAGTAACCTTTAAATACTATATTTGGATTTGTGGACATTGCTTTTAATGAGTTTACTTCCGGACCTTCACCATAGATGTCCAAAGAAATGTTATTGTCATCAATTTCATTCATTGCTTTAATAGCCAGGTCAATTCCTTTATTATGAACCAGTCTTGATGCAATTAAAGCTCTTAATTTAGGTCTTAAGGGGTATCTATTTAGACTTTTTTTGTGTGAACTTATAATGTTATTTAAATAAACAAATTTATTTTTATATTTTGGATACACTTCTGCATAGAGATTAAGATTTTCTACTGAATTAAAATAAACAATATCAGAATTCTTTACAATAAATTTGGTTGTATTTAAATTTATATTGTAATTTGCTATTCTACAAACACTTCTATATTTAAAAAAACCAATTTTTTTTATTAAAACATTTAAAAGGTTAGGGGTAGGAAGTGTTGTAAAAAGTATATCTGGTTTAAATTTGATAATTTCTTTTATTAATCCAAATATTGCAAAAAAAGTTTTTCTCTTATTTAAACTAATGATATTTGGATTCGAATTTGCTCCTTTGGCCACTAAATATCTTGTTTTGTTATCGTTCTTAAGTAATTTAAATAGATTATAAAGTTGATTTTCAGCACCCCCATTCATTGAAGATACAAAAAATATTATGTTTTTATTCATTAAACATCCTAAGGCTGCTTTTGTATTTCTCTGAGTAAATTAATCCAATATACTTATTTTGATAATTAATTAATATTCTATTCTCTGAATTTAGTTTTTTATCAAACCAAAATAAATTATCCTCTACGTCATCAAATATCATTAGGTAATTGTCTCGATGCTTCTTAGCTGTCTTAAATAAATACATCTTTCCTCTATGGGTTTTATCTGAATCAAAATAAAATAATTCAGAATTATTAGTTTTAAGTAGTTTTTTTAGTTTTTGTCTGTCAGTTCCAACATGTAATGTCCAATTTTCTTTATGTGATTTGCCAATTAATATACCAATAAGCTCTTTAGAATTAGTTAAATTGAACCTAGGAAGATCAATTGAGTCTAGTTTAAAATTATTATCATTTTTGATACCTGCTGATAATATAAAGTGAGATGAAAGCCCTAGCCACACACCAGTCTCAATTACACTACAAGGATTTAATTTTCTAACTAAAAAATAAATCAATTCAGGATAATGTATTCCATGAATCTCTACGTCATACTTTCTTAGAATGGCATCTTTTTTTTCTTTAATTTTTTGCTCTAGAAAAATAAATTCGTTTTTATATTGACTAAAAATTTTAAAACACTCATTTTTGGATAGCTGGACAACAGAATCACAATCATTTAGTTTTTTAGCAGTTTTTACTCTAATTTTTTTGTATTTGTTTTTAAGTAAAAAATATTTGTAGGGATGAATTGATCGGTACTTTAATGAGTTGTATATTTGTAACAACTTATCATTATTTAACATATTACAATTATATAAATTGAAATTAATTACTAACAAAAATTACTTTATTACTACATCTATTTTTGTTTTGTATAATTTACTGAGCTTTTTTAAAGAGTCTTTTGTATTCTTTTTAATTTTTTTATCTGTTTTCTTAATTATTCTTAAGTCTTACAGATTTGAAAATCAGCAGACTCTTGCTGAGTCATTTTTATTTACTAATTTGCTTACAACTATTATTCCCCCACGCTTAGTTTATTCTGGCAATCAGTTTGCATATTTTGATGAACATTTTGTAGATAAATTGTTGTTCAAATCAGAAGTTTATTCTTCAAACATTCCTTATGTTGGATTTTCTTATTTATCAAAAATACTGCTGTGGTCACAAAATCTTGAAGTTTTAAATTCATTTTTATTTTTCCTAAATTGTTTTGTTTTTTATGGGATATTTTCTATTTTTAAGTTAATCAGTAGCAATTTAAAAACATATAATTTGTTCTATCTTTCTCTATTTTTTATGTTTATAGCAATTAATTTACCGAGTAATTTTAACTCACTGTTAGGAATTCCAAAATTACTCTTAAATGGCACTGCTGGTTTTGGCTCTTTTGGTATAAGAGTTTTTACGCCCGCATCATTCGACCTTTTGATGTTTATACCAATGAAGTACTTATATCAAAAAAAATTAATCAATGCGATATTTACAGGGATATTAATTTCTTTATTTCATTATTACTTGTTTGTTATTCTGTTTATTTTTCTTTTAAGTTATCTACTTTCCGTGAAGGGAAAAGATTACTATATTTATTTCATTTTTATTTTCTCATTGGGCATTTTTAATTATCTTTCAAATATAAAAATTTTTAAGAATTTATCAGAAATTTTTCAAACACTTAAACCAATCAGTGTTAACTTTAATTTAGTTGAGTATTTTTCGATCGGTTCAATAATTAATAATGGACTAAATTCAAACTTTGTTTATTATTTCGATTTGCTCAACCTACGGATATTCAAGCCAGATTTTGTATACAAAAACTTCTCTCCAACAATTGGCGTTATTAATAATCAATCATCCATTCCCATTGAAAAAATTTTGTTATTCTCTGTTGCGTATTATATTTCTTTAAAATTTTCTAATCGTTATTTGAGTAGTTTGGTTTTCGTTTCAAGCAATATTTTTCTTGCATCACATTTGCTATATTCTTATGACATTTTTTCTTTTGTAGGTCTTATTTATCCCTGGCGAATAACTCATATAATATCTATTACGTGTTTTTTAATTTTAATGTCTAAAATACCTCAATTTTCTATTGAAGTTCGGGATATTTATTTATTTGCACTTTTAGTTTTAATACCCGCATCATTTTATATATGGAACATTTATGACTCAAGAGATTATGAATACAATGATAACCTTAAAACAATCATCGAAGAATCTGTTGGAGAAAATGAATTAATAATCATTCCAATCGAGGAGACTAGATATTTATATCATTACGGACTTCCGAATGTTTATATATGGCTTTACCCAAATTTAGAATTCAGAAATTTAGATAAAACTATTAAATATTATGAAGATTTAAATACAACTGAAAGATTAATTTTGTCAGAAAGTTGTCAAGATTTTTTATATAACTTGGACAAAATAGATGAAGATATTAAAAAAATAATTTTATCAAAAAATTCTAAACTTTTTGGGAAGAACTGTGATTCTAAATTAATATTTTATGATGATTAAAACTTATTGTTCATTATAAAATTAAATCATGATAAAATTTCACGAACCATATAGGTCCAAAAATACTGAAAAATACTTACAAGAAGTTGTACAAAGAAATAGTTTTAACGACAGTTATTTTACTGAAAAATGTATAGAACATCTTTCAGAATTTTACAAAACTACGAATTTATTACTTACTCATAGCGGAACAGCATCTTTAGAAATGTCTGCAATGTTATTGAAGAAAAATATCGGAAAGATGTTCGATGACACGATTATTAAGATTCCATCTTACACATTCTCTTCAACGGCAAATGCTTTTTTGAGATCAGAATTTAGAACTAAATTTGTAGATATTGATGAAAAAGACATGATTGTTAGTAGTGATGAATTAATAAATTTAGGTATCAACGAATATCTTGTTTCAGTAAATTATGCAAATTCTACTTTTAATTATCCAGACAAAAACTTGGAGTACTTAATTGAAGATTCTGCACAATCGTATGGTGTAAAGTTTGACAATAAACCTGTAGGTACATTTGGAAAATATGGATGTGTATCATTTCACCCTACTAAAAATTTACATGCAGGTTACGGAGGTCTTCTTATAGTCAAAGATGATGAAGAATTTGAAATTGCTAAAACAATATGGGAACGAGGAACAGATAGAAACAAGGTTATTTCTGGACAAAAAAGTAAATATGAGTGGGTTTCGCTTGGTTCAAGTTTTCAAATTACTGAACTTTCAGCAGCTGTATTGTTATCTCAATTAGAAGTTGAAACCAAAATTACTCAGATTAGAAAGGAAATTTACGAAACATATGAAAACTTAATTAACATAAATGAATTATCTCAACATGTTTCAATACAGAAAGTTAATCATAAAGTTTCTCCAAACTATCACGCATTTTATATTTTACTAAACGACTCCAGGGATAAATTTATTGAATTCATGTATAAAAATGGAATACAAACTTTTATTGGTTATGAAAATTTGCACCAATCTTCTTTTGGTGTAAAAAATAATTTAAATTTTGAATTAAGAGTCACTGAGGATTTATCACAAAAATTAGTAAGATTGCCTATGCATACAAATTTATTGAAAAGTGACATTGTTTTTATTTGTGAGAAAATTCAAGAATATTTTCAACTAAATTAATTATTAAAAATTATAATTAAATATGTGAGCGCGGGTGCAATTATATTATCAGGGGGATTTGGCACAAGACTTTCTCCAACTACAAAAGCTCTAAATAAGCACTTTTTGCCTATTTATGACAAACCTATGATTTTTTACTCACTTTCCATTGCTATGCTTTCTGGGATTAAAGATATAGTTATTGTTTGTTCTGAAAGCGACGAACAAGCCTTTAGAAAAATTTTAGGTAATGAGAAATTTTTAGGGATTAATTTAAAATTTTCTATTCAAAAAAGTCCTAAAGGATTACCTGATGGAATAAGTGCTGGATTGAGAAACAGTGAGTTTGATAACAATCAAATAGTTTTAGGGGATAATTTTTTATATGGTAGAGAAATCTTTCGACTCATAGAAAATGACATTTTGGATTTTAAACCAAAAATCTATGTTCAAAAAGTTAAAGACTCATCGAATTTTGGTGTTGTAGAAATCGATAGCGATAATAACCTAGTCAATATAATAGAAAAACCAAAAAGCAAATCTGAGAATTATTTTGCCATTACTGGTATTTATCTTTTCGATAATAATTTTAATGAGTATTTTAAATCTATTTCTATTTCTGACAGAGACGAATTTGAAATTGTAGATATTCTAAAAAAATATTTATTAAGTAATAATTTAAATTTTACAAAATTGGGAAGGGGTACAGCTTGGTTTGATATGGGAAGTTATGATGACTTTTTAACAACATCAAATTTTGTAAATACTATTCAAACAAAGCAAAATATCTTAATTTGTTCTCCTCATGAAATAGCACTAAGAAAAGGTTGGATTGATTTTGATAAAATTGATGAATATGTTGCAACAATAAATAATTCTGAATACGGAGAAGCTCTTAAAAGTTTAACTCTTAATCAATGAATTAGCTTTAATAAAAGCATTATTTTTAACTACAACATGATCTACAATTGTGGCATTTACACCTATAAAGCACTGGCTTCCTATTTTTACACCTCCTGAAATAACAGCATGGGATGTAATAAATGTGTGATCATCAATTACTGAGTGATGACCAATATGATTGCCACTCCAAAGAACTACATTGTCGCCAATCTTGACAAATGGCTGCAAATTATTTTGTTCAAGAATAAAAGCATTTTTTCCTATAACAACATTATCAGCGATTAAGGCATCTTTACTTATGTAGCTTGCAAATTTGAATCCCAAATTTTTTATTTTATTAAAAACATTTTTTCTATTGGTGTTTTGATTTGAGAATCCTATGGCAACAAAAAATTTATAATCATTAAATTGAGAAATATTATTTTCAATTTCATCAAATGTTTTTACCTCTAGTCCAAGAAATCTTTTTTCTTCATAAAATTCTTTATCAACAACAAAGCACTCTACATTGTAAATACCTTCAGACTGAAAATAATAATGAGCTATTTCTGCATACTCCCCAATACCATAGATAATTAATTTTTTCATAAATCTTTCAGATTTAGGTAAGCTATTCCAATACCAGTCTTACCAAATCCATTACCATTATATAGCATGTATAGTGTCGAATCATGTTCGAAAACATTTGGATACTCTACCATTTGACTGTCCCAACCAGAGTCAGATTTACTAATTTGGTTTTCGTTATATTGATTTACCCAACTAGTTACAGTTCCATCAGAATAAGCATAACCAATTTTGTATGTATCTTTTTTTGAACCTCGGTACGAATACCACATATGTAATTTTTTAGATTTGTCAATATAAATAGTCGGACGAGAAAACGCTTGTGCATATCCATCTTTATAATTCAAAATTTTACCTTTTGGTATAAAATTTTTACCGTCTTTAGATTCAGCAAAATTAAGTGTGTGGAGCATTTCTCCATTTTTGTATTCCCACTTTACAGTGGATCCATAAAACATATAATATTTTTTATTTATAGATATTATTTCGGGATAAGACAGACTTACTTTATCTATATCATTAAGTCCAAGAAGCAACCTCTCACTGTCTGGAATAATCTCAAAATTTTTATCAATCTCTAAACTACCAATATTTCCATACCAATGAGAATCAACATTATTTGTCCAACCCATAAAAGCTAAGTAATTTTTATCTTCAATACTATAAATACACCCTGGCGTAATGCCAGAAGAAAAAAAATCACTCTCTGCATTATATTTAAAAACGGGGCTCTTATTCTTATTAGTAATTTTTAAATCAACTATATCAAAATCAAAAAAAAACAATGAAGATTTATTTTCTTTATCTCTAGAAGAATAAAAAACTCTATAGATATTTTTAAATAATTTTATAGCAGTTGGATTAGATGCATAACTGTCTTCAAACAGTAAACATTTCTTTTTCCAAATTTGTTTGTTCATAAAGCACTATACAATATCTTTTATTATTGTTTTAGGACGTGCAATAGATTCTTTCAAAATTAACTTTAAATAGAAACTAATAATTCCTAATAACAAAATGATTATTGAACTAAAGAACCAAATTGAGACTATGACCGAGGTATATCCACCCACAATATTGTTATTGAAATAGTTAATTATTAAATACATTACATAACTAAGTGAAAAAATAAAGTTAATTAAAGATATATAAAAAACTAGAGAATAATTTGTATCAGGGAATAGAAAAGAGATATTAACTAAATGGTTAAATTTTTTTCTAAATGAATACGTTGATAAACTAACAGACGTTTTTTCAATCGGAATAAGTATATTTTTAAATCCGGTAATTTTCAGTAATCCTACGTAATTGATGTTTTTTTCTTTATGTAAAAGTAAGGCATCTTTAAATCTACTAGTCATCATGCTGGCTGTAGTTGGATTTTTTGGATAATTAATTTTTAAAATTTTATTTATATAAAAATAGGCAAGGTTTCCAGATAGCCTTTCAAAAATCTTACCTTTTCTATTATTTTGAAAACCAAGGACAAGATCTGTATCTTCCTTAATCAAGTTTTTATAAAACTCAGAAATTAATTCTGGATTTTCCTCTAAATCACAGTCAATAACAAAAATTAAATCACCAGTAGAATTTTCTATTCCTGTTAATAAAGCTTCATGATGTCCAAAATTTCTTGTAAGATTTATAATTTTTATATTTTCATAAGTATTCTTTAAATTAATTAAATAATTAAATGCACTGTCTGAGTCTTCATCAATAACAAAAATTACTTCAAAAGTTGATTTAATATTTTTTGTAATTTCTTTATCTATTTTTTCATAAAAGATTTTCAACGTATCAAGGTTTTGAAGCCCATGAACAGAAGTCACAACAGATAATTTCATATAACTATCTTAGTTATGTGAATTGACATATTTTAAATAACTTTGAGAATTCGGTCCGCAATTAAAAAGTAAGTCAACAATGGAAACTTGGTGAATAAACCCTTCCCAACACTGTTTGTACTCTAAATAATTTGAATAATTTTCATAATTTATTTGAATTTTTTCTTTAGTAAATTCAGATTGATTCAAGTAATTTTTTGAACTTTCTCCAGTATTGTAAAGATTTGCATCAAGTATTTTGCAAATTTCTAATATCCTATTTGATTTTTCTTTTGAAGTTACATTTAGCTCGCTTGATATAATAAATTTGGTATTAATTCCTAGTAATCTTGATATTTCCTTTAGAAAAAAAATATTAATTTCCAATAGAGAATTTGTTTTAATGTTGGAATATAAATTTTCTAAAAACATGTATGTTTCATCAAAATATAAGCTTTTTTTATAATTTCTTCTTAGTTGTTCTAGGTGGTTTTCTTGCCAATCTATATTTTTGCATTGCATTTCATAAATTTTTTTTCCACTATTTCCCTTGTAAAACACTGGAATAGTTAACCAACTTAAACCCATTGGAGTTTTAATTTGATTTCTATTTCTCCAATCTCTATTTGTATACTGAACATCGTCTAAAATAACAAACTTTTCAGATTTAGCTATTAGATCGAAATAGCCTTTCCATGGAATATAATTTGGTTGAATTATGGAAATTGATGACACTAAAAATTAATTTCCTTCTCACACAACATTTCTACTTTGTCAATTAAGTATCTTTGATTAGGATTGGGCACTTTAAAGAACTGCTGGTATTTGAAATTGTTAGAATCAGCTTTGTATGCATTTTTATAAGATTGAATTACGTTTTTAACTTCCTCTTCAAATTCTGAATACCAGCAGTTATCAATATCCTTGAACATAATCCTTCTTGGACGTAAAGAATTTTTGAAATAAATATAGTCTGATTTATGCATTTCAAGCCTTGAACCGTTTTTACTGGTGAATGGAATCAAAGTATTCTCATCTAAATCTTCAATTGTAAAGTAGACATATTCCATAGTTAAATCTTGCTGATTAAAAACGTTGATTTTGGTAACACCATATAGATGTGAGACTTCTGCTAAAGCTCCTCTTGGTATAATATCGTTTACTTCAGGTATTTGAAATTTGAAAGTAAAAAATAGTATTGAAATTAAAATGTGAATATGGACAATTTTTCTAAAATTTGCAGGTAATAAATTTTTTTCAACTTTTAGATTTCTGATAACTTTTTTTGTTGGGATTCTACATACTCCAAAAAATCTTTTTCTATTTTTAGCAATATATTTATAAACAAACACACCTAATCGAGTAATCTTCCCAACATATATTAATGGAAAGAAAGGCAATAAAATTAAAAGTTTCCTAGTTAGGAGTAAATAAAAATCATATCCTTTGTAGACTTTATCTACCGAATAAGCTATCAAGTCTTTTTCAGCATCAGTTTTTGAAATAGAAATCTCTTCTAGTCTTTTTTCATTTTCTGAAATTGGATAAAATTTAATTTTATTTTCTAAATCAATTATCGATATGAATTTAATTGTGCGATCACACAAGTTACAACTATCATCAAAATAAACTTCCAACTTATCCCTAAATCCATTTTTATAAAATATTCCAATCCAAAGTAAGAATTCATAATAGCCCAGCATTCCAAGTTGCAAAACCAATATGGAAACGGAAAAGAACAATATTCCGTGAAGTATCATGTATCGCTGAATATATTTATTTAATAAAGGATAAAAAGAAAAAAAGAATTCCCATAGTATCATCAAAAACATCGAAAATACGGCAAAATTATAAAATAACCCAACGTTAAGAATTTCTTGAAAAAAATCTGGATACTTCGAAAGATAATTACTTGCTATTAATTGCGGAATAACCCAGCCCTCTCTCCACGCTGGATCATTTAAATGATAAATAACTGAATAAATTCCTAAAAAACCATAAGAAACTATGGCTATAAATTTGACCATACTTATGTTTTGTTCTGTATTATCAAAACTGAAATATAGAAATAATTTTGAGTTTAAATTTGTTTTATTTACTAAAAATGAATCTATTGAATTATTCAAGCCACTATTTGTAAAGAATAACATTACTATCAAAATTGATGCAACATCGTAGCCAAGTGTATCAATCCCAATTGATCCATGTATAAAATGAAACATTACAAATATCTCTATAATGAATACGTATTGAACCAAAAATCCAAATATCAAGAATATAGCAAGTACAGTTTCAACAAATAAAGAAATATTTGAAAATCCATATAGAAATATTAAATAATTTTTATATAGTAAAATAAATCCCAGCAAAATTCTCAAGATACTAAATTTATATAATTCGTTTTCGTAAGATTGAATTCCAGCCTTACTGCTGGAGACATAATTAGATATTCTTATATAAAATTGTTGTAAATTAGGAAATACTTTAAAAGTAATTGCAACGATTAAGAGGGTGACAAAGTAAGTTTCTAATACTGACATAATTACATTTTACATAATTAAAATTTTCTAGAAAATCTTATTTTTTTTATAAAATTAATTATCTCTATATAATACTGCCCAGTTAAGATTTGGATGAAATCCGCTTTTTTGGCTAATAATTTTATATTTTAGATTTATTAATACCTCGAGGTGAACTGGGTTGTTGTAAATTATGTAATTTGGGCATGATTGCAATTCTATAAATTTAATTAAAGTTCGTTTTCCAAAAGGGTTAAATAAATAATAAATATTTCTTTCGTTGAAAAGTTCATTAGTAGATGAAACCTCAACATTAAAAATTTCAACATCTCCAATTCCTGTTTTATATAAATTATTTTTAGCAATATTGCAGAGAGTAGTGTTGTACTCGAATCCATAAACTTTATTATTGAGTTTGAATTTAGATAAATATTTTTTCCACAAAATTAAAACTTTTCCCTTACCGCTCCCGATATCAACTAAATTAAAAGATTGGAAATTTTTTTCAACTTCTTTAACAAGAGATAAGGTTTCATTGACTACAGACTTAAATGATGCCATATACATAATGCCATCACTTAAATTTTTTATATCTTGAGGAAAATCTTTTATTAGTAATCTTTTATGTGTATCTGTTCTATTGATAATGTCAAATAAATGGTTCTCTATAAAGTAAAGCAAAACAAGCTTTAAACCGTACTTGTTATACATTTTTTTATAGTCGTTTATTCCAAACTCATTCATAGTTGTAAAATTTTTTGATTTCTTTATTTAAATTATAAACTGATATGAATATTGTAATCTTATGGGTATATTGAAAAATATTGTTAAAAAATTTGAGAACTTTATTTATCCTTTAAATATATATTTTTTTACGATATTTATTATTTTCATTACGTTTTTAATTGTTTTTTTTCCTATTGCAAAAAATCGAAAACTAGAAAGTATATACAGTAACGAAAATATTCAAACATTAACAACTAACAGAATAACTACAACAAATGAGACTTTTTTAATGTCTCCTTTTCTTGTCGATTTTGTAATTGATAAAGAAAATTATTCCTTTGAAATATTTTCTAGAAGTAATACTGCTGAAGAAATTCCAAAAAAAATTACACTTTCAAAAAGAATTTACCTTTCTAATGATACAGAACTAAATGTATTATCTGAGCTCAGTAAGTTGACTGACATAAAACCCATAATTTATATCTATAACGACTCAAATCAAATTGTTAGCAAAGATGGGTATGAAAAAAACCTATCTTTAAATAAAGACTTAGTACATTCATCCTTTTTAAAAAGTGGTCTTTACAAGATCGAATTTATAATTCGTACTGATTTAGTGAATAAAATTTTAATTAACACATCCAGCAGCTTAATTAAAGAGGAGATTACATATGAAACATATGTTTTAAATAATTTAAAAAAAATTAATATCGACTTTCTTCCTGGACAACAAAAAAGACTTGAGGAAATTATTGAATATAGAGATTCTATTTATAGTAATGAAACTAATTGGCTTGAAAGAAATCTAATTGTGCCAAAAGAATCTGTTCAAGGATACATAACTAATAATGGTAATCAGTCTTTGGTTGAGATAACCCTGGCGGGGCGTAACGAAGCACACAAAAGTGAAAACAACTTTACATCAATTAATGTAGAAATTAAAAATGGTCCTCTTATATATGGACTTAAACGTTTCAAGCTTTATCTACTTAAATCTAAATCTTATGGGCTTGATTTTGTATTAGAGTCTTTTTACAGTGATTTAGACTCAATTTTCTACTTACAAGACTTAGTAGATTTATCAATTAATGGAAGTAACTATGGATTGGTTCTGTTACACCATCAAATAGAAGAGTATTTTTTTGAATATAACAAGATTCAAGAATCATACGTTTTGAATTATGATATGGACAGCCTGATAGCTAATAATGGTAATTCTATTTTTAAAGTTGAAGAAAACTACCTAAATACTAAACCAGACAATAGTTTAAGCAGTTATGAATTCCTAGAAAATCTATGTGTACAAGAAACATCAAAACTACTTGGATTTGCAACTATTTACTTTGGCCAACATGGACTAAGTGCAGATACAAGGTTTTATAAAAATAAAATACATGGATGCTGGGAGCCTATATATAAAGACATGAATGCAGGAGTTGGTTCAATAGAGTTAAATTCCAATAACTTAGAGGGAAATCTGGGCAATTTAATAAGGCTGTCATCAGTATTTACCCCAAATTGGAGACCAACTATGCCAACATTCAATTCCTTTTTTGTTAAAAAGAACAATCAAATTATTACAGTTCCAGAACAAAATTTCTACTGGTGGACTGTTACGCCACCATTTACAAATTCGATGCTAAATAAAGACTTACAAAAAAACACATTAATTTGGTTAAATTTTTTATCTAGTCAAAATATAGTTGATTCAGTTAGTAATCGATTAGATAATTATATTGCTCAACTTGATAAAAATTTAAAAAATATATCCGATGTAAATAAATACAAGAATTTAAAAGACGCAAATTTAGTTTCTCCTATTAAAAATATTCTTACGAATAATAATACATGTGATATTGGTTTTGAAAAAAATATAGAAGTATTGACAAATAATGAAGTTTCAATTGATTGCTCTATAACAAATAACAAAATTAAACGAAATAAATTAATATATGAGTTTGTTAAGAACAATGAAGTTAAAAAAAATATACCACTCTTGAATTTAACTTCAGAGACCATAATAACTTATTTTTATCAAGATATTGTTGACCAGAATTTTCATCACTTATTTTTTGTTGGATTAAATTGTGATTCAATCTGCGCCGATAATTTTTCATTAAAAGATAAATTAAGTGATACCAAAATTGAACCATTAAAAATATTAATTAATGACAGAGCAAACAAAAAAACTTATCTTGATTTAATACTTGGTGAGTATAAAGAAAATGAAAATATGACTCTTTTTTGGTTTAAAGTTGCTAAAACAACTTCTCATCAAAACCTAGAGCCTATGTATTTAGGAAATGGATTTTACTATGGTTCAAAAGGCTTAACAGTATTACCTTTATCTAGAAATGAAAATAATTATTCTGAAAATCTTCTTGATAAGTACTTCAACATTGACGGTTATGAGTTAACTTTTAAAAATTCTCTCAACTCAATTGAAGATCAACTTTATATACCTAAAGAATATTATCTAAAAATAGATAAGGATACTGAATTACTTTTTAACAAAGAAGCGTGCTTATTAATTGAAGGGAAATTTTCTAGTAATTACTCTCTAAAACTTAAAGGACAAAATTGGAATGGACTACACTTCATCAATTTAGAAAATGTTCTGAGAATAAACAATCTAGAAATAAGTGGAGTTGGCAAAAATGAATATGGAATTACTTGCCTAGGAAGGAGTTTATTGGGTGGTCTTACTATAAAAGATAGTTATATTGATATAAAAAATTTAAGGATTTCTGATTCTAAAACAGAGGACACCCTCCATGTATTCAGAAGTTTTGGATCGTTAGAAAATGTATTAATTAACAACTCATTTTCGGATGGAATTGATATAGATTTTTCAGAAGTAACAATTTCAAATCTTATAATCAGAAATATTGGTAGTGGTGAAGACTTAGGAGATTGTCTAGATGTTTCAAACTCGAATATAACAATCAACAACTCAGAATTTAGTTTTTGCACTGATAAGTCTCTATCAATTGGTGAAAATTCAGTTGTTTATATGAAGGAATCGATAGTATCGAATTCCGATATTGGAATTGCAATAAAAGATAACAGTAGCTTTACATACAAGAATATAACAGTGTCTGATAACAATAAAGGCATCTCAATATATTCAAAAAAACAATCTTATAAAAAACCTAATTTTTCGGAATTATTTTTTGATGATGTAAAATTTAAAGATAATAAAGAAAATCTAGATAATTAAAAAATGATTAAATATTATGAATCAAAATATCTCGTTCCGAATAAGGATTTTACAAGTTTAAAAAATTACCTCAAAAATAACTTTCACAAAACAGATGACTTTGAAAAAACAACTATAAGTTCTGTTTATTTTGATACAAGAGAAATGAATCTTTATAACCTCTCATTAAATGGTGACAATGAAAAGCTCAAAGCAAGGATTAGGTGGTATGAAAATAAACTTAATTCTAAAAAACTTCAATTTAAATTTAAAGACGGTCTTTCTGTTGACAAAATCAATTTGGACTATTCGAAATGGAAAGATAATAATAAAATTAATTTAAACAAGTTTCTAAATCAAATAGGTTTAGAAAATTACTTTAAAATAATGGAATTTACAAATTCAAATATTTTAATACCTATTGTGAAAATCACATATGAGCGAAACAGATATACAAATAAGTCGTTTAGATTTAATCTTGACTATAACATTAAATCTGAGAAGTTTACTGTCCCAAAATATAATAAAGAATTTAAAAATTCTGTACTAGAAATTAAGTCACCATATATCAATCAAAAAAATGAAATTTTTGATATGTATAATCTTGAACAAGTATCTTATTCAAAGTATATTATTGCATTAAAAGACCCTGAATATTACAGTTAGACCATGGCTGAGTTAGTAGAAAATTTTGACTACTTTTTTGAATTCACGATAATTATTTTCAGTTCATTTATTTATTCTTTACTCATAAAAGAATTGTATAAATTATATTTTGTTAATGAATCTTCAAATTTTAGTTTACAAAATAGCTTACCTATGATTGCTGCTTCAGTTTCCACAATTTTTTGGTTGCTACAATACAGCCTGCCATTATCTCTTGGTCTTTTAGGTGCATTGTCTTTTGTAAGGTACAGGGTTCCTATTAAAAAATCTGAAGATATTGCATTTATTCTATTGATTATTGCTGTGGGATTATCAAATGCTGTATTAAATTTATGGATTGGGCCAGTATTAATTGTTTTCTTGTTTATTTATATCAAATTAAAAGATTTTAACTTAGGCGTGTTCAATTATACGAATTTCGGTTTCATTATCTCAATAAGTTATAAAAATCAAATATTGAAAAAAGAATTAGATGAAATGTTAAGTTCAATCGAAAACTTTTTTATTATTACTGAAAATTATCAAATAGAAGAAAAATCATTATTAATTAAAACAAACAAAGAAGGTTACCAAATAGTTAAAGATAATTTGGGCAAACTTGAAACAATGGACTCAAACCTAGATATAGAAATTAGTTCTACCGATTACATGAATTAATTTAAATTTTTATATTATTTCTTATTTAAATATTTTTAAATCATTGTAAATACTATTTATTTCTCAAATTAAGAAATTCTTCAATGCTTTCTGGGACTTTAGAAACATCATAGCCAAGTAGTTCCTTATCTTTCTTGCTTAGTTTGTATTTTTCCATTTCATTTTTTAAATTTATTTGTTGCTTGAAAAAAGGAATACCATAAACGTTGTTAACAGCTCTCCTTACGTTATTTGATTTATTTTTTTCAGCTCTATGGAACAACATACTGTCTAAAACAAGAAAATCTCCTCTTTTTGCTTCTAACTGTACAATATTATTTTCAATAAAATCTTCCGAAGGAAAGTTTGAATGTAAATGTGAACCAGGTATTACACTAGTTGCTCCATTTTCAATATTAAATTCATCTAAACAAAGAAGGGCATTTATTGCTAGTGGTCTATTGGAAGTGTAGTGTTGGTAAGGAAGGTCTCTGTGCCACTTTGCTTGATCAAATTGTTTTTTAGGTGGATTAACAACTCCATTTTGCTGGTTTAGTACATATCTACCTGGTATTAATCTTTTCAAAACATTATTTAAATTTTTATCTTTTGCAATTTCTAGAAATGATATATCTAATGACATAGGCAGTCTTATTTGATCTAACTCATTTATTGATTTTAAGAAAGCTTTTCCATATTTTTGTATATATTTTTCTTGAGTAGAACTTAAGTTGTTTGCTAATCGATTTATATTTTTTAACGAGAACTCTGATTTGACAATAGCGTAACCATTTCTAGTTATTTCTTCAACTGATTTATCTACGTCATTAGTAACTTCTGTTTTTTCTATAATTCCGTAACCGCTATTTTCTTGCTTCATAATTGTATTAAAGCAGAAATTTTTTAAATAGCTTATACATAGCAAAAAAGAATTTTTGTAAGAAAATTTATTATCTAGTTGTTTAAAATCTTAATATGACAAGGTTTACAAATTTATTGCCAATAATCTTAATTATTTTATTAACGGTAACCTCCCAGCTAACCTTAAAGTGGAGAATTGATAATTTAATTAAGAAAAGTGATGATGTCTCAGACCAAATTCAATTAATTTTTAAGAACATTTTTGATCCATATATCATCCTTTGTTTTACGCTTGCATTCATAGCTGCAGTTTCGTGGATATTTACTTTAACTAGATTTAACCTTTCTTCGGCGTACCCATATATGGCGTTAAACTTTCTGCTTGTAATTATTTTAAGTAGTATTTTTCTTGGAGAAGTGCTGAGTACTAGAAATATAGTTGCTGCAATATTAATAGTAATTGGCGTTGCACTTCTTACATGAGTGGTGAAAACTCAACAGAAAAGTCTGGTATTATATATAATTTTCTAGATTTACCGTACGTCTATAAATTATTCCAATTTTTACTTAGAAAATTAAATACTAACCAAAGGCTGTTTGGTGAAATAATCGATATAAAAAAAGAAAGCGTAGTGCTTGATTGTGGATGTGGTCCAGGTACATATAGAAGATATATAGATACGAAAAATTATATCGGGATTGATATAAACAGAAAGCACATAGAACTTGCTAAAAAAAATTATCCTGAAGATAAATTTTTTGCTGAGGATCTCTTCAACATAGAAAACGTCTCATTAGAAAGAATAGACTCTGTGGTAATGATTGGAATCCTGCATCATCTCGATGATGAAACATGTAAAAAATTATTTAAAAATCTTTACAATACAATATCAGAAAATGGAGTAATTAATACTCTAGATCCTGTTTATATCAAGAACCAAAGATTGCTAGCAAAATTCCTAGCTAGTAAAGATAAGGGGAACTATGTTAGAGATCCAGAATCTTATTTAGAACTTGTTTCTAAAGAATATAATATAAACTCTTATGTTATTGATGATTTACTTAGAGTGCCATATGATCACTATTTTATGAAAATCTATAAATGAAAGAAAAAGTTATAGAAACATATCTATTGTCAGGTATCAAAAAAGAAAAACTATTTGAAAATATAAACGATAAAGATGAGATAGCTGCAGCAGAAAAATATCTTCAAAATGCAATTAATGATGCTGAGTTTACCCTTAACTTGTTAAAGCCGTATTTAAATCATGAAATTAAAATATTAGAGGTGGGAGGTGGATTACATCTCTTGTCTTCTTATTTACTAAAACAAGGCTATAACATAACTTCAATTGAACCAGGTGGTTTTTCTTTTTATGTAGACAAATTAAGAAAAAATATTTTAAACATTTTAGATAATAAAAATACATACACTACTTCTCTTGAAGACTTTGATACAAAAGACAAGTTTGACCTAATTTTTTCAATTAACGTTTTGGAACATACTGAGTCCATTTTGGAGCACATTGAGTGTCAGATAAATCTTCTTTCAGACAACTCAAGTAAAGCATTATTTAGAGCACCAAATTATAGTATTCCGTTTGAACCTCATTTCTACAAATTTTTTATTCCTTTTTTACCACAATTTACTTTTAAAAGTCTTTATAGAAAAAAATTGATAAAAGAATTTGGAGAAGAAAGATATTTGGAAATACTAGCTTCAATAAACTTTGACTGTAAGTTCTCATTTATAAACAAAAATTTTTCAATCAATATTAAAAACCCCATAACTGAAATTTTCCAAAGGCTAGAAACCGATAATTTATTCAATCAAAGAATTTTAAAAAATAAAAAAGTAAAAATAATGTATATAATTTTAAACTTTTTAAAACTTCATTATTTTTTTAAATTTTTACCTAAAAGATTATATCCTTATTTAGTATTTGAAATTAAGAATTAGATTAGTTTTTTAAAGTCTTGATAGAACAATATAAAATTTCTAAAGAATAGATTTATCAGGAATATTTGGTGGCCAGAGGCATAATTGAACTGCCGACCCCTATAAATAGTAAATCACTAGAAATTGTGTCTGAAATAATATAAGTTGTTAAATGTTTTTTTTCATACAACATGCTTATTATTTTTTAAATTTAAATATATTGCTGATACAAGCATAAAGAAATAACCTTGTATTATGTGCCTTGGGTAATAGGTATGAACTTGGTAAAAAATATGCGGAGTTAATAAGCTTAAAGGCAAAATTGCAAACATAAAGTTTTCAATAGAGAACAGTGCTTTTTGTAATAATAATTTTATTAAAACAAATATCCATTGAAAAAGAATCAAGTTTATAAATAAGGGTAAAATTTTACCTGCCATTGTATTTACCCCTACAGAAAAAGGATTAGCCAAAAGAAAATTTAATTGAAAAAATAATTTATCTCTTATTTCTGAAAAATTAAATAAAATATCTATAGGAGATACATAGAAAATATCATCTCTAAATATATTCTCTTCTAAGATAAACTGGCCACCGTAATAAAAGTTGTGATAAAAAGGTAAAAATAAAAATAAACTAATAGTTACAGTACTTAAAATTGCTTTATTTTTATTTTTAAGTTTTGTTAAAAAAATTATATATAAAATAAATAATCCAGGTAATTGATTCTCTCTTATTAAAAAGCAAAGTCCGATTAGTGAAGAAAGATAGATTGTATCTCGAGTAGTTAAACTATTTTTAAAAATATAAACTGCTATTGAAATCGCAATTAACCAAGTTGGCCATTCACTTAATGAAGAATACAAATTTAACTTTGAACTATAAGTTGAAAAGAAAATGTATAGAATAATAAGATTTACTGAAAGAAAAATCTTATTATTATCAAATCTCTGTTTAATTTTAATAAAAAGTATAAGAATTAAAATTACAAATATATATCTAGCAAAAAGCGAAATTGCAATATGGCTATCTCCAAATACAAGCCGAACTGCAGATAGAAAATACCTATATCCTGGCTGATACCTAAAGATATCTTCACCACCCTGAAGAGAGCTAAAATAGACAATTTGCTGAGACCAGCTCTCATACTTTAAAGGATCTGAACCGCCAATGCTGTAAAGCACATTACTATATATATTGAGATTTTTTATAGATAATATTGAAATGCATAGCGCCACTTCATTAAAGGCCACAACATTATTTAAATTTTTATAGAATATTAAATAAGCTAAAACACCAATAAATAATATTTCAATATATTCAGCAATGGAATTTGGAATATGTTCATAGAAAACAAATATAAATAAAAGTAGAGAAAAATTAATTAACAGGTTTTTCCTCTTTCTTTCGACTTTTAGTATTGCATAAAGAAAAATAATAAAAACCATTATCAAATTAATGATTTCTAAAACTAATTCATAAGAAGATTTCAGTGGATTTAAGCTCTCACCGTTCGTATCTGTTATAAAAAATGATGCATAAGGTATGTTTGGATAGCTGTTAATTCCTGCGTTGTATCTATAAAAGTAATCAATCTCTATAGAAGAATTCTCTGGCAGCTTAATTTTTGAAGTACCTACTTCTTTGTAAGAACTTGGTAAGGTGATAATGTCACTATTATTTATTTTTAATTCCACCTCTCCAACATAGTTAACTAAAATTTCCTGTTTCTCTGCAGTGCCTCTTGATTTCCAATTAACTCCGAAGGAAAGCCATGTTCTTGAAGGTTCAACTGGTAGAACTATATTGTTAAATCCATAATCAAATAATTTCACTGAATCATTTTGGTCTAAATAGTTGTAACTAACACGTTCCAAATTATTATCTTTAATAATCCAGTGCATTTTAATATCTAAATCGTTTTTGCCACCGTAAAATGCCTTATCATAAAAATTAAAGCCTGTTTGATTGAAAAAGTATAAATTCCAATTAGTAAATTCAATCCCATTAGCATTCTTAGGTTTGCTGTTGAAATCTAATGAATAATCATTTCTTGTTGTTTGCTTATTGAAAGGAAATTCATAACTAAATTGGCAGTTATCTTTTATATTGAATGACATTTCAAAATTTGAAGTAGGTGTTTGGTTTGTTGTATAGCAAGCTTTGAAGCTATTCTCGGAACTTATAACGCTTAATGAAACAGAAGTTAGAAATAAAAAAGAAACTAGATACAATTCCTTTTTATTTGTTTCTTTATTTTCACTAAAAATGCAAAGTAAAGAAATTACAAATAAAACAACTTCAATTTTATTGTTAAATGGAAAGCCATCAAGACCAAAATCAGGGTGTATAGGCCCTATTAACACAAGAAGAGGCAAGAAACGATAAACAGAATTGAAATTGTTTTTCAGCACGCGGTCATTTTAACTTGATTTTTTGATATTCTCTACGAACGAAATTATTTGGCATATGAAGTCAATTTAATATCTATAATGTAGAAAAGTGAGTTTAACTTATAAAAATTTCATCTCATATAACTTTGTTGCATTAGTTGTAATTAATTATCTCTTTCTAAATAATTGGCTATTAAATCTTCAATCTCAGGGTTTGATTGTAACAAAAAGTTTAATAATTGAATCTCGTCCACCTTGGATTATTTTGTTATTTGTAAATTTATTTTTGTTAATAGTTTTAATAGTAAAAAAAATTAATTTAAAGCCAACACCAATAAGTTTTGCATCAACATTTTTTGTATTTCAATTTTTTAACATTAAAGATATTGATCCTTATTATTTTTGGAACACTATTCCTGATGCACGCACATATAAAGACTTAGGTACAACTTTTTTTGAATGTGGAAAACTTGCAATTACATGCCAAGATAAACCACTTCTAGATTGGCCCCCTCTACAACCAATCATTTCAGGACTTTTAAATAATTACTTTTATTCATTCAGTCAATATATTTATTTAATTATGTTTAGTATTGCTTTTTACATTATCTTAAAACTTACGAAAGAAACCGTGGGGTCATCATATTTACTAGGCTCAATATATTTTTTTCTTATGTTTAATAATTATGAGTTATCCAGTTTTATTTCTAGTGAAACACCATATATATTTTTTTCAATAATTGGTCTATATTATTTAAATCAAAAAAATTTTAATACTGCTTTTATTTTTTTTGTTCTATCTTTTTTTGTAAGGCCGATAGGAATTGCAAACCTTATTGCGTTTTTCTTTTATTTGTTATTAAAAAAGTTAAAAATTTCGAAGTATCTAATTATTTTTATATTACTTATTGTTTTAACTATGTCTTACAACTTGATTCAAAATGAAAGTTTTGTATTTTCAAATACACTTTCTACAAATATAGAAGGCGATGGATTAGAAAAAGGGTTAGGCACTACTGAATATTTGTTTTCTTTACTGCAGCCAGA
>MDTD01075603.1_pt1 | contig 31521 bp, 30 predicted proteins | sample 811221 | NCBI WGS metagenome assembly MDTD01 (sample SAMN05326646, study PRJNA326480) | marine metagenome | isolation source: seawater | place: Pacific Ocean: South West | collected 2011
GTTGTTATAGATGTCTCTGGCAGTATTTCATTTAATCTTTCGATAAGCGCCAAAGTCGCTTTAGGTGATGCGGCTCCTGAAACATAGTTGGGAACGGTAGCCCATAAGGAAATCGAGGGGATACCAGCTTCTTGGATGGTTTGGTTGAGAACGCCAATAATTCCTGTTGGTCCTTCATACATTGATTTTTGAAGATTCAACTTAGAGTTTGTTTCTGGGTCTTCGCTAAAGCCATATATCATTACTGGGCGAGTGTGAGGGACTTCTGTGAGAAGCGATCCGAGCGTAATTACCATAGAAACTTCGAGACTACTTGCTACGGAATTAATTTCTTGTACGAAGGTTTTCCACTGTAGTTGAGGTTCTATACCTTCAAGTAGGAAAATTTTTTGGTCAGAATTCGCGCTAAATCTCGTCACAGGCCAATCTAACTGTCGGCCATTTTCATCTAAGTGAACTAATGGTCGTGTTTCAGAAAAGTCGTAAAATTGTTCTGCTTCAATATGAGCAAACGGTTTGGCGTCGAAATCTTCTCGTAAATGTTTCAGAGCCCAACTCGATGCGTTCCCGGCATCATTCCATCCTTCAAATGCAGCAATCAGCACTCCGCCAGTTTGATTGGGCTTATTTTCCCAGAAGGTGTAGTTCTCAAGCATTTCTCTGAGACTATATCTACCCAGACCTGAATTCTATTCGTAGAGATCAGTAGTAGTTCGGAATCTGTTCTACCCCTTCCCAGCGTCACTCGGGTACGATAAAGCATGGTCACAATTCGTGTAGCCGAAAATGCAGACGCTGAGTTAGTAGAGGCGTATCAGAGGTTAATACCCCAGCTTTCTTCTTCAAGCCCTGCACCTACTGAAGACGAGCTTGCATCAATTATTGAGTCTGACTCTGCGACAGTGCTAGTAGCTGAAGATGAGGGAGGCACTATTCTTGGCTCAATGACTTTGGTAGTTTTTCGAATTCCAACAGGTGTACGCGCTTGGATAGAGGACGTTGTCGTAGATACTGAAGCTCGAGGTATGGGTATCGGGCAGGCTTTAAATGAATATGCGATTAACCTAGCCGAGCAAGCGGGTGCCAAAACTATTGACTTAACATCACGTCCTTCACGAGAGTCAGCAAATCGCCTATACAAAAGACTCGGTTTCGTTGCTCGTGAAACTAACGTGTATCGCTATTCGATCGTTTAACTTAGCTTGACGTTCAATCAGAGTAGAGACTTAGGGAATGATGTCCTCTACATACACGTAGTCACTATTTCCGCCATAATCAAAAACCCAGAGCTCAGCCACAAATTCTGTTCCGGATTCTAAGGGTTCGAATGAATATGTGAGATTTGGAATATCAGCCCAAAGCCCAACATCATTAATTTCAATCCAGTCAAATGAAAAATCAGTGTTTTGGAATAAGAAAACTGGGTAGATTAATCCCTCCGGATCAGTTACTAGTTCACCCCACTGGCCTGTTTGGTCAGTTGAGTAATAGATCTCGTTAAGTATTTCTCCGGTTTCCGTATCTATTGTGATTGAGAGAACAACATCGTTGAATTCGCTCTCTTGGTCCAGTGCTTCGGGAGGGACATAGGTTAGAGGTATGTCGAGAAACGCTAGCTGAGATTCCTCATCGTTGTATAGCTGTGTATATGCATAGACGGTATCAACTCCATCTGACATGGTTAAAACGGTTAGGTCGTAGAAGCCTTCAGCCAACCCACTTCCGTCGTTTGCGAAATATGCCGGCTCTTCCCCAAGGAAGAGAATAGATCCATCTTCTTCAGGGATACCGTAATATATGACAGCTTCAGTGAGATTATCTTGCGCAGCAAGGTCAAATTGAGCAGTTATAAACAGGCCTTCTACTGCATCGAGAGTATATGTTGCCGAATATTGGTCTGTTACGAATCTCGCTTGTTCTTCTTCAGGAATACTTTCTTGAGCTTGAAAATAACTCATAAGGATATTCTGCCAACTCTCAATTCCCTCGAGATAAAAGTATCCCTCTTGACTGTATGCCCTTAACTCTGGGAAATATATGCCTAGTCCGGAAGAAGATTTTGTTGCTGGGCCATTGACTTGTCCAATTACCATTTCATCTATGGCATTGACCAGATTGGTTGTTAATTCAAGTAATTCAGGTTCAAGCTTCCCAAGTTCTGTAGCTAGATTCCCAAGGTCTATCATTTGAGCATCTATAGAGGGATCTGGGTTTTTCCCTAGTCTTAGAGATGTACTCTGCGCTGAACCAAGCTTTGCCGCAAGAGAATCACTTTCAGTAACAAGAGGTATTTCGAGTGCTCTCAGGGCTTCATTGACCTTGCTTACTAAAGTTAAGTCAAGAACAGAAAGAGTAATTTCCGTCTCTGTTCCATTATCGACGGCATGCTGTTCGTAATAATTCGCTATTGCTAAACCAAGTGATTGGGCCTCTATCGAAGAGTCTGAGGCGAGGATTTCGAGCGCTTGCCAATCCCAACCATGTCCTGGTTCGAGTTCTTGTGAGGCAACCATTACGTCAGCATGTTCTGCCATTGCTAATGCAACTTCAAAAGTTCCCATCAGGCAGGCGTCAAATCCGATCAAATCAAGTTTGTCAATCCCAGCCTTTTCAAGGCCCGTTCCGATTCCAATGGAGATCTCCTGTAGATCAAGGATGTCAAATTCGTTCCCTTCATCAGGTCCCATTCCAGGCCATCCAGCACCATGATCCCAAAGTATTAGAGCTGTTTTTTCAGCAGGAAATCGCGAGTATCCGTATTCGATAAATTCAGCTAAAGCATCGGCATCACCTAAGTTACGTTCCCCGAGTTGATCTTCAAGCAGATGAATAGAACCGTTTTTGACTTGGATCAGCTTCGTATCTGAAAAATTCTCTAAATTCAATACCGAATCTTCGGAATAGATATCTGACCTGTCAAAGAGGACGACAATATCTACGTTTTCACTTGTTGGAACTTTCGACATTTCAACAATATCTGTAAGAGCAAATTCCTCCAGATCAGTATCTCCCATGAGGTATACCAGAACGGTCCATTTCCCAGTCTCAACCTCTTTCAGATTTTCTTGGTTCTCTTGAATGGGGGTTTGGTCAGGTTCTTCATTATTTTCCGAAGATTCGACTACTTCAGCTACTGCTCCCTCAGCGTCGTTAGTTCGGTCATTGGGTTCATCAGGACTGTTTGATGAAGCACCGCATCCAGACAAAATGCTTAAAATAAAGATACTTGTCACTATCAAGGCCAATAGGGAAGATGCAGATGATAAGTTTTTCTTAAGCGAGTTCATGGCTATATCCTATGTGATTTTTGGTTTTTTGGAGTGGTTCTTCAAATAGATCCGACGTTGCCAGAACAGTAAAGTAGAAATTGACACCTTGAGTGAGGCACATCTTGACGTCATGCTGGATTTAACAAATCATAGGAAAATATGCCGGTACGTTCTGGTCTCCGCTCTAAGTCTTGTGATCGGACAATCGATACTCTACCTTTTTTTCAAAGTTGCTGGCCTCGATGCTGCCCTTAGCAATCTACTCTGCGTTACTCTTTCGACAATTCCCAATTACATTCTTAACCGCTATTGGGTATGGGGAAAATCTGGGCCACATGATATTACGAAGGAGATAGCCCCATATTGGATAATCGCGTTTTCAGGACTGGGACTGTCTACTTTGTTTGTTTTTCTAGCTGATCGAATATGGGACTCGTGGGTCGTTGTAAACGTCGCAAATCTTGCGGCCTATGGAGCTCTGTGGGTATTAAAATTTATAATTTTGGACCGGTACCTCTTCAATACAAATTTTAGAAAAGGGAACTTAAGTATAAAGAACTGAAAGAATCACGATATTCTCCAGTAATCTTGCCATATGGAAGCTAGTAGACGTGAATATGCGCAAAGTGTTCGAGGTTTCCTTCCCCCAGACGAAGGGGATGTCCTTTATGAGGCAGCTTGTGATCTGAGTGTTGAAGGTCCCCTTCTTGAAGTTGGGAGTTACTGCGGGAAATCTGCCGTTTATTTGGGTACCGCTGCTGAGGAGCAAGGGCGTGTCCTGTATGCATTAGATCACCACCGAGGTTCCGAAGAAAATCAAGCTGGTTGGGAGCATCACGAACCTGATTTAATTGACGTTGAAGCGGGAAAATTGGATACGCTCCCAATTTTTCGGAAAGTCATACATAATGCCGGTTTAGAACATGTGGTAGTGGCGATTGTGGGCGACTCCGTTAGCGTAGCGAAACACTGGGATACATCTCTTGCATTTTTGTTTATCGATGGAGGTCATGGGGTTGAGCCGGCTAGAAATGATTATTTCTGGTGGGTTCCTAAGGTGCAGTTAGGTGGCGTACTTGCTATTCACGATGTTTTCCCTGATCCGAAAGACGGTGGGAGGCCGCCCTACGAATGCATTTATCTACCAGCTATACAAAGTGGTGACTGGGTTGAGGAGAGAGTCCAAGGTTCCTTACGTATACTGCGCCGAATATCTTAAGCTTGAGTTTTCGGTGATAGTCTTGTCTTAAGACTTGGAACTAAAAGGATGAGGATAGATGAAACAAGGTGACATAGTTCCCGATTTCGAAGCACTTGATCAAAATGGGAAGAAAGTAACCTTAGGGTCATTGATTGAAAATGGTCCATTGGTTTTGTACTTCTATCCCAAAGCGATGACACCTGGTTGAACGAGGCAAAGCTGTCATTTCCGTGATTTGGCTGCCGAATTTGCACAATTCGGAGCCAAACGAGTGGGAATCAGCACCGATCCGGTGGATCGGCAAAATGAATTCGACCGTCAAAATGATTTAGGGTTCAGACTTCTTTCAGACCCTGATAAACAAGTCGCTTCCCTACTTGGAGCTAAGCGCCGAGGGCCGTTGCCAAATCAACGGGCAACATATGTGATAGGCCAAGATAGGACACTACTTGGAGTAATCAAAAATGAGAAAAATATGTTCGTTCACGCCGATGAAGCGCTCCAAATACTACAGAACGAAATTAGTTGATCTCTCAACCTCTATTCGTCTAGTGAAGGTAGGAAGGTATGATCGGCGAACATACTTGCTGCTTGTGTTTCACCTTGAATAGCATCGGCTGCGAGGATTACTGCCGCAGCTGAATACGTCGAGTATTCGTTTTCAGGAAATGAAACATTTTCGGGGTACACAACTCCCGTAAGGTACCTGCCGCTGCTATCTCTGTAATCCTGAATCCTCGTAAAGAGTTCGATAGCTTTCGTTTGTTCGCCAACTGCAAGATAGGCCATAGCGCACTCACAAGTTTCAGCTGTAGTTACCCACGGTCTATCTGACACACATCGGATTCCCTTATGAGCGATTTCAAACTCTTCTCTTTTCGCATTAAGCCGATCGAGTCCAGTTGTGCCTTGCAAGACACCTGTTAGAACGGGGTAATACCAATCCATAGCCCATCGCTCTTTTGGGGCGAACGCTTCAGGATTATGTCTAAGTACTTGAACTAAGCGCTTCCCCTTTTCTTTCCATTGTGGGCGATCTTCTCCAAGGTGTGTCGCTATTGCTAGTGCAGCGCGTAAGGAGTGAGAGATACTTGATGATCCTGTAACGAGTGCGTATGACCATGGAGTCCCATCAGAGTGGCAAGCCCAAATAATTTCACCTCTCGAAGTCTGTTGGCCAAGCACATAGTCGATTGCAGGTTCAACGATACCCCACATAGTTTCTAGAAATCCCGTGTCTTTTGATATGAGGAAATGGTGGAGAACCCCAGGTGCAATATATGCAACGCAGTTCGTATCGATCTTGTCTTGTTCAATTTCATTTTCAAGGTAATAGTTATGCCAAGATCCATTCTCCAGTTGAATATCTGCCAACCATTGATAGGCCGATTCGGCTTCATCGTGCAGTCCTGCCACATCTAAGGCCATTGCTGCTTCAATATGATTCCATGGGTCGGCATGTCCATTTGGAAACCAAGGAATCATTCCAGATGGGAGCTGTAACTCTGCAATAGATTCGCCTGTTTCACGTATTTCTGCAGAATTGATAGTTTCAACTGGGTCGAAGGGGGGCAAGTTCTTTTCCTATGTTAAGCAATGGCAGTCTTTTGAGCATAGATGATTGCGCTCTTACCTAACACGGGTTGCAATATTTTTTCCACTAATCGAGTAGACGTTGGCTGCTTCACGATATCCCATGACAGGAAACGTAGATATGCTTTTACAAGCCAGTTTTGATCATTTTTAGTCCCCACGGCACATTTAAGCCACCAGTACGGTGAATGTAACGCATGAGCTCTATGAAAATCTATAGTAACCAAGCCGGCTGCAGCAATCTTCGCTTCTAATTCACGTTTTTTATAGATTCTTACATGGCCTCCGACTTCTATGGGTGCATGATATTCATCAGAAAGCCACCAACAAATTTTCTCAGGGAAATAAGAGGGGACTGTAATCGCAAGTATTCCCTGTGGTTTAAGTACCCGAAATAACTCATCTAATGCATCTTCATCGTTATAGATATGTTCCAGGACTTCGCTCGCAATTATTCGATCGAACGTCTCATCTTGAAAAGGTAAGCGAGTAGCATCTCCAGCAGATGTAAAAGCACCAGAAGTTATCTTAATTTCTCCAACTTCAGCCATAGCAGCATAGGTTGCTCGGACTTCGTGAAGTTCATTTAAGGCCATATCGCAGGCTACGACTTCTGCCCCTCGTCGAAGTACTTCAAATGCATGCCGTCCAAAGCCACAACCGAGATCAAGAACCATGTGTTCTTCTTCAAGCTTCAAGCGGTCAAAATTGATGGTTAACACGTCTGAATCCTATAAAGCTTTATCCATTGCTAGAAGCTCATGGCAATGCTTAGCTGTAGTAATAGCAGATTCTCGCCAGCTCCATTTTTCTATTACTCTCTGACGGCCCGCTTCGCCTACCCTTCGACAAACTTCCGGATGTTCAAACGCGTACTCTATTTGTTTTGCTAACGCACTGCTATCCCCAGGTGGAACAGCTAGCGAGGTTTCTAAATGCGGCCCGGCGACTTCAGGAAGGGCACCTCCTGTTGTAGCTATCAATGGCGCACCGCACGATAACGCTTCAATGGCTGGAATAGAGAAACCCTCATATAAAGATGGGACGACAGCTACTGATGCTGATGCAAGAAGATCAACGAGCTCCCTGTAACTTATTCCCTGATTGAAGTTTACGATATCGCTAAGTCCTAATTGAGCGAGCGTCTCAGCGGTGGTACTTCCCTCCCGTTGTTTACCTACAAGCTCTAGGTGCACATGAGGATACTTTTTCCTAACTTCAGCTAAAGCTTCAAGAAGGTATCTTTGACCTTTTAATGGAACATCAGCGCTAGCGGTTGAGACAATTCTTCCGGGGATCCTTTCGATATGATCTTGAGGAGCAAAGAAATCAGTATCGATCCCTATAGGAACAACATGAATACGATCGATATTAACTTTATGATCCTTGCTGATATCTTCGCGGGAAGATTCTGAAACTGTTACGATTCGCTTGATCCGCTTGCATACTCGTGTTTGCATTCTTGTGAAGGCATACCATCGCCGTTTCCCAAATCGTTCAACGACAGTTCTTGCATTGTCTAACTCCAGTTTCCGATCGACCGTAATCGGGTGGTGAATCACTCCAAGAATAGGAAGATTAAGCCTTCTTTGGATTAGAAGATTTCCATACGCTAACGAACCATTATCGATTACTAGGTCGAATTCTCCTTCTCGGTCTTTTAACGCCCTAAACGCCCGAAGAGAGAAAGAAAGAGGTTCTGAAAAGTTTCCTGTGAGATATGAACATAGCTCTACGAAATCTGGCATATCTTTTATTTCCCAGATACCTGGCATTCTTCCCGGAAAGTAGTCATTGTATATTTCTAAGCTTGGGAACTCATGAAGTGGGACTTTGGGATCTAGGTCGGGATATGGTGGCCCTCCGAACACTTCAACTGTATGTCCCAGCTCAGCAAGTGCTTTGCTCATTTCTCTTACGTACACGCCTTGCCCACCAACATGAGGTTTTCCGCGATAAGCAAGCATGGCGATCCTAAGATGGCCTGCTTCCTCATTTGGGTTACTTTTTTCAGCTGTATCTTCTTCCATTGAAACCTTAAGGGTATGGACATTGGGGTAAAAATACGTTTCTCGTGCACTAAATATTCAAGAAAGGTCAATAATCATTATGGTGGTAGTGTCTTAAATTTCACCCTGCTGAAAAGGAGATTTCATGAGGGCCCTTGTCCAACGTGTTTCTAAAGCCAGTGTTACCGTGGACGAGAATACGGTTGGCTCGATTCACAAAGGTCTATGTGTCTTTATTGGTGTGACTCACTCTGATACAACAAAGACGGCTGAGCGTTTAGCGAATAAACTTCTGCACCTTAGAATTTTTGAAGATAATAGCGGAAAAATGAATCTCTCGACGATTGATCTAAACTCAGAAATTTTGATCATTTCACAATTTACTCTGTATGGGGATACTCAAAAGGGTCGTCGCCCCAGCTGGATAGCCTCTGCCCCAGGAGATGTAGCTGAACCCTTGATCGAATACCTTGTTGATTGTCTCCGTAGCGAAGGCATTCAAGTCGAAACTGGATCTTTTGGTGCGTTTATGAATGTAGAGCTTATAAATTCTGGTCCTACCACGCTAATAATTGACGTTGACTAGCTCTTTCTTCTTGCTAGGAAGTTTGCACCGAGAAGGGCAGCTCCTGAGAATAAAATCATTGGAAGAGGGCCTGCCCTTGTTGCCAAAGTATTTCCATCTCTTCGATCAACGGTTGCATGGAGAACACGGGTTTCTGAAATTGATGAGCGTTCAACGACATCACCGTTTGGATTTATAATTGCGCTGAAACCTGTGGGTGCTGCTTGGAGAACCCATCTTCCAGTTTCCATCGCGCGAAGTTTCGAAGAAGCCACTTGTTGAGACTGAAGGATCGTTAGCCAATAGCTAGAGCCGTTTGTTGGATTTAGGAGTATCTCGCCTCCCCCTAAAATTGCACTGCGCGCCCTATCTTCAAAAAATATTTCCCAAGATATCGCTATTCCAAGATTTACTATCTGGCCGTCAATTTCCACAATGAGGTTTGGTTCCCCATTCCCTGACTTTGTATCCCTAACTGGTAGGTAGCTGGGGGCAAAATGTTTTATAAATCCCCTGAGGGGAACGTACTCTCCAAATGGAACTAATCGGACCTTGTCATAACGGTCTATCTCGGTTCCCTCAGGTGAGAACGCAATAGAAGCATTTGCATTTTCCGTCATGCTTACACGTTCGAATATTCCTGCTATTAGCCAGCTATCTAACTGTCGGGCTAGATCTTGCAACTCCGCGTACTCGGGAGAATCCGTGAGCGGTTGCTGGACATTTACGACATCTTCTGGCCATAAAACTAAGTCCACAGGAGTTTCAACATTTGAACTTGCTTTCACATGTCTTTCAAACACTTCGCGTTCATCCGTGTCTATGGCCCGTGTTCCTTGTTCACCACCGCCCTGAACTATTGCTACCGTTGTTTCACCTATAGGATTTCCATTTGGCACAACAAAGCCAATCGCCCACAATGCTACAAGACCCACTCCGGTACAGGTAGCGAACTTCCACTCTTTTTCCCAAAGGGAAGATATAAGAACTCCAGCGATGACAACCAGTGCTGAAAGGAATAATGGCCCGAGAATACGTACCGTATGTCCAAGAGGAGCGCTGCTTTGGCTCATCGCTAATGTTGCCAACGGAACTCCACCAAATGGCCACCTATATCGAAGTGCTTCGATAATGACGAAGGCTGCTGGTAACGCAAGCCATCGCCAAATCCCCCTAGGGACTAATAGTGCTGCGAAGCCCACAAAAGCACTAAATAGTAAACCTTGAACAATGTAGCCAGGGATTGTTAATGCAATCATCCAGAAGGTACTTGGGAACAACCATCCAACGCCGAAAGAAAAACCAATCAAAAATCTCCTTTTAGATACCACAACCCCTGACAAAAGTTGATCTAAGAGAAAAAGACCTATGAAGGCTAGTGGCCACCACCCCCATGGAGGCATAGAGAACGCTAAACACATACCGCTGATTAACGGTTTCAATGAAACGTTGAATTTATCTTTCATAGCTCTTCAAAAAAATCCATCTTAATTCAACGCTCCGAGATAGCTTTCTGCTCTTTGGGCGTTAACTTTCCCATCACGTATGCAAGCTGAAAGACCAAGGCCATTAAAAGCAGCCCCCGCTACAAAAATCCCCGGGGCTTCATCTCGAAGCAATTTCTGTATTTGGTTCACTTTGTCAGAATGGCCTACCTCATATTGTGGAAATGATCTCGGCCAACGAATTACTTGACTTTCTATCGGTGTGGCTTGAATATCAACTATTCGAGTAAGTTCTTCAAGTAGTGCGGAAGTAAGTTCTTCATCGTCGAGATTAAATGCTCGATCATCATCGGCTCTTCCAGCAGAGACTCGAACGAATGTAGCTTCCTGATCGTTAAGGTGCTCCCATTTAGAAGATGACCATGAACATGCTGTCATAAGTAGCCCTTCAGATTTTGCGACAAGAAATCCGCTTCCATCGAAAGGGCGTACCTCTCTAGATGGAAAAGCGAATAAAGCGAAAGCCATTGAAGCATACTTTATAGATGAAAGTAAATTAGCAATCTTTTCATTTGTAGTTTCGATAATGGAACTTGAAATGTAGCTAGGTGTTGTGAGGATTACTGAATCCGCTTCGTAGCTTCCCTTTTGTCCTTCCAGAATCCATTTCTTGTCCTTTGCGTGAACCGATTGGATGCGCTCGTTGAGAAGTATCTTTTCTTTAAGTTCTTTTCCCAGAGCATCCACGACCTTACCTAATCCTTCAGGATGAGTCAGAAAAACGGGAGTTTCAGGGTTTCGATCTGAAGCACGGATAAATTTCTGAATTGACCGAACAAGGCTAGCGTCTAGGCTAGCTGCAGAAGCCAGATAGGGAACTCCAGATTTGAGGCTGAGAGTGTCTGGGTCTCCTGCATTGATTCCACCGAGGAGGGGGCCGACTAGTTTCTCCATAACTTCGTCCCCCAACCTTCTCCTAATGAGGGACCCAACGGTTTCATCTTCGTCTTGGGCATTGTCTTTAGCGGTTAGATCGTTTTGAGCGATCGCTATTCCTTCGGGGCTAATTAAGTTGAGAGAGGAAAGCTCATCAAAGTCCAGTGGGATTCCAAGGAACTGGCTTTTTGGTAACGCCTGCATACTTCCATCAACCCAAATCTTCGCTGAACGAGAAATAGGGGCAACGAGCTTTTCAGCTATGCCGAGAGAAGTGCACAGTTCCCTCATTTCTGGCTCACGAACAAGGAATGCATCTGGGCCACCATCGATGGGAACTCCGGCAATTTCTACCGTAGAGACCTTTCCCCCAATAGTTGATGAAGCCTCAAGAACAGAAACATCGTACCCATTTGTTAATAGTTGATGAGCCGCAGCTAGTCCGCTTATGCCACCCCCAACGATAACAACTTTGTTCATTGGCCGACTCGGTATTGCTGTACCAGTTGAACAACCCTCTCAAGAACTTCTGGATTCACATTCGGTGTAACCCCATGCCCCAGATTGAAGATATGTCCAGGATGACCATCATTTAGTATAAGAATTTTAAGAACTTCTTCTTCGATTGATGGCCACGGTGCGGCAAGTATGGCAGGGTCTAGATTTCCCTGCAGGGCTTTTTTATTACCAACTCTGACTCGGGCCTCATCTATCGGAACTCTCCAATCAACTCCAATCACGTCGGCCCCAACCTCACTCATGAGGCCTAAGAGTTCTCCGGTAGCGACACCAAAATGAATTATCGGGACGCCAGTTCCAGACACTTCCTCAAACATTTTTTGGACCCAAGGGAACACAAATCGAACGTATTGACTTGGTGATAGAGCCCCAACCCAAGAATCAAAGAGCTGAACAGCGCTTGCACCAGCTTCAATTTGTGATAGCAGTGAGCTTGTGCATATCCCTGTTAGCCGGTCCATTAATTGACCCCATAGTTCAGGGTCTTCGAACATTAAGCGCTTTGTTTCTTGATAAGTTCGTGACGGCCCTCCCTCGATAAGATAGCTTGCGATAGTAAATGGTCCGCCGGCGAAACCTATAAGCGGGATATCTAGCTGGCTAACACATAATTTCACTGTTTCGATTACATATGGCGTATCAACATCTGGATCAAGGTGATTCAATCTTTTTAAGTCACTTGCTGACCGAAATGGATCCTTTGTTACCGGACCGACACCTGGCTTAATGTCAATCCCAAATCCCACAGCATGGACTGGGACAATAATGTCGGAGAACAAGATAGCGGCATCAACTCCATACCTACGAATTGGCTGAAGTGTAATTTCTGCTGACAGGGTGGGGTCTTTGATTGCGTCCAGAATACTTCCCTCTTTCCTCACTGCGCGATATTCCGGCAATGATCTTCCGGCCTGACGCATAAACCAGACAGGAACATGCTCGGGAGGTTCGCAGCGACAGGCCTTAAGGAAAGGTGAATTAGATAGCTCAATAGAAGTCACACCATCACAGTAGTATCGACTTACCAAAAGAATCGATTTCACGAAGTAAAGAAATAGTTGCTCCTACTTTGTAAGTTTTTTAACTGTGATGAGTGAACCTTCGTATTGGCTAGAATAATTAACTGTCAAAAACCAATTTTTGGAGAATTAAAGAGGAGGTTGTTGCTATTCATCCAGAGTTTCAAGCTGAGCAGGATTACATCGCTAATGCCTTCGATATCCTTGACCGCTCTTACCTTCAGGCAGAGAAACTTCATGCCATGGTTGAATCAGGTAAAGGCGGAACTCACCAAGCACGCTTTGAACGTGATGTGATTTCTGATCAGGTGAATAAACGCCTTTCACAACTTGACATTGGGGATGCATCTCTTGTGTTCGGTCGCATCGACCAAGAAGAGTCTAATCAATCAGAAGTGTTTTATATTGGCCGTATAGCAGTGTGGGATGAGCAGCAAGATCCAATTACAGTTGACTGGAGAGCTCCTATTGCTGAAGCGTTTTACAGGGCGACCGGAAAGCATCCAATGGGGCTAATTCGGCGACGCCATTTCGCTACACGAAAGAATGTTCTGCTTGGGATCGAAGATGAATTTTTTGGCGATGACATAGTTGATGATTCGTCTGGTCCAGTTTTTAAAGGACGGATGACTTTAGCGGCAACGATGGAGCAGGCAAGGACAGGAAGACTTGGTGACATTGTTGCAACGATTCAAGGAGAGCAAGACGAAATTATTCGGTCTCCTTTATCCGGAATGCTCATTGTTCAAGGTGGGCCAGGAACAGGAAAAACGGTTGTCGCACTTCATCGGGCTGCTTATCTTCTCTATACCCATCGGTTTCCTCTTGAAGGACAAGGAGTTCTTGTCATCGGGCCAAATCGAATTTTTCTTACGTATATTGAGCAAGTACTACCTTCTTTAGGTGAGGCCGGAGTGCACCTTGCTGTTCTTTCTGATTTAATTCCCCGAGCGAAGGTTCGAGGAGTCGACACAGAGGACGTTGCAGCGGTTAAAGGAAGCAGCGAAATGGAACACATTGTTCGCAGGGCTATACGAGACCGGCAACGACCTATTAGAGAGAATCTCCGAATCGGCTATGGACTGCAACGACTTTCCCTTACCATCTCTCAATCCCAGAGAATTATTCGTGAGGCCCAACGGCGATACCGAAACCATAATAATGGACGACCCTTTGTTCGTGATCAAGTGTTCCAGGCACTAGCTGAAAGTTCGAAGCACCAGTCGTTAGATCCAGAGAAATTAAAGAACGATCTCGCATCAACATTGGAAATCCGCCAAACTCTTGAATGGATGTGGCCATCACTAACAGCTGAGCATCTCATTCATGACCTTTTCGGAAGTCAATCACTTTTGCGGAGTGCGGCCGGAGAATATTTAGCGCAAGAAGCTATCGAAGCGCTATACCGCCCCCGGTCACCGCACGCTTCACAAGTTGATTGGACATCTCAAGACGTGCCGATTTTAGATGAGGCTCAAGCTCAGCTTGGACCGCGTGGAGGATATAAGGAAGAAGAAACAATTCGCACTTATGGCCATATAGTCGTTGATGAAGCTCAGGATTTATCCCCCATGGAGTTAAGAATGTTACGGCGTAGATCCCTAAATGGATCTATGACTTTGGTAGGGGATATAGCGCAAGCTACGGGAGCTTGGGCTCACGATGACTGGGAGGGTATCGTCGAAGCGCTTTCCGACAAATCTGGGACAAGATTTTCTCAGCTTACTGTTGGATACCGGCTTCCACAGCCAACGATGGATGTAGCGAACCGCCTCTTACGTGAAACCCAGTTCGGCTTTAATCCACCAATTGCTGTTCGCGAGGTCGGCGATGAGCCTCGATTCGTCCATGTAGAGACTCCAGCCAGACTCTCGGCCACAGTCGTTGCTTTGGTCAGGTCGGAACTAGAGAAACTCGGCTCAGGGTATCTTGCTGTAATCGTTCCGGACGCATATTTAGACGTGATGTCAGACTCTCTAAACTCATCCGGTATTGAACACGGCCTTGTTGATGCTGGTGCGTTGGAGAACCAAACGACACTAGTGCCAGTAAGTCTTGTTAAAGGTCTTGAGGTAGATGCAGCGATTGTTGTAGAACCAGAAAAAATAATCAGTGGTGAGAGAAATGGAATCCGCGCACTTTACGTTGCACTAACAAGGGCAACACAACGACTTACAATCGTTCATGCGTATCCTTTACCGCCTTCACTTAAAGCTGATATTTGACCCAATCTCGCTTATTCGTGATTGATTGCATCTAGCACATTAAGTTTTGCCGCTCTACGTGCCGGAAAATAAGCGGCAAGGGATCCGGCGACACCAGCGATAAGAAGATTACGGAAAATATTGCCCCATGGAATAGCGAGTTCAGAAACAAAATCATCAGGGATTATTTGCACACATGCCATACCGAAAATCAGACCGAGGGCCACACCAAGAACGCCTCCAAAGAGTGCTACGAGGATACCTTCAACACGGACAGTGCGTTTGATTTGCTTTCTTGTTGCGCCGACCGCACGCGTTAGTCCGATTTCACGTGTACGTTCAAATACAGAGAGAGCCAAAGTAATAGCTACTCCTAGCACAGCAAGAATCACAGAAATAAATAACAGCACGCTAACAACCGTTAACGTTTGATCAATTTGATCCTGCGCTTCATCTTCAAATTCTGCCTTGGTTTTAGCCTCTACCTGTTCGTAGCCTTCGAGTACAGCGTTGATGGCTTCTCTTGCATTTTGCTCACTCACTCCGTCCTTCACCAAAACCCCTACAAAATCATCAGACTTTGGAACTAAGTTTTCATTTGACGCGTAGACGCTTGAGTCAAGAAGCCAACCAGAATCAATAATTGATTTCGAAGTAAATATTCCAGCAACATCGAGAGCTCTTTGGCTTTGATCAACAAACTCGACATCGAGAGTGGCTCCAACAACTACACCGTATTTTTTAGCTTCATCTTCATGAAGGTAAATAGCATTATTTCCGATTAGAGATGCATCCATTTCGATAAGGCCGATATTGAAATATTTTGGAACAGAGGTGAGATCTGCTGAATAGACTCTTTTCACTTTCTGATCAACTACTGTCCGAAGTCCTTCATCTGAGAGCTGCATAGCTAACACTTCCTCAACTTCCGGAAGAGCGGCAATTTCAGCGGTAATCGTTGGACTGAATCCTAAAGGCTCTGGCCCAAGACTTTCACCCTGTACCCACCAGTCAGATATTACATCTTCTTCGAGAATTTCACTTACTGTTGCTTTAAGAGATTCCGAGATTACCGATACCGTAGCCACAAGAGCTAACCCGATCATCAGCGCTGATGCCGCTGTAGCAGTCCTTTCTGGACTACGCCCAGCATTTCTTCGCGCCATCTTGCTTGGAACTCCAAGCTTCGCCGTGGGTAAACCAAGAAAATATGTCACTCTTCCAGCAAATAATGGGCTAAGAAGATTGATTCCAAGAAAAGAGTTGAGTGCTGCTGCACCAAGAAGCGCCATCAGCATTGAAGTAGAGAGATCTGCGGTTAGGGCGGCGATTAGTAAAGCCATTCCAAGAGAAAGAAACGATAGTTTCCCAAGGATATTGCTGAATCTACTAAGCCCTAGGAAAAGGAAAATACCTGCCAGGACTCCTAACGGAAGCATAATGAGCCATTCGTCGATAATAAATCCAGAAACGATTGCAAGTAGGCCAAGTAAAGTCAGCACCGAACCTACGAGAAAGTTTTTTGGAATGGTATATGCCGTCGCTAAACCACTTCGGAGTGCAGCCATAGGTGAGATTGAGCGTGCTCGCAAAGCTGGCCATACAGCTGCAGTTAATGTAAGTCCGATTCCAAGTATTGCTCCTACAATAACTGTGGTTGGCCTGAGAGGAAGCGAGTTTTCATCAGGGCCGAAGTCTAAGGCGGCTAAGAGCTCTTGTAATCCAAACGCGATTGGAAACCCAAGCGCTATCCCAGTGATCGTTGCGAAGATACCTACGAATAAAGCTTCAGTAACGATTGAATTTGTGATTTGTTTTCCGGTTGCTCCAAGTGCTCGGAGTAAACCGATTTCCTGAATTCTCTGACCGATAATGATAGAAAAAACGTTATAGATAATAAATGCTGCAACAAACAAAATAATGAAAGCAAATACCAAAAGAATCGTTCTAAATATGTTTATAAACTCGTTGAATGTATCAGCTTGCTCAGCAACGAGGTCACTTCTTGTCAAGACTTCCAGTCCACTTGGGAGCATATCCTCAACGTTCTTCACGATCGTCGCCTCAGCGTAGGCCGAGTCGATTGTGAGAGTTATATCGTCATAGCCAACTCCGCTGTTGAATAATTCCACAGCGGATCTAGTATCCATAGCAATTAGTTTTGATCCAATCGAAGCGTTCTCTTCTGGATTGGCAAAGGTGAAAGTTCCAGTTAAAACAAGATTTCGTAAACCCTGTGGCGTCTGCAGATCATATTTCTGACCTACCACGAAATTATCGTCATTGGCAGTATCGATATCAACAGCAAATTCTGTTATGGAAATAGGTGGTCTTCCTTCCGCTATAAAAAGACGCGGGGTAGGTGAACTATCCTCCCAGTTGATTCCAATGTTTGGCCCTCTACTTGCTAATGCTGCAGAGCCATCGGCCTTGTTCGCCACTATTCCGAATTCGATAACTCGGGGTTGAACGGCTACCACTCCTTCTATTTTGGATAATTCTTCGGGGAGTCCTAAATCTATGGGGGCAGCGTTGAGTCGGTTTCCGAAAGGTATTTCAGACCGAACAGCCAAGTCATAGCCGGATTCGATATCATCGCTAAGTCCTCCAAAGGTTTCCCGAAGACTATCTGTGAAAACAAAAACTGCAGTTGTTAGCGCAACACCAATAAGAACAGCAAGCGATGTAAGAAGAAACCTTCCAGGTTTAGCGTAAGCGTTTTTCCGAGCGAGTTTAAATAGGGCCATAGAAGAACGGTTAGTTTCCTATGCTCCGCATTTGATCTAAAACCCCATCAGCTGTTGGATCTTCTAGATCGCCGACAACTTGGCCATCCGCAAGAAATATTACCTGATCTGAAAAGCTCGCTGCCACGGGATCGTGAGTGACCATAACTATCGTTTGCTCAAGTTCCTTGGTTGCAAGTTGCATAAATTCCAGAATTTCTGTGCCAGTTTTTGAATCAAGATTTCCGGTCGGTTCATCAGCGAAAATAATTTCAGGTTTACTTGCCAGCGCTCGAGAAACTGCGACTCGTTGCTGTTGCCCTCCAGATAGTTCATTTGGCCTGTGTGTGAGGCGATCTTTTAGGTTTACCACTTCAACGATTTCATCAACCCACGCCTCATCGGCTTTGACTCCAGCTAAGTCAAGAGGAAGGGTGATGTTCTCAATAGCATTTAATGTAGGGACCAGATTATATGCCTGAAAAATAAATCCAATCTGGGACCGCCTCAAAAGAGTTAATTCACGTTCGTTTAATTCTGTTAGATCAGTATCACCTATGAAGACTTTGCCGCTTGTTAAATCATCTAGCCCCGCCATACAGTGCATAAGGGTTGACTTTCCTGATCCTGAGGGCCCCATGATGGCGGAGAATCTACCTTTAGGAAAGGCAACATCAATACCGTCTAAGGCGCGGACTTCTGTCTCTCCAGAACCGTAAATCTTTGTCGCTCCTGAACTTCGCGCAGCTACTAAATCAAGACTGTTAGTCAGGCTGTTCATCAGTAATTCTCCTGTTTTCAATCCTATTGTTTCAGCCTAAGCCCGACGAAGACGAATAATACGATCAATATCTTGAGGAAACTGTCTAAGTCTTTGGAACCACATCTCCCGGTATTCTGAGTAAACCGATTTCTGCTGTTTTGCTAGATCAGTGTCGCCACGAAGATACGCATGCAAGCTTGCAGATATAGATGCAAGCAATGCAGATAGTTCAGCCCCCATTTCTGGTGACGGATGCTCAGATGCTGCCCTCTGAAACTCTAAAGTCTCAATCGCTTCAAATAGATCAATACCTTTCAGATCTTCAAGTGGCCCACCGTTATCAATCGTTCTAACAAGGCGATCTGAAAACTCAATAAAGTCCAAAACAGCACCTTCGAATAATTCGTGCCAAGGCGAGAGACCTTGGTCCAAAGCCGCTGGGGTCGAATCAGGGGTTAAAGGTTCTAAACCTTCATTTCGAATAGGTTTAATTGATTGACTTTTTGGAATAGAAAAAGCCTTACGTTCTGATTTCGTTCGAGTCTTCAGATAGACAAAGATAATAATGACTAGGCAGCCGGCACAAACCAGAACAGGAAGCATGAGATTACTTAGCATGAGAGTTGTTTCTTAGCCTAGAGGAAAATCTCTGCAAAGAAATTTCAAGTTTCAGTTCTTCATAAAAACTCAGAGTACAGTTTTTTGAGGTAATGGTTGGCTTAAGCCGTAATTGTGTGTACTGTGACGGATGACACATCTTTTTATTCCAGAGTGGCTGATTCGACCGGGGGGCAGTCAGCCATCCTGGAGTCATAGGGTGGCTCAACAGTCGGTGATCATGGGGGTTTGATCATCGACTGGCCGCCTGTGCGTGATTTCCTAAGAAACAACTTTGATTTGGGCTGGGGGAGCTTCCATAGTTTCAATATCCCCACAGTTCCAGCAAGAGTCCCCTGGCTTTCCTTTCCAAGTTACATCGCAAGATTTGCACGTAATGGTAAGCCTCGCAGGACGAATCCTTCGTATCTTTCCTGTCCGCCGTTTTCCAACCACAATAGGACTGTAGATTCTCTTACATTAGGGTCCAGTGATGGTCCTCAGAAATATCGATGCTAAGGTGAGCGAGCGTAACTACAAGGAAAGAGAATATCTATGAGTACTCCTGAGTGTCCAGCATCTGATGGTTCAAGTCCACGTCAAATATCCTTCAGCGGGGCCCCACCTATGTGCATTGATCCATCAAAGTCATATACAGCGACTATGGAGACGTCTATAGGAACAATGGTTATCCATCTTGATGCAGCAGGAGCACCTAATACAGTTAATAACTTTGTCTTTTTGGCCCGCTATCACTATTACGACAGTTTAATTTTCCATAGAATCATCAATGGATTTATGTGCCAAGGAGGATGCCCTGAAGGTTCAGGAAGGGGAGGCCCTGGGTACCGATTCGCCGATGAATTACCCGCTCCGGGTCGTTACGAGATCGGTTCAATCGCTATGGCGAATGCCGGTCCAGACACAAACGGTAGCCAATTCTTTATCGTAACTGGGGCAAGTGGGGTTGGACTTCCGCCCCAATATTCTCTATTTGGAAAAGTAGTTAAAGGCCTAGAGATTGCAGAGGAAATGCAAAGGGTGCCCACAGGTCCTGGTGACCGTCCAGTTACCGACGTAGTCATCAATTCAGTCACAATCCAAGAAGCAGAATAAATTTTATCAACCTCTAAGGAGCTCAGGAGTAGCGACTTGGGTAACTAATCCTCATTGGCTGGTTCTTTTTCGAATCGCTTGTGTCGCAGATAGCTGCTTGCACTGAGTGCAATAAGGACCATTGCAATTCCGAGTCCCTTTATGCCTGAAATATTAGCGTCTAAGAAAAGCACTGCAGCTATCGTTGCAGTAACAGGCACAAGCAACTGCAATATCCCTATCAAACTAAGAGGTGTTTTTAATTGGGAAAAAGTAAGAAGTACGTGACCGAATAAAGGTACAAAAGCAACCACTAGAATTTCAGTAAGGTCGCGTTGAGTCCGAGGCATAATACCTGCTCGAGATATCAGCATCATCGGTGTGAGGACAATTCCAGACCAGATGAAATAACCCGTCATAAATTCTGCTACACCCAATTTCGTTAATGCCCTTCGAGCGAGAGCGAAATAGCAAGCTCCAAGGGTTATTGCAAGTAACGCCATAAGATCTCCGGCAACTTTTCCACTTCCTTCGCTAGCTCCTGCAAGGACAATTGTGATAGCTCCACCGATTGCAAAAAGAGCTAATCCCATATCGCTTCGGGTGAGGAGCTCAGAAAAAAAGTAGTAGCTGAAGAAGATTATGATAAGAGGTTGAAGGGCTGCGATAAGACTTGCGTTAATTAGGCTGGTAACTTGTGTTGACCAGAAAAATAATCCGATAGATGATCCGAAGCATATGCCTGCGGGCGCGCATGAAATGAATTTCTCCCATGTGAATTTTTGTCGTTGTATTAAAAGAGCGTAAAAACCTAGAAAAGGCACAGCAATCCAGGATCGCCAAAATGCCATACTCAACCCATGGATATCGGATTGTGAAGTTACAACAGAAGCGATTGCTATGAGAACATATCCAAAGCTGCAAGCAAGAATACCGATCTGAAGGTCACCTCTTGATGTAACTGAATTAGGCCTGTCAGAAATAGTTCCCCACTTAGTATGCGTGAACGACTCGATAGGTTTTTCCTTTATGGAAAAGAAAAACCTTTAAATTCTATTCTTCTTCTTCTTCATCATCTTCAGGGATCACCAGTTCCTGCCCAACCTGTATGAGATTGTAATTCTCGATACCATTCTCAGCGGCTAGTTCTTCGATAGGAACACCAAAGCTGTTGGCAATAATCCCTAGAGAGTCTCCAGCTTGGACGGTGTAAATTAACGGTGCCTTTGGAGGGACGACAATAATTGCTGTTGGTGTTGGTTCTTCGACTACTTGCGTTTCTGCTTGGGTAACTACTGCAGTTGGTGTAGCTTCTGCTTTAGGTGAATCATCGGAATCACCACCGCAAGCAGTAAAGACAAGCATGAAGACTAACACTGGTGCTACCAGTTTTTTCATTTGTCCTCCCATCTGTATCAGCTCTGACGCTATCGCAGGATAGGCAAAAGGTCCAAATGATTATGTTCTTCTAATAGGATTTGATACCTGCAGCACTTCTCTCGTATGGGTCAGGCTGAAGAACGCCGGTCAGTTCTCCCGATTCAAAAATCATTTGATCATCGAATAGGACTGATGCTTCTTTGAGTGTAAGCGTCATTGAATTGCCAATATTTACAGAAGACCATCCAGCATGGTGCATATCTAGACTCATTTGAAGGAGCTCTTGGCCACGTGGGCCATTATCTTTAAGCTTGCGAGCGAGGGCCAAACCTAAAGAGATACCGTTTAGTTGGTATGCAGTATCTACATTTGGTTCATTTTGAAGGTGAACTCGCATACGGTTGGCATCTGCTGAATCTCCTAGGATTTCGACTAGATTTCCATTTTCAATTTCAAGATGTATGGGGTCTGAGAGAATTTGACCAGTTTCGAGAAAAATATCCCCAGGCTTTAGCAAAAGCTCCCCGTTTATTTGCTCCCCACCAAAATCAATGTTGAAAATTCCTGATGGCCATTCTGCGAACTGGTCTCTCTGGGACGTGATCCCAGTCTTCATAATATATTGCGCTGAAGAAAGTTCAGCTATGAGGAAAGATCCTGCTCCGGATGAGATTCTGACCTCCTTCGATGATGTGGCTAGTCGTTTGAGTGCTTGAGCTCTTCTTGCGACGCCTGAACTAACGACAAGTCGATTGAGTTCATGAATATTTTCACATTTCAGGGTCAGGACACGAATATCCGTTCGATGCTCGTCAGCAGAAATAGATTTAGTAAGGTTTCCAACGAGATCAATAGCAAATTCAGATCTAGCTAGCATTTCCGAGAGGACAGGATGACCTAGTTCGTTTTGAGATTCTTGACACGATACGTGAATAACTTGACATCCGACTCTTTCAAGAGCGGCTACAACAGTTGTTTGTAATGCTGCATCTGTATCTTCTGAAGCGACAACGATGGCACTTTCACTAGCTCCAGCATTACATAATTCGATTTGCTGGGTTAATAAGTCAATTGCTTGCCAAGAAATAATTTTCGTCCCCTATCAAATATTCTGTACTTCGTTTGCCTACACTAGCTCTGCCAGACACGCAAGGGGCTCGAAACTGTCGAATTTCGTGATATCCCTTGCCCAAAACTTGTCATCATGTAAGCGGACTCTCTTCGTTTGATGTAGGTTCTTTGAGTGGTTTCATCACAGCTATGTACTCGGATCAGTTGCGGTCAGGAAGCAGAAGCTGTTTTACTTATGGTTCCTCAAGAATGCTCTGCATGGCTAGTCTCAGAGAATCACTTGGCCGCAAAAGACGGATCTCCTTTATGTAATGATTGTGCTGACAGGATGACAGTACCTATTGGGTGGACCCTGAGTGATGAGCGAAACACCCCGAAGAAACGACGCCGCAAGGGAAAGACTCAAGCCAAATCGAAGAAGCCTTCCCAGCCAGAAACAGATCAGAAATCTGATTTCGATGATGTTCCAGATTCCACAGTCGAAGATATCCCTATAGATGATGCCCCTATGCCAATCGACGTATCTGAGGTGGAGGAATTAGTTTCCGAGCCCTTTGAAGACCCCTATCTGCAGGTTGTTCCTGATAGTTCTCTCCCTGAGTCACAGATTGATGAAGGGGTCCAAGGTTCCTTTTGGGAGGATGCCTCCCCAATAGAAAAACTTGACCCTGGTAAAGAAACGCCTCTACTGCAACGAGCCTTTCGCGTCGTGAGCGAAGAATAGGCTAAAGAGTTTTGATTTAATTGAAAACTAATGATGAACATGCACTATCGTCATGACCTATGAGTAACGATGAAGGTTCGATTAGTGTCGAAATACGAGATCACGTATTTCTTATGGGGTTGAACCGCCCAGAAAAATACAACGGAATCACCCCAAAGATGTCGGCAGAGTTGGTTTCTGCCTACACGCAACTTGATGAAGATGACGATTTACGTGTAGGGGTTCTCTTTGGTCATGGTGACCATTTTACAGCCGGTCTTGACCTACCAAAATGGACAGAAAGAATGGAAAGAAATGATCGATCCAGTTCAAAAGAAAATTCTAAAGTAGACCCTTTTGGATTTGGTAGGAGCTGCAGAAAACCAATCGTTACAGCTGTTCAAGGGATCACCTACACATTCGGGATAGAGGTTGCGTTGGCTGGAGACATCATTATTGCCGCAAATGATTGTCGGTTCTCTCAGTTGGAACCAGCGAGGGGGATCCATGCTACTGGAGGGGCGACATTTCGGTTTGTAGAACGGGGTGGCTGGGGAAACGCTATGTACCATCTGCTTACTTGCGATGAATTTGATGCCGCCGAGGCTTTAAGAGTTGGAATCGTTCAAGAAGTGGTCCCTGCAGGTCTGCAACTTGATCGTGCTATAGAGATTGCTCAGCGAATATCTGAAATGGCTCCATTAGCTATTCAGGAAACGAAAGCTTCGGCCCGCCGTTGGATTCATGAGGGGGCTGACGCTTGTATCGAGGCCTTAGCTCCTACCCAAGCAAAATTGATGGCTACTGAGGATGCAAAAGAAGGCGTCGCCTCATTTGTCGAACGACGATCCGCAGAATTTAAAGGGCGTTAAAAGAGCGAGCTTTGGATTCTTATACGCCCCGATATGCAAAGCCTTCACAATTCCGAGGCAGTAGTCTACTTAGGGCGGTTTCGTTAGTTGGTATTTTCTCTCTCGGATTAATTGTGGGGGCATGGATATGGATGGCAACTCGAGATGGCGGAATCAGCGCAGACGACCTTGTTCTTCCCCCTCCGACATCTACACCTGCACCGACATCAATCCCCGAACCAACACCGATACCCACGCCCGAACCTACAGCCATATCGGAGGTTCCGCCCTACTTAGGATGGTCAGATCCAGCTGCTGTAGGAGAACCATGGGGTTCTACAGTTGAAGGCCTCCTGACCTTTCGAGGAAACCCAACGAGGACGTACTACGGGAAAGGTCCCATACCTGAAAGCCCAATAAAAAAGTGGTCATATCCTCAAAATCAGAATATGTGCGGTTCGACAACACTGAATAACGAAGATGAGCAATGGTGTGGGACAGGCTGGACTGGCCAGCCAGCGATCTTCAGGTATCGTGACAGCACCTGGGTAGTTTTTGGAGCTCTCGACGGGGCAGTGCACTTTGTTGATGCTGAATCAGGCCAACAAATTCTAGACCCCTTCCAAACAGAAGACATTATTAAGGGATCAGTCACAATCGACCCAGATGGATACCCACTCGTATACATAGGATCTCGAGATGACAAGCTTCGAGTTATCGCTTTTGATCGTGAAGATCCTGAAGAACTTTGGGCACTTGACGCTGATACGGTTCCTGGACAGCTCTGGAACAATGATTGGGATGGATCACCGATCATCATTGATGATTACATGTTCGAAGGTGGTGAAAACTCGGTTTTTCACATCATCAAACTTAACCGATCGTATGACCCATCAGGATTAGCAACAGTTGACCCTGAACTAGTGTTCACAGCTCCCGGTTATGATGATGACCTACTTTTTAAGGTTGGGAGCAATGTTTCCATCGAAAATTCAGTTGCCGTTAGTGAGAACACAGTGTATTTCGCAAACTCTGGTGGTCTCGTGCAAGGATGGGATATCACAGATCTCAAATCTGGCGTAGATCCTGAGCGGATATTTCGCTATTGGGTGGGCGACGATGTCGATGCATCCGTTGTAGTTGATGAGGAAGGTTTCCTTTACGTTGGAGTTGAGTATGAACGGGGTTTGTCTCGGTCATTTGAGGTAGGTCAGATTATTAAACTCGACCCAAGAAACGCTGAGGATCCTCTTGTATGGTCTGTATTTGACACGGCTCAACTACCTGATGGTGTTTGGGCGACCCCGGCGTTATACAAAGATATTGTGATTGTTCCGACTGATTCTGCGAGGATGATCGGCATCGATAGAGAGACAGGAAGCATCAGATGGGAGTTTTTCCTCCCAGGCCCGCTTTGGAGCTCTCCAGTTGTTGTAGATGACGTGCTTATGCAAGCAGACTGCTCTGGAAATGTATCAGGGTTCGACATTTCAGATACTTCCATAAAACCCCCACGTCTTTGGGTCGTCTATATCGGTGGTTGTATTGAATCAACACCAGCGGTCTGGGAGGGGAAAATTATCGTTGGGTCAAGAGATGGCCAAGTCCATATGGCGGCGGACTAACGACCGTCCTACCAACGAAAGGGAAAGTCTGAACGAACCTTCGCCACAGTAGATGGCTCGATGTCACTAAGTAGAATCTGATTTTCATGTTTATTTGCTTTGCTGATGGTCTTTCCCATGGGGTCATACAGCCGGCTATCGCCTGAATACGTGAGTCCATCTCCTTCGCCAATCCTGTTTACTCCTAAGACAAACGCTTGATTTTCGATTGCTCTTGCTTTGAGTAGAGACTTCCAGTGATTTCGGCGAGCTTCCGGCCAATTTGCTACGACAATAAACATGTCGGTCGATGTAGCGATATCCCAGAACTCAGGGCCAAAGCGAAGGTCAAAACATATGAAAAAACTACATCTAACCCCCTCCACCTCGACAGTGAGTGGAGCAGAGCCTTGAACATAGTGCTTGTCCTCCCCCGCATATCCAAAAAGGTGTTTTTTCTCGTATCTCAGAGTATTTCCATCTGGGTCAGCAAGCACCAAAGAATTATGGGGGAGATCATTACCCTTGGAAAGAATTGGCACTGATCCGCAAATCCATATACCTAGCTCAGTTGCCTGTTCAGTAAGAAATTGGGTGCTGGGGCCATCTAAGGCTTCACTAATGTGTTTTGTGTTCATTGAGAAACCATTGCTGAATAGTTCGGAAAGAACTATCAGGCGCGCTCCATCTCCAGCAGCCTGTTCAATTAACGGAGTAAGAAGGGAGAAGTTCTTTTCTGGTTGTTCCCATATAATGTCATGCTGAATGGCAGCGACCTTCATGGTGACCCCTCGATATCCCAGTCCGTTACATTTGCGAGTCTATTAACTGCTTCCTCGAGGACCTCTATTCTTTTGCAGAATGCGAAACGTACTAGATGGCGACCCTCTTTTTTATTGTCATAAAACACAACATTTGGCACTGCAACGACTCCGCATCGTTCAGGTAGTGCAGTGCAGAAACTCTTACCGTCAGAAGTTCCTAGCGGCCGGATATCTGCGGTAATGAAATAAGTTCCAGCTGGCGGGAAAACTGTAAAACCAGCGGCAGTTAAACCTCCCATGAGGCAGTCGCGTTTCTGGCGCATGTCTGCAACGAACTCCTCAAAGTATGTGAGCGGTAAATTTAAGGCGGTTGCTATCGCATGCTGGAACGGGGCTCCGTTAACGAAGGTCAGAAATTGCTTCGCTGTGCGAACTGTTTCTAACAAGGCCGGTTGAGCGCACACCCACCCGATTTTCCATCCAGTGAAACTAAATGTCTTCCCCGCAGATGAGATTTGTACAGTGCGGTCGCGCATTCCAGGGAATCGGATTAATGGTGTGTGCTCTCCTTCGAAGATGAGGTGTTCATAAACTTCGTCACAGATGGCGAGAAGGTTACGCTCATTACATAAGTCAGCGATAAATTGAAGTTCTTCGCTGGAGAAAACCTTTCCTGTGGGATTATGGGGTGAATTTAAAAGGATTGCCTTAGTGCGGGGTCCGATAGCGTTTTCAAGTTCTTTTGGATCGAAACTATAATCTGGAGTTCGGAGGGTTACGACCTTACGAACCCCTCCCGCCATTGAAATAGAGGCAGCGTATGAATCATAATACGGTTCGAACGTGACAATTTCATCGCCTGGTTCACAAATGGACAATAGTGTGGCAGCTATAGCCTCAGTAGCTCCTGCTGTAATTAGTACTTCATTATCGGCGTCAAAATTTATGCCATAGAAACGTTCTTGATGTTTAGCAACAGCTTTACGAAGTTCAGGAATGCCCAATCCTGGCGGGTATTGATTAAACCCGTCTCGTATAGCTTTAACGGCGGCTTCAGCGATTTCAGAAGGTCCATCGGTATCGGGGAAACCTTGACCCAGATTTATCGCTCCTGTTTTGACGGCAAGAGCTGACATTTCGGCAAAAATTGTCTCGCCGAATTCGCGCAAGTTCTCTTTAATATATGGATCTCCAGGGTGAGTCACGTCAAATAGGGTAGTGGACTTTGGCGCATCTCGATAGCAGGACTTAAGGGCGAATGAATTTTGTTCTCATATCTTCGATTTTTCCCCACGTGTGGCACTTTCTCGAATGGTCGTTCACCATTCCTACTGCTTGCATAAACGAATAGATTGTTGTTGGTCCCACCCAGGACCACCCTCGCTTCTTCAAATCTTTGCTTAGGGCTTCTGATGCGGTCGATAGAGATCGGTTTGTCTTACGAACCCTCACTTCTTCGGCGGGTTCCCAAGACCATAGATAGCTAGCAAGCGAACCTTTTTCATTGATTATTTCTGTTGCTCTTTGAGCATTATTTATTGTGGCTTGGATCTTTCCTTTATGTCGGATGATCCCTTCATCGTTTATAAGTCTTTGGAAGTCTTTCTCATCTAGTCTGGCGACCTTTTCAATATTGAAATTTTTGAAAGCTTGACGAAAATTTTTTCTCTTTCGGAGAATCGTTATCCAAGAAAGCCCGGACTGGAATCCTTCTAGGCAGATCCTCTCAAATAGTGCGTCGTCATCTCCTATTGGAACTCCCCATTCGTTGTCGTGGTATTCCATGTAGAATTTATCCATCCCTGGCCAAAGACACCGAACAATTCCATCAGTAGCAACGTCTATCTGATCTGTCATATCACAACATACCTCATTATTTGATGGCTTTGCTTCGCCGATGGGCTATGAAATTAGGTACTAGTTTGCGTTAGGTCCTCACATCGAACTAGAGATATAACCATGGCATTGAGTATTCCTGGGTCCTTAGATGATTTTGACGCAGATTGGCTGACTCAAGCACTAAATGCTTCAGGGGTTACCTCGTCGGTGGTGGCGGATGTTGTGGCTGAACGGATTGCGATTGGTGAAGGCTTCCTAGGAGAATTAGCGAGACTTCACCTCACATATGAAACTAATGAGGGTGGACCACAAACAGTAATAGCCAAGATTCCAACAACTGATGGGGCGCTCAAACCACTTGGGGTCATGCTTGGTGTATATGAACGGGAAGCACTCTTTTATACTCATGTAGCGCCAAAAGTTTCTATTCGGAAACCGGAAGTGTATTTCAACGGAAATAACCCCGAGTCAGAGCGATACGCTCTTCTCCTAGAGGATGTTGGACAGTATCGGTCTGGGGATCACCTACTAGGTGCAAGCCTTGAGGATGCTATGGCGGTGATCGATACGGCCGCACAAATTCATTCACGCTGGTGGGATAGCAAAGAACTCATTGATATGGAGTGGGTTCCACCTCTCGATAGTCCAATAAATATGGGACTTCAAGGGCTGTATGAGGCTTCGTGGTCAACTGTTATGGATCAGTATGGGCATCTCTATCCAGATTGGCTTCCAGAGAAACTTGAATTGTTTATTCCGGAGATTTCACAGTGGTTGGTGAGTTGGGCAGAAAGAAGTAGGACTCTCACCCACAATGACTTTCGGCTAGATAATCTTCTCTTCGATGATAAGGCAGATGGTCTTCCGGAGGTCATCGTATTGGATTTCCAGCTTGTGGGAAGGGGAGATGGTTCGGGTGACCTCTCCCCGTTTTTGGGCTGCAATCTCGACGTTGACCTTCGGCGGAATTCTGAAATTGACCTGCTTCATCGGTATCACGATGCGATGCATGACCGTGAAACAGGATTTGAGACATTCGATGAACTTATAGAACAAATAGATACTGCACACTTGTTCTGGCTTGTGAACTGGGGGAATACTGCCGTTACGGCTGACCAGCCGAATGAGCGGGCATCCAAACTTTTCACTGCGATTATAGAACGAAGTATCGCCGCAGTTGTAGATCGCGATAGCGTCCAATACATCGGTTCGATGCGCAAGTAAAGCTAGGCTAAATGAAGGCGAGTGGAGGATTAAATGGGTAGCTTGCAGCAGCAAGCAATTGAGATTATCAAGTCCAAAGGACTGAAAAGACTTGAGGAGCCTGTCCAATTGGCTTCAGGTGCGATGAGCCAGGATTTCGTTGACGGCAAACTGGCTACAGCACACTTTGATGATCTAGAAGTTGCTAGCAGGGCGATAGTTGATGGAATTCTACTTCAAGGTATTGAGTTCGATGTTGTTGGGGGTCCAACTCTTGGGGCAGATGCTTTAACGATAGGAATAGCTGGCATTCAACGCTGCCGGTGGTTCTTCGTGCGTAAGAAACCAAAAGGGCGCGGAACGAACCAACTCATCGAAGGTTCACCGATAGGGGACGGAGATCGATGCTTAGTAGTTGAAGATGCGATAACAACCGGAGGTTCACTCCTGAAAGCAGTTGACGCAGTTGAAGCGACCGGCGCAAAAGTTGTTGCAGTCTCAACGCTTGTTGATCGAGGGGAAATAGCGAGACCACTCATAGAAAGTAGGGAAATTCTTTATTATCCTCTAGCGACGTATCTGGATTTGGGGATAGACCCAGTAGAGATCCCTAGTTGACATGAACTCCACAGGTGCTAGACTTATTAATGGAGGGCATTAATTAAGGGGTGGTATGTCCGAGACGCTTCACCAAAAAGAAGATGTAGAGATTCTTGCTTCGGAAGACCCTGGCGTCGGCTTGCCAGGGAGAGTTAAACTTCCTGGGTATTCGCGAACAATGGGGCCTCAAACCCATCTCTTCGCCGAACGCGATCGCCTTCAAGGATTAAAGTGGGAACATTTTGATGTTCAGCAACTTTCACCCACTGTCGGAGCGGAACTTATTGGTCTAGATTTAACTCAGGAACTACCCCAACAAGTTATTGATGAAATTCAACAAGCCTTATGGGATTACAAAGTCATTTTTTTCAGAAATCAGCCAATCACTTCAGAACAGCACGTTAACTTTGCCAGCCGATTTGGGGAGTTAGAGATCCACCCATTTCTACCTCCCAATACCGAAACTCCAGAACTGGTCAGATTCGAAAAAAATGATAAGGCAGGCGGTTACGAGAATCAGTGGCATCATGATGTCACCTGGAGAAATACGCCTTCTCGAGGAGCTATTCTTCGGGCAGTCGAAGTCCCTCCGGTAGGTGGAGATACGCTTTTTGTCGACGCACATGCGGCCTATGGGGGGCTGGATCAAGAAACGAAAGACCTTATCGATGATCTATCTGCTACCCATGATTTTTTTAGAGCTTTCGCTCGCCAAGTCCCTGATGAGAAAAAGAAAGAGATACGAGAGCAATATCCGATTGTCGAACATCCGGTAGTTATCAACCACTATCAGACTGGGAAACCCTTACTGTACGTGAACAGAATATTTGTTACTGGCATAAAGGGCTGGGAACAGGAACGAAGTTTTGAGCTTCTGGACCTTCTTTGTCGAGAGTTTGAGGTACTTGAGTACTCTTGCCGTTTTAGGTGGGAACCCAATTCGATAGCGTTTTGGGATAATCAAGCAGTCCAACACTATGCAACTAGTGACTATTCCCCACATCGGCGAGTTATGGAGCGAGCAAGTATTAAGGGAACTCAACCCGCACGGAATTAATACCAACTTCCGCATTGATAAGTTTGATTAGTCTAGAAACTACATCCTTTTATGTTTGGAAATTGGTTTGAGGGACGTATCGTAAGTAGAGAGTTTTAGGGCTCCAATATGCCCCACGAGCTTATAAATTAAAAATTTTTTAGTGTGCAAGGAGTGCGCAGATATGAATTTGCATCCACGGGAAGACCGGATTGTTGTCCGGCCCGGAGAATCAGAGGAAACTACGGCAAGTGGTCTGGTAATACCCGACACAGCCAAGGAAAAACCACAACAAGGTGAAGTACTAGCCGTTGGACCTGGAAAGCGATCCGAACAGACGGGTGAACTAATACCAGTCGATGTAGAGGTCGGAGATACTGTTGTTTACGCAAAGTACGGAGGCACCGAAATTTCTAGTGGTGGCGAAGAACTTTTGATCCTGTCCGCACGCGACGTGCTCGCAATAGTGAAGTAGGGAACCATGTCAAAAATACTTAAATTCGACGAAGATGCCCGACGAAAGCTTGAA
>MDTD01136455.1_pt1 | contig 31511 bp, 25 predicted proteins | sample 811221 | NCBI WGS metagenome assembly MDTD01 (sample SAMN05326646, study PRJNA326480) | marine metagenome | isolation source: seawater | place: Pacific Ocean: South West | collected 2011
CAAAGGCTTAGCTCATCTCTACGAGTTGTCCCGCGCCATCAATCGACTGGGCAATCACAAAAAGGCCAAGAAACGCGGTGGACCGGTGGTTCAAGAAGCACTTAACGCCTTCAGGCTTGTCAACAGCGCCTTAGGGCTGATGGGGATGTCCAGCGCGGACTTCCAGGAGGAAGTGAAGGCCAAGCGCATGACAGCTTTGGGACTGAGTAAAGAACAAGTCGAAGGCCTTATTGCTGACCGTATCGCAGCCCGTGAGGCGAAAGATTGGGGCAAAGCCGACGCCATTCGCGACGAGCTTGAAAAGCTCAACGTCGCCGTGATGGACAGGGTCGATGGATGCGAATGGCGCGTCCGGTTAGTGCCTGCTGAATAGAGCCAACTCCCCCCTCCCTCGACGTCGAGGCCTCAGATCGTTTAGGATGTGATCTGTGGGAAGACCCTTCGGGGTTCAAAAAGATGTGGGGAGGAAAGGCGTGCGGCGGCTGCTTTGCGTCATAGTATGTTGTTGGGCGACGAGCGCCTCGGGACAAGCTCCTGAGACAACGTCTCCGAAAGGATATGTGGAGGGAGAGACCCACCACCTCCTGAGGCCCTGCTTTACCAGCCCCGATCTATGTAAATTCCTATCGAGTCGGCTCTATAAGGGCCGGGAAGACTACCGAAACGGAAGCCTTCGACCGGGCGAAGAATGGCGTAATGACATCATCGGGCGCTACGGACGAGCCCCCGTTAAGAAGAAAAAACGCAAACCAATGCGACGCTACAGAGGCGTTCCAGCCCCCTCACCTGCGCGTCACGCAAGCCTACAACCGGCACTGACACAACCGAGCATCGATCAATCGATCAAGTGGGTGGGATACCAACCCAAAGGTGCTTTTAGTCGCGTATTCTGGCTACTCAGTAACATTCACCAACCGGTTCAAGTGGACCGAGAGAACGCGCTCAAGGTGGTCATCCGATTTCCCAAGACCTCGGTGGCCAGCCAGCAACTCCTCCGTCCGCTGGATATGGGTCAGATGAAGGGCCCGATTGAGCGGGTGTCGGCCACGTTAAGTCCGACAGCGTTAACCTATGAAATTCAACTCAAGCGGCCAGCCCAGCATTTGTACCGCTTCGAAGGCCCCTACCTGATGGTGGATTTCGAAAACTAGATCTGTTCAATCCCAGATAGCAATGGTGAGCGCGTCGTGAGGTCCCGCAGCGCCGCGAAACATGCCGCCGGTATTGTAGGGCATGGCGATATTGCCCTGGGCATCCACGGCAATGATACCGCCCAGGCCGCCCACTGCTTTGAGATCCGAGATGGCTTGCTCCGCCGCCTCGACCAAGGGAAGGCCCTGGAATTCCATACGCTGGGCCACGCGACTCGCGGCCATCGATCGAATGATGGCCTCACCGTGCCCGGTTGCCGAGACGGCACAGGTCGCATTGGAGGCGTAAAATCCCGATCCCATGAGAGGGGTATCCCCAATGCGGCCGCGCAATTTATTCACCATGCCACCGGTCGAGGTTGCACAGGCTAGATTTCCATGCTGATCACACGCCACCGCACCAACAGTTCCGTAGACGTCGTCGCGCGCGTCGTCATGATCCAAGGTAAACGCACCACTTTCTTGAGCACGATGAAGCTGCTCCAAACGTTCCTGGACATGAAAATATGAAAGTTCCTCCATGGGTAGCCCTAGACGCCTGGCCAACGCTTCGGCTCCTTCGCCGCCAATCATCACATGAGGCGTCTTCTCCATGATAAGACGTGCAAACTTGATGGGGTTTCGAACGAATCGAACGGAACCCAAGGCACCAAGATCACCGGTTGCACCATCCATGATTGACGCATCGAACTCGATGCCCTCGTCAGCGTTGTAGACGGCACCGCGACCAGCATTGAAGAGGGGGTCGTCTTCGAGCCTGATCACGGCCTCTTCGACCGCATCCAATGCAGACATCCCTGCATCCAACTGGCCTTTGACGGCTTCCACAATACTCTTGAGCGATGTGGTGCAGGCCTCTTCCCGTTCTGGGGAGAGGGAATCCCGCCGAATAAGGCCCGCACCTCCATGGATGGCCAGTGCAGCGCGGCTCATGGCAACGCCTCCTTGGATAGACTTCCAACGGAATTAACAGCTCGGAAGCGACCCCGTTCATCACGTCCAATACCGCATAACGCGACATCCGGATCGTGGGTCAGAAATAGTCTCCCCTGTCTCTCGATCAGATCATTCAGAAGCGTCGTCTTTTCCTCGATCAGCAGTTCCGGAAAGCGATCGTAGCCCATCGTAATGGGAAGATGCACCCATGGTGCCCCAGGAATCAGGTCTCCCCCAAAGACAATGGGCCCCTCCTCGGTCGCAACCTCCGCCAAGAGAAGACCTGGCGTATGCCCGTGAGAACGGTGAAAACGATAGCCATCCCCGAGGACTTCACTTGTCTCACCGGCCACGATTTCAAGTCGACCCGACGCCTCTAGCTGTCGATTGAGGACTGGAATGAACGATGCCTTGTCTCTTGGATGAGGTGCATTCGCTCGTTCCCAGGCTTCTTTGCCCACCACATAACGTGCGCTAGGAAAAAGAAGAGACGGTTCTTCGCCCTCTTCATACGCCGAGAGTAAGCCCCCTGCATGGTCGAAATGAAGGTGGCTTAGGACAACTACATCAATATCTTCGTGACTGAGACCCAGCGCAGACAGGTTATCGAGTAAGACATGCTCGGCTTCTTGAACCCCGAAACGCTCTCGAAGCTTCGGTTCAAAAAAGGCGCCGATACCAGTCTCGAAGAGAATCGTGCGATTCTCCTCTTCGATGAGCATGGCGCGACATGCCAGGGGAATTCGATTGAGTTCATCGACCTCCGTCCAACGGGTCCAAAGCGCTTTCGGGGCGTTACCAAACATGGCTCCACCATCCAGCATCTGCGTGTTTCCCTCGATGGATGAAATCGTTCTCATCATGCGTCCTCCTGCGGCGATTAGCCTGCAAGCAAGACGAGAGCCCGTCAACCGCGCACCCATGGTCCGAGGCTCTCATTATAGGGACAAGGCATGCTGCCATATGGTAGGTGGCGAGCATGAAACGATCTCTCGACGAGCTGGCGAGCGAGCTGGGCATACTCTATCAGGACGAAGAGATCGTCGTGGTCAATAAGCCGTCGGGACTCTTGGTGCACCGAGGCTGGGCCCGGGACGAGCAGGTTTCGATGACCATCGTTCGTGATTTGGTGGGGCAGTACGTCTGGGTCGCTCACCGCTTAGATAGACCGACGAGTGGGGCACTCGTCTTTGCCCTAAGCAAGGATGCCGCACGATCGATGTCCTCGGCCTTTGAAGAGCGACGCGTTGAAAAAACATACGTGGCCTTTGTGCGTGGCATCCCACCCGACGAAGGGATCATCGACTCACCGGTTCCGCGGGTCCCAAAGGGTGAAAGGATCGACGCCGAAACCCATTTTCGGCGTCTTTGGACCTTCGAAAATCGATATTCTTTAGTCGAGGCGACACCTAAAACAGGTCGCTTACACCAGATCCGGCGTCATCTTCGCCACATCACCCACCCTCTCATCGGTGACGTCAATTACGGAGTGGGGGAACATAATCGACTCTTCAGGACGCGCTTTAATCTGCATCGACTGGCACTTCATGCCCTGAGGATCTCCTTCGAGCATCCAGCAAGCGGTGAGCAACTTACTGTCCATGCCCCCATGCCCGCCGATTTACTCGAGCCCCTCAAAGAAATGGATCTACCTAACGAGTTTATCCATTATCTCACGGAAAGCGGTCACGCTTAGCGCCGTTCAAAAACGAGTTCATGGCATCTCTCGCCACGCTCCAGGTACTTCCGCTCAAAGTGAGTCTGAGCATCTTTTCCAGCCCGCTCGTTCAGCGAAATCACCGTGTGCCGAGACAAATTAAGGCCCCATGTGGCCACCATCATCTCCTTGGCCTCTTCTGCGTAGGATTGAATGTTGGTGGCCATGATCAACTGTCCACCGGGTCTGATGCAACCGATCAGATGCTTCATGAAGGGCATGAACTGCCAGCGCTTATTGGCCTGAGCACTCTTCGGATACGGATTCGGGTAAAGTAAGAACACCCGCTCAAGCGACTCCTTAGGCACGCGATGTGTGACCCAGGGAATGGCGTCGTCATTGACCGGAATGATGTTTTGAATCTCAGGATGTCCGGCTAAACGGCCTTCAAATCGCGCATAGCGGTTTCGGGTGCGCTCGATGGCGATGAGTAAACGCTCAGGATGCTCTTTTGCATATCGAATTGGGTGGTAGCCAGCCCCGCATCCGATCTCAAGATCGACAGGTCCCTCAGTCTCGGGAAAACGTACGGAGGACCTTGGCTCCGGTACGCGGCTTGGATCGAAGTCACGCACGTATCGCCCTCTTAGGTCGTTTCATCGCGAGGTGGCCAATAGGGATCTGTGTCTGACGAGAAATCTCCCATCGTTTGAGGCACTCTCGGCCAATGCGCATCGGCGTTCTCAAAGGAGGGATACTCGCCCGCCTCGATGGCCTCACGAGTCGTTAATACAGGACTTGCATCGAGGGTGCGAATCCAAACCAGTCCCTCTGGGAGCACGTTGGTTTTGGGAAGATCCAACGACTCTCCAGATGCTAGCCTGAGGAGATATTCTGGGAAATTTGCCCCAGCGGCTGAGTAGAAAAAGTGAGTGGTGCCGAAGCGCCCCGCATTCACCTCGGTGATACGAGGCTGGCCTGCGTGATCTCCCTTCATGTCGACGAAGGCAACCCCGTGGTAGGAGGGATCAATAGCCTTAACGGCTGCGAATCCGAGGCGATTGACCTCCTCGTCGTGTATGGTCTCGCTGATCGCGGGAGCACCCGTTATGCCCGACGGACTGACGTGGGGAATTACATAGGCGAGTCGTCGACGTCCCTGGCTCGTCATAAGTTCGCCGCGATCAAAGAGTCCCATCCACGTGAGGTTATCCCCTGGAAGATACTCACTGGCGGCCATTTCTCCCCATCCGCGCCAATACTCAACCCATTGCTCAGCCTGTTCAACGGTTCGGCAAGGGAGACTCGCCACCCCTATTCCCTTACCGGGAATCCCTGCTCCCCGTACCCAGACCGGGCTATCCTCACTTACCTGGAGGGAATTGAACGCATCACGAAGCTGAGCCGGACTCTCCAAGAGAATGGTTCGTGGTAAGGGCAAACCTGCCTTCTCGAAGGCCTGGTAGCTAAGCCACTTGCTATTGGCAATATCCAGCGCAGGTACATTCGGTAAAAAAACAGGCGCGTGAAGTTCCTCTCGTCTGGCACTCAGAACACGAATTTCGAGCGAATTGTTAGGAAAGACGAAGTCGATTGCGTGACGCTCAATGAGCGCATTGAGCGCATTGATATAAGCCTGCTCGTCTGACGCTCGTGGGACAAGCGCGCGTTCATGGCCTAGCGCCAGATAGACATAATGATTCGACGCATCCACAGCCAATAGCCATGGCTGAGGCCGCATTTGAAGGAGTGAGCGACTAAGATTAAGAGCGCCGGGACCACCGGCGCCGGTCACGAGGATTCGTTTTAACACCAACTCTTCTCCGGCGGCTAACAGGGAAAGTGTACGTCCCCTTGGGCGTAATCGGCAATCGCTCTGAACAAGGCTTTGTCGTTGACAATACCAAGAAACCCGATTTAGAAGGGTCCCATGTCGGAAGGATTTTCGCACGACAGCGGTAGGATCCGCGGAGGGAAAGAGTACGTCGAGGGGCGCAATGCGACCAACGTCGTCTCGTACGAGTTTGGCCGTTTCCGCCAGCTGCTCCCGCGTATGATTAACCGCGTCATGGCCTTTTCTTCCATGACCCGTTTCGATGATGCGCTCGTCGGCGCCGTTCGTGAGTTTTATGGGCTGGAGGTAGACGTAGCGACGGCCGAAACCGACATTCTGGAAGATGAAGTTGAACGGCTTCGGTTTTACCCATGGTTCCTTTGGGACTTTCGTAGCACGACGGGTGGCCCGACCATTGGTGACCAGTTCATCACAGAGAGTGACTGCACAGACCACGAACGTCGGCTGCTTTTGGCACTGTGCAAATCCTACGTAAGCTTCTACGAGGCACTCGAAGACGCCAGCACGCATGGAGCACTTGTTCGGGATCTTGCCACAGGTGAGACGATTCACATTGCAGACGAAGCGTTAGCAGGCGATCTCTTCAAAGGCCACATCATCCAAACGCGGCTGGTGCGTATTGAAGGTGACGAGGGACCGGTCGTACTCGTTGATGCTGTCTACGCTTGCCTCCCGTCAGACGCGTGCACCACAGTCGAAGCGGAACTTCAGAATCTCCTGGAGACCGACACGCTTGGTGCCGTCGAACAGGGAATCGTCACAGATTACCTCAAAGGCACTGTGGCCGAATGTATTCACTTTGCCGACCATCTCCTCGAAACTCTGGCACAGCCGCCAGAGGCACTGAATGAGAAGGATGAGCCCATCGCTCTATGCCGCGCAACGCTGCGGGGAGATGATGCCATGCGTGTTATCGCCACGTTGGAGGCAGAGACCATCGAGGGATTTGTCTCGAAGGGAGACGGTCTTTGGCGCATCCGAAGCTCCGCAGAGTCCGTTGGATTTCTTTACCAACTCGACGCAAATCGACTGATGCTCGGTGCCAACACGCTGTCACGACTAGAAGCGCTTGAAAACATCATCGAAGAACGTTTCGAGGTGTCAAAACCGGCGCTCCGAAGTGTGAGCGACTTTAACGATGCTGTTCGCCTTTGGTCCGAAAAGGGTGGCGGACACCCATGGCTCAAGGGTGATCAAGGCATTGCCTATGCCGTCCAGCTATGGTTGCAATTCTGGATCCGTAACTGGGCCGACATTCCGTCGCCTATGTTGGACGGTCAAACACCGCGTGAGGCCATGTACGAACCCCATGGACGCCGACGCGTGGAGAACGCCCTGGAGCGCTTCGAAAAGCTCAAGTTCGGTGGCTTAGAGGGCGAGCTATCCATCAACCTGGACAAGATCCGGGGAGATCTTGGGCTCGCTAACGTCTAGCTCGTTGCGGCTTTGACTGAGTCCCGTGCGAGCGGTTCTGTCGCTCGTTGCAGGAACTCAAGCTCCGAACCTTCGAGGAATCCCGATAGTTTCTCACGGACCTCTTGATGGTAGGCGTTCAACCAACCGAGTTCAACGTCCGAGAGTAGGTCAACGTCCACGAGCGTGCGGTCGATAGGTGCCAGCGTAATGGTTTCGAACTCAAGCGTGGAACGTTCTGCATCCTGTAGTGACTCGCAGTTCCTTACGACCACAAGGTTCTCAATGCGAATGCCGTAAGCTCCCGTCTTGTAGTAGCCGGGTTCATTGCTGAGGACCATCCCCTCACAAAGTGAGACGGTATTATGGGCCTTGGAAATTCGTTGAGGCCCTTCGTGCACGCTCAGATACGAACCGACCCCATGTCCGGTGCCATGATCGTAGTCCACTCCTGCTTGCCACAGAGGAGCCCGCGCTAGAGTATCCAAATGAGAACCGGTCGTTCCCTCGGGAAAGCGTGCACGCGCGAGATTGATGTGTCCTTGAAGCACACGCGTAAATCGATCCTTCATCTCGTCAGTCGGAGTTCCCACCGCGATAGTTCGCGTAATGTCCGTCGTCCCATCCTGATATTGTCCCCCGGAATCCACCAAATAGAGGGACCCTTGCTCTAAGGGGCGGTTCGTACGTTCGGTCGAACGGTAATGCACGATGGCACCGTTAGGTCCTGCACCACTGATCGTATCGAAGCTCAAATCCCTGAGTTCAGGTGAACGGCGGCGACAGGTCTCAAGATAGTCCGACGCTTCCAACTCGTTGGTCGAACCGTTGCTCGCTTTCGCATCCAACCAGGCCAAAAAGCTCGTGACGGCGACGCCATCGCGAATATGAGCCTGACGCATGCCCTCTAGCTCCACTGGGTTCTTGCACGCTTTCGGCAGGGCACATGGATCCTGACGCTCCAGCAGTTCGGCCCCGTCCAATTGATCCACGACCCATTGCGGGATGGATGTGGGATCAACCCATACGCGGCTATTGGTCTCGGCCAGAGAGTTGAGTTCCGCTCCCAAGGCATCCCGCTCGAAGAGTCGTACCTGGCTGCCAAGATGGTCTCGCACGCTTGATGTGACCTTGCGCTGGTCGATAAAGAGGTGCACATCCCCATGTTTATAGAGAACGGCGAAACTCAGCGGAAAAGGCGTTCTCGGAATATCCGCTCCCCGAATATTGAGGAGCCATGCAATCGAATCGGGAAGCGAGAGCACCGTTGCATCGGCGCCATGTTCCTCAAGGACCTTACCAAGCTCCTTGCGCTTATCGCTGGAGCTTTGGCCAGCGTGCTCCATCGCCTGGATTCGTACAGGGCTGATTGGGGTAGGAGGCTGTTCACCCCAAACCGCATCTACAGGATTGGTGGATAGAGACGTCAGGGACGCTCCCTTCTCCTCGAGTGCCGTGCGCAGTTTGCGAACTTGCGCGAGGGTATGAAGCCAGGGGTCAAACCCAACACTTTGGCCTTCAGAAACGTGCTTTGCGAGCCACTTTTCGACCGTTTGGGTCCACAACCGCTGAGTCTCGAATGTGGATGTATCCGTCTCCGACTCCACCTGAAGCGTATAACGTCCGTCGATGAAGATGGCCGCCTTATCACCAAGCACTGCGGCGGCACCGGCCGAACCACTAAATCCCGTCAACCACTCCAAACGAGAAGCGCATGATGGAACGTACTCTCCCTGATGCTCGTCTGCTCTTGGGATGATGAATCCATCGACTCCCCGACGATTCAATTCCGCACCAAGCGCGCTCAATCTGGTCTTAGGGGGCTTCAATTGTCCCAATCCAAAATGGGACTCTTGGATGACATCAGCCAAGAGCGCCATGAGCTGCTCGTCCAACGCATCATTGGCCTCGTCGCGTACGAGCGTGAGCCACTCGGTGGGATCCATCGCAATCGGAGCCGCCGCCACGCCTCGGACAATTGCCTGAACATCAGCAACTGAGAGAGTCGATGAAGACGCTTCTAAGAGTTGTCCCAATTCACCATCGCCTAGGTATGTACTCATGGCTCGCTCCTTTGGATCAAAACCTGTCACTTTTGAGTGGACTCGTCCAGGGTCCTTTTCTCGCGCTAGGCCTCGCAAGATGGATGTCATCGTTCTATGCTTAGGGGGATGAATGCGTGGTCTACATGTTGTTGGTCTCTTGCCCTTGCGGTCGCGTTGATGGCTTGTTCCAAGGAGGAGGACGCCCTACCGCCAGCACCCGAGGTCGTTCAAGAAGTCCAACTCTCAGAGACGGATGAACAGGAAACCGCGTGCGAGCCAGTCGTGACGGATTTGACCGACGCAATGACACCCGAACTTATCCCGATTCCCACGGCCGCTGGCACGGATGAACAGGAGCATGCTCTCGCGCTGGTTGAAGAAGCCGCTCGAGACTCAGAGGATATCTTCTTCTGGGCCACCTACGACCAGACAAAGCAGGTCTTTCGCCTGTCACGACAGGTCGATGGAACCTTAAAGGAGTTGGTGTTTAAGCGCTCAAAGCAAGCCTCTCATCGAGCACGTTTCGACATCGTGAACGGCCAGATGAGCGATTTTTTCCCCAATGTCGATCCACTTCACCTCGCCGATTCCGACGCGCTTTTTGCGGCCTATAGCAACCCAAATGGTTTGACATACACCGAACACGGCTATGAAGAGGGCGAAGCGAGGATGGGCTTTTTGAGTCAGGAAGCGACCTCCTACCCCCTCGCATTCGAGCGCATCGCGAGCCTCTTTCAATCCAGTCATGCACCGGACGTCATCGTAGAGTTCAAGCCTGACGCCAAGGGCGGGCCGGGGACCCACGGCTCGTTGGACCTTCTCCAATCTCGTGCCGCCCTAGTACTCGGAGGAGCGGGGGTGAAACAGGGCATTGTGCTCGATGATATCGCCACATTGACCGATGTGGCCCCCACGGTCTTGGCTGCAATGGGAGCCCCGACGACGGCCGGTAAGTCCTTGCTCGGCACCTTCGAGGATGGCCTCTATTTGAAACGACAAGATGGACGCGTCCTGCATGAAGCCTTAGCGCTCGATAGCTGCAACCCTGCACAACGCGCCGTGATTATCGTTCTCGATGGTCTGATGGCGAGCGAATTGAACCACCAACTACTATCCAGCGCACCAGATGTCGATTTGCCTCACATGGGCTCTATCGCATCAACGGGTAGCATCTATCGAGGAGGAGCGACGAGCCCTTGGCCATCATTCTCAGCACCCGGACACATGACGATCGGTACCGGCGTATGGAGTGGACATCACGGGATCGTCAGCAACAGCGTGCATGACCGAGAGACACGCTCGACCATCGGATTTTTCGAATTTATCTCGAACCCGCAGATGCTGCTCGAGGACAGCAGTGCCTTCTTGAAGATCTATGAAGAGTTGGTGCACCCAGACGTCGAGACACTGGCTCAAGCCGTTCACCGTGGATTTGGTGATTGGCAGCCCGAAACGGGGAACGGCGCGTTTGTCGCTGTGCTCAATGATCTGCCGATTCTCGGGGCCGATCGAACAAGTTTCGACCTTATCTCGCCAACGTCTGCAGGCTTTAACCAAAACCTCGATCTGACAAGCCTGGCCGATGATTTCGCGCTCAATCAGGCCCTTGAATTGCTCGAGGATAACTCACTGCCAACCCCCAAACTCCTCCAACTCAGCCTGTACACCACAGACAAGGCTGGTGAAGCGGCAGGCCCTCATTCGAATCTTCTCCGTAAGGCCCTATCCGATATGGACGCGCGAATCGGCGAACTCATAGCGGCCTACAAAGGGCGAAATGCCTTTAAGGACACCCTCTGGGTGCTTGTTGCCGACCACGGAATGGCCCTTCAAGACTCAAGCAAACCCAAGAACTTCTCGAAGAAGTTAAGTGAAACCGGCCTGAAGTTCTGGAGCATGACCGGAATGATTTATCTCCGAACCCTTGCTCTCAACGTGTCGATGAATGGCCTTACGGCCCAAGTTGGCGTGAGCGACCACGGAAATAATCAAGCCCTAAGCGGCGTCACAGTGACATGTTCCGGCTGCAACCCTAACTCTGCGACAACAGACGAGAAAGGAACGCTCACCTTCCAACTTCCTGCGGGGGCATTGGTCGAGTTTGAGGCCAAGCATCCGGAGTATAATCCCCAAACAGAGACGGTTGGAACGCCCTTTACAGAGTGAGTGCGACTCTCCTGATCACCGCCGAGCATCAGTGCCAAACTACCTGGGCCTCTTGATGGAGCTGTGAGGGTGATTTAAACTGCTAGGATATCAGCGAAGGCGGCCGCGTGGCAGATTCTGAGTCCTACAATATCCCAGCTCTTCACATCGTCCATTCGCGGGAGGTAGAGCGCTTACGTCACCAAGTTCAACTGAGTTGGCACAAAGAGGTTGAGGTGCTGGAACGCCTGGGATTGCGCGATGACCTCTCGGTCTTGGACCTGGGCTGTGGTCCGGGATTTGTTGCCTCTGAAATCATGCTCTCCTTTCCCGGAACGAAACTGAGTTGCCTTGATTCCCATCCGGGGCTTCTGAAACAAGCGGAGAATTATCTGCGGGAGTTCGGCTTCGAGGACGCGGAATTTCACCATGGAGAAGCCCATAAAACCGGCCTCACGAGCCAAAGTTTTGACCTGATCCTGGCGCGCTTTGCATTTCAACACTTCAAAAATCCAAAGGCGGTTGTAAACGAATGCTACCGCCTGCTTAAACCGGGTGGCATGCTCGTCATCATCGATGTAGACGATGAATTTGGCTTCATCACTGAGCCCCCACTGGTGGAGCTCAACTCAATGAGCAATGCCATCACGCGCGCGCAGGCTCGCGGTGGGGGCAACCGACTCATAGGTCGGCATCTCTACGGCCTCTTACAAGCGTCGGCATTCGACCGCCTGGAACTCGATTCCATTATCGTTCACTCAAACGAGGCCGGTCTCGAACTTTTCAGACATCAACTGGACTTCGAACGATACACCCCACTCATGCACCATGGGTTCATCACGCCGAGCCAAATGGAACATGCTAGACAGGCCCTTGAACGCTTCATGGCGCGAGATGATGCGATGGTGATGGCGTCTTACATCATTTGCGCCGGTTGCCGTCCGGTACGATAAGGCTGATGCCCATGCGACGCCCCTTAACTTCATTCGCACTTAGCGTTCTAACGCTCTTCATGGCGGTACTCTTTATCGCGCCGAGCGCACAGGCCGTGAAATGTATCGGCCTCAAAAAGGCCTATAAGGGAAAGTGCTATTATCCCGAGGAGATTGCCAAGCTCAAGGCACGTCAATCGGCACGTAAGGCACAGGTAAATGTGACGAGCACGGTCGAAGGTGCAGACGTCTATCTGAACGGGGAGAAAGTCGGAACAACTCCATGGAAGAGCAAGCTGCTCAAACCGGGGCGCTACTCAGTCGCTGTGAGTCGAGAGAACCATCGTAAGGTTGAGCAGTGGGTGGAACTCAAGCGAGGAGACCGGATAGAACTCACGCTTGATCCCATTCCAAAACAGGGAAATCTCTCATTGAAGGCGAAGGGCTCGGACGGCCGAACACTTCAGGCCACGGTGTTCTCCAAAAAGGAGTCTCTCGGTACGACGCCACTCGAGCTAACGCTCGATACTGGTGCGTATACGATGACCCTGCGTGATCCCGGTGGACGTTACGAGGAAACAACTATTCAGTTCACCATAGAGGATGGACAACTTATCAGTCGTGACGTGGTGCTCAAGCGTCCACCACCCCAGCGCCTAACCAGGCGATCCAAGCAGCCGTCAAAGGCGAATCGAGGCAACACCAAGGAGCCCCTTCCCGAGGCTAGCGAGCCGGATACCGGTCGGTTCTTCGCACACGCTAACGCCGGCCTTGGCGTGTTCTTCATGAGCGAATCGCCAGGCGGTGCAAACGAGCGCTCGTCTTCGTCTCTATCCTTTCTTGCGGATCTGCGGCTTGGACTCTCCATCGACGACACGACAATCCTCTTTCTCACAGCAGCCATTGCACCCACCCTGGCAAAGCCCGGAATTACAGTCACAAGCTCTTTGGAACTACCCTCACTCGCTTCCAGTTACTTCCCCTTTTTCGTCGGTCTCGGTGCAACCTCCTTCAACCTCAGGGGTAGAAACATCTCGGTCAGCGGCGCAGTCGGAGTGATGGGACTTAATTTCAAGGACGTTCGTCTTCCGGACGAGGCCTGTGGAACCGTCGCAATGGACGCAGATTATGTCACGGACGAAACCACCTTCGCCGGGACGACAGGAAAGGGTGAATTCTGCTCAGAGAAACGGGGCGATTTCATGAAGATTGGATTTGGAGTGATGGGTGACCTAACCTACCCCATTGCACGGACCGATACGGTCCTTGTGTCTCTCGGCGCCCAATTAAGTCTCGCAATTATCAACACAACTGCGGGACGCAGCGCAGGAAACATCGATATCACCAACCTGGTAGGAACCGTGGGAGGAACCCTCAGTTTGGTCTACCACTAGTCCACTCTTCAACAGCCACTCGTGTTCACCGGATACATCGTGTTCGATTTAATGAAAAGCAGCTCGATTCTGATGGCGAGCATCTTCCTGGCAAGTTGGATGACTGCTGCCTGCAGCTCAGATGGCGATATGTCTTCCGAGACAAACGTCCAAGACGTGAGAGCAGACCTCACGCTGACGGAGGACATATCCATCGACGTAGGCGATGCACTGGAGCAGACCACCACACTAGAATATTCCGACGAAGTTCTGGAACTGTCTACCGAGCTAAAGCTCGAAGGAAATGTGACTTGGCTAGGCATCGCCGGTTCAACCATCATCGCTCGCGTCGACAATATCTGGAAACGCGTGGATGGAAAGCAGGTCGTTGACCTGGTCCTCCCCGAAGGCATTGAAGACATGTCCCTTATAGATATCGGGCGTCTGAATACGAACGACATTCTGATGCTCAGCGATCAGGGACTCTACGTAGTTCAAGGAAGCAATGTCGTCTCCTCCCCCTTGGACGAACTCCTGGATGACCTTAGCGTCCATGCACTTGAAACCCTTACAACCGCAAATGGCACCATCGTTTACTTCGTGACAGATGCGGGGCTGAAACGATGGTTCCAAGGTGAACTTCAAAGCCTGGACCTGGGCGAGTTGAAGACGACGAATGCGATGTTGTCCTCACACGAAACAACGCTGTGGGTGGCTTCCGAGACCGACCTCTACCGCCTCGAAGAAGGCGAGGAAACCCTACAAGCCTGGCCAGAACCCAGCCAAGGGCTCGTCACCTATCTCGGAGCCGATAAACACGGCAACGTCTGGTTGGAGGCGGCAGAAGAAATCCTCCTCCGGCATACCGACGGAACCTGGGAAAACATGACGCAAACGTCCGAGATCACCAGAGTGACATGTCAGCCTGATTCGGAAACGACCTGGCTCTGGGGTAAAAATAGCTTGTTGCAGGTTCAGGCCAATACCGCCCGAGCGGTTACGGATGTTCCGCAAGGCTCCCTTTGGGTTGTCGATGAGAATGGCGCACTGCTTGGTGCAACGGAGGAAGGACTTACACGAGCTAGCGGCGGACGACAGGTGGGACTGGATGGTTGGCAGGTGGATGGAGTCCTCCTCAGCCTCACCACATTCCAGCTCCAACTGGAGGATAGTAGCCAGATCGATAAGGTAACTGTGTTGGTGGATAAAACACCCGTTGATGTTGATGAAATGGGAACCTTCTCACTCGATCCGACGCTCTTTTCCGCCGGTATGCACAATTTATCAATCACCGTGAGCTACAACGACACGAACCTGGACGCCACGCTCAATCAGGACTTCGAGGTTGTCGTACTGAGTTGGCAGGAGGACATTTTCCCAATCTACAAGACTCATTGCGGAGGATGCCACGGCGAGACAGGAAACGTGGCCCTGAAACTCTACACGGCGGAGCACTGGGAAAAAGCCTTCGATTCCGTCTTGCCCAGTGTGGAATCAGGCTTTATGCCACCGCCGTATACGTTGGACGAAGGTGAACTCAACACCATCCGCTGGTGGGCACTGGCAAACTTCCCGCCGTAAGGCGCTAAAGCCTCACAGAATGGAATACACCCGCCATGCGCCGCGCTTAATCAGGGCATCTACGTCGGGGTGAGGCTTTAGGTAGAGCACGACCAAAACCCGCTCTCCCCCGCCAGCTGGCGAAAGTGGTATCTCAACGATTCGGGCTGTCTCGGGTAACTGCGAGCGACTGAGCTTCTTGAACACGTTAAAGCCACGGAGACTTGCAAAGCGGTAGTTCCTCTGAGGGTGTGGCCTGCGCAACCAAGGCTGACCGAGCATCAAATGAACACCGCGCTCGACCATAATCTCCATGGAGGCAATTCGCGTGTGGTTTCTCTGCGCTTCGAAGAGCACACCCTCACGCGCCACCTGTGAATCCGTGAGCCCCAACATATCAAGGGTAGGTAGCTTGCTATGAAATGGAATGGCCCCGGCCGCAGTGGTCGCAATCAGCACGTCACTTCCCGCGGGCAAATCGCTGGCCAATACTTTGCCAACCCCCTCCCAGTCTTGAACTGGAATGAAGAGATGAGAGGCAAGCATATCGATGTCTTCAATACCTGCGCGGTGAGTCAGACTCAAGGGTGCCGCATGGCTCCATCCGACGAGCGTTCCAACGATCAGGAATGCTGCCATCACATGTTGTTTGAGGCTCTCTACAATCACCAGGATAAACACGGGAATCACGCACACCATGAAGCGATACTCCATGAAGTCACCGCCCACAGAGATGACGTAGAGCGACCAGAAAAGTCCAAACGCCCAGAGTCCGCGCATGTTAGCTCGTCTTTTCTCTGCACCTGGTCCCGTGTCTGACGGACGCCAGATCGGCGCAAGTAACGCCAAGGGAAGAAGCCCCGTTGCCAGTGAGAATGCGAGGATATAGTCGATCCCCCAGGATAGGTCCTGCGAACCTCCCACCTTGGCGTAATAGGTATTCGGTAACAATTCCCCGTAAACATTTAATTTGAAGGCCAACCAGAGGCCGAGAATGAATGCACCGGGTACTAAAAGAGGAACGATTCGACGTTTGAAATCGGGCTCGCCACGATGCGTCCAGAGAATCCACAGCCCCCAAAATCCAACAATAAGGGCAGAATCAGGGCGCGTAAGGACTGCGAGCGCACCGGCCACCGAGACCGTAACGCATCCACGAGGATTCAAGCTCGGCGCTATGGCAAGTGAGATGAGCCACAAGGTCAGCGCAGCATTCATTTGGGTCTCAAGTCCGCTTGTTCCATAAGCCGAATAGGTTTGCCCGAAACCAAGCGCTACGATGCACAACAGACGCACTCTTCCATCGGCGAATAGGCTCTTCGTAATGCGGTGCATTAGAGCGAGCGAGAGGGTGAAAAAGGCGAGACTCAACGTCAACGTGAAGAGAATGGGGTCGAGGCCGATTAAAAAAGGGACCGATAAGAGTAAGGTCCAACTGAAGTTGGTGTAGCCCTCGGTCCACTCGCCTTGGTTAAAAACGAGCCCGAAGCCTTGAGCGAAGTTTTCCGCATAGCGCAGGCTGATAAATGCATCGTCGACAATAAAAGCGCGGGATGCCGCGAAAAGCACACAGAGCCCGATTACTCCCCATAGGACAGACGACTTTTCGGTCCAATGATGCGCAGTTGATTCAACCGAGAGTTCGGCGCTCATCTCGTCGAGCTACCCCTTTGGCGACGCCGGCCAAGAAATCTCATCGCCACGGTGACAACGAGACGCTATAGACATACTCCCAAGCGGAATGAAACACCACCAACGATGGGTTGTTTGGCACATGAATGACGGCATGGAGAATCCGAACCCAACCGAAGAACAACTGAGGTTGCAGCGATTTATCTTCGCCATGCAGGTAGGAACACCGCGCCTGTGGGTCACGCAAGCCATCGTGGTCATGAACGTCATCGTCTATGCGTGGATGGTTCTGACGGGCTATGAACTCATGGCCGATACGGCAAGCCATCCGTTCTTAGAGAACGGCGCCAATTACGGTCCCCGAACCATCGGTCAGGATGAGTCTTGGCGATTACTAACCAGCATGTTCCTACACGGCCCCATCTATCACATCGGCCTCAACATGTGGATTTTGTGGCTTCAGGGTAAGCTAGTTGAACGCCTCATGGGCAACTCCAACTTTGCAATCATGTATGTCGCCTCGGGACTGATGGGTAGTCTGGCGAGCGTGTACATGAATCCGAGTGTTCCCAGCATCGGGGCCTCCGGTGCCATTTTCGGTGTTATCGGTGCCCTTGCGGCCCTCCTATATCGGCACCGAGCGGAGCTTCCCAAAGAGATGAGGCGTAAGCTGATGAAGGATGGGGGGCTCTTTGTCGTCGCCAATCTTGCGTTCGGAGCGGCGATTCCAAATATCGACCATGCCGCACATATCGGCGGACTTGTGGCAGGACTTGCCTCTGGATGGTTTCTCGCCCATCCCATGACACGTGAAGGTATCGCGGGACGAACCATGCGAGGGTTCAAGTTATCTATGGCCTGCGCATGTCTGCTTATCGTGGGGGGGAGTGTCTATCCCCTTGAGCGGATGGACATCCCCTTAGGGAACGAGGAAATGAGACCCCAAATTGAGGCCTTGGACGCCCTTCGGGTGGAATCTGCTGAGTTTGGCCGCAAATTAAATGAAGACCGACTAACCGGTGCTATTACGGCGGATGCTGCCGCAGACATGATACGACTTGATCTCGTGCCGCGCTGGGAAAAATATCGTGATGATGTCTCCAGCGTGACGCCCACAACCACCCACGGCTTGAAGTTGAGGGACACACTTGTGGACTATGCCCTCACATGGGTGGAAATCTCTCGAGTGCTGGCACTAGACACCTCGGGCAGACTGATGAGCCCTAAACGCTTGCAAACGTTGGCGGACGAAAGAGACGCTACCGAAGCCCGTCTTCTGGAACTCTGGCGTAAACGTTGAACTTGAGGACTAGGACGTCCATCCAAGCGTTTCGCCCAATTCAAAGTACTTGCAAAACGTGAGGTCGCCGTCCTCCGTAACTGCCCGCTGAGTATCCAGGAGAAATGCGTTGGGGTAGCCCAAGGAACAGCTTTTGTCTGCGCGTGTCACATGCGCACATGAGCCACAACGAAAATGGAAATCCGTCTCTTTGCATTCCCGTTGAAACGCCTTGTCGCTCAAGTCTAAATGCCCCACGGGCTGCACTCCTTTATCCCTCGAATCACGGACCCTTCAACGCAGAATGACGTCGCTGTTGGATCGCGACTGCATCATGTTGAGCCTGGTTCGTTGCTCGTAGCTTAGCCATCCGGTGGTAGCGAATTTTCTCCTGCTTGTCTGCGCTGAGTTCGACCTTCACAAAGGGGGACAGAAAACCCTCGTCCGTCATCGCCGGTTGGAGTTCACTCGCCTCCTCCATGCGACCTTTGTCGATCAAGATGAGCGCAGCGAAAGCGACCAATGAACTGGGTTCCAGGTGAGCTGGACGAGCATATGCGATAGCTTCCTTCCAATGTCCCTCGCGGCATCGCAACCAGGCGAGCGTCGTAGAGACAGACGCGGGTAATTCAAACCCCTCATCTTTCAACACCAGCGATGGAGGCTTGCTGTAGACATGCCGGTCCAGGAAACGCCGCACAGCACGCCGTTTAATCGTATCGTTCCTTTCCCGAAAAACATCTCTGGCCTGTTTGAGTAGCGTCAGACTTTCTTTCTCCAAAAGACGCCGAGCCTTCGACAGCTTCTTGAGTGCTCCTTTGGAACGCTCGAGTTCGCGGAAACCGCTCTTGTACGCCTTCACGCGACGGATAGGATCCGACTTGCTTGGTAGGCCTTCCACCAATCCGCAGATCTCCCCACCCAGCGCCAAAGGTGAAGGCGTCGATAGAAGCGTTAAAGTCACGATTAGGGTCGAAAACACGTCGCAACGCTACTCTGAAGTCAGGCCCTTGCCAACCACGAGGTTCCATCGTCATACTTCCACTATGAACCGGCTGCTAACCATGTGCCTGATACTGAGTTGCTTCGCGCCATCCTCATGGGCAGCGGGAGGTGATTATGTCCACTTGGTCTTGGAAGCGCCAAGCGACTCTCCCTTTGCGGAGATCCGATACGAGGTAACCGAACGCGGACCTGCGTCAGCTGCGATTCATCGACGGCGCTTGCCGGGTGAAGTGCGTTCGCTCCATAACATGGGATTAGTTCCGCCAGAGGTCTTGAAGCAACTCCGGCAAATACTTAGTCAGCATGGGGCGATGACGCTCCCGGACGCGACGGAGGCAACGGGCAGTGCATCGAGCTTACAATGGCACTTTGAGGCTCAATCAGAGGGGAAAAAACACCGGTTTAGTGTTCGTGACCCGCTGAATCAACCAGACAGGCGTTATTGGAAAATCTTTTCGTCCGTACGGCAATTAGTGCGCTCGATAACAGGCGGTCTGCCCTTCCGAGACGTCTACTTTCCGCAAGAAACGATCGGTTGGCTCAATCTCCGCTCTGTGCCGGCCGCCCGCCTCAGCGTGAATGGACGGGACACCGAACTAGAAACTCCCATCCGCGACCTTCCTCTGCGTGCAGGAAAACACACGATTGAGTTAAAGAGCGTGGAGGGTAAGCGTGTAAGACGCTATGATATTCGCATCGAAGCTGGAGGATACACGAAGCTCAGGGTTGAGCTTCGTTGACTATGCGATTGACTAATCAACCGAGGTTCGAACCTCATGCGTAATCTCAGGCCATCTTGGCCCCGCTGGATCGCTGTCCTAAGCCTCGGAGTCTTAGTTTGGTGGGGCGTCGACCAGATTCAGCCGCAAATCGATGTGCTCGAGCAGCGTTCGTGCGAAAAGCTAACGGACCAAATGCTCGAAACGAGTAACGACCGCCTCGAGCAAGATGGAGTTCTCACCGGTTTTGGCGATCAACAGCGACTCCACGTACGTAAGCTATCGGCGGGCAATCAAATCAGTGGCTGCCGAAAAGCAATCGACGACCGTCTGAAGACCTTCGTTACCGTGAATGAAACGGGCCCCGAGCGCACATTTTGGATCGAGTCTTTCCGAGAAGGCGACGACATTATTCTCAACATTCAAGTGCTCCAACACGACGGCGACACCAAGAAAGAAATCTTCGCTCTGAACGACCGTATCGATGTGCCGGATAGTACCTCGCTCCTTCCGCCGATACTCGCGGTTCTTCTAGCCCTCCTAACCCGACACATTCTCTTCTCGCTCTTCGCTGCCATCTTCATGGGTGCGATGTTTCTCGAGGCTGCCGCACCTTGGGAGGCAACACAGAGAACCGCAGACAATTATTTCTACCAAACGATCATTGACCCTTCGAACCTCTATATCTTGGGATTCACGCTCGTCTTGGTGGGAACCATCCACGTCTGTATCGCAATGGGCGGCATGCAAGGCATCGTGAATGTGCTGAACCGGCGCGCAAAATCCGTGCGCTCGACGCAGCTCTCAACCGCACTGATGGGTCTCGCGGTCTTCTTCGACGATTACGCGAATGCCGTGGTCGTTGGGTCAGCGGCCCGTCCGATGACCGATGCAAAACGAATTAGCCGAGAAAAATTGGCCTACTTGGTCGATTCAACCGCTGCTCCTGTTGCGGGGTTAGCCGTTATCTCTACCTGGATCGGATTTGAAATCGGTCTTTTCGACAAGCTCATCGATAAGACAGGAACCAACGGATACGACTTCTTTTTCGAGATTCTCCCTTACCGCTTCTACTGCATCTTCGCTCTGGTCATGGTCTTCCTCGTGGCTTGGATGGGCAGAGATTTTGGACCAATGTTGAAGGCGGAACGAAGGGCCAGACGCTTGGGACGCGTTGCGCCTGGAGACCCCGAGAAAAACGGTATGAAACGCCTTACTGAAACCCAACTAAAGAAGGGTGTTCCGGCGCGTGCGCTCAATGGCATCTTGCCCATTGTTGCTGTTATTATCGGAACCTTCGTGGCGTTCGTCGCCGAAGGCAGCCGCAATGTAAATGACTTTCAATGGTCCTCGCCCGGTGATTGGACTGCCGCCTTTGTACGCGTCGAAAATAACCTAGCTATTCTTTTCTGGGCGTCTATCGGCGGTTTATGTGTCGCGTTGGTCCTTGGCTTAAGTCAGCGTCTTTTATCGCTGCGAGAGGCCGCAAAAGCATGGATTCGAGGTGCTCGAGCGATGCTACCTGCGTTGGCCATCCTCTTGTTGGCCATCGGTATCCGACAAGTCACGGTCGATATGGGAACCGACCGGTTTCTCGTGGCCCTGTTGAGCGACGTTGAAGTCTGGATGGTCCCCTTGACCACCTTCATTCTCGCAGCCGCGGTTGCATTCTCAACGGGAACCAGTTGGGGAACCATGGGAATTCTTCTTCCAGTGGCTATTCCGCTAGCGTTTAGTCTCTCGGGTGGCGATACGCTTGGAGCCGATGATGCTGGCGTTCATCTCATGGTTGTACTCGTAGGTGCGGCGGTCCTCGATGGGGCCATTTTCGGAGATCATTGCTCGCTCATTAGCGACACAACCGTCATGAGTTCTATGGCTTCTAGTTGCGATCACGTCGAACACGTGCGCACGCAAATTCCCTACGCCATCGTCGCGATGATTGCCGCAGGTGGTGCAGGGTATCTTCTCGTGGCCCACCCAGACGTCCAACTTACTCACTGGGTCTCTTATGCCATTGGTATCCTCTTCATCTTTGCCGTACTGCGCTTTGTCGGCCAACAAACCGATGGCGAGTCCATCGCGCACAAAGAAGATAACTCGCCCACTTAGGGGTTGAGGAGACGCACAACGTGCATCGTAGCCCCCATGCGAAGCGCCCCTCCGTTCTTGCGGGCACCTGGTATCCTGAAGAGCCCGAAGCCTTGTTCGGTCAAGTCGACCAGTTGCTGAAGCAAGCGCGCTCAGAAGGTGCAAGCAGTGCACACCAACCCACAGCCCTCATCGTCCCCCATGCGGGAATGAGCTATTCGGGTCCGACCGCAGCCCATGCATTCGCCTCCGTGAGGGAGCGGCCCAAACGGATCCTACTCCTGGGCCCGTCTCACCGATTGAGGTTTCGTGGAATCAGTGCTGGGCTCTTTTCTTACTACTGCTCTCCGGTGGGGGACTTTCCAGTGGACGTTGATGCGATCAACTCATTGCTGGAAGCCGGTGCTGTTCAGGCAAATCCAGAAGCTCACGATCAAGAACATTGCCTGGAGATGATGCTCCCATTTATCGGAACCCGGTGGGGTTCCATTCCAATTCTTCCTCTCTTGGTCGGTCATAGTTCACCACACCACATTCAGCAGGTTCTGGAGCACATATTCTCACCTGGAGATCTCATCTGCGTAAGCTCCGATCTCAGCCACTTTCTGACGTACGCGGAAGCACGTGAGAGAGATTTGCAGACCTTGGAATCGATCCGTACAGGACGCTGGGAAGCTCTTGGACCGGAGGACGCCTGCGGATGCACACCGATTGCCGGCTTGATTCAATTTAGTCGGCGGAGACATCTTATCTGCTCAGTCCTGGACTATCGGAATTCGGGTGACACAGCAGGAAATCGAGAACGCGTTGTTGGGTATGGAGCCCTCGCCTACCGAACAACGGATTCTGGATGACAAACGCGTGCCAAAGTCATTATAAGCATCGCTTATCTCGTCACCCGTAAAGGTCTCCGTGGACGCTCCTGCCCCAAAGCGATTCTCACTTAGCCCACCTCAGCCGATGGTGCTGCTTCATGTTGCAAGCGTTTTGCTACCGCTTGCCTTGATCGTTCTGGGGACAAAAATACATCGCTACTTCTTGGCACTGGCTCCTCAACAAGATGACATTCAAATGTCATTTAGCATCGTCGACTTTTTGGGAGTGATGGGGCCAGACCTCATCGTGCTCGTCACTTATGCGGTTGTTTGGACAGGGATCTTATCTGCACTACCGAGTTACGCTGCCTGGTCTCAGACACAGGACAACCTCCCGGATGGATGGTGGAAAAGAGGCAAACGTTGGCTGAAAGACCGACCTCTTCAGGCCTTGATTAGTGGCCTCACAATCCTTGCTTTCCACCTCATCACGCTTATGTTCATCCTGCTTTCTGTGATGGAACACGGCTACTTCCTCATCCAGCACTTGCCAGCGGATGGGGGCATGCTTGTCTACGCTCTCCAGAACTTCGAAATGCTGCAGCCAGTCCTTGAAAGCAAGATGACAACGGGACTTTGGACCGCCATTTGGAGTATTTCCATTTTCGCCGTCCATCCATTTCTTCTTAGACGACTGAGCTGGGTGCGATCCTTTGTCGGTAAGACCGTGACCTGGCAAGATTGGACGCATGGGTCATTCCGTACGCTGAGTCGCTGGATCGGCGCATGGGTTGTCGCGGGAATTATCTTATCCAACGTCACTGTCGACGAGAACATCGAGCCCTTACAAGCCAACGGTGGCTGGACATTGGTCACAGAAATGCTGGCTTGGTCGCCGGAGGATTATGGGGATCTAGATTCTGTCGATTTAGGCGACCAAATGCGGTTCCTGCCCACCGAGCAGACAAAACGGCATAACGTCGTTCTGATTGTCCTCGAGTCGACACGCGCCAAATCACTGTCCTTATATGGGGCCGAACACGACACGATGCCCTACCTCGAAAGTCTGGCCGAACAAGGTCGATGGGTCCGCGAGGCGTACACAACAGTACCGCATACGTCGAAAGCTCTGGTCTCGATTCACTGCGGCTCATATCCCAAAATTGTGACTCCGATCGAGGAAGCCCAAAACGGGGCTATTCCCGATAGTTGCATTGCAAAACTGCTCAAAGAACAGGGGTATACCACAGCATTCTTCCAACCGGCTCAGGAAGGTTTTGAGCGGCGCCATACCTTGGTGCGGAACTTTGGATTCGACATGTTCCAAGGCAAGGAGTCACTCCCGGATAAAGGGAAATTCCACGAGTCGAGCTACTTCGGATACGAAGATGACATCATGATCAAGCCCTCGTTGGAGTGGGTGGACAAGCAAACAAAGCCCTTCTTTCTCGCCTACCTGACGCTAACGGCTCACCACGATTATACGGTTCCTCGAGGCTTCGAGACCAAACGCTACGTCAAGGATGATGAGGTCAACAAGTACCTCAACACCCTCGCGTACACCGATCGCTTTGTGAAACAGGTGGTAGAGGCCTTCAAGGAACGAGACCTTCTCAAAAACACCACATTCATCTTTGTCGGCGACCACGGTGAAGGCTTTCGTGAGCATGGCCGGACCGAACACGACAACGTCATCTACGAGGAGGGTCTGAGGGTTCCTCTTGTGCTATATGGCGCAGGAATTCCTACGGATGGACAAGCTGTCGACGGCCTTAGGCAGCATATCGACATCTTGCCGACGGTCGCAGACGCGCTCGGCTACAAGATGCATGGTGGCCAAAGTCCAGGCATCAGTCTTTTGAAAGATGATGGCCACGAAGAGCTTTTCTACTCTTGCTGGTACACCAAATTCTGTATGGCGCATCGCGCCGGAACAAAAAAGACCATTTACCATTACAAGCGCCGCAAACCCCAAGTCTTCGACCTGGCAAACGATCGTCCCGAAAAGAAGAACCTCGCGCGCTCGGAGGGGGTTGATTCAACCATCATCGACAAGATGAAGGCATGGAAATTCAAGACGAATCAACGCTATGAAGCCTATCTCAAGCAACGTAAGGACAAATTCGTTGGATTGAAGGCGCCCACTCCCCGAAAACGTGCCTTGGTCGAGTTCGAAGATGGCATTCAAATTCTCGGGTACAGCATCAGCAAAACCACGGTGAAAGCCGGTGAAGCATTTGATCTAGCGACCTTCTTCCACGCGACAACAAAGCCGACAAAACCTTGGAAACTATTCGTTCATGTTCGTGGTCCACGCAACAAGTTCATCAATGCGGACCATGAGCCGGTTTCTGGCGCCTACCCGATCCAAGAGTGGAAGGCCGGTGAGTATATCGAAGATCGACACGCAATCTATGTCCCAACCTCAAGTCCTCCCGGGACCTACAACGTGATGCTTGGTCTCTGGCGTAAAGGTGTGAAAGGTGGCGATCGAGCCGCACGTTCCGATGCGACGAGCTCCGACGTGAAGGTAGATAAGGATCGTCGGGTTCATCTTCTTCAGATCCAAGTCGTCCGATAGGTGCTTAGCTTGACAGGTCTGCTTCCTCGCTAAAAGGTCGGATAAAGGCACCAGTCCCAAGCTGGCAACCAAGGATACAAGACGATGTCAGGCAACGAAAAGCGTCGGAACTTTCTACTGGGATTCATCTCCTTGGTGCTCCTGCTCTTTATCCTCAAGGTCGGGCAGCCCATCTTCATCTTGGTCATCTTCGCGCTATTTCTCGCGATTCTCCTTCAGCCCCTTGTCTCTTACCTCGATCGTTTGATGCCAAATGCGCTCAGTATCGCCCTGGTCATACTCTTCATTGGTATCTTATTGGCAAGTGTGGCGTTGCTCTTCTATGCACAGGCCCGGTCGGTCGCGGAAAAGGCACCCGAGTATAGCGACCGATTCCAAGTCGTCATCGACTGGCTCATGGCAAAGAGTGAAGAACAGGGCGTGGAACTGGATGGACTAGAAAATACCGATGCCGTCACCGGCGCGTTGGCCGTCGTTGCCTCGGGTCTTGAATCCATCTTCGGATTTGCCGGTAAGACGCTGCTTGTTCTGATTATGACCATCTTCATGTTGCTCGAAGCCGCGTCTCTAAAAAGTAAGATTGAGTCGGCATTTGGAGGCGACCAAAGCAATCGCATACGCCAATCACTAGACTCGATGACGCTCCAAATTCAACGTTATGTCACCACCAAAACACTCGTGAGCCTAGTGACAGGTATTCTGACCGGATGCATCACCTACGCGCTCGACGTCGACTTCCCCGTTATCTGGGGGGCCATCGCATTCCAGCTCAACTTCATCCCTCATGTGGGTTCAATCATCGCTGTATTTCCACCCGCTCTCGTTGCCTTGGCTCAGTACGACAGCCCCAATACCGCAATAGCCACCTTCCTCATTCTTGGATCAACGCAATTCACGATTGGCAATATCATCGAGCCACGGATCATGGGACAGACCCTCGAACTCTCACCCGTCGTCGTGTTCATCTCGATGATCTTCTGGGGATGGTTCTGGGGGGCTGCAGGCATCATGTTGGCCGTTCCCTTGACCGCCGCCGTGCGCATCGTTTGCTTATACGTCGACAGCCTTCGACCCTTTGCAGTGATCCTTGGAAACCCGGATGTGTCTCCCGAATCACAGCAAGCGACCTGACCTTTCTGTGCGAATCAAACAGGTTTATTCGCTATTGGCTTTAGCTCACGGTGAACCAACCAAAGAATTCGGGCAGCTTATCTCGGCGTTCTGGATGCAGATAATCAAAATTCACGCCGCGGTCTGTGACTTCCCAAAAATCCGGTCGTTCAATGGCCTCTAGCTCCTCACGAATCGAGTCCAATCGCTCCGGTAGTTCGTCCTTCATATCCTCAAAAACGCGTCTTGCATGACTCTCAGCCCCGGCGGCGAGGTAGAAGGTCGCCAACTTAACCTGGGCTTTCCGAACACCCCGGAGTGCGACCTCTTTGGATCGATCTCCTTCCGGCTCCCGATCCACGTCCAAGAAAACTTCGAGCAAATCGTCATGTATCGGCGATTCACTGACAAACGCCTGCTCGATCAAGACGGATAAATCATAGGCCGCTGTTTCTAGGGTAAAAGCTTGCTGGTCATGAAACGCCAAAAGCCCGTAGTAACGAAAGTGCTCGGCAATCTCTAAGGCGAGTTTTGGTCGTTGAGCATCGAGCAATGTACCTCCCAAAATCCGATACTCGTTGAAGACATTATAGGCGTTGGGGACATTAGCCGCATTGATGCATAAGCGCAGGTAGGTGTTCATGAAGCGGATCGAAAGCCGGGTTGATTCGATATCTCCCTTCTCCAACGCGAACTGGACCAACTGGCGGGTTCGAATCGCAATCAAGTGATTAATATCGGGATGGTTTTCCATACCTTCCGCAAACGTGCTTTGAAACTGGCGCAGAATCTTCATTAAGATCCATCGCTGCTCTGGTGCCAACTTCGCCAGAAATCGCTCATGCATCGCCACAAAGTCTTGATCGCCACGGTGCAAAAGCGTTGGATCTGCCCAACCGGACGGTAAGCTCTTGTGTCGCTTGAGAAAATCGAGACCTACCGCATAAATCGCATTGATGCCCGTAATGGCAATCCCCTTATCTTTGCCGGCTACCGCACTTAGAACCATCTCACCTAGCTGCTCGATTCCTTTAGACAGGTTCTCCCGGGCATTTCGAGACCCAGGATTCTTCATGCTTCGGGTCACGCTCTGGCGCAGTCTCTCAACAACTCGAGTCGGAGCGAGAAAGCGAAATACGTAGGCAAAATAAGGTAGAAGTGCGAGCAGGCTTAGACTCAGCGCGCCCAGAGCCACAAAGACCATGGGACCGGGCGTCGTCGGACCGTGAATGCTCATGGCCGTCCACACAACTAAGGTCGTAGTGACCACAAAAGCCGAAAGAACCCCCACGTTGATGGGATCTCTGATGAAAAGTTCGGTGATCCTGGGTGTATAGCGATTCGCAGCCAACTCTACGATAATTGCGACAACCGTCAGCGCGATTCCGAGGACGGCCACGGTGACCTCAGCGAGTCCACCGACCGTCGCTGCTGCGCCTGACGATGTCCAGAGCGCGGTGAAGCCAGGCCCGTCCGTTCCGAACGAGAGTAACCAAAGCACCCCAAAGAGCACCGCACTGACAACCAGAAGACCCGCGATCGAGAGGACCAAGAGAGCGCGATTCGAGCGAAGAAAACGGGACACCCGGGGAGACTCCTAGAAACAAGAAAACGAAGGGTTGGGCCTGTGGGGACACAAGCGCATGTTCAGCTACTCTATCCAAACAAACGAAACCTTGCTAGGTTTCCCGCAATCGAACACACGGGGGCTCCATGCTCGAAATTGTCACTTGGAACGTCAATTCGCTGAAAGCTCGCGCCGACTTTGTCGACCGGTACTTGGATGAGCGGGAACCCCATGTTCTCGGACTTCAGGAGTTGAAGCTGGAGTCCGATAAGGTCCCTCGAGAACTCTTCGAAAAACGCGGATACCACCTCGCTATCCATGGCCAGAAGCAATGGAATGGTGTCCTCATTGCGTCGAAGTCGCCTATTGAAGAGATTCATATGGGCTTACCCCACGGTGATGAGGGCCAGTCACGTCTCATCGCTGTACGCACAGCGGGTCTCGATATCGTCAATCTCTATTGCCCTCAGGGACAATCGGCCGATTCACCGAAGTTCCAATACAAGCTGGGCTTCTACAAGGCACTTCGCGCCTGGATAGCTGAATCTTACACGCCGGCCGATCCACTGATCGTGATGGGAGATATGAACATTGCCCCTAACCCAGATGATGTTTACGACCTCAAAGCGATGGAAGGGGTGCCCACCTACCATCCTCAGGAGCATGAAGAATGGGCGAAGCTCACAGACTGGGGACTGGAAGATGCAGTTCGGCCGCACCTCGAGCCAAACAGCTACAGCTACTGGGACTATCGAGGCATGGCTTTTCGATACAACCAAGGTTTCCGCATTGACCATGTCCTGGCGACTCCCTCCGTCATGGAACGCGTAGAGCATGGCTGGATTGGGCGCCAGCATCGAAAAAAGAAGGATGGACTGACCGCCTCAGATCACGCACCGGTTGGGGTAGGTTTAAGAGACTAAGTGGCGCAAGAAGGAGCGACACCATGGCAGATGACGATACACGACAGGGCGCCTCGCACCGAACTGCTGAGCTCATGAGCTACGTTCAAGGCGTTCATGCAACACACTCTGCGGATCATCAGTCTGCATTTGACGCACCTGATCGCTTCGAAATTCCCGCCATCCATTTGGGTGCGTCAGAAGCAAAGTTACTGACACTTCTCATGCGTCTGATTAAAGCGAAGAAGATTGTGGAGGTGGGAACCTTGGCAGGATATTCCGCCATGCGTCTCGCCGATGGTCTCGAGACCGGTGGCAAACTGTGGACAATCGAGTACGAGCCCCAACACGCGGAAGTAGCCGAGCAAATCATCGGTAAAGCCGGATATGCAGACCGCATTGAGGTGCTAACAGGGGCCGGAGCCTATGTCCTTCCGACGCTAGAAGACCATGGTCCTTTCGACGCGGTGTTTGTGGACGCCGACAAGGAAAGTTATGGTTTTTATGGCCGCTGGGCGGCACGAAACATCCGTCCGGGTGGATTGCTCATCGGTGATAACGCGTACGTCTTCGGAGAACTTCTCGATGACTCGGAGAGAGGCGACGCGATGCGGCAGTTCCATGAAGAGGCCGCGGAACATTTTGATACGACTTGCATTCCCACTCCAGAGGGAATGCTCATCGGGATTCGGAAGTAGTCTATGAGCGATGAAAACAACCAACCAAGTGCAGGCTGGATAGCTATGCGTGACATCTTGAGCCGGGTGGCTGTCGGCCCTAAAGGCTCGCGAGACCTAAGCGAAGAAGAGGCCTATCAGGCTCTCAAGATGTGCCTTGCGAAGGAACCCAGCGACATTCAAATCGCTGTGTTCTTGATTGCGCTCCGGCTCAAGAGAGAAACACTGGACGAAAATCGAGGCTTCCTACGCGCGCTACGCGATCACTCAACGATCGTCCAGACTCCTGCGCCACGAGTTCTATCCTTTTGCGATCCTTACGACGGATTCAATCGGATCCCTCATTTCGCACCTGTCGTTGCAGCCGTCCTTGGTGCATGCGGACTTCCAACGTACGTTCACGGCGCGTGGACCATGCCTCCCAAGGAAGGTGTTACAGCCAGACAAGTCCTGCAGGCCTTCGGCGTTAAAATGGGACATGGCTATGGTCAAGACTCCCTGAACCGAGCTGCAGCGCGTCTTGCGAGTACGGGCGCAGCCTATGTGGCCGTGGAGGATTTCTGCCCATCACTTGGTAGTTTGACGGCCATCCGCCGGGAAATCGCTAAGCGTCCCTTCTTGGCAACCTTGGAAAAACTCATCGTCCCCATTCGAGGCGCACAGGAAACACACGTTTGCTCAGGTTGGGTTCACAAAGGTTACGAAGACCTGATTATGGAACTCCTTCAGGAATCAGGGTTCACCTCAACGTATCTCCTGAGGGGACGTGAAGGACATGTTGACCCCTACGTTCACACCGATACCGAGTTTCTAAGTGCGGTGGGTAAGAATCCGGCTGTACGTGATTGGCTCCGCCCAAAATCTTACGGATTAGTCATCTCACATGACGGAGAGTGGGATGACCTGAGTGCTGAAGGAATCGCCAAACTTTGGGATGAAGCTCTCACTCGAAAGCACCGAGAAGTGCCTGGTCAAACCGTGCGTCTTCTCGCAGGAACGATGCTCGCACATTGCGGAGTGGCATCGACCATCATGCGCGGCGTGGGCTTAGCACATAATGCCATCGTAAGTGGTCAGGCCCGACAAACCCTGCTTCAAATGGGACTTTAGGGCAGCGTTAGACCGAACAAAATCGTCTGAACGCATTTTTGTCGTAGACGATCGCCCTCGACCTGTATGACAACCAACCGTGCAATGGCTGAATTCGGCCTATAGAGCGCGTCAAAAACGGTTCCAGGAGGTTTGGTATGGCAAAGCAGATTTACTTTTTCTGCGGAGGAAACGCAGACGGTGATGGCACCATGAAGGCGCACCTGGGCGGTAAGGGTGCGAATCTCGCTGAAATGAGCAAATTCGGGCTGCCCGTACCACCGGGCTTCACGCTCTCGACGCAACTCTGTCTGCAGTATCAGGCCAATCAAGTCTTGCCTGAAGGTTTGATGAGTGAGGTACGAGCGACGATGGAGCGGCTGGAAGCCGAGACTCAAAAGACCTTTGGCCGGGGAGATAAACCCTTGCTTGTGTCCGTCCGCTCCGGCGCGGCTGTATCCATGCCAGGCATGATGGATACGGTCTTAAATCTCGGACTCAACACCGACGTACGTAATGCCCTCGAAGCGCTCTCTGGATCACCCCGCTTTGCTCGGGACAGTCATCGACGCTTTATTCAGATGTTTGCCAATGTGGTCGACGGCGTCGATTCCGAGCATTTCGAACAGGAACTTCATCGTTTAAAAGCAGCTCGGATGGTAACCAACGACACCGAGCTTAAAGCGGCCGACCTCGACCGGCTCATCGAGCGCTACCTTCACATTTACGAAGAGCAAACGGGAAGCCCCTTCCCAACCGATCCTTGGGAGCAGCTCGAGCGTACGATCACAGCCGTTTTTGCGAGTTGGTCCAATCCGCGAGCCATTACCTATCGACGTCTAAATCGTATCAGCGACGATCTCGGTACCGCGGTCAACATCCAAGCCATGGCCTATGGCAACCTAGGCGATGACTGTGGAACGGGTGTCGGCTTTACCCGTGATCCCTCGACGGGAGAGAACGTGTTCTACGGTGAA
>MDTD01170735.1_pt1 | contig 31498 bp, 34 predicted proteins | sample 811221 | NCBI WGS metagenome assembly MDTD01 (sample SAMN05326646, study PRJNA326480) | marine metagenome | isolation source: seawater | place: Pacific Ocean: South West | collected 2011
CATTCTTGCAGATCAGGCTATTCCTGGGTGGATTGACCGCCTTGTTGATGCTGAGAGTCATATTACATGCCAGGAGGCGCTACGTGCGGAGTTTGAGCAGCGTGTAGCAGCTTTGGGCCTGCCTCTCTCCAAAGAAGCCTACCGAGAATCACAGATACATGGTGATTGCCGAGAGTTTGAGCGTCTTAGCCTGTTTGTGAAGTACCACGCCAGCTATGGCGCTTGTGGGCTTTGCACAAAGAAGCACTGGATAGCGATCTGGAAGTTTCCCAATAGAAAAATCCCCGCAAATGAAATTGAATTCGCGCGACAAGTGGCCATGGAGTTCCACCGGCGCTATCCGGATCTTGGGATAATGTCCCTTCCTCCCGAGTGGTGGCAGATATGATCCTGGTTGTAGGTGACGTTCATGGTGAGTTTGGAGAACTCAACCACTTGATCAATCGCAAGAGGCCTCAAATAGTGCTTCAGGTGGGGGATTTCGGCTTTTATCCCAAGGAACCGGAGTATGACCCTGCCAAGAAGGTCAAAGCGCAGGGAGCCAAGATTTATTGGTGTGACGGCAACCATGAAGACCATGAGGCGCTTGAGCTGATCCAAGCAGATGACCAGCTCGAAGTGGCACCTGGTTGTTTCTACCAGCCACGAGGCTCAATACTCACGCTGCCGGATGGAAGGCGCGTGTTATTTTTCGGCGGCGCTGAATCTATGGACAAGATTCATCGTGATCGTGGAGATTGGTTTCCCCAGGAGGTGCCGACTTATTCAGATTTTTCCAAGGTGGTAGATGAGCCGGTTGATATTGTTATCAGCCACACAGCCCCGGCCTGCTTTCGTCTGAAGAAGGAGCCGCCTTTTGGCTACGCCAAGCGGCCATGGCTCGCCAAATTTGATGAACCGACTCCGAAGATGTTGGATGCGATCCTTGAGATAGTGAAGCCCAAGCAATGGTTTTTCGGCCACTACCATGTCCACCAGCTTGGCCATGATCGGGGAGTGGATTGGACGGCTCTGAGCTACCCACGTAGTTTGAATAGATGGTGGATTGAACTTGCGGAGAAAGAACAGCCATGACCTATAGAGACGTCATACGCCTCGCCAATTTGCCGGAAGATGAACGTGAGGAATTCGAAAAGTTCCTTTTTGGACGCACATGCCCGGTCCTAGAGGGCGAGGGGCTGTGTGCATGGCCAAGCGACTATTCCGAATTTCAAGCACAGTATGTTCCGCCAAGAGCCGCAGACGAGGCTAGGACTGTGATGATTGTTGGAGATGTGCACGCCTCATGGGGCATGCTGAACAAACTCATCAATCGCCAACGTCCTGATATCATATTGCAATGCGGCGATTTTGGCTTTTGGCCTAAAAATAGACGGCACAATCCAACTCAAAATTTAAAAATTGGGTCTACTCAACTCCACTGGTGTGATGGCAATCATGAGGATCACGAAGCTCTGGAACAAGTTCAGGCTTCCGGTCGACTAGAAATCATGCCGACTTGTTTTTATCAGCCTAGAGGTTCAATGCTCGAGCTACCTGATGGTCGTGTGGTGCTTTTCGCCGGAGGCGGTCTATCGGTCGATAACGGTATGCGAAAGCCTGGGCATGATTGGTTTCCGGATCACGAACTCTTGACCGAAAAAGATCTGGCCAAGTTTCCCGATCCTGCGCAAGTTAAAATTGATATTGTCATATCCCATACGGCTCCATTGGAATTCGACGTAGAAGGTATCCCATACAGCCAATGGCCGTCCTGGTGGGACCGTACCCCCGATCCTTCAAGAAGGACTCTCAGCGAAGTGCTAAGGCGATATAAACCTTCTCGCTGGTTCTTTGGCCATTTCCATACATACCAGAAAGGCAAGGTTGATGGGTGTGAATGGACCACATTGAGCTGTGTAGGCTCAATATACAGATGGTGGGAATATCTTGACGATCTGCACTCTGACAATTGAGCCCTGTTATGAAGCTTGAAGATCACATGTATTCAACGTTGATGAAGATCGGCGAGGAGCACAAAGACGTCCACAAGGCCCTGGACGACTATTTTTTTGAGTTCCGTAGCTCACTGCATTGGGTAATCCTGCATCATCGACTCGGTATCGAAAAGATGGTGGAGCGGTTCGGTGGCCGGGCCCGCCGTGCCGCCGAGATTCACATTGAGGACGATATGGGGTTTGTACCAGATGGTCCGACAGATCCGCGCCTGCTGAAGCACGTCTACTACAACGGGCCTTTAGATCTCGAACTCGCTGAGGAAGTACTGGAAAAGGTGTATGGCCAATCCTTTGATCTAGAGGCCGCATATGACGACATTGAGAGATAGCCAATGGACGTAGGATATATACGAATTTCCATTGTTGCCCCCAATCCGCGCCGTCAGCTTAATGACCTAACAAAAAAGAATCGATTGAGCCGATATTTTAAGGACGAAACCAGTGCCAGCAGTACAGATCGCCCAGGTTTGGATGAATGCTTATCCTTTCTTCAGCCTGGTGACACACTTCATGTGCATTCCATTGACCGGCTGGCCCGGAGCCTTCAAGACTTGCGAGATCTGGTAAAGGATTTAAACGCTCGCGGCGTGACCATCTCTTTTTTTACGGAAGGTCTGACCTTTCATGCCGTGGGTGAAATTGACTCTACGTCTAAGCTCATGCTTCAGATGATGGGAGCCTTTGCCAACTTCGAGCGGACGTTGATTCGAGAACGGCAGGCTGAAGGTATCGCCCGGGCCAAGGCCCGAGGCGCATACAAAGGCCGGAAACGCCAACTCACCGATGATCAAGTACGAGAAATCCTGAAGCGCAAGGAGTCAGGGGAGCGTGTGGCCGCGCTCGCCCGGGAGTACGGCGTCAGCCGTACGACCGTTTACACGCGTATTTCTGAGCTTGGAGAATAGAGCCACACAATTCCGCTAAGTGAAAGTATTACTACTACACCAATCGGTAATAGTTGTGAAAAGAGAGAGCCCCGATAGTTGGGGCTCTACTCTTTTGCTCAGGTCATGCAAAAACATGATCCGTCACCGTTCGGCTATTCCTCCCCGAGTTGCTTCCCAGCAGAGCCCGGGTCCGCTTCACCGATGGGGCCAATAATACCCCACCTCCACGAACAGTCTCAAGCCTTTTCAGCTTTTTCCCTCAGACTCTACTTTTCACACAACATGATCCAGAACCGCGGATGCCTCCCAAAATCCACAATCCCCCGATAGGGGGAGCGCCGAAGGCGAAAGGGGGATTTGTAGCGTCCTTATTTTTCGCAAACGCTACTTTTCGGGTGCATTCCTTGAGCTAAAATAGTCGGCTGCAGATCTGATAGATTTCACTTTCCGTTCTGCCTCAACTTTTTCAAGCCCCCGCTTGTTCCCAGAGCTTTGCTGCGCCATGCCATAATATGCTTGAGTTCTGTCTGTGGTATGACCTAAAGCTAGGGCGATGTCATTGCGATCATAGCCTTCGGCTTTTAGATCAGCAGAAAACGCATGTCGATGTACATTGGGAGAAAGGCCTTTTCCAAGTTTTGCCCCAAGCGCTTTGCAAGCAGCTCGCTCGTGTGCTTCACGAAAAGTGCGAGGGTCAACACCGAGGTCAATCATTAAACTTTGATCGGTTGCCCCAGTTTTAATGGCCTCATATAGTTCATGTACTGTGCCATCTTCAGAAGGATCAAAAGTAAGCTTACGCCAACGCTGGCCACTCACTTTCGTAACTTTTGCTCCATTGATCGTAAATTCAAGCTTATTGTTCCGAGCTTCGACAAACACCCCACTCATCAACTCTTTTAGCCTGCATCCAGTTATTGCTAAAACTACAGTAGCAAGTTGATGCTGGCTCGGCATTTTCCTGATGATATCGGCTTGCCAATTCGGGTGTTTTTTTAGCTTCTTCAAGACAGATCGTTTGCTGTGCTTTGCTTTATTCTCTGCTTCAGGTGGGGCCGGATGGGCTGCAGGAAGATTGCTTCGATACCGAAGTCTGCCATAATCAGGCTCTTGCTTTCTAAGCGCCTTAATGGATTTTTGTGCTGCTTTCTCAAAAGATACTGCGGCCTCATAGTTGTCTTCATTTCTATGGCTCAATGCTATGCGTACAGCTTTAGACGTTCTTTGAGCCATATGAAATTGGTAAGCAGCCTTTAGTACGCGATAACGTCTTGAACTGATTGGCCTGGACAAGTCTGCCGCCATTTGTCGATATTCTTGTGGAGTGTGACCATTGAGGCATTTGAAAGCGGTCCTATAATCCTTTCGAGTTCTATCTGAGAGTTGTCTTTTAGCAATCTTATCGCTCTCCTCAAGCATGGCCAAAAGCTCATTTTCGTTGCTGTACTGCATCAATTCCTCCAGTTGATCATGAAAACCCACCCCTGCTTCTTCGCTTCGCTACGAAGCTCCCCTCCCTTTCCTTCCGGGGGAGGGGAGTAGGCGGCTTAGTCTTGCCTCCGACGCTTTTTCCGCGCCAAAATTTCGCAAGCTCAATTTTGTCACGCAAAAAGCATCGAAGTCAACCCTAAGCCTATGTTCGCGGAGGGGTAGCGCATTCCCTCCGCGAACATTATAAGAAGGTGGCTTACAGCCCCCAAAATCGGCATTTTCATGCCGCGTAGGTGGTTCTACAAAGTAACGCTAGTTGGGCACAAAAAAGGTTACTTTTGAAAGGGCATTTTTTGCACAGGTTTACTTTTTGTTTTACTTTTGTATTACCAGATGCCGGTCAAGCCGCTTGTCCTGGAATGCCTTCCGTCACGCTTTTTGCTTTTCGCCACTCCGCACACACGAGCCGGATGAACCTGCAAGGGGGATAATCGGTACCCCCACAAAAATTTCCCTTCCGCTTTCGCTCTCGTGAAACTTTTGTGGTTCCCCCAATTATCCCCCTTGCAGAACCCACCTATTGGCTCGTGCTTCGCTTCATGTCGACAAAAATACGCGCCAGAAGCCCTACCAGGGCGGCAGCCGGAGAACCATCCTCCAGGGGGAGGGGCCTTCAAAGAAAGGGGAAAGGCCCCTCCGCCCGGAGGATGTTGCTTGGGAGAGACAAGAATAGCCCGCAAGCTCATTATGTTGATTCGATAAGACAGATAGTCTATATAGCTTTAAAAAGGATAGGCAAACATGACCGCAGATTCCATAGTCGACATTTTGAATTCATCCGCGAATGCAGATTTAGCTCGAGCAGCAGCCTACGGAGAGGACACAGAGATCATCACAGCTCTTACTAACCAGTTGCTTGAGATCAAAGAGAGATATCAAAATCTGGTTAAAAGTCGGAATGGTTATGCTGCGGGATTTAATGCTGCAACCAATATTCTCGATGAGCTGATAGAGACACAAGGACTCGATGAAGACGAGTTAAGAGGGCGGTTCTCAGAACTTCGAAGTAAATACCTCTCCGGCGAACTGGAAATGGAATAGAAAAAGGGCGGCTTTCGAAGCCGCCCTTTACGTTTAGGTGATGTTGAGTTTGCTTATTAGTGTACTGAAATCACCGCCCACCGTATAGGATATGACGGATAGGACGTCTCCAACATATACGCATGCAAAACCGCCGATCAAATGGCCCCAAGATTGCCAGACCTGACGGGCATCGCCTTGACGAGGAGTTTCCCGAAACATGATCAGGGCCTTAATAACGTACCAGTATCCAAAGAACTGGATAATCACGAGCGAGAAGCCCATGGGCAGCAGAAACGCATCGATTTCAGGTTTGGCAGAATACCAAAATTGACTTGGCGTCTCTTTTCCCAGGAAGGTTACAGACATCATGTTAAGGAACGACTGAAAGTTCAGCAGACATGTACCAACAAAGATGCTTGCAGCGGCTATTTTCCTGCTGGGCTCTCCTTGTCTATCAGTGAAGCCTTTTACACCGGCGCTCAAGAACCACAATCCAATCAGTGCTGCAATCAAACGGATCGGAGTCCACCAATATCCCGTGATTTCAAGGCTAATGTTTTGCAATATATTTGTTATTTCCATGGTATTTCCTAATTTCCCTCTCGCCTTCGGCGCTCCCAAGGGATGAATGGATTTTTAAAGGCATTTACGGCTCTGGATTAGTCCGTTTTCTTTTTCCAGCTACCCTCGTCGTTGGCTGCGGAACCACTTTGTCCCTGGACATGATTGCCGGAGCCTGCCTCTTTCGTTTCATTCATTGCGTTTTGAGCCTTTTTTGTGGATGCTGCTTTACCAGCTCGACGGCCAGCAGCAAGGCCTGAATTTTCGACCTTGCCCATAGCTGCAGCCATCGTGCGGTGCGCGTCACCTGCCTGCTGTTCAGCCGCGGTCATGGACCCGCTGCCGCCAATCCATTTGGTTACTGTTTGCGGGAGGTGCGAAACGCCCTGCGTGAAAAACATGTGTAAGATCTTCCAATATAAAACGATGATCAACACCACCATTCCAATTGAAACAACGGGGCTGGCCAATGTAGCGGCCAGGCTCTCGTCTTGGTAGTAAGTAGAGTCAATGAATATCATCGTGATTTTGCCAATGGACATTCCAATCGCCGTCATGGCCGTAAACGAGAAGGAAAGACCTATGATTAGGAGCATGGGCCTGATTAGGATTTCAAGCGCCAAAATGTATCCTTGTTTCCCCTGCTCTCCGGCGAAACCAGTGTCTCGCGAAATCATGTGAGCCAACATCCAAAACGGCCAGGCGACGAGCGCCTGAACTATCAGCAGCACCCACTCCATTGCTGCGAATATCCAATAAAAGAAGGGGAGAGCTGGCAGAGCGAAGGCTGCAAATGCGCCAGCGACAAGAAGTAAAAAACACAGGGTGTTTAGCAGTGGAGCCATGTATATTAGAGCTTCCTTGAAGCCTGCCGCAGCACCGGCCACGCCTGCACGCAGGGCGGTCGATCCACCAAGGGACAGAACGCCTATACTTTTGGTAAGCCAACTTTTACCGACCGCTTCCTGGACCGCTTCAGCTGCTGCTGCTCCGGATCGGGCAACCAAGCCTGCTATATAAAGCGTACTTGCTGTAGCCATTGCGGTTTGGCCAAGGTGAGAAAGGGCTAGAAACGGATCGTGATCTGCGAAGTAACGGACCGTTTCCCGAGGAGCAAAACGTAGTGTAAGAATGTCCTTAACCCATCCCAGGAACTCGCGCGGTCGCTCATATTCGTTTATCGATTCATTCGCCACGCTTGATTGTAACACTCCTAACACTCTACCAAATCCATCGTAGCTGGTGTCTGTGAACCGCCTATGTATTTTGTCCATAGCAGGCTCATGTATCTCTGGTTCTGTAAAAAGTTGCTCATTGGCCATCTCTTGAAGACGAGCCACCCTCATTGTATATGAACCAGCGCTAAACCATCCGTGTTTACGCCCTTCGCCAGTGAAGTCCCTGACTTTTTGCATAAAACTGGAATCCGAATAGATTTCACCTGCTCTCTGAAGCACTCTCATGACCTGGCCGTTGTAGGCGTTTTCTGCAGCCAACAAATATCCTGGATTAGGTGTGGTACCTCTGGCGAGTTCCCAAGCTGCGCCTTCTAGCGTTTTATATACTTGAACAAGGCCATTTACTCTTGCAATCGACACCGGGTTATCTTCTGAACCTGCAATGTATATTGCTCCCAAATCCTCAGCGCTGACTGTAGCTCTTGAATCTTCCGGCAGCACAAAACTGATTTTGTACGCTCTTTTCTCATAGTCATAGGAACTTGTGATTCCCCATCCTTCCTTCCACTTATACTTCCGGGAGGCGTATCCTTGGACCACGCTTGAGGTCAGAATGACTTGAGCTGAGTCTTTGAATTCATGTTTTAGCGTTGGCGGGGGAGTTGCGATGATGTTAGTCATTCCTCCTTTTTCAAAGTAGTCAAGCGTGTGATCCCAAAGCACATTCGCGCCAGCTATGCTGTGGGCAACGGCCCACAACAAAAGGACCTGGCCAGCACTCATTCCAATGCTGGTGATTGGCGCTCCCATAAATATGCCAAATCCAAAACGAATTGGTGTCCAAAACATGTTGTAGATTGAATCCATTTTGCCCTCAGAGGCCGTACCGGTGCACTTATGAATGACGGCGTACACAATGTACCCACTGCCCAAGGCCATGATGCAGGCGTTGACCACACCGAGCATACTGAAAAAGAGAGTCGAAATTTCAGTCATTTGGCCGACTTCAACCAAACTCCAGCTTTGTCCAAACAGATCATTCAACAGCTGCATGGAAAGATCTGTTGCAGGGATGGAAGCACTAAGCACTGTTCATCCCTCCTCCCTTCAACCACGCACCAAGGGGGGTAAACCGGCGATTTGAATAAATGGAGATTCGCCACAGGCTTACAGTGATGTAGGTCAAACTCACGGCGGCTAATGAAAGGCCTGAGACGAGATACATCAAAGGATACAGAGCTTCCAGGCTCGCCCAGAGCTGATAGCCCCCGATAAGTAAAATGATGCTGAAGGCTATTATCCGCATCCTGTGGCCTAGGATCTGGCGCGGCAGGTCTTCCAGATCCAGCCCCCATAGCTTCAGCATCTCAGTGAATTCCATTCTTTGAAGATCCTTGGTCGAAAAAACGTTTCGTTCGGTCAATACGGCTTTTTGTTTTCTAAACTCACCGACTGCGGCCTTTATTTCCTTCACGGTCCGGACAAGTGATTTTGCCAGCAGCACCATCAGAATGAACGGACAGCGGATAGGGAAAGTGGTGAGCATAAAGAGAGCCCCAGCTCCTTTCTTGATCCTACCCATTTTTGTCCCCCCCCGCGAAACACAGCATTGTCACCCCTGCAAAAAGAGAACTGACAATCAAAGCAGCAGGGTGCGCTTTTCCATGCGCGACCGCCAGGCCGGCGACAATGGCACAGCCAGAAAAGAAAACGGGCACCATAAACATATAACGATCAATAAGCTTAATTAATTTGATTAGTTTCATGTCTAGCCCTCAATCGCCAAGGTTGGATGTCCTGCCAGGTAGCCTTCAATGAAGCAGATTGCAGCCACACATTGAATCTGGATGGAGAAATCATGATTTTCCCAAGCGCCGCGAAATTGTTGAATAGCGTCTGGAGCGGAGTCCAGCAGCTGAGGAATGTCATCTATGTCCGACTGGTGAAGGAGCGCGAGCCAATTTTCGGTGGTCATGCTACGCCTCCTTTCCTTGAAGGCGTTTGGCCTCTTTAATTGCTAGTAAATCAGTGAGCCCCATTTTACCGAGAGGGCCTTTTTTGAACTTGTTCGCTGCATCTCGGGCTAACTTTTCTAGCAAGGTCAAAGGCCTGCCGTCTGCAAGCGCCGTTTGTGTGTGCTGTGCTAATTCATCTGTAACGGCTTTGGTTTTTTCTTGACCCTTTTTGAGCAGTTCAGCGGTTTGTTTATCGTCAGTGTCGTCATAGTTGGACATGTATTGGTGGCTATCAGAGAGGTCCAATGTCCTATTCTCTACATGTTGCCAAAGCTTTTTTACATACCCCTCAGACTTTCCAACCCTATCCGATTTATTGCTAATATATTCCTGAATCTGGTCGAAAGAATATGTTTTGCCATCAAAGATGTAGTCTGTTGTGGATGAAGCCTTTGAGGACTGCTTTAGCTTTGTTTGAGGGGAAGGTTGGTTCAAGAAAGTCGCTAGCTTCTCGAAAGTTTTTGGGAATATTTGGTTGGTTGTGCCCACTCTGCGCACTATTTCAATCAGGCCAAGTCCTTCAAGTTTTCTCAACCATCTTTGAATAGTTCTTTTGCAAAGTGCGACTTTGCTAGCAAGCGTGTTGACTGCTTGGTAGTAATCTCCCGAAACAGAGTAAGTTGCTGCTATTTCGGTTAAGATAATGCGTCCGGTAGGGGGAACCTTAACCATGGCCAACGCGCGTTGGTAGTTCTGAGTTCCTAACTGCCTGATTTGGCTGCAGGACAGCCTAGCTTGTGTTTCCTCAGAAACAAGTTTATATTTTTGATTGTCTACACCTGTGGACATACAGGAGGGGATTCCGGCCATTGCCGCCAAGCTTGCAGCCGGAGTCCCTTCTATTCCTTGAAGTATCATTTCCTATCTCCCTGTTGCTTCGTATTGCTCTTCTTTTCTTGGGCGCCCCGGCTTCCGTTTCCGCTCCTTGCTGTTGAAGGAGTCTATTAATTCAGCAACTTGATCGACGTGAACACGCCATGTCCTCCCTATTCGTTTTGCCTGGAATGGAAGACAGCCCTTATTTTTCCATCCATGAATCGTTTTAAGGCTGATCCCTGTAATTTCCTCAATTTGTTGAAACGTTAATAAAACCGGATAGTTTTGCAGCAGCATTTGGGCCGTTGGTGACACCTTTCTCTCCTTTTTGTTGGTCATTTAGTTCTCCTTTTTCTCGAGCCGATTTTGGGCCTGATTTTAACATGATTAATTCTGAGGTCAATGCTATCTTCTTAAAAACATTGGACGTTTTGTTTTGGGTATACCCAAAACAAATCTATGATTTTTGGAAGTGCCATGATTTAAGATGCTTGCTGATTCAAGCTTCAAGAAAAATAATTTCGTCGGAGGGGAGTGGGGCAACTATGGGACATTGTTAAATATCCCTTGTGAGAAGTATGAGATGAAAATGGGACAATTATGGGGCACTTTTTTTGCCCCTTTTGAAAATGGGACAATTTATGGCCCAAAATAGAAAAACGGCTAGTTGTTGTTCAACTAGCCGTTTTTCATGTGTTTTCTGTGGTACCTGGGGCGGGATTTGAACCCGCACGCCCCGAAGAGCAAGGGATTTTAAGTCCCTGGTGTCTACCAATTCCACCACCCAGGCGTGGGTTGTGTCATTATCGCGCAAGAGTGCGGCGCGTCAATGAATTTTTCTTTGACAAGAGAAAGGGCATATCCGGGGAGGTGAATATGCCCTTATGTAAAATGAGCGCAGGGGATGGAACACGGCATTTGACAGTGGTGGCCTTGCGTATTCAGCGCTCATTAAACAATTGTTTTGTGTGTTTGACGTATGCATAAGATTACACATCGGACTTAGGTATGAATATCAATTCTCCGCAATTCCAGTAGAAAATGTGCATTTGTAGAGCTGTCAAAACTAATTGTTCAATTATATGACAGCCTGTTCTCACGCAGTATTATAATTTTAAATAGTTTTGATAGAGCCGTGGGCTGACTCTGGAGTAGTGGTCAAAATCGGATATGAACTCCAAGCCGGGAATGACTGCTCGCGTGACAGGGATATTCAAGTCTTTACGGGTCAAATCCACATATGCTGGCGTATAACCATTTGAAATTAAGGTGTTTTCAAGCACAAGCAAGTCGCCTTCCGCACTACCTGTAGAATAATTGGGCAGCGATTCCAGTTCCCGGATTGGCAGGTTGCTCGGGGCTGGAGCGCTTTGGGGGCCAGGGTAGGGATAGGGGGTCTCCGTCATGGCGGAAACCAGTGCGGACTTACCGTTCAGGCCGGAGCCTGTGCCTTTATTCATGTCACCTCGTTTGCCCACTACAATGGATTTGTAGCAGGGGACGCCAAACTCAGACGTTGCATCCATGAACCAAACATCAATTCCATCTTCTTTATATGCGTTGAGAAGATGGTTTATATCCGGGTCTTGAGTTTTGATGCGGAAACATTTCTCAAGGCTAAATGGTACAGTCGCATCACTGTCTCTCTCTATGACCTCAGTGAGCGCGGCAACTTTCGCTTCTGCCTGGGTGTTGCCGGAGGCAAGCCCCGTAGAACCGAACGCTGAGAAGAGACTTTGCTCATCCAGATTGCAGAAGAGGAATACCAGTTGAGCTGGAACCCACATGGGAGTTGTCCCTCCCTTGCCATCGGGAATACATCCTTCAAGCCAGTGCAATGGTTGCCCTGCGTATGGGACTTCCAGCCTCAGGTCGGAAGGGTTGATGGCCGGAACTGTTAATTCCTCGTAGCTTCCGCGAAGAAGCGGATACTTTCTAGCGTACTTCAAGACACCTTCTGAACCGAATGAAGCATATGAGGAAAAACGCTCTGCCATTTCCATTGAGTATGATGCGTCAGCCTGTTCAGTGGAAAGACCTCGCCCGTAGCAGGTTTGGATTCCTTCGAGTGAGTTGGACATACGCCCGTTTTTGCATCGAATCTTGGGCATCCAGTGCCGTAGTCTCGCTATGGGAGAGAGCGAAGCTTTGTGCTCCATTGCCGGGCCCAAAAACGCATCAGCTTTTTCCAAGGCTTTCAGTGCAAAATCAATTGTCTCGGTTAATGGCTTGCGGGGATTAGGGGCGGGAAGATCTTTCTTCAGTAATTCAAAGGTATCACTGATTGTTGTGATTGGCTTTTTCGGTAAATCGTCCTCTGGGATTGGTGATGCGAGGCCATGTTCTTCCGGGCGTGGGAGCGGGGTAAGATTGAAGATATTGTTGCCGAACATTCGTATCCATTGTGTGTGCAAGGCTTGGTCTTCAAGTAGATAATTGCGGATGTGGATGGCTGGAGTGTGGTCCAAGAAAAATGTGGGGTCGATTCCGTCAAAGAGTGGGAGGAGTTGATGTTGCCGTTCATGGCAGATGCAGGCTTCATACATGATTGCCGCAAGAACGGGATCTGAAGCCCCTTTATCTTTCATGACCTGAACTATGAGTTTCTTGAGTTTTCGGGTGCGAAAGTCCTTGAATCGTTGAAGTACGAATTCATGCATGTAGTCATCAAAAGGGTTTTCTCGTAGTTGGTCGATCATCTCATTGAAGCTGAGATTGACGGCTGGCATGGCGGCGAATTTGCCGACACCGAAATCTGTATCCATCATTTGGAGCTTGTAGCGCATGCAGTATCCCTCGGATTGCAAGTGTGTAGAGAGCTGAAGAGCGGTAAAGGGATTTTACCACTTTCTACAGCGCACGCTATGAAAGAAAAAGGATAAAAACAAGGCCTGAGTCGAATTAAGTATGAAGGCCTATGTCTTATGAATTGATTTGCGAGATGAGCCGTACAACATGAGGGAACATGTCTTGTGCGATTCTTTTGACGCCTTGCTCGTTGGGGTGCATTTCATCCATGAGCTTGAGAGAAGAGGAATGGAAATAGCTGGCTAGGATATCCGGCATAAGCGGAATGGAGTAGTGGTTGGCCAGTTCTTCGAAAATTTGATTAAAAGCCAGGCGATAGTTCTCATCGTCATTTGTCAGTGCGGAGATGCCAACAAGAAGTACTGCAATTTCGCGGCGTTTAAACTGTTCAATTATCGTAGAAAGGTTGGCTTTCACGGCTTGGGGCGAATCCCCGACAAAACAGTCGTTCGCTCCAAATGCAACAATGACAGCATCGGGGTTGGCGCTGATGACATCCTGTATTCTATGGAGACCGTCTTCAGCGGTCTCCCCGGAAATGCCGAAATTGAGACAGGTCGCGCCAATTCCTTCCGCTTGCAACATTGCCTGAAGAACCGAGGGTAGGGCTGCATCTGGTGCAAGGCCATACCCTTCGGTCAGGCTGTCTCCAAAACAGGCTATGTGAAGCGGTGTCTTCACTATTGCCCGCCGATCCAAAGTTTGACTTTAGCTGCCTCTTCATTCCAGTCGCGGCTCATACGGAGCCTGAGGAACTCATTGAAGACGATGTCGAACATTTCAAGGCAGCGTTCCACCAGAAACATTTTTTCAAGAAACTTGGAATCCGGATCGTCACCATCTTCATCTTTAGTGGCAACCTTTGGTGTTTTCAGTCCAGAGAGGCCGAAGTCAGCGGCATTGACCGTCAGCAGCCAATCGTCCTGATCCATAGTAAAGAGAAGCTGAGCCTTGTTGACCTTTTTGCCTGTCAGCAGACCGGCCTTGGCTTCATCCAGTTCACCGCCCGGGCTGGAGACTGTTGCAGTGGATTTGGTTTCACCTTCGCCACCCTGAACAGAAACCTTCTGCTCCATCTGCAGAGAAAAAGTCCTTTTATCTTCCAGTTGGAAAAGGACATTGTCATTATCAGTTTTATACCAGAGCCAGGTCAGAAAATCCTGACCAAGCAGGGTGTTTTCGCGTTCTACGAGAGAAAGATCCATGACGACTCCTTACACGAAAATTGTCGGTTCGAGGTTTTCGAGTTTGGGGGCCGCATCTTCACCCATGACTTCCATGGCCTGAAAGAAGGGCGTCAGTGGTTCCAGGTGTAGCTCGAATGTCAGTGCAAAATAGTCTTCAAAAAGTGCCCGAACTTTGGAGTTCGTAGTTGTGAGATATATTCTGTTGGCTGATGGGTTCCAAATGATATCAAACGAAGCTGGAATGGGGAAAGTTCGCGCGCGAAGTCTCAGTGTGACCTGCTCCTTGATCTCTTTTTTGCGATCACGGGAGACAAAGTTTTTACCCTGTTCCTTGTTGTGGGCGAGCTCCTTGTTCAGTGCGATGGTGTTGTGCTTTTTCAGCACGGCAGGCGGAATCCTACGAGTGTCCAGTCGCAGACTGAAAGTAAAGTATTCAGCTTTTTCCGGTGGAGACTGGGTCCAGTTCATGTCCAGCATATCATCAATGTTGGTCCATCCGAAAGAGCGCTCATCAGCGGTCGCATCAATATCCACAAAACAGAATTTTTGTAATTTTTCCGGAACTTCACTTAAGAGTTCCTTGGGGACATCTTCAATAATTCTGTAGCGTGTAAGGCCAAGACTGGCGGATAGTATACTCAATTCCGGCTCCTCGCTTCTGTGCGGTTTTAGTGGAGTCACTGAGGTAAAATCTCTTTAGTCTCTTGTCCAGTTAAAAGCCGTCATGGGACTATGAAAGAGTGGTTGTTTGTGGGAACCTTGTTTTTAACGCTGAAGAACATTAAGGTGTACGCACAAGGAGACCCCATGCAAAAACAAGCACTTGCAGATTTGATATCGTTTTTGGAAGAGAAAAGCTCACGAGTCCTCGAGATTGAGAAAGAAGCGGATATCGCTCTCAAGCAGGAAGGGCAACTCGCTTTTCAGGCGAAGCTTGAGGAAAAGGCAGAAATTTTAGCGGCACTTGGTGAGAAAGCCTGGAAGAAGACAGATGCGGTTGGTGGCACTTTAGGGGATGAAATCGCTCGCAAACTGGAGCAATTTTCCATGAGTGCGAGTACATCGCTTCGTATTGGAAGTGTCTTTTTTATGTCCGCATTGCTCTACCCCGAGGACCACAAGCCGGGCGAGCCAAACGATTTGCAATCATTCATTATCGATTTGAAAGGAAGAATGTAGCACTTTGCTGTTGGCAGATGCGTATTACGCCTGTCCCATGTTGAGAATTTCCTGAAGTGAGTTGTCATGCGGCTGTCCACTGGTAATGAATCTGCATCCGACCACGTTGTTTTCGTGTCTGACCACTTTGCACGTGAGGTCGGCTGCATGTAGCGCATTGCCGAAATAAAGGTCGACAATTATATCCACGCCGCGCTTCACTCGAGGTGTATTGAAAGCGAAGCCGACACCACTTGCGCTGATGTCCGTTGCGGGGAATCGTTTATTCAACCGTTTGAGATGAATCTGTAGACCTGGAATGACCTTTCTGGGAGCACTTCTTTTGACTGACTTTCTTGTGTGATCCCCAATAGAGACACTGAAGCTGGCTTCTGGTGAGTGGTCAGGCTGGCTGTTTACGCGGACAGCCTTCTGCTCGGAGGAGTACTTGGAATTGATGAGGAAACAGGCTTTCTCTTCCGCATCCTGATTATCGCCAGATTTTCCATTGTGGTCTATGCCACAAAAAAAGTCGGTTATGAAATCGGAAACAGTCATCGTCCACCCTTGTTCGACAATAGTTTGATTAGCTATAGCATCGTTAATACATGTGCTCCGTGCAAGTCAAAGGATGCTTATGGCTTTTAGTTTTATCCGTTCCTTTTCATGGCAACAGGGGCTTGACATTTTTGCATTTAGCAGACAAAGAATATAAATCTTTTCAAGCTTAAGAGGGTTGATCGAGGAGGACTAGAATGATTGGTGAACTGCTTTCCGGAATGGCTCATAGCACTGGCCCTGGTTTTGTCGGTGTTTCTTTGATTTTTATTTATCTTGCATGGATTCTGGCTATTGGCGTTATTCGCGTCCGTGAAGCCATGGAAGAAGACCACCACTAGGTCACATCAGTTTTTATCAATAAAACCCCGCCTTCCGTATTTTCGGAAGGCGGGGTTTTATTATGCATTTTGCGCATGCACGATTGTTCTGGACTCTCGCTCTATCGAATGGTCCTGCTCCCCAGAGTGTCTTCCAGTACGACATCCAGCAGGTACTGTCCGTAGCTGTTGTTGCTCATCTGGCTGCCTAAGCGCTCAAGCTGCTCGGCATTTATGAGTCCCTTGCGGTACGCGATCTCTTCAGGGCTTGAGATGACGTAGCCCTGTCTTTCCTGAACGGCTCGAACAAAGCTGCCGGCGCCATGGAGTGATTCATGCGTTCCCATGTCGAGCCAGGCATAGCCGCGCCCCAATGTCTCGACAGTCAGCTTTTCTTTATCCAGGTATACTTTGTTGACGTCGGTGATCTCCAGCTCGCCTCTGGCTGACGGCTTCAGGGACTTGGCGATATCAATTACTTCACTGTCGTAGAAATAGAGTCCTGTGACAGCGTATTTGGATTTAGGCTTTTCCGGTTTTTCTTCGATGGACAGAGCCTTGTATTCCTGATCAAACTCCACAACGCCATATCGCTCGGGATCTTTGACCATGTAGGCAAAAACCAGCCCGCCATCCGTAAGCTCTCCGGCCTGTTTGAGAAGAGAGCCCAAACCATGTCCATAAAAAATATTGTCACCAAGTACGAGGCATACAGGGTCGTTACCGATAAAGTCCTCACCAATGATGAATGCTTGTGCCAATCCGTCGGGTGAGGGTTGGACCCGATATTCAATGTTCAAACCAAGGTGAGAACCATCACCAAGCAGTTCATTGAAGTTGGGCATATCATGAGGGGTGGATATGATCAGGATGTCGGTGATACCAGCCAGCATCAGTGTCGAAAGGGGATAGTAAATCATGGGCTTGTCATAAACCGGGAGCAGTTGCTTGGATACGACGCGGGTCAACGGATGGAGTCGGGTGCCGGAACCTCCGGCAAGGATAATGCCTTTCATATAGGTCTCGCTGTCCTGTAATTTACTTCACGGTTCACTTGGTATACACCCCATTTTCAAGGGGGGAGGTAACAATACCCCGCAAGCGCGCAGTATAGTTCTGTGATAAATGAAAAAGCAACCCGCTTTTATGCGCGCAGGCAAATACTATTATGCGATATCCTCAATTTCAATTCACCGGTGGAATTTTTGCTGCACTGCTGTTCATGTTTGTGCTGCTGTTTCTTTTTGTCTTCCTGCCCGTATCTATCGTTGCCGAAGCGTTTTCAAAGCTTGGACTGACGCCTGCTCAGGGTGTGCTTATCTTCATCGCCATTCTCATCGGCAGGGGCGTGAATGTGCCTGTGTATACGAGTAAAAGGCTGGTCGTTGTTCCCAAACCTCGATCCCTGCAATTCACTCTTGATGAATATGGACGCCCTGTTCAGCTTGACGATGAGCCGGGAAACGAAGTGAAGAAGCAAGCCTTTTTGCTTAACCTGGGCGGTTGTATCATGCCGGTCCTTTTAAGTTTGACGTTTCTGATCAGCCTTCAATTCAACGGTATGGATTCCAGTGCATATGGGTGGATCGCTTTCGCTTTGGTTATGGTGGCCGGAGGCTGCTATGCCATGGCAAAGGCGGATCCGTATACCGGATTGCGTGTGCCGATGTTCATGCCCGGCCTTATGACGTTTGCTTCCGTTTATTTTTTTGTTCCGCAGGAATTTCGACCTGTTGCCGCGTATGTTGCTGGTACAATAGGTACACTCATAGGTGGAAATCTCATTCCACTTCTTACGCCGCGCATTCGTAATGCAGTTGGAGTTCCTAACGTTGTCATTGGTGGAGCTGGGACATTCGGCGGCGTATTTGTTGCCGGGATTCTTGCCGTTCTGCTAGCTTAAACATCACCAGGGAGAATACATATGGCTGCCATTGTTTTGAGTTTTGGAGAGGATGTGCAACGTGGAGACAGGTTTGATTGCAGCACCACTCAGGCCGGTAATGTGCAAGCCGTGATTACTTCTCCGGCGCCCCCTTTGAAAGTAGGTGACGTGCTTCAGGCTGGTGAGGGATGTTGTCGTGTCCTCGCTGTTCAGTGGATGCCGGGTGAAGCCGGTATCGCTGGAACTCGTTCCTTTCTGATGGAAGCCCTTGAGGATTGTCAGGCGGGTGAATGGAATTTTTCCTTGTCTTCCAAGCGATACACATTGGCCTGGGTTACTTTGAGTGACAAGGGTGCTGCGGGGAAAAGAGCAGACGAATCTGGCCCGCTGATTGGCGAGATGGTTGCTGAGAAACTTGATCTGGAATGTGTACAGGGTTTTATCATCCCAGATGAGGCCGATCAGTTGAAAGCATTGCTGACTGACCTCGCTCTCACGCAGAAGTTTGATTTGATCATGACAACCGGCGGAACCGGTGTGGGGCCTCGCGACATTACACCAGAAGCAACGTTGGCCGTTATCGAAAAAAGGCTCCCCGGCTATGAGCGGGCCATGACCATGGCAAGCCTGAGTAAGACTCCACACGGGGCCATATCCCGAGCTGTTGCAGGTACAATGGGGCGTTCTGTCATCATTAATATGCCGGGAAGCCCAAAGGCTGTTGCCGAGTGCCTGGAACCGTTGTTGCCTACATTGAAACATACGTTGGAAAAATTGCAGGGCGATCCTTCTGATTGCGCTGAATTACGTGCCTAAGTCCTGATTTTGAGGGTTGCAGAAAAAATCTAGACTTGCTAAAAAAATGGAATTGATTGGTTGCAAGTTCAACTACATTTACAACATACGCTAAGCAGGTTGCTCTATCATGCACAGTAAACGAATCCTGGTTCTTCCGGTTGCCCTTATCATGCTGTTGGTTTTCAGCGGAATGGCTTTGGCACAGGATGCTGATCCCATGCCAGGAAGCGAAACGGAAAAATCGGAAAACATATCCGGTCCATTTGATTTGGAACGGTGTGTTCAGCGGGCATTGGAATTCAATCCCAGAATGAAGGCCATTCGCGCTGAACTGACTGGTTCCGAATTTGGAACTCGCTCTTCCTTCGGTAATTTTCTCCCTTCGGTCAGCGGTAGCTATGGCTACACATACAGCGGACGCAAGAGCCAGTATTCCGACGATCACAATGACTGGGCTGCCACCGTTAACGTGAGCCAGCCTGTTTTCCAAGGGTTCAACTTGCTCGCTACATGGCAGCGTGCCAAGTTGGCGGAAGAGTCTACTGAAGCAAGCCTTCTCAATGTCGAACTGTCGCTCATCTCAAGCGTGCAGTCGAGCTTCCTCTCTTTGCTCAAAGCTCGTGAGGATGTGAAAAGTGCCGAAGATTCAGTTGCTCGACTTGAATCCCAGCTGAAAGTGATCACCGCTTTTTATGATGTCGGCCTGCGTCCCAAGGCAGAAGTCCTTGATGCTGAAGTTGACCTTGCAAACGCGCAGCAGGATTTGCTCACTGCTCGCAATAACGTGTCCATCCAGGAAACACAGCTCAATACCTTGTTGAACATTCCAATGGAAATGAATGTAAATTACGTTGGTGAACTCAAGAAGATTGATTTTGACCTGACTCTGCAAGAGTGCTTGCGACGCGCATATGATGGACGCCCCGACCTTGTGATTGGTCAAAAGAGCGTAGAGATTGCTGAAAAAGACTCGACCATCGCTGCAAGCAGCTTTTACCCGAAAGTGGATGCTGATGTCGATTACGTGAATCGAGGCGTCGATGCCGGACTTGATAGGGGTGGATACAGCCATAGCAGCAGTGAATACTGGACTGCAGGTGTCAATGCCAGCATGACTCTGTTCGAGTGGGGTGCTGACTACTACGACTACAAGAAGACAGAAGAGACTGTGAAAAAGGTTGAAGCTGAACTCGAAGACACGAGACTGAATGCAGGCTTTGAGGTTAAGACCTCCTTGCTGGATATTCAGGAAGCAGCCGACCGTATTACTGTTGCTCGGAAGTCTGTTGCCGCAGCTGAAGAAGCCTACCGTATGGCCGTTGCCCGTTATCAGGCTCAGGTGGGAACCAACACCGATGTGCTGAATGCTCAGTCTCGCCTCACGACTAGTGAAGCGCAGCTCTCGCAGGCTCTGGCTGACTATGGTACCGCCGTATCCGGTCTGTACGTTGCCATGGGTGAAAAAAATCTCGGCCTTATTGCCGACTAGCCATTCAGATGTTCTCGAATAGAAAACGTTCCTGGAAAGCGCAAGGCATGGAATGCGAAGCGTGTGGTCTTGATTTGACTGCGTACAGAGGATGCCAGGAAGTCACCTTACGTTGTCCTCAGTGTGGCAAAGAGTATGATCTGAATACATTTGCCCAACAAATGGATGATGAGTTTGAGGAGGAAATGGGTTTTGTTCCAATGGACAGGATCTGATCTCTCGCTCTCAATGCGTACAATAAGCGCGGCCACCGTTTTTTCGATGGCCGCGTTTCTTTTTCTTGCAGTTTGTGTGGCAGGGGCCCACGCCGCAGAGAATGATTGGCAGCCACTTGTTAAGCGTTTGGTGGATGACGGGTTTGAGCAGGCATATATCGAAAGTGTTTTTTCTGATGAGGAAGTCGTTTATTCGCCGGAAATAATGGCTCGCAAAATGAACTCCCTTGTTGAGATCAAGTTGTCAGCTCGAAAACCATCCAAGGCCCGTCAGCCGGAAGTGATGGATCGGTATCTCAACCCCATCCTTATTGCCGGGGCGTATGCTTTTTACCGCGATAATAGAGCCATTTTGGAACGTGTCGGAACGGATTTCGGTGTGCCAGGGGAAATTCTCACAGCATTGATGCTGGTCGAGACCAAGCTTGGCAAACAAGTCGGGCGTCACAAAGGCGTATTGATCCTGGCAAGCATGGCTCTCTCCAGTGACTTCGAGTTGGTTAGACCACATGTAGCCCGGAAGGATTTGTCTCCGGAAATGATGGATTGGCTTGTTAAGCGGACTGGTGAAAAAGCCGACTGGGGCTATCGTGAATTGAAATCGTTGCTGACTTACGCACTCCAGAGTAGCAGGCCTGTGCAAACCATACCAAGTTCCATGTATGGTGCGATTGGCAAGTGTCAGTTTATTCCTTCAAGCGCACTTCATTATGGGGTAGATGGAACAGGGGATGGAGTGGTCGATCTGTTCGATACGACCGATGCCCTATACAGTATGGCGAACTACGTGAAACTCCATGGCTGGAAAGAAGACCTCAGTTATAAAGAACAACTCAAGGTCATATATCGCTACAACCATTCGGAAAGTTATGCGATGACCATCCTTGCCGTTTCTGAAAAGATCAGAAAGACAAAAGAATTTTTTGAGAACTAATCCCCGTCGACCAAGCTTTTATACAAACTCAGGCTGCGTTTGAAGAATTCCTCAAAAGTCAATTGCGACATTGTCACTTTTTGCGCTGCCAAGACATTTTCCCGCAGTTTCTCGTCTTCAATGACATTGGCTATTGTATTGGCAAGGGCGTGAAAGTCGCCTGGAGGCACCTGCATTGATTCTGGAACGAGGTCTGGCATAACGCCGACTGTTGTAGAAACCAGTGGTCGATCCGCAGCCATGATTTCCAGGGCTGAACGGGCAATGGCTTCCGACCAGAGTGAAGAAAGAACGCCGATATCGATGGCTGAAATGCAGGCTTCAACGTCGTCCCTTTTGCCGGTGATGCTGGTGATATCTTCTACGCCATTGGTCTCTATCAGATTCTGAATCTCTTTCTGCTTCGTGGCTGATTCAAAACCAATGAGCATCAACTTGATATTGAGTCCTTTCTTGCGAAGAAGGGCGGCAGCCTCGATTGTTTCCCGATGCCCTTTGACTCTATCAAAACGGCCAAGCAGACCCAGGACTATTTCGTCATCAGCATATTGGAATTCATCTCGAATGCGAGCGCGCTCTTTCCCGTTGAATGCGAACCGCTTGGTATCTACGCCGCCATGAATGAGCCAAAGCTGCTTGCTTGGTGTTTTCATGGTGTTCAGGAAATAGTCAGACATGCGTCTGTTGGTGACGACCACTGCATCGGCAACATGGGCATGAAGCCAGCGGTTAATACCATCTCCTCGGGGGGGGCGCTGGTCGCCACGTGTACGGACAAGCTTGTACGGGTAGCCGAAATGCTTCAGAAGAGCCCAGAGGAAAAAGCCTTCTCCCCGGTGACAATTGACGATTTCCGGGCGGTGCTTCTTGAGAAGTTGTATGATATGACGTGTTGCACTGGCGAGGCGGACGGGATTGGACGTATTCAAATCCACGGCAACAGTGGGCAGACCGAGTTCCTTAGCCTTTCTCTCGGTGTCTGTGTTGCCTTGGGTCAGTACGGTTACTTCATGGCCAGCGTCAGCAAGAAGGCGGCTCAAAGTAAGCGCATACCATGAGGTGGCGTTGAACCAGCGAACATTGATTACTTGAAATATTTTCATATATTATGGTTTTGTTAATTCCAGTTTTACTAAATGCCAACATGACAGTTCATTTTCGTTAACGCAAGGAAATTACACGCATGAAAGATACGCTGATATCAATCATAATGCCTACTTATAATCGTGAATCATTTTTGCCCAAAGCCATTGATTCCGTATTGGCACAAACATACGAAAGTTGGGAACTGATCGTGGTTGATGATGGTTCGATCGATGGCACTAAAGAATTGATCGCCAGCTACGACGACAGCCGTATCGTCTACCTTTACCAAAAAAATCAAGGTGTTTCTGCTGCCAGAAATACCGGGATCGCAGAGAGTAGAGGGGAAGTTCTGGCGTTGCTTGATTCCGATGACGAGTGGTTCCCGGATAAACTTGAAACACAATTGCGCTACATGTCTGAAAAGGGTTTTGAAATCTGTCAGACTGATGAAATATGGGTTCGTAATGGCAAGCGTGTTAATCAGCCGGCAAAATACGCGAAGCTTGAAGGGTGGTTCTTTGAAAAATCCCTTAATATGTGTCTGATCAGTCCGTCATGTACCATGTTTACTCGTCAGGTCTGGGAAAAAATCGGGCCTTTTGATACCGGAATGCTGTCCTGCGAAGATTATGACATGTGGCTCAGAGCATGTTTGCTGTACCCTGTTGGACTCGTTCCGAAACCATTGACGATAAAACATGGGGGGCGAGATGATCAGTTGTCAAACTGCATTCCATGTCCAGACAAGTATAGAATTCAGGCATTAATCAAAATAGTTCAATGTTGGGATCTTGACGCTGAACAGAAAGCGGTTGCTTTGGCGGAGCTCGAAAACAAAGCTAGGATATACATGCAAGGGTGCGAAAAAAGGGGTAAAACGGACGAAGGTGAACAGGTTTGGAACCTGTTTTGCAGTGTGAAAGAAGGGAAGAAAGTTCCACTTAATACTTTGTGTTAAGTGGATAAGATATCCAGCGAAACCTTCTATTGAGATATGACCCTTTGACAGTCTGTAGCGTGACATACGAGAGGTGCCAGTGCCGTCCATAGCCAGTTTATTGGATTCTTTGCCAGAGATTAGCCAGTCCCGGTTGGTTGCATCGGGATTTGGTGTTTGGATTGTCTGGAAGGAAAAGCTCAACAAGGCGGTTCCCAACACACTGCGGGAATATGGTGCGTTGTGCATTGCAGAGGAAGCGAATCAGGCGCTTTGGTTTTGCAATACCTCCGAGATAGTTCGAGCTTTGGCGCGACTTCAGGTTTGGGCGAGAGTCAACCCTATGCCTGTCATGTGTCAGCTCATACCGATGACATTCCTTGTCGACTATGAAAGTCAGCACGCCATTTCCATTTCTCCAGAGCTGGACAGACAGGACGCCAATTTTCCACATGAATTTGAATTGCTGATTCATCCCAAACTGAAGACAGAAATTGAATCCGTAGCTGGCTTGCGTACACAGGTGCTCGGTGGAGTCGATGGGTTGGCTCCGGTCGAATGGCTCTTCATGCATGCGGACCAGGGGATGGACTACGAGTCCAGTCGCAGGTGGTATTTTGTCATCAAGCCGCTAGGAAACAAGGCTGACAAGGAAGCCATTTTGGGGTGGCGTGATTTTTCCACGGAAATTGTGGAATTGCTGCAGCGAATGGGGCTCAAGTACATATCCGATGTAGAGGAAGGGTTCTTATTCTTCCCACTGGATTCATTTAATTTATTGCGCTCTTTCTGCACCGAGATTCTAACACTCATAAAACGAGTGAAAGATGATCCCGAACGCATGTACTGGCCCATTGTCATGGTGGCTGTCGGCCAGAAGAATCTTTCATTTTCCGTCGATCTTCCAAAAAAGATTGGCTTGGATTGGAATCGGCTGGCCCCCGACTACCCGCATGTCCATTTCATGGAAGGACTCATGCTTTCTGAGTGGTTTCGCATGAATGAGGCTACGTATGGGACTGAGGCCCTTTCTCTCGATTCGTGGTGCAGCATAGCGCTGCGGGACGGGACAGAGAGGCTGGACCATGGCACTATTCAGGTTGTTTTGCCGAGTGTGCTGCTGGGGCGCGAAGGAGAGAGTTGTTACTACTGCGGACAATTCAATCATAAGGCAGCGAATTGTCCGTCAAAGAGTATTCAGAAACCTCGGCCCGGTGTTTGGAGTTCTTTGGCAAAAATAGACATGAAAGATTTTTCCAAGGGCTTTGCAGAAATGGATACAGCGGTCTCTTTGGATAATTATTCTGAGTCCATGTCTGCGACTTTGTCTTCTTCGGAGGGATTGGAGTCCCTTATGGCCAAGGCGGTCTTCGAGATCAACGTGCCGTCCCAGGTTCGTACGATGAAGATCGTTTGGCGAAGTCGAAGCAAGGAGTGGGCTGACGGACTTAAGCAGTTGGCCCCTCAGGAAGGGGACTATGTATGGGAGGCTGTAGACCTCTTGGAACAGGGCGAACTGGAGGAAATGGAAGGCCTCATTCGGGAGGCACAGGTCAAGTATCCCAGAAGCTATCAGCCTCATTGTTTGTGGGGCTTCTGGTATATGGAGAAGGGTGATCCTACTCAGGCCATGTTCCATTGGCAGGAAGCCGAACGGATGAGCTACACGCCGATGCAGCAGTCCTATTTAGCTTATCTTCAGGGACGCCTCATGGAGATTGAAGGGAATCTCAAGGAAGCAATCAACACCTATAAGAATGTCAACACCAAAGCTCCCACCTGGATCGATCCAGTTTATCGCCAGGGTGTGTGTATGGTGAAGATGGGCTTTACTGGTCAGGCCATGGATCTTTTCATGGACCTTGTTGATCGTGATCCTCACATCTTCAATAGAATTCTGGTGGATCCTGAGCTTGATCGTGGCCGAGTGCAATTAATGAGCACTCTTTGGGAGCGATGGGCAGAAGCGGATAGAGAAGTGAAGAGTGTTCGTGAACGTGTTGAAGCATTGAAGAAGGATATAGCAAGTCGCTTTGACGCAAATCATTCATTTTATGAACCTGCAATCGAAGAACTGGATAGGCTGGCCAAACTTGGTCAAACCAACAACTATGTTGCCTATCGGATGTTCATGCGTGGAGCAGACCGCTTCAAAAGTAATCTGGACTCGGAAATCAAGCGGGAAACTAAAAGAATAGACTCTGAACTCGAATACCAATCGGATGTCGTTCGAAACATTCAAAAGGAAGCGGCATGGTTTCCTTTTCCGCGGTTGTTGCTTGATTTCAACAAAGATTTCAATTTCTGCGTGGACAAGATCAACTGGATTAAAACGCAGCATCTTTCTAATGCAGAAACATTCAGGCGAGCCACCATGTTGCTTGAAGAGATTGAGGAGCGCATAGCGCAACTGCAAAAACGCCTGGTTACCTTGCGGATCATTCGTGACAGCACGTTATTCGTGCTTATGCTGGGGCGAAACTTTATTTGGCTGGAGCTCATTGGGTTGGGTCTGGCTCTGGTGGCTATCCCTGCGACGCTTTACTTTACTCAGGATGTGCAGGGGAACTGGATACTTGACTCCATTCGTCAGCAACAATGGGAAGTTACTAAAGGGCTGGTCATTATCCTCAGTATCGTCTGTCTGGCTGTGGCCGCAATCAAAAGCGCTTTTTCCTTTGATAAAAGGAAGCGTGAACTGTTTGAGCAGCTCGATGATGAGCTACGAAAGGCTGCCCCTCGTCGCTATTGATAATTTTATTTCACTACTTCTCATAAAGACGCGAAGTGCGTAATACTCTAGTCCTGAGAAAATCATGGAGGTATTATGCATAAACTCGTGTTGATTCGTCATGGTCAGAGTGAATGGAACCTGTCTAACAGGTTTACCGGCTGGACTGACGTTGATCTGACCGCGCAGGGAGTGAATGAGGCTATAGCAGGGGCCAAGCTTCTCCTTGAGGAAGGTTTTACCTTTGATCTCGCCTATACATCCTATTTGAAAAGGGCTGTTCGTACATTGTGGCTGGTTCAGGAAGAAATGGACCTGTTCTGGATTCCCGTGTTCAAAACATGGCGCTTGAATGAGCGACACTATGGTGCCTTGCAAGGCTTGAACAAGACTGAAACCGCTGCAAAGTATGGAGATGATCAAGTCTTTGTCTGGCGTCGCAGCTTCGATACGCCTCCTCCGCCGTTGGAGCAGGACGATGAGAGACATCCAGCCAATGAACCTCGATATGCCTCGCTCTCATCAGAAGAGTTGCCTGTGTGTGAATCGTTGAAAATGACGATTGACCGGACCATGCCATACTGGTTTCAGACAATGGAGCCTGCCATCCGCTCTGGAAAACGTGTTTTGATCGTTGCGCACGGCAACTCGCTAAGAGGATTGGTGAAATACCTGGATGGAATGAATGACGAGGACATCACCAAACTCAATATCCCCACTGGGTTGCCATTAGTGTATGATCTCGACGCTGACCTGAAGGCCATTCGCCGGTACTATCTCGGCGACCAGGAGGCCGCAGCCAAGGCCGCGGAAGCTGTTGCCAATCAAGCCAAGGGTGGGTAAACCCATCCGGTCATGGACCGAACATTCACAGAACATTTATTGCATTGGTATGATGCGAATCGCCGGGATCTCCCATGGCGTAGCAATCCTGAGCCTTACGGTGTCTGGATATCCGAAATTATGGCCCAGCAAACCCAGATGGAGCGTGTGGTTGCCTATTGGCGGCGCTGGATGGAGCGATACCCCGATCTGGGATCGTTGGCAGCGGCTTCTGAAGAAGAGGTTCTTAAGGTTTGGGAAGGGCTAGGGTACTATAGTCGGGCCAAAAATATCCGTAAAACTGCTGAGTTGATTCTTACGGACCATGCTGGCGTTTTTCCTGAAGAAATCAAACAGATTCAGGCGTTGCCGGGTATTGGTGCATACACAGCCGGAGCTATAGCCAGTATTGCATTCAACAAGGTCGCACCAGCCGTGGATGCCAATGTGTTGCGCGTCTTTGTGCGCTTGCTGGATATTGCCGAGCCGGTCAAGGCGGCTAAGGTTAAGCAAGAAGTCGAGCAGGCTGTGTTACCTCTGATTCCTGAGAAACGTCCCGGTGATTTCAATCAGGCCCTGATGGAGTTCGGCGCGATGATTTGCTCTAAACGACCTGACTGTGATCAGTGTCCGATGAGTCAACATTGCGCAGCTTTTGCCAATGGAACAACTGGTGAACGTCCTGTTCTCCCCCGGAAGCGTAAGGCCATTCATATCGAAATGGCGACCGGTGTACTGGTTTATAATGATAAGGTATTGATTCAAAAGCGAAAGCCAGATGATGTCTGGCCGGGCTTGTGGGAATTCCCTGGCGGATGTGTTGAAAAAGGCGAAACCCCTCGGGAGGCTCTGGTCAGGGAGTATATGGAAGAGGTTGAACTGGAGATTTATCCAGTAGAAAAAATCACTGTCGTATCTTACTCCTATACAAAGTATCCAGTCACCATGCACTGTTATCTGTGCCATTCGGCTAATAACGGGCAGCTTAAACCTGTTTTTAACGAAGCGGTAACCGGGCAGTTCGTATCCCCTGAGTCCTTATCAAGTTATGCTTTTCCTGCCGGCCACAGACGTCTTATCGAATGCATGCTCGATGAGGCATGGTTCGACAACTTGAAGTAATTTCTTCTATTACAGTCATTTACACTTTAAGGCACACTGTTTGCTTACTCCTTTGCGGAGGCCTCTCTAGGGCCAAATATTTGACGCAGGAGAAGTGACATGTCTTTGGGGTCCATAAACGATTACCATGCAATAGCAGCAAAATTATCCGACCAGTCAGGCAAGGGTGGCGATAACAGTGTTCGCAATGCGGGGTTGAAGAAAGCCTTCGACATGCAAATGCAGATGACGCGCAATCTTTTTGGAGAAGGGTCAGTAGAGCGAGGGGAGGGGAGTTCTCTTGGCGGATTTGACACCTCATTCATTAATGATGCGATGATGATGGAGGCGCTGACTACTATCACTCGATTGATGCGTTCAGAGTCCGGCGCTCTTGCACGTCCTGTTGCTAACAATGCACAGCCTTCAAATTCTCTGCCATCTGTTCAACCACCGGTTGTTGAGAAGTCAGCGGTTGAATCAAACAAGTTTCTCGGCGGACTGTCTGCTCAGTTTGAGTCTGGAACCAGCGGCATTGCTACCATAGGCTATGACAGGGTTGGCGGAACATCCTATGGAAAGTATCAGATTGCTTCCCGGCCCGGGACCATGGACCGTTTCCTGAATTACCTCGATGAGAATGCGCCGGATGTATCCGAGCGGTTGCGAGAAGCAGGACCTGCCAATACTGGCTCGAAAGAAGGTCAAATGCCTACGGTGTGGCGCCAGTTGGCAGAGGAAATTCCTGAGCGATTCGAGCGGTTACAGCACAATTTTATTGAATCAGAGACCTATGATCCGGCAAGACGGATGATTATGCAAAAGACGGGACTTGATTTTGAGAAAGCCCCGGATGCTCTTCAGGAAGTACTCTGGTCGACATCCGTGCAGCACGGACCTACAGGAGCTGCTCGAATTTTCGAGAAGGTCATTGATCGATTTGTTGGTGGTCTCGAAAGCGGAGACTTCAATGCGCAATTGATCGAAGGGGTCTACGATGTCCGTAAAGGGCAGTTCGGTTCATCCACCAAGCGAGTCCAGGAGGCTGTTGCCAACAGATTTGATTCTGAGAAAACGATCGCCATGAACATGTTGGGATCTGGGTTGAGCCGGATCGTATAAAATCGTAATGTCTAGCTGAGCTTTTGCTCCATGTCAGGGTCAATATTCACACGGATCGTTCCGAGTTTTTGATCAACTACGACCTGGCCGTGGGCAAAACCTTTTACCTTTCGCACATCCTTGACCAGAGCATACATGACGTCAGCTTTGCCGTCTTCCTTACGGTAGCTTTTCAGCGCGCAAAGGATTGCGGCTTCCCCAAGTGTGGCATCGGGTACTTCATGTCCAGGGTGGTCCCTGCGAAGAATAACGTGTGAGCTAGGTCCATCAGCAATATGAAACCAGTAGTCAAACGGACTGGCTGCCTTGCTGATGATGTCATGATTGGCTTTTTTATTTTTCCCGCGCACGATGGTGAATCCGTCACTCGATTTGAATAGCGATACGGCAAGCCCTTTGTACCGCTTGGGCAGTGACGGTGGGCCGGTAACCTGTTCCTTCTCCGGGGCAGGTTGGTGGTTGTCCGGCAGTGTGCCGTTGGTCAAACGTTCCAGTTCAGCCTCCAGCTCTTTTCTCCTTCGGCGTACATGAGGGAAACCACGGTCAGCCTTGTCGGCTTTCTTGAAATACAACTCCATGTTTTCCGTCGGCGACAGGTAGGGATTGAGTGGAACGGTCATCACACCGTGTTTCGGGTGCTCAACAGTTACCTCTTCCAGTCCTTCCTCGTTTTTGAATCGATATAGCTCCGCCTGCATGGCTTCAGCCTTGATTTTTTCCGCCGCTAACCGTTTAAGGCGCTCTTCCTCCTGGTCGAGGCGAGCCAGGTTTCGATTAACCTTCTTGCGGGCGCGTTTCAGGAGCGTTTGCGTGGGCTTTTCCTCTTCCATCTCCATCATGGTGAAGAGAGTGCGTTCACCAAAAGCGTTGGAGGCGTCCAAAGCTGAATTGAACAGCTCTCCGTCACCGTGACAGCCCCATACTGTGGGGGACTGCCAGCCTTGAGCGGTTTTGCATAGATGGAAATTAGTGGAAGTGCCGCTGGCAATGCTCAGGTAAAAAAGATGAGCGTCTTCTTCCGGGAGAGATGAGAGCGCTTTCCTGAGCGGAGGAGAAAGGTGTGGGTATTCCCGCCAAATTTCGGAATCCTCGATCGCTTCTTCCAGTGTGGGCCATTCCGGTTGTTTGTCGAAGTCTGAATCCAGTTCTTCAACAAATTCCATTCCATTGCGGATGTCGAAAATGAGATAGTCGTCACACGGAGGGTGGTTGCGAGGTGAAAGATGCAGTGCCAGCCGTAAATTGGGCCAGTCCAGATGCCAGTCAAGCACCTTTCTGTTGCGAAGTCGCTTGCGAAACCACATGGCCATAGCTGGTGCATTGGCAGGATTAACGGGTTTTATAGGAGACAGAAATAAGTGTCCTGCTGTTTTAGCAGGCCTGAAAAGAAGATGAAGGGGGGCGCCTGAGTTCTGAATCTTAAGCGTCCACACTCCTGGGGCCGGTCCGAATACTTTGTCTATTCGACGGCCAACTAAGAAGACCCCGATTTCGGCTGCGAGGAAGCGAAAGAAGTTGGCTTCCATGGCTTACGGGCTGTAAAGAAAAAGCAAAGCAAAAACAGCTTAGTCGCCGCGAACTGCTTCGTCTTCTTCCTGTTTGCTCTTGCAGTTGATGCACAAGGTGGTCATGGGACGAGCCTTGAGACGCGGGATAGAGATATCATCTCCGCACTCCTGGCAAATACCAAAATCACCATCATCAATGCGATCGACAGCTTTCTGAATCTTCTTGACGAGCTTACGTTCACGATCACGGAGACGCAAAGTGAAGGCGCGGTCTGATTCTGCAGTAGCTCGATCAGCCGGATCGGCGTAAACCTCACCAGATTCGGTCATGTCCTCGATGGTTGCTTCGCTCTTGCGCAGCGTGTCATCCAGCATACCGTTGAGCATGTCTTTGAAGAACTGAAGGTCTTTAGCGTCCATAATTCTCTCCCTTGGAGTCAAAAAGTCAATTGGGAGTTGTATCCTATAAAAATACCAAATTAAAGCGCGTAGGTATACTCAAAAGCCAGCAAATGTAAAGCGTTTCCATAAAATGATAAAAAACAGTTACTTCTTTCTATGTAATAGAAAAGAAAAAATTAAAAAGACGCTTGACACCTGACGGTCACACGGTTAAACAGTGATTCGCTTTTGAGGGCGGGAATAACTCAGTGGTAGAGTGCAACCTTGCCAAGGTTGAAGTCGCGAGTTCAAATCTCGTTTCCCGCTCCAAAAAAGGCGACATAGCCAAGTGGTAAGGCAGAGGTCTGCAAAACCTCCATTCTCCGGTTCAAATCCGGATGTCGCCTCCAGTTTGCGGGAATAACTCAGTGGTAGAGTGCAACCTTGCCAAGGTTGAAGTCGCGAGTTCAAATCTCGTTTCCCGCTCCAG
>MDTD01131271.1_pt1 | contig 31465 bp, 30 predicted proteins | sample 811221 | NCBI WGS metagenome assembly MDTD01 (sample SAMN05326646, study PRJNA326480) | marine metagenome | isolation source: seawater | place: Pacific Ocean: South West | collected 2011
AGTTTTAGTGGTACCTCGCAGAATCGAACTGCGGACACAAGGATTTTCAGTCCTTTGCTCTACCAACTGAGCTAAGGTACCATAGGCTGCAAATATAATTTGCTTTTTTTATTTATCTAAAATAAATACCATAAAAAATCTTTGCTTAAATTTATAGTTTAAAATCTTCCAAATGTATTTGACAATAGATATTGGCAATACAAATACTAAATTTTTTTTGTTTTCTGATGATAGACTTATTGAAAAAGGAAACTCAGAAAATGAAATCGGAACCAAAGCTATACTTGAGATTTTTAAGAATCACAAAATAGATGCTGTGATATATTCTAATGTTTCAGGTCATAATCGAATTAGTTTAAAAAAAATCTTTAAGAATTATAAAGTCTATAATGTAAATAAGAATCTCAAACTACCATTTACAAATGAATACAAACCTCACTCAAGCCTGGGTTCTGATCGTATTGCTCTAATATGTGCTGCAATAAACAAATATCCAAATAAACATATACTTATCATTGATTTGGGTACCTGTATTACATATGATTTTGTTTCATCAGATAAAATTTATCTGGGGGGTGCAATTACTCCAGGATTAATGACACGTTATAAATCACTAAATACATTTACAGCTGATTTACCAATCTTAGATTTTAAGTTTCCGGAAAAATATTATGGAAATTCTACTTTTGAGTCAATTCATTCAGGAATTTATTATGGGATTATTGATGAAATTAAAGGCAGAATAGATTATTACAAAAAAAAATTTAAACATCTAAAAGTAATTTTAACAGGAGGCGATTCGTATAAGTTGTCTAAAAGCTTAAAAAATAGCATCTTTGCTGATTCAAATTTTATTGGAGAGGGCTTACTTTACCTTTTAAAGTTTAATTTAAAAACATGAGAAAGACTGTTACGCTTTTAATTTTTTTATCACTTAATTATTTTGCTTCATCTCAGATTGGATCTAGCTCCCCATACTCATTTGCTGGAATAGGAGAATTAAACTTTAGAGGGAATCAAATTAATAGATTTATGGGTGGTATTGATGTATATAATGATTCGATTCATGCAAATCTAAATAATCCAGCTTCTTATGGAGATCTTAAAATGGTAACTTATTCCCTGGGATTAAACTATAAGGTAACTAATTTATCCGATAAAGAATCCTCACATCAATTAAGTAATTCTTCACTCGACTATCTTGGAATTGCAATTCCAACAGGAAAATTTGGTTTTGGTTTTGGATTAGTTCCATATTCATCAGTTGGCTATCGTTTGGAGGGGAGAAATGATCTTTTAGATATTAATTCTACAAATCAATTTGAAGGATCAGGGGGAATTAATAGAGTTTTTTTTTCATTTGGATTTCGATTAACAAAATACTTTTCAATAGGTACAACCTTTAATTATGGTTTTGGTGAGATAACAAACCGAACTACAAAGCTTATTGATGATATTGAATTAGTTACAATTCTTCAAAATAAATCTAGTATTTCTGGTTTAAGTTATCAGTTTAGTTCTAATTTCAAATTACCCATAACTAAAGAAATTGATTTTCATTTAATGTATTCTTTATCACCAGAATCAAATGCAAAGTCTAAAAATTCAAGAGTTTATTTGACTGATTCACAAAGCAACATAAATATTGGATCAGACTATGAAGAAGTTGATTTAAGTGCAGATGGTTTAACCACAACCAATATTAATCTATCAAAATTGTCTTCAATCGGACTTGGATTATCAAAGGATAAGAAATGGTTTTTTGGAGCTCAATATTCTAGAATAAACTCTGAAAACTTCAGAAATGATTTCATAAATATTCCAAATTTAACATATCAAAATGGATCAAGAATTTCGTTTGGAGGTTTTTACATTCCTAATTATTCTTCCTTAACGGACTATTGGAAAAGGGTTGTTTTTAGATTAGGATACAGAAATGAGTTAAGTGGGATTATAGTCAATAATTTTGTATTAAGAGAAAGTGGTGTTACATTTGGGTTTGGTTTACCTATGTCAGGATACTCAAATACTAATATCGGCTTTGAGATAGGCAGACGTGGATCAACAGAAAATAATTTAGTAATGGAAAAATATTGGTCCTTGAGAATAGGCTTTTCCCTTAATGACATTTGGTTTATAAAAAGACAGTATAATTAATGAAACACAGGTATCTTCTACTGACATTAACTTTTTTGTTTACTATAACAAATACAATATTAGCACAATTAAGCAATGAAGAGTGTATTCAAAATCTTTCAATTTTTGCTGAATCTGCAAAAGTAAAAAATTATGAAGCTGCTTATGAACCATGGATGAAAGTCAGAGAAGAATGTCCTTCCATTAATTTGGCAATATATTCATATGGGGAAAGAATTTTGAAGTTCAAATATCAAAATTCAACAGAAGAAGAAAAATCTTCTTATGCTAATGATATCATAAAACTTTATGATCAGTGGCTAGAATATTTTCCAACTAAAAAAAATAAAAAAGTTGTTGGTGATATAATAAGTAGTAAAGCCCAGGCAATGATCGATTATAAAGTTGGTGACAAGAGCCTAATCTACAATACTTTTGACAAGGCATTTACGACTGATCCCAATAGCTTCACCAACCCAAAAGGACTTTACAATTATTTCAAAACATTTTATGATTTGTATAAAGAAGGGGTAGATCAAGTAACTATGGAAAAACTTTTTAATAAATATGAAGAAGTTTCAGAAAAATTTGAATTTGAAGCAACCAAATTAGCGAAGAATTTAGATGTTATACTAAAAAAAGAGGAAACAGGATCACCTTTAACTAGCAGAGAAATCAGAAGTAAAAAGGTATATGAAGTCAATAGTAATGCTATTGGTATTATGCTCAAAAATTTAGACGCAATAATTGCAAAAGAAGCTACTTGTGAAAATCTGATTCCATTATATAACAAAAATTTTGACGAAAATAAAACTGATCCGATATGGTTAAAAAGAGCTGCAAGTAGAATGGATAACAAAGAATGTTCAGATGATCCTTTATTTGTTACACTTGTTGAAGCCCTACATAACCTAGATCCCTCTGCTGATTCGGCATATTATTTAGGATTATTAAATGACAAAAGAGGTAATGGAAATGAGGCCTTAAAATTTTATGAAGAATCAATCAAGTTGGGTACAGATCCTTATAAAAAGGCCAAAATTTTATACAAAATCGCTCTAAAATTTAAAAATACAGGCAGAAAATCATCTGCCAGGAATTATGCCAATAAAGCACTATCTTACCAACCATCATTAGGTAGGGCATATTTATTAATTGCTAGTTTATATGCAAGTAGTGCAAATGATTGTGGCAATAACCAATTTGAAAAAAGAGCGGTTTATTGGTTAGCAGCTAATGTTGCACAAAAAGCAGGCAAAGTAGATGCTTCAATCAGAAAATTAGCCAATAAAACAAGGGCGAGCTACTTAGGGCGAGCCCCTTCCAAAACAGATATATTTACTGAGGGAAACGAAGGGACCAGTATTAAATTCAATTGCTGGATAAATGGTAGCGTTAAAGTTCCTAAATTATAAATGAAAATTTCAAAAGCGGAAATATTTAAAAAAATTATAGTTCTGGTTTCAATTTTGTTTTCTATTTCTTGTGAAAATCCTGAATTAGATTTTAGTACAGACACTGATTTTTTTGAAAACCCTCTTGGAATTGCATCTAATTTCAGACTAGTATACACAGATTCCACAAAAATTCAAGCAATTTTAACTGCACCTATTCATTTAGATTATAATCATTTAAGCTTTAAATACTCTGAATTTCCTGAGGGTTTAGAGGTCACCTTTTTTGATGATAACGGGGAAGAAAATAAAATATATGCTGATTATGGTATATTTTACAAGTCTACTAAAATAGTAGATCTTAAAAAAAATGTTAAACTGATTTCAAATGATGGATCTGAACTATTTACTCAGCAGCTTTTTTGGGATGCAGAAAATGAATGGTTATTTACTGAGCAGAAATTCACTTTTAAAAATATAGATTATGATATTGATGCGATTAGATTAGATACTAATAAAGAATTTAGTCAATTCAAAACTGGAAAATTGACTGGGCTACTAAATTTTACTGAAATTAAAGACTCATTGCAATAATGAAAAGCTATAAAATTTCAGAGGTAATTTATTGGTGTATTGCAATAGTATCAATTGTTGAAGTTTTTTTAACCTGGGATTCTAACCGAAAAAGAGCATATATTTTTTTTGGGTTTGCTATAATATCAATTTTAATGGCACTTTTCAGAAGATATTATCGAAATAAATTTAGTAGCCAAAAAAAAAATAGAAAATGATATTATCTGATCTAATTATTTTAATATGTGTTCTATTATCTGCTTTTTTTTCAGGTATGGAAATTGCGTTTATATCTTCTAATAAAATTTTTATTGAGGTTGAAAAAAAACAAACTGGAATAAATGCCAAATTTTTAAATTTTGTTACAAAAAACCCCTCAAGATTTATTGCAACAATGTTACTTGGAAATAATATTTCATTGGTTATATATGGAATTTTTATGGGTGATAGAATAATTGATTTTATTTTCCCCGAAGTCAATTTGAACGGAACTATAGATTTTAAGATTTTTTTTATTCAGACAATTATCTCAACATTAATAATATTATTAACTGCAGAATTTTTTCCAAAAGTTTTTTTCAATATTTACGCTAATACATTAATGAAATATTTCACTTTTCCAGCAACGATTTTTTATATCCTTTTTTATCCACTTACCTACATGATTATCAAAGCCACTGATGTTATACTGATTAATTTTTTTAACTCTAAATCAGAGAAGACTAAACTCTTATTTTCAAAAAATGAATTGGGCGACTACATAGATCAACAACTTGATGCTTCACAAAATAAAGATAATGTTGATTCTGAAATTGAAATTTTTAAAAATGCACTCGATTTTTCAGATTTAAAAACAAGAGAGGTAATGCTTCCTAGAACTGAAATAATTGCTGTAGAGTTAAATTCTTCTATTGCAGAAATCAAAAAATTATTTACCAAAACAGGATTATCAAAAATACTAGTGTACAAAAAAACAATAGATAATATTATTGGATATGTTCATGTTTTTGAGATCTTTAAGAAACCCAAGCAAATAGCTTCAATTTTAATTCCAGTGGGTTTTGTTCCTGAGACTATGCCTATTAGTGTTGTTTTAAAAAAGCTTATAAAGCAAAGAAAAAGTATAGCAATTGTTTTAGATGAGTATGGTGGCACCTCCGGTATTATAACTGTCGAAGATATAATTGAGGAATTATTTGGTGAAATAGAGGATGAACACGATAAGATAGGATTTCACGAAAAAATTATTAGTGAAAATGAATATGAATTTTCTGCACGTTTAGAGGTAGATTATCTAAATCAAAAATATAATTTAAGACTCCCAGTTAAAGAATTTTATGAAACTCTTGGAGGCTTGATAGTTAATGTTACTGAAAAAATTCCAAAAAAAGGAACAAAGATTAACATAGGAAATTATCAAATAGAAATAAAAAGTGTATTATCAACTAAAATTGATTTAGTAATATTAAGGTTGATTGATGATGATTAAAATTTTAAATTAAAAATTGTATTTTCGCACATTAGAAAAATACTTTTATGGCTGTATTAGGGCAAATTCGTAAGCGATCTTTTTTTTTAATTCTAGTAATAGGTATGGCTCTTTTTGCTTTTGTTATTGCCGATGTTTTTAACAGAGCTGGACCTAATTCATCCTCTGATGAACCAATAGGCATTGTTAATGATACAGATATAGATTTAGATAATTTTAGAAGACTTGTTGAACAAACTGAAAGGAGTTATAATTTATCTACGATGGAATCAGTTAATACTGTTTGGGATCAGTTGATTAAATCAACAATTTTTAATGAACAATTTAAAAATCTTGGCATAGATGCTGGAAAGGAACAAATTGAAATGATGCTAAGTCAAAATGAGTCAATTATAAATGACCCTCGTTTTCAAAATTCCTCAGGGATCTTTGACTTTGGCCTTTTTGTAAATTTCTTATCCCAGTTAGAGGTTGAAAATCCTACAGCTTTTCAAGATTGGAAATTACAAGAGGAAAGCATAGTTGCAATAGCTAAAGAAAACATTTATTTTAACCTTATAAAAGCAGCTACTGAAGTTACAGAGAAAGAGGGTAAAGATTCTTATCATCTTGATAATGACAAAATAAATTTGAAATATGTAAGTGTGTCATACAATGATATTGATGACACTCTCTTTTCTGTCAGTGATAATGAAATTAAAAAATACATCAATCAGAATAGAAAAAAATATGAGATCAAAAGTTCAAGAGGGTTGAGTTATACACTTTTTCCAGAAATTCCCTCCAAGTCAGATGAAGATCAAATAAGATCTCAACTTGAAAAACTTCTTTATGATAGAATTGAATATAATGATGTTTCAAAACTTACAGATACAATTCCCGGTTTAAAAGACGTGAATGAAATATCTGAATTTGTTGATAGATATTCTGAAGATCCTTTTGATTCTTTATATAAGCCTAAGGGTAATTTATCAAATGAATATGCTGACATACTATATGGATTAAACCCAGGAGATGTTTTTGGTCCATATAAAGATGGTAACAAGTATAAAATATCTCGTTTTCTTGATAGAAAAAAAGGTGGTTCAATAAGGGCTAGTCATATTTTAATTTCATTTCAGGGCGCTACAAGAGTAAATCCATCAGTAACAAGAAATAAAAAAGAAGCGGAAGAGATTGCTAATAAAATATATTATGAAGCTAGAAGAAATATTAAAAATTTTTCTCAATTAGCAACTGAAAATTCTGATGGTCCATCTAAAAATTTAGGAGGTGATTTGGGGTTTTTTCAAGAAGGCACAATGACTGAAAAATTCTACTCTTTTTGCGAAAAATCCAGAGTTGGAAGAGTTGGGTTGGTTGAAACAGAATTTGGTTATCACATAATTCACGTTACTGATAAGAAAGATATTGTTCTAATTGCAGATGTTACAAGGGAAATAATACCCTCTGAGGAAACTTCAAATAAAGTTTTTATGGATGTAACTAGATTTGAAATTGAAGCAAAGGAAGAAGATTTCTTAACAACAGCAGAAAAATATAAATATAAAGTTCAAGAAGTTGATAAAATTGAAGTTTTAGAGGAAAATCTTCCAGGTCTTTTTAGACAAAGAAATATTGTTCAATGGGCTTTTGATGAGCAAACTAAAGTTGGTGATATAAGAAAGTTTTCAATAAGCAATGGAGGGTATGCGGTTGTTTTATTGGATAAAGTTTTTAGGACTGGAGATATAGATTTTGAAAACAATAAAGAAGAGGTTAAAAATTTATTAATCAGGAATAAAAAAATTAAGTATATAATGGATAAGTACTCTGAAATTAAAACACTGGATGAATTCTCCGAATCCCTTGATAAAGAAATTGAAACTGCATCTGCATTAACTCAGAATAATACTGTTTTAGTTGGTTCAGGTGAAGAGCCTTATATTATTGGAGCAGCTTTCTCAATGGATTTAAATCAACCCTCCAAACTCATTGAAGGTGAAAATGGTGTTTACATGATAGAGGTAAGTTCCAAGGAAAAAGCTCCAGATCTGAGTAATTATATTGCATATAAAAATGCTCTAAGAGCTTCAAAAAGAGCTGAAATTGCAAGTTCTTTATCAATTTTTGATGCTTTAAAGTCAGCTTCAGAGATAGTAGATAACAGAAAGATTTATTATTAAATAATAATATCTGAATAGTCAAAGATTATTTTGAACCCCCTCTGATAAAAATACTTTTTGTTGTTTTGATCTCCTGTAGCCAAGATAAAGTCTCCTCCCCAAGCCCCAAGACTTTTTATTGAACCGTTAAAATCAGAGAAAAACAGATCTTTTATAGTCTTTTTATTTAAAATTCTTTTAGTTATTTCTTCATGTTCATTAATTAGTTTTTCAAAATCCTCTAATTTTCTGGTATTGACTATTTCCTTTGAAATAGACGATATTTGTCTACAAGAAAATTCAGGAATCTTTTTCATTTGCATGAATCTTTTTAATTCTCTCCTAGTATTTTGTTTTTTGTTTAGATAAACAAAAAATAAACAATCTTTGAAGGGAGGGTTAAAATCATATTTAACAATTTTTGGCGTTGACTTTTTAAAAGAATAAATAAGAGGCTTATCTGATTTTGCACATGCAATATCATACCCGCTTCCGCCGAAAGTTTTTTCTGATAATTTATAGGGGTCAACATTAGCCCATTCAGAAATATTTGAAATTAAGGTTGAAGAGGATCCTAAACCCCAATTAATATTAAATTCCAATTTAGTTTTAACTTTTGCCCCCTCTAAAACAAGAAATCCAGGATTAAGCTTTCTCACAGTTTTTAAGATTTTTAAGAGAGTTCTGGAGACTTTTTTATTAGTTGAAAAAATAGTATTGAAATTTTTGCAACAAATCTTAGTTTTGAACCAGATATTATCCTTTTCATCATAACTTTCCCAAAAAAGATATTTTCCCTTTTGTGAACTATAAAATAATGATTGTCCAAATTTTGAGGGAAGAGCAAATGCTTTTGCTCCAATTTTCACAAAATATTCTCCAGTAAGTAAAAGTTTTCCGTGACTATAATATTTCAAATTATTAATTAGATTTTAAAAAGTTTGTTACGCCACTATAAGTTACTAGTTTATTTTTAAAAAATTCTAAGGCTTTTATTTTTTGTTTTTTAGTTGCGTTATTTTGATTTAATATATTTAATAAATGCATTTTCATGTGTCCAGTTTGAATTCCTGAGGTAATAAGAGATTTGAGTGCACCAAAATTTTGAGATAATCCAACAGCAGCAATTATCTGCATTAATTCAGAGGATGATGGGTTTCCAAGTAATTCTAATGACCATTTAACCATAGGATGAAGCTTTGTTAAACCACCAACTGTTCCAATTGATATTGGTATGGTAATTTCAAAAATAAAATCTTCTTTTTTTTCATATGCATTACTCAAGCTGGTGTATTTTCCATTTTTTGCAGCGTAGGCATGAATACCAGCTTCAACAGCCCGAAAGTCATTCCCCGTGGCAATTAAAATCGCATCAATACCATTCATTATTCCTTTATTATGAGTAACGGCTCTATATGGTTCATTCTTGGCAATTTCAACAGCTTGAATAAATTTTTTTGTAAAATGTTTTGGCTCCATGCCATTTTGATTTCCAAGCTTTTTAATTGGTGATCTAACTTGAGCTTTAGCTAGGCAATTGGGGACATAATTTGACATTATGCTCATTACTATATCTATTTTTTTGTTTTCATTAGAAAATATCTTATCACCATCTATTTTTGATTTAAAGGATTTTGCAATTTGTTCAAGGCATGAGTTAATAAAATTGGCACCCATAGAATCTATGGTTTCAAAAACAACATGTATTTGATAATAATTCTTGATCAATGAAGTTTTATCAACAAGGTTTATTTTTTTAATTCCCCCACCTCTATTTCTCATATTGCTTGTTATTTGATTTGTTGAATTAACTAGATCTTTTTTATTGTCATTAAAAAAGGAGATTAAATTCTTATAATTTCCGTAGAACAAGAAATGAATTTGTCCAACTTTCTCTTTACTTAGGATGGTGCAACTGAAACCTCCTCTTGAAGACCAAAATTTTGCAGTTTTTGATGCAGCTGCAATAACAGAACTCTCCTCAATGGCCATTGGGACAGTATAAAGTTTATTATTTACCAAAAAATTAGGAGCTATACCAAATGGTAAAAAAAAATTTGAAAGAGAATTTTCGATGAATTCATCATGAATTTTTTGGACATCTTCTTTTTGATGATTGTATGATAGAATTATCTCTTTTGCTTTTTTAGGTTCTTTGAAATGATTACTTACAACCCAATCAATTTTTTCTTTTTTCGTTAGTTTAGAAAAACCTTCAACATTTTTTAACATGTATATACTTTATAATTTAAAGATACATTTTTAAGACACTAAATTAAAACTGATTTCTTTGAAATGAAGCAAGATTTGTTATTATTTTAACAATCACTTAATTTGCTACATATTAAGAAATTTAAATATATATATATCTTTACTGATCAAAATAATTTGAAAAATTTAAATCTAATCCGAGTATGAAAAATAAAGTAATTAATCAGACATTGTCATACCAAAAAACAATTTTAGGTCATCCTGTTGGCCTTTTCATCTTATTTTTCACTGAATTATGGGAAAGATTTAGTTATTATGGAATGAGAGCGATCCTTGTTTTGTATTTAGTCTCAGCAACAAACTCAAATAATCCTGGTCTTGGATGGGAAAACCAAGATGCTATTGCTCTTTATGGGTGGTATACTATGTTTGTATATTTAGCTACTATTCCAGGTGGCCTTCTAGCAGATAAAATCTTGGGTCAAAGAAAATCAGTTATGCTTGGCGGTTTTCTACTGGTTATTGGTCACAGTATTTTAGCATTAGAAGCTATGTGGACATTTTACTCTGGATTAGCTTTTATTGTTTTGGGGGTAGGTTGTTTAAAGGGAAATATTTCTACGATGGTTGGTGGTCTATACAAAAAAGGAGAAAATGATAGAAGAGATCTTGGATTTTATATCTTTTATATGGGAATAAATATAGGTGCAGCTAGCGCTGCTCTCCTTGTTGGGTATGTTGGAGAAACAATAGGATGGCATTATGGTTTTGGATTAGCAGGATTAGGAATGGCTTTGGGTCAGTTAGTATATTGGTGGGGACAAAAATTTATAATTCATGTAGGAAATATTATTGAGGATAATAAAGTTAAAACTAATTCAAAAATCAATTTAGTTTCAGAAATTTTTAAAAAGACTAATTCAATCATTGGATTCTTTTTCATGACACTTCTATCTTTAATGGTTTACTTTATATTTGGAGCTTGGGATTATGCATTATTATTATTTGGATTAGCTTTTGCTGTCGGAATAGCAATAGTAATCTATAATGATGGGGATCCAATTGAGAAAGACAGGATTTTAGTTACTTACCTTGCCTTTTTAATTGTAATAGTTTTTTGGGGTGCTTTTGAGCAAGCAGGAGGATTAATGAATGTATATGCCAAGCAAAAAACAGATTTATCTTTATTTGGTGTTTTTGATGTTCCTGCCAGTTGGTTTCAATCAGTGAATGCAATTTTTATAATAATTTTTGCTACTCTAGTTGGATCATTTTGGGTTTGGTGGAAAAATAAAGGCAATGAATACTCTTCAATTTTTAAGATGGCAATAGGAGTAATTATAATGGGATGGGGGTTTTTCTTTATGTCGATTGCAAGTAGTGAGGTTGCTTACGATGTAAATTCTATTGTAACTCAAAAATCAGCAATGTATTGGTTGGTTTTTGCCTATCTTTTTCATACAATTGGTGAATTATGCGCTTCTCCTGTAGCCCTTTCTTTTATTACAAAATTATCTCCCTCACGTTGGGCAGCATTTATGATGGGTGCTTATTTTGCAGCAACGGGTCTTGGGAATAAAGTTGCAGGTTTAATTGGAGAAAATGCATCTAATATCGGAGATTTTTGGACTTTTACAGGGATTGGAATTTTTTGCTCTATTTTTGGCCTTCTGGTAATTTTAATAATTAAGCCATTGAAAAGACTTGTTCACGATGCTGAATAAAATAAAAGTATAAAATTTTAGAAAAGCTCTTTTTGAATTATTTATTGTCTTAATTTTGATTAGAAAAATAAACATGAAATCAATTAAAATATTCAGTATTGTTTCACTTTTTATTTTAACCAGTTCAACTGATGCTATAGCACAAGAAATTAAATGGCTTTCACTAGAACAGGCCTTAAAAGCTCAGAAAGTTGTCCCTAAGAAAATATTTATGGATGTTTTCACAAAATGGTGTGGTCCATGTAAGATTTTAGACAATAGAACCTTCAAAAATCCCGATGTTGCAAGGTATATAAGTCAGCATTATTATGCTGTAAAGTTTAATGGTGAAGGTCAGGAAAAAATCAATTTTTTAGGCAATATTTTTACAAATCCAAATTATAATCCAGACAGAGCTAATCGAAGAAATTCTACTCATCAATTCACCCAATTTTTAGGTATTAGAGCATATCCTACAATGGTTTTTATAAGCGAAGAAGGTGATTTGATAATGCCTTTACAAGGCTATCAGACTCCACAGCAACTGGAGCTTTTTTTAAAAATGATAAAGCAAGGAGATTATCAAGTTTTCTCAAACTCAGACGATTTTCAAAAATACCGTAAAAATTTTATACCAAAATTTAGAGGATAGTTCATCATAATTATTTTATTGAACTTACAATTAACCTAGCTGTTGTTTTACTTGCGCTTTTGGCACCTAATTTTGAAATTATTTTTCGATATTCTTTTTTTATAGTATTTTGATTTTTTTTAATAAGAATTTTTTCAAGCGCAATCGATAGATTATTTGTAGTAAATTTTTTTTGTATCAGTTCCTCAACAATTTTTTTATTTAGGATTAGATTGACTAGTGAAATGAATTTTAATTTGATAAGTCTTTTTGCAATTTGATAAGTAAAAAAATTTGTTTTATAACATACAACTTGTGGAACTCCAATTATGGCTGATTCCAGTGTTGCTGTGCCACTTGATACAATCGCTGCTTCTGAGGCCTTTAACAAATCATATGTCTGATTCTTAACTATGATAATATCTGTATTGTCAATATATTTTTTATACCAATTTATTTCTATCCCTGGGGCAGCAGCCAAAACAAATTGAAATTCTAAAAATTTTTTTGATGTTTCTATTAATATTTTGACCATTCTTCTAATTTCTTGTTTTCTACTCCCAGGAAGCATAGCAATTAATGGTTTTTTTTTAGAGATTTTATTTTTATTGAAAAAGTTTGAGGACACTTTTTCTTTTTTAAAATTTTCTAGAAGTGGATGACCAACAAAATAAACTTTGAAATCATGTTTTCTTTTATAATAATCTTCTTCAAAAGGAAGAATAACATACATTGAGTCGATATTTTTTTTAATTATGGAGATTCTATTTTCATTCCATGCCCAAATTTGTGGACTTATGTAATAATGATTTTTATATCCTCTTTTTTTTGCCCATTTGGCAATTCTTAAATTAAATCCAGGATAATCTATGTATACAATTATATCTGGATTGAATTTTTCAATATCTTTTTTACAAAACTTTAAATTTTTTAAAATTGTTTTAAGATGCCTCAATACTTCAATAAAACCCATGAAGGCAAGTTCTTTATAATCTTTTACTAAAGTTCCTCCAGCTTTTTTCATCAAATTTCCACCCCAACATCGAATATTTGCATGCATATCCATATTTTTAATTTCTTTTATGAGTTTAGATCCATGAAGATCTCCAGAGGCTTCTCCAGCTATCAAGTAGTATTTCACTTCAATTTTTTTTGACGTTTACTAAAATATCTTTAGAAAGGTTATAACTATCACAAAAATTAATGAAATTAAAATTAATCCAAGCGCAAAATCGTATTTTTCCTTTTTAATAGCTATAAAGAAAATTGGCAAATTTATAAGAGCTCCCATACTTATAAGGCTTCCCAATCTTTCTTGATGGTACAGTTGAATTAAACTCTCCTGCAATGTGACTTGAGAAAAAATTACAGAAATTATTATCATTCCTGTAACACTTGCAAGCAAACCAGAAATAAAACCATTTGTAATATTTTTAAATTTCAAATGACCAGGAATTTAAATTTTTAATATAGTGATGAGCAGTCAGATCAAATTGAATTGGCACTATCGATATGTAACCTTTTTCTAGGGCCCATTCATCAGTATCTTTTCCTTTATCTTCATTAACGAATCTACCAGTTAACCAATAATATTTTTGTCCCATTGGATTGATTCTTTTATCAAATTCCTCAATCCAGTGAGCATTTGCTTGACGACAAATTTTAATTCCCATTATGCCTTTTTTGTTAAACCTTGGGATATTTACATTTAAAACTATATTTTTTGGCAGATCATTTTCCAAAACATTTAGAGTAATTTTTCTAATATATTTTTTGGTATGCTCAAAATTTGCATTCCATCTATAGTCTAAAAGAGAGAAACCAATTGCAGGAATTCCTTCAATTCCTGCCTCAATTGCTGCGCTCATAGTTCCAGAATAGATTACATTTATTGATGAATTAGATCCATGATTTATCCCAGAAACACATAGATCAGGTTTTTTTTCTAAAAGTTCATTAACGCCCAATTTAACACAATCTGCAGGTGTACCTGAACAACTATATTCGGTTTGAGGACCAATTGAAGATCTTATCTTGTTGCAGTGTAAGGTAGAGTTTATTGTAATGGCATGACCTTTAGCAGATTGAGGTGTATTAGGAGCAACTACTACTACATCTCCTATTTCATTCATTATTTCTATCAATTTTCTTAAACCAGGAGCAGTGATTCCATCGTCATTTGTGACTAAAATAAGAGGTTTTTTACTCATCTGGTTTAATTTATGAGGCTAAATTAATAAATTTGTTTAGCCTGAAGTATTTTAAATTATTCAAAAAGTTTGATGCTTCATTGAAACGGGTCAATCCTTTTTTTTACTTTTGCCTTAATGATTAATTTAATTAGACATTTACCGAAAATATTTTCCTTTGTCCTTGTTTTAGGAATATTTCTAAGTTTTTCGATTTACAAAGAAACTAATCCAAATAAAGATAGACTTTTATTAGAATTAGTTTCGTATGTATTAGAGAGAGGACACTATAATCCAAGACAGATAGATGATAATTTTTCTAAGAATGTTTTTAATAGTTACATTAAAGGATTAGATAATCAAAGAAGATTTTTCCTGCAATCAGATATTGATAATTTTTCAAAATATAAAGAACGAATTGATGACTTAATTAAAAATTCTGACACTAGCTTTTTTGACTTAACAGTTGAAAAACTTTTTCAAAGAATAGCTCAAGTAGAGTCATTTTACAAAGAGCTTTTAGAGGAACCTTTTGATTTTAGCAAACAGGAATATATAAATCTTGATTTTGACAACTTACCCTACGTAAGAACCTTAAATGATCTTAAGAAAAGATGGAGGATGAGATTTAAGTTATCTTCACTACAAATATATTTTGATAAGAAACAAGAGGAAAATGATAAAAAAGAAAAAGATAATAGTTATATAATAAGATCTGATTTAATTCTTGAAAAAGAAGCTCGTCAATCAGTTGCAGAAAATCTTAATATTTTTTTTGAAAATGTTTCTCAATTAGACAGAAATGATTGGTTTACAGTTTTTGTTAATTCAATCGCACTAGAATTTGATCCTCATACAACTTATTATGCTCCTCAAGAGAAGGATAGATTTGACACTAGGATTTCTGGAAAGTTTGAAGGTATTGGAGCTAGATTACAAAGGAAAAATGAACAAGTTCATATAATTGAAATTATTCCAGGAGGACCAGTTTGGAGAGATAATCTTTTAAAAGTTGGTGAGATAATTTTGAAAGTAGCACAAAAAGATCAAGAACCTATTGAAATTGGAAATATGAGATTAGATGACGCTGTTAATTTAATTAAAGGACCAAAAGGAACCAAAGTTTATCTTACTGTCAAAAGAGTTGATGGTATAATAGAAGAAGTTGAAATTGTTAGGGATGTTGTTGAGTTGGAGGAATCTTATGCAAAATCATCACTTATTATTAAAGATAATAAAACGTATGGTCTAATTGAACTCCCTCAGTTTTATATTGATTTTGATGATTACTCCAATAGAAACGCTGCAACTGATGTAAAAAAAGAAATTAATCAACTCAAAGGAAAAAATGTCCAAGGTATTATTATTGACCTTAGAAATAATGGTGGAGGTTCTCTGAAAACGGTAGTAGATATTACAGGATATTTTATAAAAGATGGTCCTGTTGTTCAAGTGAAAAGTACTGGAGGAAGAAAAGAGATACTAAGAGATACTGATTCATCCATAATTTGGGAGGGTCCTTTAGTAATTCTTGTCAATGAATTTTCCGCTTCTGCATCTGAAATACTTGCTGCTGCATTACAGGATTATAAAAGAGCAATTGTACTTGGGAGTAAGCAAACTTTTGGTAAAGGGACAGTTCAAAACATGGTAGACTTAAATCGTATTATCTCAGGAAGCACATATGGAGATCTTGGTGCAGTTAAGCTCACAACGGATAAGTTTTATAGAATTAATGGCGGCTCTACACAGTTAGAGGGAGTTAAAAGTGATGTTGTTATTTTAGACAGGTATTCATACATTGACTTAGGAGAAAAAGATCAGGAAAATCCCCTTTCATGGGATTATATTGAACCTACATCTTATGATTCCTGGCATAAAGAAATTGATTATAAATATATGTTAGAAAGAAGTAAAAAGCGCATGAACTCAAGTCAATATATCAGTCTTATTGAGGAGCAAGCTAAATGGGTTAAGCAAAAGCAAGATGAATATGACTATACTTTAAACTATAATGATTTTTATAAAGAGAAGGAGTTTGAGAAAGAAAAGATTAATAAATTCAAAAAGTTAAGTGAATTTCAATCAAATCTTCAGTTTCAGTGGTTGCCTGAGCCTGGCAAGAAAAGTTTCAATGAAGAAGTAACTCTAAGAAGAGATCGTTGGATAAAATCTTTAAAGAGTGACTTTTATATTGATGAGGCTACAAATATTTTAGAAGACTTAAACTCGAAAAACTATAATGGATTAGCCCACTTGAAAACAGATAAAGATTAATTCATTCATTCAGTCTGTTTGCATCAAAGTTCAGATGAATAAAAATTAGCATACTGAAAGCTAATAAACAGGAGCCTCCATAACTTATAAACGGAAGTGGTATACCTACGGTTGGACTTATGCCTAAGGACATTCCAATATTCACTAAAAAGTGAATAAATAAAAGACTTGCTACGGAATACGAGAAAAATCTTCTAAATTTTCTGGTTTGTTTTTCAGCACTGATTATAATTTTAATAATAAGAGTAAGATATATTATTATAATTATGGAACTACCTATAAAACCCCATTCTTCTCCAATAGTACTAAAAATATAATCTGTATGTTGCTGGGGAACAAAATTTCCTTTTGTTTGAGATCCCTGAAGAAAGCCTTTTCCAGTTAATCCTCCAGATCCAATTGCAATTTTAGACTGATTTATATTGTATCCTGCACCCTTATAATCAATTTTTTTCCCAAGAAAAATTTCAATTCTATCCCTGTGTCTTTGCTCAAATAATTCATTATAACCATAATCTACAATAAAGGAGAAACCTATTGATATCGTCATGAAAAAAATTATTGGCCACAATTTTATTTTAGGATTTAAATATCTAAGAAAGAGAAAAAGAATAGTGAATAAAAATAATATGATGACAATAGTTGTTATGGTTTCATAACTTATTGAAATCAAAAATAACATAGTAGCTGAGATAAAAATAATAAGATATATTTGACTTAATCCTTCACGAAATAAAGGAAAAAAAAAGGCGATAAAAATTAGTGCAGATCCTAAATCTGGTTGAAATGAAATGAATGAAACTGGTATTGTAATAAGTAAAATGATTTTAAATTGAGAAGAAATTTTTTTTATATCAGTTTGTATTTTACTCAGATAATTTCCTAAAACAAGTATAGTTCCTATTTTTGCAAACTCAGATGGTTGAAGGCTTATGGGTCCAAAGGAATACCAGGAAGTCGAATAGTTGACAGTTTTACCAAATAAAAATAGGCCCAACAATAAAATAAGACTTATAGCATAAGCGATATTAGAGAAAGGTTCAAGGATTTTTGGATCTATTGCTAATAGTAGTATTCCAGAAACTAAGCTTAGAAAAAGGAAAATAGATTGCTTTCCTATCGGAGATAAAAAAAAGCTAATGTTTTGAAAGCTCTCATCATAAGTTGCAGAGTATAAATTTAATGTTCCAAAACTTATTAGAGAGAAATACAATAAAACTGTAATCCAATCAACACTTAATATTATATTTCTATTCATTTATTACAAATTCAGTACCTAAGTAAGGTTTTTCATATTCATTAAGAAGACTTCCATTTAAAATTCTTTTTTCAAGCCATTTCCTCTTCACTTCTTTATTCAGATATTTTTCAATTATGAGACTGGCAATTGGAGCGGCCCATCTTGCCCCCCAGTATCCATTTTCAACAAAAACACATATAGCTATTTCTGGATTTTCTTTTGGTGCAAATCCTATAAAAATAGAATGATCAGTCAATTGAACTTTTTGATCTTTAATTTTGGTAAAATTTTCTATGGTTCCTGTTTTACCGCAAACTTTAACGTTTTGAATTTTTGCAATTTTTGCAGTTCCTCTTTCAATAACTTGATACATTCCCTCAATAACTTTTTCATAATGAATTGAGTCAATCAAAGTAAATTTTTTTTCACTTACTATTTTGTTGCCAAATAGTTTATCTGATTTTATAAAATGAGGAGTTATATAATAACCTCTATTAGCAATCGCAGCAGTGATATTTGCCATTTGTATTGGAGTAGCTAGTATCTCTCCTTGACCAATTGCATTTGATACTATAGTAGAAGATTTCCATCCACCTTTATTATACCAGTAGTCATAATAATTTGAATTAGGTATAAAGCCTGTTTTCCCAATTGGTAAATCATATCCTAAATAATTTCCCAAACCAAAACTTTTGACATATTTATTCCACTTTTCTAATCCATCTGAGGGTGATCCATTTTTATCTATTATACTCCTATAAGTATTAGCAAAAAAGGTATTGCAAGAATTATAAATTGCTTTTATAAGGTTATTTTTTGATCCTTTTGGGCAAAAACATTCCATATGCATTCCTCTGGCATAATAATGCCCTTCATTGCATTGAAAAACAGTTTTATCGTTTATCGTTTCTTCCTGAAGTGCAACCAGGGCATTAATTGTTTTAAATGGAGAGCCTGGCGCATATTGAGCTTGAAGACTTCTGTCAAAAAGAGGTTTTGAAATAGTATCTAATGAAAGATTTGAATAATTTTTTGAGCGATCTCTTCCAACTAATAAATTTGGATTGTAGCTTGGCGCAGATACTAATGCTAGAACCTCTCCGGTTGATGGTTGAATAGCAACTATACCGCCCCATTTATTTTTCATTAATTTTTCACCATATTTTTGAATGGTAAGATCTACTGTTAAGCTTAAATTATTTGAATTTTTTGGTGAAATATCAAATTTGCCATTTTCGTATGATCCAATAATTCTATTGAAACGATCTTTTTGATAGAATTTTTTTCCTTTTGTTCCTCTCAAATCATTTTCATAATATTTTTCAATTCCTTGCCTTCCAATTAGATCTCCCGATTGATAATAGTTAGATTTTTTTATATCATTTTTATTAACCTCACTAACATATCCTAAAATATTAGCTGCAACTGCCTCAGGATAATGCCTTGTAGATTTTTTTTGTAAATAGAAACCATCGTATTTCCATATTTTTTCTTGAATGATAGCATTAATCTCTTTTGGAATTGCAGGTATTATAATTGAAGGTAATTTAGATGAAAATTTTCTGGCCTTATTCAAATTACTTACAAGTAACTTTTTATCAACTTTTAAAATATTAGATAGTTCTATTGTATCAAAAACAGATATATTCTCAGGTATACCCATCAAATCATATGATGACTTATTAGAAACTAAAACCTTTCCATTTCTATCAAAAATAAGACCTCTCTCTGGAAATAATGTCTGTTCAAAAACAGCATTATTATCAGAAAGTAGTTTATAAGAAGAATCTATGATTTGAAGATTAACTAATCTTAAAATAAATATTACAGAAACTAGTATTGCAGTAAACGGTAAAAAATAAATTCTAATCATTTTTTATTTCAAGCAAAGTTAATATTGGCCAAATTACGATTATAGAAAATACACTAGTTAAAAAAGTGTTTTTTAAAATTAAAAGAATACTGTTTGGATCAAGAAAGATGATGAAGAATAAAATAAAGTGATGTATAAAAAGCATTAAAAATAAAAAACTAATTTTATTTAAGATTCTAGTGTCTTTAGAAATAAGGTTTTCTGGTAATTCAGAAAGTTTTAATCTAAAGGAAAAAATGGCAAAATAAGGGCGAAGGAATCCTATTGTAAGAGATGCAATGGTATGCGCACCTGCACTTTGTGACAATAGATCTAAACTAAAGCCTAATAAAAATCCTAAAAATATTGTTTCTGATTGATTATTTTTAAAACTATAAGTGATTAAAAAAAGTACATATAAATAAGGGTTTAGATAACCAAATAAATTGATGTTATTTAAAATAAATACCTGAATTAATATAAGCAGAATAAATTGCAAGATATGTTTTATTGTTTTATTCATTATTTTCTAAATCTTTAATTTCCTCACTATTTATATTTTCAATGATATAAACGTATTTTTTTTGTGTTAGATTACTGAATAATTCTACATCAATATCATAGAAATTTCCTGAGGGTGTATTCGTAAAACTAATAACTGTTCCGATAGGTATACCCTCTGGAAAATAGGAAGACATTCCTCCTGTAACTATAGTATCTCCTATTGAAACAGGATTGATGGTTGCTATATCAACAAGTTTCATTTTATTAGGACTTTCTCCCTGCCAAAGTAAAGATCCAAAAGATAAATTTTTTTTGAACTTCATGTTTAATTTAATATCCTTGTGCAAGATTGAAATTACACTTGAAAAATTTTCAGTTGTTTCATTTATAATTCCAATCAATCCGTCATCTGAAATTACTCCCATTTCCGGATAAATTCCGTCTTTAGATCCTTTATCTAGTATGAGATAATTTCTAGTATTTGTAAAACTATTCTTAAGTATTTTAGCTCCAATAGTTTTAAATGGAAAATTAATTGTATTACTTGATTCTAATTCTTGATTGAGATAAATTAGTTCATAGATTTTTAGTTTTTCATTTTCGGTTTTTAAAATTTGATTTTTCTCAAAAAGATCAAAATAGGTGATGGTTTTGTTTTTAACTGAATGTATAGATCCAGACAGAATTAGGCTTATTTTATTGATAAATGATTCATGAAAAAAACTATTTTTTGATAAAAAGACAATGGAAAGAAAGAGCAGGAATATATAAATTAAGAAATTTTTATACCTCAGCAGTATATTGATAATCTGCTGCATACAAATTTATTTTATTAGAATTGGCTTATATACATCAAGATTTTTCAGTGTTATTCCTGTTCCTCTTACTACGGCTTGAAGAGGATCTTCAGCTATGTAGACTGGTAAATCTGTTTTTCTTGACAAGCGAATATCTAAGCCCCTTAATAAGGCTCCCCCTCCAGCTAGATAGATCCCTGTGTTATATATATCAGCTGCAAGTTCTGGAGGAGTTTGAGATAAAGCCTCCATAATTGCATCTTCTATTCTTATAATAGATTTATCGAGTGCTTTTGCTATTTCGGTATAACTAGTCATAACTTGTTTAGGTTTTCCTGTTACTAGATCTCTTCCTTGAACGGACATATCCTCAGGAGGATTTTCTAAATCATCAATGACTGATCCAATTAAAATTTTAATTTTTTCGGCTGTTCTGTCTCCGACATATAGATTATGTTTACTCCTCATGTAGTTAACAATATCATTAGTAAAAACATCACCAGCAATTTTAACGGACTTGTCACAAACAATCCCGGAAAGAGCAATAACAGCAATTTCTGTAGTTCCTCCACCAATATCTACAATCATATTTCCTTTTGGTTGCATAATATCAATACCAATCCCGATAGCTGCAGCCATAGGCTCGTGTATTAGATAAATTTCTTTTCCATTTACTCTTTCAGCAGATTCCTTAACAGCTCTCATTTCTACCTCTGTTATACCAGAGGGTATGCATATTACCATTTTTAGTGATGGGGTGAAAAACTTTTTTTTAAGAGATGGGATACTTTTAATAAGTGTATTGATCATTTGTTCAGAGGCATTAAAATCAGCAATTACACCATCTTTTAAAGGTCTGATTGTTTTTACATTTTCATGTGTCTTACCTTGCATCATATTTGCTTCTTCTCCGATAGCAATGATTTTATTTGTCCTTCTATCTAGAGCAACTATGGATGGACTATCAACCACAATTTTGTCATTATGTATTATCAGCGTATTTGCTGTTCCGAGATCTATTGCTATCTCTTCAGTTAAGAAACCCATGTTATACCTTTAAATTAAATCTTTTTGCAAAGGTATAAAATTAATGTTTGAAATGACGTATTCCAGAGAATACCATTGATAAATTATTTTTATTACAATAATCTATGGATAAATGATCGTTTATTGATCCTCCAGGTTGTAGTATAGAATTTATACCTTCTTTTTGAGCTATTTCAACGCAATCAGGAAATGGAAAAAAAGCATCACTTATCATAACAGCATCTTTGAGATTGAAATTAAATTTTTTTGATTTTTCTATAGCATGTCTAAGCGCATCAACTCTGGAGGTTTGACCAGTTCCAGACCCTAATAATTGTTTATTTTTAACCAAAACAATAGTATTTGATTTTGTATGTTTTGATATTTTTGAACCAAATAATAGATCTTCTATTTGATTTTTGGAGGGTTTTAAATTAGTTACATAATTTAGATCTTCTATTGAATCAGTATGATTATCTCTGGTTTGCTGTATTGATCCATTTAAACAAGATCGAAATATTTTTTTTGGCAGGCTAAAGTTTTTTTTCAGTAATATTAAAACTCTATTTTTTTTAACTTCAAGTAATTTATTTTTAGCTTTCTCTGAAAAGGACGGAGCAATAAGTATTTCAAAAAAAAGAGAGTTTATTTCATCAGCTGTTTCAAGATCAATTTCTGAATTTGAAATCAATATTCCACCAAATGCAGAAATAGGATCTCCAGCTAGAGAATCTAAATATGCTTTCTTTGTGTTTGAACGTGTTGCAAAACCACAAGCATTTGTATGTTTGAAAATTCCAAAACTTGATTTTTCATATATGAATTCAGACATTAAATTTATAGCTGCATCAATGTCTAGTAAATTATTATATGACAAATCTTTTCCAGATATCTTGTCAATTACTTTTTTAATTGGACCGATAAATTCTCCTTTTTGATGAGGATTTTCTCCGTATCGTAGAGTTAATTTATTATTTTCTTGAAAATAATTTAAAATGACTGAATCATAATTAGAAGACACTGCAAAGGCTTTTAAAGAAAAATTCTTCCTTTCATCGAGAAAAGTCTCTCCTTTATTTTTTTCAAGCAGAGTTAAAAAATCTGAATAATCTTGTTTGCTTGAAACACATAAAACATCTTTAAAGTTTTTAGCTGCAGCTCTTATAAGTGCAATTCCTCCTATATCAATTTTTTCAATTATCTCACTCTCTTTTGCTCCCGAAAGAACAGTTTCTTCAAATGGATATAGATCAACTATCACAAGATCAATTTGAGGAATACCAAGCTTTTTTATTGTTGATTGATCACTTGCTTCTTCTTGTCTATTGAGGATGCCTCCAAAAATTTTTGGATGAAGAGTTTTAACTCTTCCTCCAAGTATGGTAGGATATTCAGTTATACTTTCAACAGATGTTACAGGGCATCCTAATTTCTTTATAAAAGCCTCCGTGCCGCCTGTTGAATAAAAGGAAACACCTAAACTTTCTAATTTTTTTATTATTGGCTCTAATCCAGTTTTATCAAATACGGAAATCAGTGCTGAAGAAATTTTTATTCTACCTTTCATTTTTTAACTTTATTAAGTTCTTTGGAAACCATTTTAGAAATTTCTTCTAAAAATAACATATCTTCTTCTGTAAAAGCATTATAAGTAAAAGAATCAACATCAATTTGCCCTATATTTAATTTATTGTAAAAAATTGGCACTACAATTTCTGACTTCACATTTACATTACAGGAAATATAGTTTTCATGTATACTAACATCTGGGATTATAGATGATTTATTTTTTATTGCTACCTCACCACATACTCCTTTTCCAAATGGAATGACTTTATGATCTGTTGGAGATCCAGCAAAAGCATTTAATTCTAGGGTTTTATTTTCAAAATTTGAAAAGTAAAACCCAACCCAGTCATAATGACTAATTTTTTCATGAAAAAGATTACATAAATCGATCAACTTTTTTTCAAAATTTTGTTCCGGGTTTGATAAAATTTTAGCTGATTTTTGAATCAATTTTGTAAGTAAATTCACCTTGATATTTTAAACAAAAATATCAAAAAAACCTAATGCTTGTTTTTTTTATATAAATCCATAAAAAATAAGTTAAATTTGCGTAATAATGTTTAAGAAAATTCGCATATCGTTATTGTGTATAGTTTTTCTGACCTCTAATGTTGGATTTGCTTTTAATGTTCATATTTGCGGTGGTTTGGTAACTGAAGTATCAGCTATTTGGAATAAAGCTGGTTGTGATATGCCTGATGATCATAAAAATGATTTTCAAAAAAAATCTAAAAATTTCAAAGTCAAAGATTGCTGTAGTGATGAGATCCTTATTATTCAAAAGAGTGATCCAGAGATAATCTCCGTAAAACAAATCAATAACTTATCGGATGATTTTTCCATCTTCTTGAGCAATGCTTTTTTTGTTGGAGATACATTTTTTGTCAATTTGAATTTGAAAAAAATAAAGTATCCTCCCCCAGTAAAACTTTTTTTACTTTTTAGTTCATTTATCTTTTATGGTTGATAAATAGTTTTTGACTACCAGAATTATTGACTATTAACTTAAAAGATATTTTACATATGAAAAAATTTATTCTAATCACATTGTCAATACTTACAGTTTCATTCATTAATGCTCAGAAGACTGTAAGTGGGACTATTTTATACAAACTCAATGAGGATGATTATCCTCTAGAAGGAGCTAGTATTTATTGGCTAAATACTGATAAAGGAACTATCACTAATTTTTCTGGCGATTTTACAATAGAAAAGAGTGAGGAATCAGATTTATTAGTGATTAGTTATATCGGTTTTTTATCAGACACTTTAAAGCTAAAATCTAGTTCAATTGTTCATTTTTTAAAACCAGATGAAAACAATTCTCTTGATGAGGTTACAGTTCAGAAAAAAAGAAAAACGATACAAAAATCTTATTTGGCAGCCCAAAATATAATGAAAGTTTCTAGCGAAGAACTTTTGAAAGCTGCATGCTGTAATTTATCAGAAAGTTTTGAAACTAATCCTACAATAGATGTAAATTTTTCAGATGCTTTAACGGGAACTAAGCAAATTAAAATGTTAGGCCTTGAAAGTCCCTACATGATGATCTCTGAGGAAAATATTCCAATGATTAGAGGCGCCTCACAAGCATATGGACTTACTTTTATTCCTGGGACATGGATTGAAAGTATTCAAATTACTAAAGGCGCAGGTAGTATCGTTAATGGATTTGAAAGTATTTCAGGACAGATAAATACTGAGCTAAAAAAACCTTTTACTGATTTACCATTGTTTATTAATCTCTTTGGTTCACAAATGGGACGTTTGGAAGCCAATGTCCATATCAACAGAAAACTATCTAATCGTCTAAGCACTGGTGCATACATTCATTTAAATAGCAATGATGAAAGAATTGATCAAAATCAAGATTCTTTTTTAGATCGCCCCCTATCTAATCAAATCAATATTATGAACAGATGGCAATATACAAATTTAGAAAAAGGATTAGTAAGTTTTTTTACCTGGAGGTATATGCAAGATCAAAAACAAATGGGTGTTCTAGATTTTGATCCATTAACGCATGCAGGATTAAATATTTTTTGGGGCAGTGAAATAAAGACTAACAGATTAGATCTTTCTTTTAAGGCAGGTTATGTTTTCCCTGAGACCCCCTATCAATCCTTTGGATTTCAATCAGCTTTTAGCACTCATGATCAGGATTCCTATTATGGACTTAGAATATATGATATATATCATGAGAGTTTATATAACAATCTAATATTTAATTCAATTATTGGTAATACGATGAACAAATTTAAGGTTGGAGTGAACTTTAGTTATGATCGATATATCGAAACGGTCGATAATTTTAATTACAATAGAATAGATAAATCAATTGGAACTTTTTTTGAATATGTATATAATAATGATTCTGATATTAGTTTTTCAGGAGGTATCCGGTTTGATAATCATAACCGAATAGGAAACTTTATAACTCCAAGAATTCATCTTAGATATACACCAAAAGAAAATTTTGTTTTAAGAATATCTTCAGGTTCAGGGAGAAAAATTGCAAATATTTTTGCTGAGAATCAAAAAATGTTTGGGACAAACCGTACTATAAATATTATTCAAAAAGAATTTGGAGTTTATGGATTAGATCCTGAAGTTGCGTGGAATTATGGTCTTAGTATTATTCGAAGCTATAGATTTTTAGGTGGGGATCTTGAACTAGTTGCTGATTACTATATAACAGATTTTAAAAATCAAATTATTGTAGACTGGGAAGAATCCAATAAAATTTCTTTCTACAATTTAGATGGTAAAAGTATTTCAAAAAGTTTACAGTTAGGGATCGATTTCAGCTACAGAGAATTTCTTACACTCTCTGCAGCATATAAGAATTATATAATAAGGAGTAATTATAACTCAGGGTATTTATATAAACCTTTACAGCCAAGAAATATTGTATTTATTAATGCAGGGTTGGAATCTTCCATCAAAAACAAAAGTCAGTGGAAGTGGGATTTAACCATTAATTTAATTGGAGATCAAAGATTAGTTGAAACCATTAGAGATTATGAAAATAAAACTTCACCAAAGTATAATCTAATAAATTCTCAAATCACTAGGGTTTTTTCAAATAAATTTGAAATTTATTTAGGGGCAGAGAATATTGGAAACTATAAGCAGATAAATCCTATAATTTCAAGTGAAAATCCATTTAGTCCAAATTTTGATTCGGCTCAAATATACGCTCCAATATTTGGTCGAATGATTTATTCAGGATTAAGATTAAAATTATAATTTTGTGGAAAATATTTTATGATTATGAAAAAACTATTATTACTTATTGCATTAATTTTATTTATTTCCTTTTCAAAGTCTGATTCCATTTCTTTAGCTGAAGATGACTTAAGTCAAATCCAAAAGACTGAAAGAACAAGTTTTGTAGTAAAAGGAAATTGTAAAATGTGTAAAAAAAGAATTGAGAAAGCCGCTCTATCTTTAAAGGGAGTAAAAATGGCAACTTGGGATATTCCTTCAAATATGATTGATGTAATCTATGATAACAAAAAACTTGAATTAAATGATATTCACAATAAAATTGCAAGTGTAGGACATGACACCGATGAAGCAAAAGCTTCAGAAGATGTTTATGATGAGCTTCCAATGTGTTGTCAATACAGAAATGGATCCCCTCATTAAATACTTAACTCTTTTTCAAAAAAAAACCTGTCAGCTGACAGGTTTTTTTATTAATTATTTAGCTACATCATCCCAGGCATTCCTCCGCCTCCCATAGGGGGCATTGGAGCTGCTGGAGTTTCTTCTTTAATATCCACTAAAGCACATTCAGTAGTAAGAATCATTCCAGCAACAGATGCTGCATTTTCTATGGCAACACGTGCAACTTTTTTAGGATCAATTATTCCTTCTTTGAGCATATCTACATAAGATCCATCTTTTGCATTAAAGCCAAAGTTTTTTCCACCTTCCAAAACTTTAGAAACAACAACAGATCCTTCATTTCCAGAATTTTCTGCTATGATTCTAAGCGGTGATTCAACAGATTTTAAAATGATTTGAATACCAGTCGATTGATCAGAATTTTCAGCTTTTAATTTTGAGAGATTCTGCTTAGTAGACAACAAAGCAACACCCCCACCAGCAACAATTCCTTCTTCAACTGCTGCTCTTGTAGCATGAAGAGCATCGTCTACTCGATCTTTTTTCTCTTTCATTTCAACTTCTGAAGGAGCCCCTACGTAGAGTACAGCAACACCACCAGATAGTTTTGCTAATCTTTCTTGTAATTTTTCCTTGTCATAATCAGAGGTAGTTGTCTCAATTTGTGATTTAATTTGATTCACCCTAGCTTCAATTGATTTTGTTTCACCTGCACCATTGACAACTGTTGTGTTATCTTTATCAATTGTAACTTTTTCGGCTGTACCCAACATTTCAATTGTTGTGTTTTCTAATTTAAATCCTCTTTCTTCTGAAATCACTGTACCTCCAGTTAGTATGGCAATATCTTCTAGCATAGCTTTTCTTCTATCACCAAATCCTGGTGCTTTAACCGCAGCAATTTTTAATGCTCCTCTTAATTTATTAACTACAAGAGTAGCAAGCGCTTCTCCGTCAACATCTTCAGCAATTACCAATAGAGGTTTACCAGTTTGAGCAACTGGCTCTAAAATCGGAAGTAAGTCTTTCATTGCAGAAATCTTTTGATCATAAAGAAGGATGTGAGGATTTTCTAGATCAGTTTGCATCTTCTCAGAGTCTGTTACAAAATAAGGCGATAAGTACCCTCTATCAAACTGCATACCTTCTACCACATCAACATAGGTATCTGTTCCTTTGGCCTCTTCGACTGTTATTACACCTTCCTTACCAACTTTTTCAAAAGCTTCAGTTATTAACTTTCCAATTGCCTCGTCATTGTTTGCTGAGATACTTGCAACTTGTCTTATTTTTTCAGATGAATTACCTACTTCAACAGATTGTTTACCTAACTCTTTAACAATTTCAGTCACAGCAAGATCAATACCTTTTTTTAGATCCATAGGATTAGCACCCGCAGCAACATTTTTTAAACCTTCCTTAACTATTGTTTGAGCTAAGATTGTTGCAGTAGTTGTTCCATCACCAGCCAAATCGTTGGTTTTAGAGGCTACTTCCTTAACCATTTGCGCTCCCATATTTTCTAGCGCATCTTCTAGTTCAATCTCTTTAGCTACAGTGACTCCATCTTTAGTTACTTGTGGAGCCCCGAAGGATTTTCCAATTATCACGTTTCTTCCCTTAGGTCCAAGAGTAACTTTTACAGCATTTGCAAGTGCATCAACACCTTTTTTAATACCGTCACGTGCATCTAAATCAAATTCAATTTTTTTAGCCATTTTCTTATGTTTTACAGTTATACAATTGCGAGAATATCATTCTCTTTCATCATTAAATAATCAACTCCTTCCAATTGGAGTTCAGTTCCAGCATATTTCCCATATAGAACTTTATTACCAACTTTTACAGTAACTGGATTTTCTTTTGTACCTGGACCTACAGCAACTACAGTTCCTTTCTGAGGTTTTTCTTTTGCAGTATCAGGAATAATTATACCGGAAGAGGTTTTTGTTTCTGCAGCAGCAGGTTCAATTAGAACTCTGTCTGCTAGGGGTTGAATTTTAATTTTACTCATATTATAAATTTTTATTTTTTAATTTTCATAAATCGTGCCATTTCAATTTCTTGTTTGATTCTCTCAACAAATTAGATTTAAAATGACACTGTGTCATGATTTTATTGATCAATAGTTTCCTCAGGAATCTCAGGAAGCACTTCAGGAATACCCTCTATGGTGCTTTCTTCGATATTACTTTCGTTTATGAGGCGAGATTCTAGTCCTTGAGAATTTTGGTTTAGCGATAAGTTGGAAAGTAGAATAAGTACTAACAAAAAAGTCGCTAGTATCCATGTGCTTTTATCAAGGAAATCAGATGTTTTTTGGACTCCTCCCATTTGTTGAGTACTGCCCCCAAATGAGGATGATAAACCTCCTCCTTTCGGATTTTGAACCATTACTACTAGAACAAGAAGAAAACAAACAAGAATAATTAAACCAACAAAAATTGTAAAACTTGTATTCATAACATCTACTCTTTATCTTGAATCTCTTTGATTTTATTTATTTGGACTGCAAAGAAAGCATTTTTTTCTGGATATTTCAAACTCAAAATCCTATATGCTTTTAATGCTTTACCATATTTTTTTTGTTTTAAAAAGACTTTTGCCAGGGTTTCAGTCATTAATTCCTCAGGAGAAAAAACGTTTTCAAGTTCTACATCTGTTATTTCTTGATTTTTATCAACTTTTGATATTGACGGATTTTTATCTATGAAATCATCAATTAAATTAATTTTATTTCCTAGAGGTGTTTTTGCATCTATCCCTGAATTTGATTTTCTTTCACTGAATTTAATCCAGTCTATGAAGGTAAGTTTTAGCTCACTCTCATCTATTTCATTTTCTGTTGATGTTAATTTATCGGTTCTAATATCAAATCTGAAATTATCAATAAATTCTTTTAAAATTTTTCTATCGTTAGTTAAAAGAGCTGTTTTACTTAAAACTTTTTCATAATCATAATGATTTATTTTTTTTAGAAGTTTTGAATAATAGATTAAAGGAGTTTGAAAATATGGGTAGTCATTAATGATTTTTTCTAATGCGTTTTTATGATCATTATTTTTAGGATCTAATTTGTCAATAAGTTTAGAAAAATCCTGTGCCGTTTTAACTTCTACCATTTTGCTAATGTTTGATTAAAAATATCTTGAGTTAATCGTTCAAATATTTCTTTAAGAGCATCATCCTTAACATCATAAACTTGTAATTCGCCGGGAAAGTCAAAATAAAAAGAAAATTGTCTCTCAAAATTATCATCTTCATTTTTCGTATTTATGTAGCGGATATTAACACTCATAGTAAGTCGATTTTGAGCAGCAGTTAATTCAGCAGTTGAGGCCATTGGAGTTACACCATATTCAGTTATTTCTCCCTCATATATAAGATCTCCATCTTCATTAACGAGATTTAAGTTACTTTGATTTAAAATGTAATCTTGCAAAGCTACGGTAAAATCTCTGTCAAGACCAGGTTCAACTGTTGATCCAGGTCTATTTCCTGCCATATTTTGAAAGTAGTTGACTTGAAACGTTTCTGCTCCTAAAGGGATTGATGAGCCAGTAAAAGAATAAATTCCACAGCTTATAAAAAATGTTGTGTAAAAAACAATTAACACTTGCGAAAAAACTTTTTTAATCATCACTTCCACTCAAATTAAATTGTTTGATTTTTCTATATAGTGTCCTTTCTGATATTCCAAGCTCCTTGGCAGCAGATTTTCTCTTACCATTACTTCTTATTAAAGCTTTTTTTATCATTTCAACTTCTTTCTCAATTAATGACAGTGGCTCTTCTTCAACTACGGTTTCAGCATATTCATATTTATCAGGTAAATCAGTTTCTTGTTTAACTTTTATTTCATCGCTTTTATTGGGAATAACCTCTAGTGAATCATCTGTTTTTTTATCTTTTTCACCATATATCTTATTGATTAGATCTAAGTTTTTTTTCTGGAACGAAGATAAATTATCATTTTCCATTAACTCTAATGTTAGTTTTTTAAGATCGTTTAAATCACTTTTCATATCAAAAAGAACTTTATATAAAATTTCTCTTTCAGATGAAAAACTTTTATCCTTTTTTTCTTGCTCAATAAG